>Ga0210402_10001514_pt1 | contig 23990 bp, 25 predicted proteins | sample IncBWC7MmetaG_FD_161055 | JGI IMG/M metagenome (GOLD analysis project Ga0210402, IMG submission 161055) | Forest soil microbial communities from Barre Woods Harvard Forest LTER site, Petersham, Massachusetts, United States - Inc-BW-C-7-M | ecosystem: Environmental > Terrestrial > Soil >... | reverse complement strand
CATCCATAAATGATCAATCGCAGTTGCGGGAACACCGGCGGGCGACGATATAACCAAGAATCGCCCCGACCCCGACGCCGATGGCGATGGCTTGATACGGATGTTCATGCACGGCTTCGTCGGTGGCTTTCGCGCCGGCGACCGCTTTGTCACGGACATTGGCCGCGATTTCCTTGGCGCGTTCCAGCGCGGCGGCGAGACGCTTGCGGGCTTCCCCGGCTTTTTCTCCGGCCACGTCGGCGGTGGCGGTCATCAAGGCGCGCGCGTCTTCGGCGAGTGCGCCCATGTCATTACTGGTTGCTTGTGTGTGTTTGCTCATATTTTTTATTTTTGTTTGTTTGTATTTTTTAACGGTAAATTTTCCGCATCGGACAGATGCGCGGCTTTCGGTGAACTGGCGACCGTTAAAATCGAGTTTCTTCCGCCGAACGGATTCTCCACGGTTTCCCTGGCGAGCGGATCGGGTATCCATTTACCGTCCACGACGAGGCAATATTCGTAGGTGCCGGGAGCAAGTGAGGTTTCCTTCCACCAGTTGCCGACACCAGAGGAATGCAGGGTCTTGGCTTCGGGCTGCCACTGATTGAAAGTCCCTGCGACGCAAACAGTGGTGGCCGTCGGATGCGTGAATTCAAAGCGGACGGGCACGAGTTGCGTGCCAGGGGCGTTATCGTGATTGTGATTGTGTTTCATGTTTGGTGAATTATTTGGCTGGCTGGCTCTCGATTTCGGAAAAAAGTTTCATTTCGGATCGCCATAATGCCCGGGCAAACCTTGCCGGTGCTATGGGGTGTTCACCCCATGTAAGATTTCTTTAAACCTGGCAGCGGGCGGTGGCGCGACAAAGATCTTGCGCAGGACCAGATGAGTAGGAAGAAAGGCACCCAGCCACAGCACGCCCAGCAACAGGACGACATAAAAGTTTTGGTTCATCCAATGTTGCGGTTGCAGGTCGTTGAAACCGTAAACATAATTGAGATTGATGGGGATGTTCGGATCGGCCGGATGCGCGCCGGCGGGCGGCGTGAAAAAATAGCAGACGAGCACCAATCCTGCGGACAGGGCGGTCCAGGCCGACAAAGCCCGTCTGTCGTAGCCCAGACGGAACAGGAGCCAGACGAGCAGGATAGGCAGCCAGCCATGAAACAACGAAAGCCCGCGGGTGAACAGCGGAAGCCGGTGATCGAACATATAACCGGTCAGTCCCAGCAGGTGAAGTCCCAGCAAATGGCTGCCGAAGTCCGCAAGCCAGACACATTGTGGCAGCAGAATGCCCACGGCGCACATGCTGATCAGCAGCGAGTTTTCCAGCCACATGCCCGCCACCGTGAGCATCAGGGCGGCGTCGCAGAACCATAAAAAATTGGTCGGCCCGTAGGTGTGCAGATAAACCGGCACAAGGATGGCGAGGAAGACGGTGACCGCCACTTTGGCGGCCAGCGGGATTTTGCAGGGGGACATTTTTAAATCGCTTCGCGTATTACGAGCGCAGACCACCGCCTGGTTATTCCTACGGGCGCACGACAACCACCGGAGGACCAACGACAACCACCGGTGCCCGCACCACAACTAACGGGGGCCCGACGATGACTGCGTCATGATGTTCGTAGTGTGCATGCTCGTGCCCACCGCCTTCCGGAACAGCAATACATCCGGTGGTGGAGAGGAGAGAGATGACGCAAATAGATGACAGGATTATTTTTTTTATATTCATTCTTATTTTCAGGAGTGACGTTATGTGATGGGCGGGAATAATTACATGGGGTAAAACCCTACGTTATGATATGGCGTCCACATTGCAGACGTTGGTGGAAACGATCCGTGCTTCATTCAGATTTTGGCTGGGGTGGGCGCATCGGCGTCAGGGCCGCCAGAATGGACTTTTGCACCGTCGGATTGGAAAGATTTCCCAAATGACCGCCTTGCGCGAAGACGGTCAATTTTTCCGTGGCAAATGTGGCGTGCAGCCAGGCCAGGTCCGCACCGGTCAGGAGAAAATCGTTTTGATTGACGATGACGCGGATGTCCGGGTTGCCGCGCAGACCGGTTTCATACGTCCGCAAATCACCCGCTTTTTCGATGGTCGCCGCCGCCGGTGCGGCCAGGCCGCGGGTTTCGTAATACGGAATCGCAAACTTGTCGAAATAATCCTGGTAGGAATACTGGAGGATTTCCTGATACACCGGATCGCGCCGAAAATCATGGATCGGGTGGTGCAGGACTCCCTGGTTATTTCGCTGCTGGCTGCTGAAAATCATGTCCCGCAGCGAAAGCCGAAAAGTTAGTCCGATGAGAAACTTGGACTCGATGGCGTTGAAAGGCAGCGAGGTGTGCGGCGTGAGCGTGCCCTGACTCAAGGCGGCCACTTTCAAAAAGGTGTTTTCAAGGTTGTCGGTCCGATTAGTAGCCGGCCAGCTCAGGGGCGCGCGGTAAAATTCATCCAGCTTGGAAACTCCCTGTGCCATTCGAACGGGAGTGTTGATGGCAACATAGCGGTCAAAGTGAATCAACGACAACTGGTTGGTGATGGAGTCAATTCTCACTTCGTTCACCCCCTTTTTTCCTTGAAGAAAGCGCAGGACGGAACCCTTCTTCACGACGGAATACTGATTCGTTGCGTTGGCCGCGACGAACAACGATTGGAGTGCGCCCATGGAATAACCCATCAAGGCCCGGTTGCCCAACCGGTCCGGATACAAAACATGCAGATGGTGGTCAATCTCGGTAAGGGCGACATGCAAGTCGTGGCCATCCACCGGCAGATAAGCCGGCAGCGCCGCCGTCGAGGCGTTTTCCATGAACTCGAAGTTGAACGGACTGCTGATCAGCACGGCGGAGAAACCATTTTTATAGACCAGCTCGGCCAGTGCCAGTGAGGTTTCTGACAGCCGGTGGCCTCCCAGACCGGGAACGATGTAAACCACGTTCGCCTTTCCCGGTTGCAACCAGAAAGTGAACTTTAACTTCCGGACGGTTGACGAAATCAAAACCGATCGGGTCTGGCCGTGGCTGGGGAATTCAGGATCCTTGTAGGTGAAGAAAACGGATTCGAGTGTTTCCAGCGAGACTGGATCTTGCTTTCCCTTCACCTGAAAATTCGCCACCCGGTTCGCTCGCTCGAACGTCCAGGCGTATTGGATCTCGGAATACGGATCGGCTTCGGCCTGGCTGAAGCGCACATATTCGCCCACGCTGTCGGCGAGATTGTTATACATGATCGCGTAGGCGACATAAGTGTAGGGGCCGAGCCAGGTCAGCGGCTTGTTCAGGTCGAATTTGTAAGGCGCGATATAGATGAGCGGATTGGCCGCCGTGTCCGCAGCCAGACCAACGGTGTCACGATCATTGCTCGGACCATAAATCGGCAGCATGATGAAAAACTGCGGCTTCCAGCCCCATTGGCCGAATGTCTGGCCAAAGTCCGCGTCCGATTTCGGAATCTTCCATTTGCTCGCCACATCCCAGAATCCGGCCACCCCGATGGTGGTGTTGCAAACAAACCGGTAGGTTTCATCGCGCGCACCAGTCCACTTTTCCTGAAGCAGATTGTTGATTAATCGTCCCGGATAGGTGAGGTTGCGGCCAAAATTTCCAATGCCGGTGCGGACTGGTTTCACAACAACAAAACGATAGACCCGGCTCGTCGGCTTAATAACACCCGTCATGACGGCCTTGTTAAAACCCCACATCACACGATTGAACGGTTCGAGCGGGTCGGGAACGGATTTGGGGAGAACCACGGTCTCAATACTGGGCGAATTCGTGAAACCGACGACTGCCCCCTGCCCGTGGACAAATAGCGTAAGACACAACAGGGCCGCTGCTGCTTGGATTTTCAAGCCGCTTGCCTTCCCGGTTTTGAGGTGGAAACAATTTGGATTTCAGCGACCGACGCAAACGGCGTGTTATATCCTTGCGAAAAACCTCGCTTTAACGGGATGCCGCAACTTTTTGCGGGTACCTTGACAGGATGAAGCCGGATTTTGATGACCATGCCCGCGTCTTCTGTCCAATAGATTTGGATTCGGTCTTGGCTCGGATTCAGCGGCGGCGGTTGCGCCGCGACTGAATCCTGGCTTTGTGAGCATCGTGGTTCTTTCATGGCGGTAGCAGGCAAATAAATCAGCCTGGAAGCTATGCTTTGTTCTGAAATCGGCTAAAGACTTTTGGATTGTCCTACTCTTATGGTTGTCGAACCAAAAAATCTTCCCCCTCGAATCCAATTTGATTCGAGGGGGATTGTCTCTGCCGTCAACATCGTAATGCCACGGCATGAATCTTACTTTCTAACTTTGCCATTGTCCTTGGCGAACTACCTACTCAATCGTTGTCATGACCATGACCCTGATCATGGGGCACGGTCACGGTCAAAGTCACCGGTTCGGAAAGATTACCCGCGCAATCCTCCGCCTGCACGGTGATGGTATAAACACGGCCGCTGCCCTTCCCTGCCCGCTCGGCGCGCAAGCTTAACCCATGTCCCCCGGTGACAATCCAGTCCGGGGCGGTGTTGCCAGACCCATTGCCCTTGCCATTATTATCATTGCCGCTTCCGACGGCTTCATTGCTCGTCACGGAAATGATTTTCCAGTTTGCCACGCAGCACGCGTCCTTCGCCACCACGCTGAGTTTGATCGGAATCATTTTGTGGTTTGGCGGCCATAACTTGGCCGGGGAGAGCGTGGCTTTGGTGATCACCGGTGGAATGGTGTCCTGCACGATGATTGTGCTGTCACAAGATGTCTGGTTGCCATCATTGTCAGCAACCGTCACGGCCACAATGTTCGTGCCCAGTTCCAGCTTCGCCGGCAAGACGACTGCCACAATGTTCGTGGTGCCGCCCTGTGGCACGTGGTTCGTCTGCACGTTCACTCCGTTCACCGCCCAGGCCACGGTCAGGGCCTCGCCGCTCGCGCTGGACACCTGGGCTGTTAGATTAGTCGGCTTGCCGGTGCATTCCACGGTCATGTCTCCGGGGCAGGCCAGCGTCGGCCCGGGCACCACCGCCGGAACGAGTTGTCCGCGGATTTCGCCGTTGGTGTTGCTTTCCGTTCCAATCACGATGTAGTCCAGGCCGCCGAGCAGGTTTGAAGCCTGGTCGCTGGTCAGCGTGATTGATCCGAAAATAACCCCGCCGTTTGTCGGCTCAATGGCCGGGAAAGTAAAGGAACTCAAGTCAACCAGAACCGCCGCGTTGCTGCCGGCCGGAGCCGGACCATTAAGGCTCCCCGCCGTGGCCGGGCCGGTGAGGTTCGCGAAACCTGCCGCCGCACCATAACCGATGGCGAAGGTGAGGGTGGAATTGGTGGTTTGGAGGGCGATGCCGCCGGAAATGACGTCGCCAGATCCGGTGCTGTTGGTGACGGCAGGCACCACGTTCGTGGGGCTGAGGCCGTTGGGTGCGAGGTTGAACTGGACCACGTCGCCGTGTGCGACCGCCAGGGCCGAACAGAGTGTGAGGAGACTGAATGTCTTTTTCATATTTATATTTGGTTTTATTTCTTAATGTTTTAATGGTTAAATCGGAAAGCAAGATCACGTTGATTTGGTCGGCCCGTTTCGTTTCAAGGTTTCCCTTTTCGTAGCCCGCAGGCTTTTCCATACCATGATCTCACCTTCCTGGAACCCTTCAGCCAAACTTGTGCCAGCTTATTGTTGAGCGCTTTTTGCTGCAATTTGTAGATTCGGGTGTTTCCTGTTTTGCAATTTGCAGAAGCCGGTGGAAAGAAAATGCAATCTGCACGGTGGCCGGTGCTGCCTTGAGTCTGTTGCCAAAAATGATTGAATGCCGTATGCCTGTTTGATTTGGCCGTCAAACTTCGATCAACATCCGCGATGGCGTTTCAATCACCTCCTTCACCCGGTGAAGAAACAAAACCGCCTCGCGACCGTCCACGATGCGATGGTCATAAGTCAGCGCCAGATACATCATCGGCCGAATGACAATTTGTCCCTGCGCCGCGACCGGCCGTTCCTGAATCATGTGCATCCCGAGAATTCCCGTCTGCGGCGGATTAATGATCGGCGTGGAGAGCAACGAACCAAATGCGCCGCCGTTGGTGATGGTGAACGTGCCGCCTTCCAGTTCGTCCGGCTTGAGCTTGCCGTCCTTCGCGCGCCGGGCGAAATCGCCAATGGCCTTTTCGATCTCCGCAAAACTCAATCGCTCGGCGCTCCGCAGCACGGGCACGACGAGTCCACGTTCGGTGGCAATGGCCACGCCAATATCAAAATAATTGCGATAAACAATGTCGTTGCCGCGAACCTCGGCGTTGAGTTGCGGGAATTGTTTCAAAGCGTCAATCGTGGCTTTGACGAAGAATGACATCAATCCGAATTTCACCTGAAAACGCTTCTCGAATGCCTCCTGATGTTCCTTGCGCAACATCTGCACAGCGGACATGTCCGCCTCATTGAACGTCGTCAGCATGGCCATCGTCTGCTGTGCCTCAACCAAATGTTTCGCCACGGTACGGCGCAGCATGGTCATTGGAACGATTTCCTCCTCGCGATTGAGTGAAGGATTTTCAGCCGGCTTTTTCGTTTCAGTTTTAGGAACGGGCCTGGATTCCGGTTTGACATCTTCTGGCTCGGGTTTTTCTTCCGACGCATCCTTCGGAGTTTCGGGTTTGGATACGCCAGCTTCAGGTTTTTGTTCTTTGGGTTTTTCGCTGACAGCTTCACGATCACTGGCAGGCGGCGCAACGGTTTTGGATGCCGCAGCCGGTTCCGGTTTTTCGGTTTTGGCTTTTGGCTTGCCAGCATCTTTGGATTCGGGTTTCGCGACCGGTTCTTCCAATTTGGATTTGCCGGTTTCATCTTCTGCTTCGAGCTGCGCGACAACCTCACCAACGGCCACGGTTTCCCCGGCCTGATGCAAAATTTTCGTCAACTTGCCGGCGTGTGGCGCAGGCAGATCGAAAGTCGTTTTCTCGGAATCTATGACCGCGACTGGCTCGTCCTGTTTCACGTTGTCGCCTTCGGATTTCAGCCATTCGCTGATTTGGACTTCCGTGATGGATTCGCCGACAGCTGGGATTTTGAGTTCCATCGGCATAAGAATTATTCCTTTGGTTTTACTTCCAGCGTGGAAGTCACGTCACGAACACCATCGGCGTCGAGCGCGATAGCAACGGCCTTGCCGATGTCATCGGGTGATGAAACTGTGCCTGAAAGCGTCACGTGACCGTGATCGCAGCTCACGGAAATTTTCCAGACCGAAAGCGTCGAATCCTCGGCATACTTGGCCTTGATTTCTGTCACGGCACGCGCGTCCGAAGCGGCGTCCGCAGCCATATCGCCAATGTCGTGCGCCTTGCGGCGAATGACTTCGCCGGTTTTGGCGAGTTCGTCTTTGATTTGATCGGCGTGTAGATCAAGAGTGTCCAATTTGGCGCGCAACATGTCCGAAGTATTTTCGGCGGCAGTGCTGGCGTTCGTGCGAAATTGCACGGCGGCGTCCTCGTAACGCTGCTGCGCCTCGGGATGTTCGGCGGCCTTTTTTTGGACAAACCAAAAACCGACCGCGCCTAAAATAATTCCGATAATCAATCCGTTGAAGAATCCTTTCATAATTTTCCTTTCTCTTTGTTGTTTTCGTTTTCGTGAAATTTTATTTCCGCCTCGCCGAACGCGCGGCGCACGAGATTTTCCTGCTCGAATTTATGCGCGTGCGAAGAACCCGTGGCCGGACTCGCGGATTCAAAACGGCTGACGGGCGCGAACGGAAATTTGCCGAAAAGATGTTTGCCGAATTTTTCGTGCAGATAACGCCATGCGCCCATGTTCACGGGTTCCTCTTGAACCCAGAGCGCCGGCGTGTGTTCCGCGTAAGATTTCAGCGCCTGCTCCAAAAGTCCGGCGGGCAACGGATAAAGCTGTTCGAGCCGGATGATGGCGACGTCATTGCGTTTATGTTCTTCGCGATGGGCCGCAAGATCATAATAAACTTTCCCCGTGCAAAGCAGGATGCGTTTTATGTCCGGCGATTTTGAATCATCCGGCAGAACACGTTGAAAACGTCCGCACGAGCATTCTTCCAATGTCGAAACCATTTTCGGATTACGCAAAAGACTTTTCGGCGTGAAGACAATCAGCGGCTTCCGCCATTTGCGAATTGTCTGCCGACGCAGTACATGAAAATACTGCGCGGGCGTGGTGGGCTGGACGATTTGGATGTTATCCTCCGCCGCCAGCGTGAGAAATCTTTCCAATCGCGCGCTGGAATGTTCCGGACCCATCCCCTCGAATCCGTGCGGCAGCAACAGCACGAGTCCAGACAGCCGGTGCCATTTGTCTTCTGCGTTCGTGATGAACTGGTCAATGATCACTTGCGCTGCGTTCGCGAAATCGCCGAACTGCGCTTCCCAAAGCACAAGACCGTCCGGGCAATCGAGGCTGTAACCATATTCAAAACCGAGCGCGCCGGCTTCGCAAAGCGGGCTGTTGTAAATTTCCACGGGTGATTGTTCGGACGCGAGATGTTGCAGCGGCATGAAAGGATGGCCGTCCTGTTGGTCATAAAGAATCGCGTGACGCTGGCTGAATGTGCCGCGTCCGGTGTCCTGCCCGGTCAGGCGAACGCGCACGCCTGCCACGTTCAACGTCGCGAGCGCGAGCGCTTCGGCGGCAGACCAGTCGAGCGGACGTTTGCCGTCGGCCATTTCGCGCCGCGCTGCCAATCCGCGTTCCAATTTTGGATGCACGTGAAATCCGGCCGGCAATTCGGTGAGTTTGTGGAGTAACACGGAAAGTTTTTTGCTTTCCACGCCAGTATCCGGTTCATTTGCAGGTTCGGGGCCACCAATGTAATCGCGCCAGATGCCGCGCCGTTCCGAAACGATTTCGCATTTGTCCGCGCGGGCGGCTTGCAACTGTTGCTCCAGTTTCGCGTGTCGCTCGGTCAATATTTTATCAGCTTCTTCGCGCGCGACATTTTTAAGTTCGAGTAGATGTTCCAGATAACTTTCGCGGGTGTTTGGCCGCTTGGCGATTTTGCGGTAAAGCAGCGGCTGCGTGAACGTCGGCTCGTCCGTCTCATTGTGACCCAGCCGCCGATAGCCATACATGTCAATGAACACGTCCGACTTGAATTCCGCGTGGAAATCCATCGCCAGTTGCACGACCTGCGCAACGGCTTCCGGATCTTCGCCGTTCACATGGAAGATAGGCACTTGCAACATTCGCGCCACGTCGGTCGCGTAAGTCGTGGAACGCCCTTCGTGCGGCGACGTAGTAAAACCGATTTGATTGTTGACGATGACATGCAGCACACCGCCCACCGCATAACCGGAAAGTTTGCTCATATTGAGCATTTCCTGAATCACTCCCTCGCCGGCAAATGCTGCGTCGCCGTGAATGAGCAGGCCGAGCACTTGCCGGCCATCGCGGTCGTCCAAACGATCCTGATGCGCGCGCACGCGACCAACCACGACCGGATCGACAAATTCCAAATGACTTGGGTTGAAGCAAAGCGAGAGATGAATTTTTCTGCCATCGCTCACAGTCCAGTCGCCACTGTGGCCGAGATGATGTTTCACGTCGCCGCGTCCCTGCCACAGTTCCGGCTCGGCGTCGGCAAATTCGCGAAAAATTTCGCAGGGTTCCTTGCCGACAATGTGTGCCAGCACATTGAGCCGCCCGCGATGTCCCATGCCGATGACGATGTTTTTCACGCCTTGATGGCCGGCCTTTTCGATTGCGAGATCGAGCAAGGGCAGAAGTGTTTCGCAACCTTCGAGCGAAAAAGTTTTTGCGCCGAGAAACTTTGTGCGGAGGAATTGCTCGAAAACCACCGCGTCCGTGAGCCGCGTGAGAATGCGGAGCTGGTCGTTGCGGGAAACTGGCAGGCGGTTTTGCGAATTTTCCATGCGGCGTTGAAGCCATTGCCGCGCGGCCAGATCGTCCATGTGCATGAACTGCACGCCAATGGACCGGCAGTAAGTGTCGCGCAGTCGCTGGAATATTTCGCGGACGATCAGTGGCGTTTCGTAATGCAACGTCGGCAAATTCACCAGCAGATCAAGTTCATTTTCCGAGAAGCCGTAAAAATCCAACGCCAATTCCGGCGGACTTGGATGCGTTGCGCCCAACGGATTCACGGCAGCGATGATGTGGCCGCGAACGCGATGGTTGTGAATCAGTTGATGCAACCTGTCGCTTAAATTTGCCGCGCGTGGATCGGGTTGAAACTGGAAATGCTTTGTCGAGGCAGGTTCAACGGGATTGAACACACTGCGCGGTTTGAACGAAGGGCCAAGTTGCACCGTTCCGTCAACGCCGTTGCCAGCCGCAGCGAAATACTCGCGCCACTCCATCGGCACCGAACCCGGGTCGCGCCGGTAGTCGGCGTAAAACCGTTCAACGTAAGCAAGGTTTTGAATCCCGTTTTTGGTCGCAAGTTCGCTCATACATCACAAACTATGGCACGATGAGTCGTGCGGAACACCCATGGCAGTGCCAAATTTTTCCATCCTCTCTCGCCGGACAGCTTCAATTGACTTTTTGGAAAGTTGGCGGTTCGGTCTTGAAACACGGCTGTTTTCATTTTTACGGGTTTTGGGCATGAACCGGCCGGCGTTGTCCCTTTGCGTAATCACGCCGGGCCCGGCGGCGTATTTGTTCGGAAACTTTTCCCTTGCCCGGCGGCGGCAATTTTACCCCGGCGCGACGGGCTTTGGACAAGCCGATGGCAATGGCCTGTTTTGCCGAATGCGGACCGTATTTTCCTTCGCCAATGTGATGAAATTCTTCCCGCACGAATTCACCGGCCTGGGTTGATGGCGATTTTCCTTTGCGCGCGTCCTGTCGCGCCCGCTCAATTGTTGCCTGCCCTGACATAAAATAATTTATTCATGCCGTTTGTCCGGCCCGGATTCCTTCCGCAAATCAAGAATTGTCGTGGCCGTGGTCTTTATCCTTGTCCTCACCTTGACTTTTTTCATTTGAACCTGGATTTCCTGGAGGTGTGACCGGAGTTGAAGGCGGCGGCGATTGAGATGGAGGAATAATCTCTTTCGGATGCTGCTTCTCCTTACTCGGCGGTGTTTCTTTACTAGACGGAGGGATCATTTTTCCGGGCGGAGTTTGTGGAACTGTTCTGTCCGGCGGTACGGTTTTTTTTGCGGGGACTTCCTGATTTCCATCCGGCGTCAATTTGTGGTCCGGCGCGGAGTTTGGTTGTTCTTTAGGTTGTTGCTGAACCGGGGACGGTTTTTGCGGGTTTGCGGGTTCAGCCGTCTGGTGTTTGAATTTTTCCGGAACCGAAGCGGTGGTTTGACGGTCGGCTTCCCGAACCGAAACGGCGGTGAACTTTTGGCCGGTGGCCTTTTCTACCATGTCCACGCCCGGGCCGTTGTTGATGACAACTTTTTGTGATTTGCCGTCGAATTGCCGGTTTTCACGCGTGACATTTCTGATTTCAGTGGTGTTGTTGATGATGGTCGTGTTGTTCACGATCACGGTGCCGGGCCGAACTGGATTGTTGAAATTACGGCTTTCGACGAAAACATAGAACGACGGTGCGATTATCACGCCGCGCGGACCACAAGGTGCCCATCCGATGCAGCCACCGCCCACACGCCAGTAAACCCATGCCGGCGCCCATTCAACGCCCGGAACCCAGACCCATCCATATCCTGAATCAAAAACCCATGTCCCGTAATGGTAACAGGCCCAGGCCCACGGCTCGTCGCTGACCCAATACCAGCCGCAGTCGGTCCATTCCCAATAGCCGTCGCAATATGGACGCCAGCCCACAACAACGCCCGCCGGATGCCAGCAACGTCCATAAGAACCGACTTCGACCCACGTGCCCCGTGCGCCGAGCGGTTCGTAAAAGTCTGCCGTGGCGTGAATGGATACACCGGCGGAAACCTCCAGTTCCGCTGAAGCTTGAAATAGCCCGAAACTCAAGCCACCGGCGAGACAAAGGGCCAGAATGAGCGAGCGTATTTTCATATTCATAAAAACTTGCAATTGCCATGCCGCGTGATTTCCGAACAGAAGGAACACTGCGAACCAATCTGTGCTTGCGAATTGCACAGGCGCGAAGCTTTGCATTGCGTAATGCAAACGCCGTCATTCAGTTGAATAAAAAATGCTTCTTTAAGTTTCGGGAATTTTCCTTCCTCTGCCGGCGTAATCTGGAGGCAACATGTTTTGGTTCCGGCCTCGACGACCTTGAGAAGCTGGCGGGGAATTTAAAGCGCGCAAATCAGCCAGTTGCAATGGCGAAGCGAAATTCATCCCGACTTCAAACGACGTCGTGCGGTCATGGATGGTTATTTTCCGGTCGCCATCGGTGTCTTCTTGTCCCACCAGCCGCCACACATTTTCTGAACCCGGCACGTTCTGGGGAAACGGCGGACGCAACCGTAAGGAAAAAACCAAGCCAGTGCGCTGCGCGAAAACCGGAGCGCGGATTTCATTGGCCCGGTGCTTTTGCGCTGCCGGCACCGGTGATGTGCAGCAACATCTGTTCATCGGTCAGGTGGATGATGGCTTGCAACGGGGCGCGGACGTTTTCGGAGTGGAGTTGCAATTCATCGCCCAGTTCATCCACGACCTGATTGAGCAGGTAGACCACAATCATCATTTGCAATTTATCCTCCGCGCTGGGAAGAATTCCCGAAGGATGCAGCTTTTCACAATAAGCCTGCAAATACGCGCGGCTCACGGCGCGGTTCCAGTGCCGGACCCACGGTTCGAATTTCGGCAGGTTCTCGCGGGAAATCACGCCGCGTTCCGCCTGCTGGTGAAACCCGGCATACGCTGCGTGATGGAACGAACGCAGCATCCGGGCTGCGTCCCTTAACGGCGAGCGTTTGATGCGGCGCTCGCCGATCGGTATCGTCGAATCACCTTCAAAATCTACAAACACAAAATCCCGGCCCGTCCATAGCACCTGGCCGAGATGGCAATCGCCGTGAATGCGGATGCGTCCCGCTGCGAAGTATTGTCCGACGAGTTTGCGATAAAGCTGGAGGATCACCGGTTCCAATTCGATGACGCGCTGGGCGACGGGAACCAAGTCCGGCGGCAGGGTTTTCAACTGTTTCCGCAGCCGGTGCAGATTTTGCAAGGCTAGGGAACGCATGGATTGGAACAGGCCGCGCAAGTAATTCGGCGTCATTGGTTCCACCGAAAATTCACTACCCGGCTCGCCGGACGCCAGTGCGAGGTGGAGTTCGGCAGTCCTCACGCCGAGCAGTCGCGCGGATTCAAGATAAGTCCCGACGTGATCCGTGACTTCAGCGGGTGCAGCCGGTGGCAAATGCCCCTGCGCGACATCTGCGACCACGCGCTCATAATATTGCCCGATGGCATCCAGTGTGAATTCCCATCCGTTCTTCGCGTGCGGAACGAATGCCCTGGCGACGGCCAGCGTCATTTGCGAATCATCGTCACCGAGATATTCCAGCGCGCCCAGCACCGGCGGACTGTGCGGAAAATTTTTCCCGGTGAGAAAGCGTCCGACTTCGAGTTCTGGATTGATGTCCATTCCGACCCGCCGGAAAAATTTCAAAACCAGCTTGTCGCCAAAAAGAACGGTGACGTTGCCGTCGGTCGTGTTGTCGATGACCGGATCGGGCATGGCATCGCCGTTCAGAATCTGCCGTAATGCCGCAGTGTGCGGCGACTCGATTTCGCCATGTGCGTTTCGAAGCGGCTCACGGTTGCGAACCAGTCCGAGCAACGCCCTGGCAAAAGTTGGAACGGCGAAGGCCTCGCCCAAAACGCCTTGATGGCCGCCATCCATCAAGGTCAGCTCGGCAATGCCGCTTTCGCGCAAACGCCCCGCCTCGTCGCCGGTGGCAAACGCCAACGGCAGCGCATACAGTTCCGGGTTGGTCTCCACATATTCGACTTGAAGAAACGCGAGCACGGCGTTGTGCTCATCCGGCCCCGGCACATGGAAACAATCTTTGACCGTCACAAACTTGACAGTTTTAGTTTTGGAGGGGAACCACGGCTGGGATTTCAAATAGCCGGGCAGGATGGCTTCAAACTTTGTCCGTGCTGACCCTGTGAAGATTTCCTGCCAGTCTTCGATGACGGCCAGTGACGGCAACGCCACCAACGCACCGGCCACGGAAGCCACCGTTTCCGGCATTGATTCGATTGAAAACCAATAGAAATTGTGCGGGCCGAGCGTCAGCAAATAAGGCGCTTCTGTGATGACCGGAAATTTCATGCGCCCAAACAGTTCGATGGGCATCATTTGTTTGAAGGCCGACAAGTCCAGCTCCACCGGCTGTGCAAAGCGCGAAAGATTGGCGACGACAAGGATGGTCTCCTGCTCGTAGCGCAGAACGTAGCTCAAAATCTTGTGATTATCCGGCTGGAGAAATTCGCATTTACCCTCGCCGAGCGCGCGCCAGCGTTTGCGCAGCGCAAGCAGCCGGCGCATCCACCAGAGCAGTGAATGCGGATTGTCCAGATGCGCCTCAACGTTGCAGGCTTCGTAGTGATAGGCCGGGTCGAGGATGATCGGCAGGTAAAGGCTCTGCGGATTCGCACGGGAAAATCCGGCGTTTTTATCCGAACTCCATTGCATTGGCGTGCGCACGCCGTTGCGGTCGCCGAGAAAAATGTTGTCGCCCAGGCCAATCTCGTCGCCGTAGTAAAGCACCGGCGTGCCGGGCAGGGAGAAGAGCAATGCGTTGAGCAGTTCGATCCTTTTGCGGTCGTTGCCCAGCAACGGTGCGAGGCGGCGGCGGATGCCAAGGTTGAGCCGCGCTTGATGCACTTGTGCATACATCCGATACATGTAATCGCGTTCCTCGTCGGTGACCATCTCGAGCGTCAGTTCGTCGTGGTTGCGAAGAAAAAGCGCCCATTGGCTCGTTTCAGGAATTGACGGTGTCTGCTCTAAAATGTCCACGATGGGCAGACGATCTTCCATCCGCAACGCCATGAACAGGCGCGGCATCACTGGAAAATGAAAGGCCATGTGACATTCATCGCCCCGGCCCTGGCCAAAATATGCCACCGCGTCCTCTGGCCACTGATTGGCCTCGGCGAGCAACATGCGGTCACCGTATTTTTCATCCACATGCGCCCGCAACGATTTGAGGAAGGCGTGGGTCTCGGGCAGATTTTCGCAGGCGGTTCCATCGCGCTCATACAAATATGGCACCGCATCCAGACGCAGGCCGTCCACGCCGAGATCGAGCCAGAAATCCACAACCTCGAAAAATTTTTCATGCACTTCCGGGTTGTCAAAGTTGAGATCGGGCTGGTGCGAAAAAAAACGGTGCCAGAAATAAGCCTTGGCCGCGTGATCCCAAGTCCAGTTTGAGATTTCCACATCTTTGAAAATGATGCGCGCGTCCCTGTATTTGTCCGGTGAGTCGCTCCAGACGTAAAAATTCCGCCAGCGGCTGCCAGGTTTCGCCTGCCGGGCGCGCTGGAACCACGGATGCTGGTCGGACGTGTGGTTCAACACGAGTTCCGTGATGACCCGCAGGCCGCGTTTATGCGTCTCGCGCAGGAAAATTTTGAAATCGCCCAGCGTGCCATACATCGGATGCACGTCACAGTAATCGGCGATGTCGTAGCCGTCGTCCTTCAGCGGTGAAGGATAAAACGGCAGCAGCCAGATCGCGGTCACGCCAAGTTCCTTGATATAATCCAGCTTTTCCGTCAGCCCGCGAAAGTCGCCCGCGCCATCGCCGTTGGCGTCGTAAAATGCACGGACATGCACCTCGTAAATGACACCGCTCTTATACCAGAACGGTTCCAAGGCAAGACCTTTGCGGTTGTATTTAGGGATGGACATGAAATTGTTTTGCCGGGCCGTTTCCGTTGGTTTTTTCGCGGGGAATTTCGCTTAATTCACGGAGCATCCGCCGCACGGCGGTGTGGCTGGACAGATAATAATGTGCGCTGGTGGTCGCCATGCCGACGCGCACTGAGCGGGCACCGGCCGGCAAGGCGCGGAACAAATCCTCGTCCGTCCAGTCGTCGCCAATGCCGAGGATGAATTCCGGCGTCCGCCCTGAAAGCCATTCCAGCGCCGCCGTGCCTTTGTTGATGCCGGAGTTGCGCACCTCGATGACCTTGTTGCCCTCGAACACCTGCACATCAATGTTCCGCGTGTAGCCGGTCAGGTCGTCAAGCAGCTCCTTGGCGCGGAGCGAAGCTTGTTCCAAGTCGGCGCGGCGGTAGTGCCACGCGAGCGAAAATTCCTTTTCCTCCAGCAGCGCACCGGGCAGGCGGTCCACGAAAAGCTGGAGAATCGGACGCACGCGTTCCTTCCAGTCGTTGGTCATGGTTTTCAACATCCGCCACTCGGAATTTTTGTTCCGCAGCCAGACGCCGTGCTCGGCAATCAAGGAAATGGGAAGCTGGCCGAACCAGTTTTCGAGCGCCTGCCGTGGCCGGCCGCTGACGATGGTCACTTCGTTGGCGGGATCGGAAGCCAAAGCCGTGAGCAATTCCAGCAGTTCCGCATCCGGATGCGCCAGCCGCGGCTCGGCGACAAACGGCACCAGCGTGCCGTCATAATCCAGCAGCAATGCGCGCCGTGTGGCCGAGCGATACTGCTGGACCAGCGTAGTCAGCGCCTTGCCCGTCAGCGCCCGTGCCCGCCGGGCCGCTTCGGTTTTCTGCGTGGACAACAAGGCTTGCACGAAATCATCCGCCCAGCGGACCACGTTGTAACGCCGCAGCCGTTCCTGCAACAGTTTGTTGCGCTTGATCTGCTCTTCAACAGGCATGGTCAACGCTTGTTCCAGCGCCTTCGCAAAATCCTCGCGGTGGAACGGATTGATAATGATCGCCTCGCCCATTTCCTTCGCCGCCCCGGCCATTTCGCTCAAGATCAGGACGCCAGTCTGGTCGGGACGCGATGCAACGAATTCCTTCGCCACCAGGTTCATGCCATCGCGCAACGGCGTGATGAGCGCCACGTCGCACAAGCGATAGAGCGGCACGATTTCGTCGAACGTCAGGTTGCGAAACTGATAGACCAGCGGTGTCCAGTGGACGTTGCCGAAATCACCGACTATGCGTCCAACGGTTTGTTCCAGTTCCGACTTCATCGCCTGATAACTGTCCACACCGATCCGCGAAGGTGCGACAGAAATGATGAACACCACCTTGCCGTGCCACTGCGGGTTGTTCTTTAAAAACAGTTCGTAGCCGCGCAACCGGTTGATGAGTCCCTTTGTGTAATCCAGCCGGTCCACGGAAAAAATCACCTTTTGTCCGACGCATTTCTGGCGCAGTTCATCCACACGCAATTCGGTCTCCTTTGATGACGCCGCCCGCGCGAAATGGTCGAACTCCACGCCCATCGGAAACGTGTCCACCTTCACCACGCGGTCGCGCAACGTCAGGCTCCCGAGCTGGTGTTCGTAGCCGGCCGTGCGCAGCACCGAGGTCAGAAAATACCGGACATAATCGTGCGTGTGAAAACCAATCAGGCTGGAACCGAGCAGTCCCTCGATGATTTCCTCGCGCCACGCACGCGGCAGCATCCGGAAGATTTCCCAGGAGGGGAACGGAATGTGCAGGAAAAAACCGATGGGCATTTCCGGGAATTTTTCGCGCACGAGTTTTGGCAGCAGCATCAGATGATAATCGTGAATCCAGAGCACGTCGTCCGGTTGCAGGGCTTTCACGACCGCCTCGCCGAAAACGCGGTTCACGTTCTGGTATTCCTGCCAATACTCCTCATCGTAGTGCGTCAACGTCGGAAAATAATGGAACAGCGGCCAGAGCGTCTTGTTGCAAAAGCCGAGATAAAAACGGTCCATGCTCTCTTCCGGTAGAAATACCGGGCTGGACTTGAATTGCTGCTCGCCGTAGGCGCGCACGGCTGCCTCGTGTTCCGGAGGAATGCTCGCACCGGGCCAGCCCATCCATAAATGGTCGGGGCGCTCCGCTCCGTCTGGTGACTTGCCATCCAGATAACTCCACAGGCCGGTGATCAGACCACCGTTGCTGGGCTTGAACTGTGGCAGTCCTTCTTTGAAGGACACCGTGAACGGCAACCGGTTTGAAACGACGACCAGCCTCATAAAACAGGTTGGAGGGTACACCTCCACTTGCTACGGTGGCAATGGCCTTTGCACAGGTGTGTCGGGGTTTGGGGACAGATTCCAGATGTAATGGCAATCTTCGCAATAGCATTCGTGTTCGATGACACGAAAAATAATGCCGAGATGTAGCAGCAGCGTCGGCAGAAAAAACTTGCGCGTCATTTGCGGATATTCCACGCGCAACGAGCCGCAGGACGGACAATGAACCGCCTTCTGCAAGATGGCAGGCACGCCCGGTTCCGTGCCCAAAACATCCATTGCGTTTTTGAAGACGTTTTGTCGAACCTGAACTCGAAAAGTTGCGCGTGGCGGGCGTAAAAACAAAAAAAGCCGGAGTATTTTGTCGTTGTAAACTCGCGCCTCGAACCCATTATTTTTAAGAAACGTTTCGAGAACTTGTCCCGCATTCAATTCCTCAAATACAGCCACATTAACCCATGGCTCGAAAATCATCTTGTATCGTGCAATTTCAATCATAATTAATTAAAATGTCGTCTCATTGAGGCAAAGGATTCAACCGGTTTGCAGTGCCGGTTCCGAAACACATTCCAGAATACGACCGGCCAGGTTTTCCTCACCCGTGCGCACCGCCAAATCCCCTAGTGAGACGATGCCGATGAGACGTTTGCCCCGATCCAACACGGGCAGTCGCCGGATTTGATTTTTCTCCATGATTTGGGCGGCGCTTTCGATGTTTTGATCGTCGAAGCAATAAACGATGTCGCAGCTCATCACCTGACGGACTGCGGTGATGTTCGGGTCAAACCCTCCAGCCACAGCCCGGATGGTGATGTCACGGTCGGTCACTGTGCCGATCAAACGATCGTGTTCGCAAATCGGCAACCAACCTATATCCAAAGCTTTCATTTCGGCAGCGGCTTCAACCAGTGATAAGTCCGCGCTGATGCAATGCGGATTCGGGGTAATGATGTCCTTGATCTTCATGTTTTCTTTTTTTGTCAAAAGGTTTGTTAAAGTTAAATCCCCTTTGGCGTGGTAAAAGCACAGCACCGTGCTTGTCGCTTATTGGTTGGTCGTCGCGGGAACATTCGTGCCCATGCCATTGGTGATCGCCGGCGTATTGGTCATTTCGACCGACGGACTATTGTTGACCATGTCATTGGTGGACGGACTGTTGGTATTGCTTGAACTGACTGGCGGTTCACCAGATGCTGAATTAGTGGAGTTCGATTGGTTCATCGCATTGTTTCCGCAGCCAACCAGGAACATCATGGCGAAAAGAGGAATAATTGTTTTCATAATTGTATTGGGAGTTTAAATTTTTAATGAAAGCCAAAGGACGCTGCAAACAACGTCCTTTGGCCATAGCAGTTTTTATAGTTTGTCTTTGACCGTGATATTGTTTACGACGTCTTGGACGCCTTGAACCTGCTTCGCAATTTCACCCGCTTTTGTTTTTTGATCCACGGAATCGACGAAGCCGCTTAACTGCACCGTGCCTTTGTAGGTGGTGACATTCACTCCCTCGAACTTATAGTCGGAGTTGCTGCCCAATGCGCTGATGACGCCCGAAGTCAGAGATTTGTCATCAACACTTTGTCCCGCTGCGGTGTTACTGCTGCTTTTCACGGTGATTTCGTTTACGACATCTTTGACGCCTTGAACCGTCCCGGCAATATGGGCGGCATCGTCTTTTTGCATCGAAGTGTCAACAAATCCGCTTAATTGCACAGTGCCTTTGAACGAAGTCACATTCACGCCGTCGAATTTGTAAACGGCATTGTCACTCAAGGCGTCTTTAACACGCGAGACAATGGATTTGTCATCAATATACTCGCCCGTGCTGCGGTTGTAACGGTCTCCGGCAACACAACCAGTAATTGTTACCACAGCCGCTACGGTCGAGAGACTCAAACATAACGCGAAACACAAACTGTTTGCTTGGATTTTCATAATTGTTTCTTTCAATGTCGCGCCCTTCACGGAAAAGCGCGTTGCTGCTGAAACTGTTTTAGCTGCACACATGCCAATCGGAAAATTTCGTGATTTGCCTGATTATCGAAGTGTTTGTTAAGCTGCGCGCAGCAGACGATTTGTTATTTGCAAGATGCTCCTGGTGGATTTTGCATTTCGCATGAATTTGACATTATGTTTTTCCAGGGCTGCGAACTGCCAACGTCACACCGACGACCGCCGCCGCGCTGCCGCCCAGCAGCAAACATATGGTTTTTTCGGTGGGAGCGCCGGCAATGACGCGCGACACTTCCGAACTGACCGCGTCCGGCGCATCAAAACCGTAGATGATTAATGCCATGCCGACAGCCAGCAGTGCCATGCCGATTCCTTTCATGATCTTCCTTTCATTTTTGGATCAAATCGCATGCCGTATGAATCGCTCAAGTGAACACCCCAGCGCAAAAGCGGCTCGGTCAATATCCATGCCAGAATCAAAAACATGGCCAGACCAGCGGTCGTAAAACATCTGACTGCCGCAGTCCCGAAGCCCAAGAGCTTCTGAAACGTGCTGGAATTTTGGAAAATGTTCATGCTTCCCTTCAAGTGACAACCATCACGGCGTTCTCGGTGCCAAATGGATTGGGGATATGTTTCGTGGAACGGGGGTCATCGCACCATCGGCCGTCCACAATGAAACGATATGAATATTGTCCGGGTTTCAGCGGAACGACGCTGAACCAGACCCCATTCCCAGTTCGCATCATGGCGAGCGGACATTTCTCCCAATCTGTAAAATCGGCGGCGAGCTTGACCGACTTGGCCGAAGGTGCCTTCAGAAAAAACTCGATTTGTTTAAGTTCGCGCAGCGAATGTTCGGCCGGTTTGCCCATGCCGCCGCCATCGCCGCTGCTTGGTTTTACGCTTTGCACCGGACGTTTGATGGGTTTTTGGCCGGTTGCGCGGTCTTCGGTTTTTAGCACCGCCTCCAGTTTTTCCGGATGAAACATCAAACTGGCAAAAGGTGACTGGTTCAGTGGTGCTGCGGATTTTGAATTGGCGACGGGAACAACTTGGTCGAGGTGCGCGGCGATTTGAAACAGTGACGGAATAATCGGTTTATTTTGGATCGAAGCCGGGGTTTTCATGGCATGTTTAATTTGGAGTTGAAGTGGTGAAACGGCCACGAACCGGACGTTTATGCTGGTCGTTAACGAAGAAACGCCAGCTTGATCGTTTGATGCGTGCGACTCATAGTTTGTTGCTTTCGAACCATTCATTTAGTGTGGCAACCGTAACCTTCGTCCGCAGTGTGCCTGATGTTTTTCCGGGACAGTCCGGTGCGTTTTTGGATGCGCCCCACCAATTCATCCTCCATGCCTTCGACGAATTGCAGGTCGTCATGCGTAAGTCGCGCAAACTTTTGTTTCAACCTGCCCTTGGCGATGTTCCAGTTTCCTTTGGTTACAAGCGTGCTCATATTTGTGTTGCTTTTTTGCGGCGTGACTGAACGCCGATGAATTCTTTTGCAAGTAGCGTGCCGGTCAGTTGAAGGGAGTAATTTTCTCCAAAACCAAGCATCCGGCGGACATCGGAATTTCCATCGAAAAATGCAGGCCAAAAGGTTTTGCAAACTGCAAACCAACATCTTTGTTTGGCTTGCAAGTTGCATCATTTCACGATGTCTCGGTCTCGGTTCAATGGCCCCAATGCCGGTTTTTCAATGGAAGTCACAAACAATCCACGACGGCACAGCGCCAGCTAAAAAAACCCCGTCGGGTGAGAGGTTCTTGGTAAAAGGTGACTCGTTGCTGATACTGGACGTCTCACTTCGACGCTTTGAAAAGCCTGATCAAGCTTATGAATAAAACCCGCAACACGCTCCCGCCGCACATCCGCAAAGAGGCCATCGGCGTGTTGAACAACATCGTGGCCGATTTGTTCGATCTGTTTGCGCGCATCAAGCAGGCGCATTGGAACGTGCGCGGAACAGCTTTCATCGGGCTGCACAAGTTGCTGGATGAATTTGGCGGCAAGGTGATGAGCCACATTGACCTTGCCGCTGAACGTGCCACGGCTTTGGGCGGCATTGTTGAAGGCACGTTGCGCGAGAGCGTGAAACATTCGCAGTTGAAGAAAAAAGAAGAGCCGTCGTCCATCAGCGGAATGTCCGACTGGATTCATGAGCTGGCGGACGTTCACGCCGCCGCCGGCGAACGGGTTCGCATGGCGATCAAAAAAATGACCGCCGCCGAGGATTTCGGCACCGCGGATTTGCTGACGGATGTTTTGCGCATCCTCGACCTGCAACTCTGGCTCCTGGAGGCGCACATTAACCGGCACCAACACGCAACCTGAATTGATTTATGCTCTACACCCTTGCTTTGATTTTGATCATCGCCTGGCTGCTCGGACTGGTTTCGGATTACACCATGGGCGGTTTCATTCACATTCTTTTGGTGGTTGCCATCGTCATGATACTGGTGCGGTTGATTCAAGGGAGAAAACTTTAGGTTAGTCAAATGACAACAGGCATGAAACATACATTCCGCAATTTACAATTCGCAATCGTGTTTCTGGTTCTGGCGTTTGATTCCCACGCCACCGATGCAATTACGACCATCGTAGGCGAGGCGGGTGGTGAGGGTGTGCGCGGAATGCAGGCGGTGGCGAATGTCATCTACAACCGGCAGCAGGCGCATCTGCCGTTCACATTTTACGGGGAACGGAATCCGGTGGTGCAGCGCCAACCGGCCAGCGTGTTTGTGCAGGCGCGGGAAGCGTGGGCGATGCGGACGCAGGACATCACAGACGGGGCCACGCATTTTGAAAATGTGGAGGCGTTTGGCACCCCGGCGTGGGCGCGGCACATGACGGTGACGACAAAAATCGGGCGGCACACGTTTTACAAGTAAAGACATAAAACTGAAAAAACGAAACACCAACATAAAATATTATGAACAAACAAACTACAATCCTTGATGAAAGCGAACATCTCATGAAAGACGCGCAGGCATTGCTTGCCGCCACCGCGCATGTCGCCGAAGAAAAAGTCGTGGACGCCCGCAAACGGCTCATGGCGGCCATCGAAAAAGGCAAGGAAACCTGGGATAATGTCCAAGAAAAGGCGGTTGCCGGAGCGAAAGCCGCCGATCAGGTCATCCGCGATCATCCTTATCAAGCCATCGGCACGGCACTGGGCATCGGCGTGTTGATTGGATTTTTGTTAAGCCGTCGCAACTGACGAATGGCCATGGAAACGCCATCGGACACCGTTCCGCATTTAACGGATGCGTCGAAACGTCTGGCGCAGCGGTCACTGGCCATCTGCGAAAACCGCATTGAATTGCTGATGCTGGAAGTTCAGGAAGAACGCGAACGAGTTTTGCGCGCCATCTGGCTGGCGTTGGGTGCGGCAGCTTTTGCCCTGCTGGCGGGTGTGGCGCTCACGGCTGCCATTGCGGTTGCGTTCTGGCGCGAATCGCCGCTGGCTGCGCTGTCGATTTTGACCGCGCTTTACGCCGTCGCCGCCGCGATGCTTTACGCGCGGCTGGCCCGGTTGCAACGTGACTGGCAGACGCTTCCCGCCACGCTGGAGCAATTGCGAAAGGACCGCGAATGCCTGGAAAAAAATCTCAATTGACGCCGCTCGAAACCAGGAAGCAACTGCTGCTGGTGGAGAGCGAATTGAACCGCGTGCACCTGCTCAATGAAGTGCATGATTTCAAAAACGAAATCCAACATTTGCAGCAGCAGATGCAGGCCATTAGTTCCATGGTCTCGGCGGCGGCAAAACTGGCGGCCACATTTTCCACCGTTTGCCGCGCATTTTCTCACCGCGACGAAGGTGGCAACAAAACTTCCTGGATTTCCACGCTGCTTGACGGTGTGCAGACTGGGACATCCTTGTGGCTTCTGCTCCGTTCCTGTTGGCGCAAATCGTAAGATTTTATCACTAGACACATCATTATCCGAAATATACGTTTCTGGCCTGTATTAAAAATGTTGATGCCTTGGGGTTTAGGGCAA
>Ga0210402_10001511_pt1 | contig 24018 bp, 24 predicted proteins | sample IncBWC7MmetaG_FD_161055 | JGI IMG/M metagenome (GOLD analysis project Ga0210402, IMG submission 161055) | Forest soil microbial communities from Barre Woods Harvard Forest LTER site, Petersham, Massachusetts, United States - Inc-BW-C-7-M | ecosystem: Environmental > Terrestrial > Soil >... | reverse complement strand
ACCTGGCGAGAACACTGCTGGAGAAGGTGATGATCCGCCCGCCATCAGGAACATGTTGTGCCGCCTGCGCGAATACCAGGAAGGTTCCGCGCAAGTTGGTCGCGATCACCTTGTCGAAGGTGGCCACGTCTCCGCTGGCAATCGGAAAGAGCGGCATGATGCCCGCACAGTGAACCACCACATCGGGTCTGCCGAAAGCGTCCATCGACTCTTTGAAAAGCCGCTCCACGTCTTCGGCATTTGCCACATCTGCCTGCACAGCGATGCCCTGTCCGCCTGCAGCCTTGAGATCTGCGACGACTGCTTGTGCCGGGGCCGGTTTTCCCGCGTAGTTCACGATCACCGAAAATCCATCTTTAGCCAGTCGTTTTGCGATCGAGCCTCCGATTCCACCAGAGGCTCCCGTCACGAGCGCTGTCTTTGCCATAAACCGTTTCTCCTTTCGTCTGAGACCGGCCTTCTGTCATCTACCGGCTCACGAATTCACTATTGGCTTTCTACGGAAATAAATCCAATGCATAATATCGATATCGATTATGCGCATAACGCATCTCGGCAGGCCGACCTCAACCTCCTCATCGCGTTGCAAGGCGCGGCTGACGGCCGGTTGGCTCAAGAGAAGGCCGAGTCGGGGTACTCGGAGGCTAGCAGAGTTATCGCTAGAGCTCGCCCCAATCTGTAAAATGCGCAGCTAGAGCTGTACGCCGTGAGGTCAGTCCATCGTAGTAGTCGGACCATTCGGTAATTTCCCCGTCCTTGGTCCGAACGACGGACACTCCGTGCAGCAAGATTTGAACCCTTCGAGACGATGCCCCGTAGAGGGGCTCCGTCACGCTGGTGTGGAGCGTCCATTCGCTGACCAAGTGATCGAAACTCACAAGAATTGAGTCAGCCTGCAAAGAAGAGTTCGGGAAGTATTCCCGCGTCTTCTGAAAGAATTCAGCCAACCGCCCTTTGTCTTTGAACTCCAACCCGATCCCGCGGTCTTTGAACGTGAATTCTTCGGCAAAACGAGCGATGGCGTCGTTGATGTTTCCGTGGTTGAGGCGTGTCAGGACAGGTAAAACCACCTGTTCTGAAGCTGCCATTTCAATTGCAATTTCACTCATGTCAATCTTCCTTTCATGTTCTTTCCACGCAGAAGCTTTTGCCAGCGCGTTGCGCTCCACCGAATGACCCGGTCCCTTGCTTCATTCGTTCGAAGAGCTGCGCTGCGATTTATTGCCGGGGACAAGCTGGTTGGGCGACGGCAGAACTAGCTTGGTCGCCTATCGTCTGTTCGCGATGACCTGCACATTGCAGAATTCTTTGAGTCCATCTTCGCCGAATTCAACGCCAATCCCTGAACTCTTATGCCCGCTGAAGGGAACGTTGGGATGAACATTGAGGTGTTGATTGATCCAAACCGTCCCGGCATCAAGCCGACGAGCAACGGCTTCCAGTAACTCAGGGTCAGTGCCCCATACGGAGGCTCCGAGGCCATATGGGGTCCCATTGGCCAGCCGGACGGCTTCGTCGAGGTCCTGGTACTTGATAACGGCCCGCAATGGTCCGAAGTTTTCTTGCATTACGTAACCCGCTTCCGCAGGCGGATTGTCCAGAAGTGTGACGGGAAAAAACAGGCCGGCACCCTCCGATGGAACTTCCCCTTGATAGAGGATCGGGGCCTTCGCCTTTTGAATCTCTTCCCATGTTGTTTGCATGCGAGCGAACTGGGGGCGGTTCTGTATAGGGCCCAGAGTAGCTCCGGGATCAAACCCATCTCCGAGTTTCTGATGTTGAGCACAGGATATGAGTGCTTCCGTAAGAGCTTGATAGATGCTCTGGTGCACGAAAAGGCGTTTGAGGGTGACGCAACCCTGGCCACAAACCGCGAACATGCTTCGAAACAGGGACTCGGCGATCACCTGAGGATCGGCATCCCGAAGAACAATGCCGGGATCGTTCCCTCCGAGCTCAAGGGTCAGGTGTTTCAGAGTCGGAGCGGCGGACGCGAAGACCTTGCGTCCGGTTTCCGAAGAACCTGTGAATGCGACCTTCTGGAAGGCCGGGTGGGACGTCATCCAGGGGCCAAGGTCATCCCCTCCGCTGATCACATTTAAAACGCCGGGCGGAAGGATCTCACGAATGTAGTCGGCGGCTCGAAGTACTGTAAGAGGGGTAAAGACCGCAGGCTTAAGGACAACGGTGTTGCCGGTCAGCAGAGCCGGGAGTACTTTTATGAATGACAGCCAGAACGGAAGATTCCACGGACTGATGGCGGCGACGACACCCAGTGGAACATAACGCTTCGTGATCTGTCCGACATCGGTTTCATTCCACGTCGTATCTGGCAGTTCCATCTGAAGTAACGCTGGGACATAGGTCTCGAGAATCCATGTGATCTCGAATTGCGCCAAGCTATAAGGCCGGCCGCCTTCCGCTGTTAGGATCGTGCAAAGTTCATCGGTATGAGCTTTGAGCTCTTCCATGGCGTTTGCAAGAAGATCCCTTCGCTCGTTCCAAGTCTTGCTGCACCACTTGGGAAACGCTGCTTTTGCAGTCTGGACCGCCTGGTCGAGACCATCTTTCTGGGTTTCGGTCACGCAGGCAAGTTCTTCTCCAGTCACAGGGTCGGAAATTTTTATCCGCTTGGAAGAGTCGATTCTTTGGCCGTTCACTATATTAGGAAACCCCGCGGTAAGACGAGCCCTTTTTAGGGCTTGCTTGCGATTGGGATGAGGGATAGATGGGCGAGACGCATTTGAGTTCATACAAAACTCCTTTCGCCAGATGTCTCTAACCTGTGCTCGTTCCGCAACGCCTCCGCGGCACGTTCGCCGATGATGATGCAGCCAGCCATGGTAAGGCCGGTGGTCACGCGCGGCATGATCGAGCCGTCTGCAATGCGAAGGTTTTCGATTCCATAGACCTTGAGTTGACCGTCTACGACCGACATCGAATCGCGCCCCATTTTCGCCGTGCACGTCTGATGGTGGTAAGTGGAGGCCGCATCGCGAATGAAGTCTTCGAGTGCAGCTCCTCTCAGGCTCCCAGGCATGACTTCGCGTTTTGTGAATGGTCGAAGCGCAGCCGAATTTCCAATCTCGCGACAAAGTTCCACGCATGCTACTGCGGCCTTCATGTCGTCCGGGTGGGACAGCGTGTTGGCTTCGATCTGTACAGGGTCGTCAGGGTTAGGCCCCGTCAAGCGAATCTGACCGCGACTCTTCGGCCGTACAAGACCTCCATACATTGTCCAAGAGGCTGGCGGCGGATTAAACCTGGCGCCTGTCTCGGGACTGCAGACCGGTACTTCTATCTGGCAGGTCTGCAAATCCGGAGTGTTCAGACCAGGATTGCTCTTCCAGAAGAACGTTGCCTCAGCTCCATTGTTGCGGGGAGCGAGGGGCTGCTGATATTCCCAGACGCAGCCGATACCAAAATGATCCTGAAAGTTCTGTCCCACACCTGGAAGGTGCTGCACGACCGGTATGCCCAGACGTTGTAGCTCAGCCTGATCGCCAATGCCAGAAAGCATGAGCACTTTTGGCGTGTGCATCGCGCCCAGCGACAGGACAACCTCGCATCCGGCCCTGATGCGTTGGATGTTTCCCTCAAAAGCGATCTCCACGCCAGTAACTCGCTTTGCCTCTAACGTGAGCTTGGTAACCAATGCGTGCGTTAGCACAGTCAGGTTAGGCCGGTCCATGTAGGGGAAGACATAACTTCGAAAGACGGATAGGCGCTTTCCATCGCGCACGCGCATATCGATAATCGAGGCGCCGCCATCGCCTTCCATCAGTCGGCCATTGTTACTATCGAAGGTTGGCATCCCGATGGAAAGCGCTCCGTCCACCATGGCCGGAGCGATTGGATTCGGATCAGGCGCGGACTGCACGAAAACCAACCCGCCGGTTCCGCGACGCGTGGGGTCTGGCGCTCCCTGCCAGTCTTCAATCCGGCGATAGATCTCGAGTACCGACTCATAGTTCCATGCCGTCTCGCCGGTCTCGGATGCGAAGAAATCCCAATCGTTCTTGTGTCCGCGCGCCCAACCCATCACATTGATGCTCGATCCTCCGCCGAGCACCTTGCCCATCTCCAGCGGTATGGAACGTCCGTTGAGGTGTGGATTGGGTTGATCGACAAACTTCCAATCGCGTTCGCTGCCGAGGTTTTCAAACCAGCGAGCCGCTTCCGTCACGCTGGGCACATCGTCAGTGCCGCCTGCTTCGAGTAAGAGCACGCTGACATCGGGATTTTCGGCCAGGCGGCGCGCAACTACTGATCCGGAGGAACCTGACCCGCAGACGATGAAGTCGTACTGCGATGTTAGACCGTCTTTGAGCTTCCGCTGGTTCTCACGAACGCGCTTCGCGAAATCTACTGGTGATTGTTTTCCTTGATTCGAATTCATCTCACTGCTCCTTGCTGATGTAAGGTATGCCATGTCTTATTTGCCCTGGTGATCTCACAATTTCAGTAAACAACGTGCGGCGTAACGAGTTGTTAGAGTATCTGCTCCTCTGGTAGCAATCCTGCTCAATTCTTTCGACCCCTGATGCCGGAGACCGAACCGATCCGGTCAACACGGCCATCCACCGGTTTGCCATCAGGGGGACTACGAATTGGCGCGTTCCCGAGCGGGCGGCAGCACTGGCGCTTGTCAGACCAGCACCGTTCCACCATCGACTACCAAGGTCTGGCCCGTGCTGAATTCTTCCTGCATCAAGAACAGATAGGCTTGCGCTATATCATGGGCTTCGCCAACCCGGCCAACTGGAAGATTGCCGCCCACGCTTTCATACAGACGTTCCCGTTCTGCTGCAGTCATATTCTGCCAGAGGTTCGTCCGAACCACTCCAGGAGCCACCGCATTTACGCGTATCGGCGCCAACTCTAGGGCAAGGGCGCGCGTCAAGGCCTCGATTGTTCCGCAGACGCTCGCGGCAACCACCCATCCCTTATGTGGTCGTTGTCCGGCAACTCCGGTAGTGAGCACGATAGAGCCACCCTTTCGAATACTCTTGCTTCCGTATTTAACAGCGGCCAGCGCGGCCCAATAGCGCAACTCAAACGCTCGTCTCGCCTGTTGGAGATCCGTGGCGGCAAGGTCGCGCAAACGGAGCTCATCGCCAGCCGTGAATACGAGGTGATCGAACGCGCCGAGCTTCGCAAAGAAATTTTCGACGGCGGATTCATCCGTCAGATCGAGTGTGTGTCCCTGTGCGTTTCCTTCCAACTTCTCGACGGCTTTCTGAACTCGTTCCGCGTTGCTTGAGGCGATAACGAGATTGGCCCCTTGCGATGCCGCTTGCTCAGCGACCGCCAAACCGATTCCGGAGGAACCTCCCAAGATGACCACTCGCTTGTTATGTAAACCGTTTCCTTGTTCCACTGAACCCTCCTTTTTGTGCACTCTTTCTACTTACACAGTCAAAGATGCCGCGAATCTGGTATGCGGATCATGCATAATGAACATGATGGCCATGCGTTTAGAGAAACTCCGCCAAGTCGATTTGAATCTTCTGATTACGTTTGCCGCAATTGCGGAGGAGAAGAGCGTCACGGCCGCGGCATCAAGGCTATTGCTGAGCCAGCCCGCTGTAAGCCGAGCTCTGCAGCGCGCACGCGCACTATTTCAAGATGACCTTCTTGTCCGGTCTCCGCATGGTTTCGAGCTCACTTTGCGAGGCCGCAAGATCCTCGATGAGCTTGAGGGATTGCTGCCCAAGATGGAGCACCTCGTCGCGCCCACTGCCTTCGATCCGGTGCGCGAGAAGAGCCACTTCCACATTTCTGGCCCCGACAATGTTTGTACGGCCGTTCTCCCGGGTTTATGCCGGCAATATGCGAATGGGCGCTACCAGGTGTATTTTGAGTTCCATCCGTGGCAGAGCGGCATCGCCGAACTGGTTGAACACGGGCAGTTGGATCTTGTTCTCCACATTGATGACGGGCTCTTGCCATCGCATTTCCAGTCGGAAAGGCTCTATCGCGAGGATTGGATTTGCGCCGTTGCCCATGACAGCGGCTTTGGCGACTCGCTGTCGCTCAAAGAATACCTGTCGGCATACCACATCGTTGTCGGAACCTATGCCGGTGTGCATACGATTCCGGACAAGCAATTGGCGGCTATTGGCACGAAACGCAACTCGTGCATTCGGGTGCCGTACTTCGGAGTGGCCCTGCAATGCCTCCCGGGCACAGAGCTCGTGCTGACTCTCACCAGTGGCATGACATCCGTGGTCAAGCGGGATCGCAGGTTACGTCTGGTAAAAGCGCCACAGGAATTACACGCGTTTCACTTCTTAATGGCCTGGCATCAGCGACAAAACACCGATCCTCGTCACGTGTGGCTTCGCGAGGTGATCCGATCGACAAGCGCGGGCCTCAAGGGTCAGGAGAAGGCGCGCTGAATGGGCCGCACAGCAAGTTCCACCCCTGTTCTGCGGGGCGAGCTTGAGGCAAAACCGCTGCGCATTGGAAGCCGTCCTGATGGCTGGCAAGCAGGTCTCGCACCTTGGGGGACACTCACTGGTTATCGGTCCGTTGCTTGGGCGCCTCATTGTCGACGGTGTAATTGATACCGGTATACTGCATCTCGTCCCACGTCTGTTCACCCCAATGAACTTCCTTATTGGGATCGGGATTCGATGGGTTATTGGCAGAGTTGTCGTAGTGTGCAACGGCCTCCAGCTTCGATCCCTTAGGAACGGCAAGAGGAGTTGCGAATATGTAGTAGGTCTGCCAATTGAAATCGTAATGCGGTACCGGCAGCACCGTCTCGGTACGGCCATCCGGATAAACGATCTTGTAATCCCAGCTCTTTCCACGAAGATGGGTATGGGGAAACAGCGCGGTGAGGTGCACGTCCTGGTTGAACTGGATGGCAGTCGGCACCGCTACGTCCGCCGCCCCAGCGGGCAGGATCAGGAGCGGGTTCATGAAGGCGCTGGTATGCATCTCCTTTTCCGGCGGCTCTTTTGCGAAGATCACGCCCACGCTGGAGCGGTCGCTGACCTCCTTGCCGTTGGTTGTGTAGTGAATCTGGAACCGAAGGCTGGCGCCTGCAGGAATCCGCATCGCCGTGCCGGGCGGAAACACCATGGCGTTCGTTCCTGGAGCGGTCGTCGCAATCAGCGATTCAGGCTTCCTGTCTGACCGTCCATTTGGTGCGGCTTGCGGCCGGCGCGGCAGTTGCGGCGCGATCTGAGTGTAGGCTTGGTTCTGCCGCGTCCCGACCGCGAAGACCAGAATGTGGTGTACCACGCTTCGTGTGCCGGGCCGCACTTCGATTGCCTGAATCCATTTGTCCTCTGTGAAGTTCGTGGGCACCGTGACGTTCTGATAGTCGATCGTGCCGCGCGCGGGCACTACGTACGGCTCCGGCATCGTGATCACTGCATCGGGCTTCCCTATCTCCCAGTCATCCGCAAACGCAGGTACCGGCGGCAGGTCTTTGACGTCGCCCTTCGGAGCGCCACCGGCTACCCACCGTGAGATCACCCCTTTCTCCGCGTCACTCAGCCGGCGGTCATTGGAAAACTGGCCCGTTGGAGCGGCGGAGTGCCACGGAGGCATCGCTCCCGTCGCCACCTTCTCCCGAATCGACGCTGCCCAGGGCCGCACCTCTTCGTAGGAAAGCAGTGACATGGGTGCGATTTGGCCGGCGCGATGGCAGCTTGCGCAATGTTGATAGAGGATCGGCGCAATGTCTTTCGAAAAAACCGGCATCCCCGCCGGCTGAGCCGGCAAGACCGAGCTGCTGCCCAGAAACAAAGCCACAGACCACAGGTACCGGCTCACATAGCTGCACGCCATAGATTCATCTCCTCGTCCGCACTATTCTTGCACAAGTGGGCGGACGCTGGTGGACGGTAACCTTCAGAGAATCCCATCCGCTCTCATTATCGGAAGTTAACAGTGCTGTGTCCTCTAACATAACGGTACGGCAAGGGTACGGGCAGAACTGGTGCCGGTGGACTAAATGCGGGACGATGGACTTGGAAGCAAACATGATTATCACTTACCAGAACGGCAGAACGGTAGAAGGCATCATCGTTTCAGAAGACCACGGCACGATGCGTATTGCGGTCATAGGCAGTGACGATGTGGTTGAATTGGTCAACCTGTCTGGCCATTGGATATCCGAAGATTCCCAGCCGGTCGAGATCCAGTCCTCTTGGGATCGCAGTCCCCGGAAAGAAATGGTGTCAGAGACGGATTGTATTTGTCCCAAGGAAACTGCCGCCCGATTGATTCGCTTGCTGTTGAGCGGGAGCGATGAAGATGAATTGGGAGCCGTTCACTCGGTTTTACCTTGGCAAGTTGGCATCTCGTACGCCCATGTCGTCTGAGGTTCGTGCCGGCAGGCAGCGCCCTAATGTTTGGCGTAGGCGCTGATCCCGTTTTTGTCGGCGGCAGCCGGTTGAATGCCGGCCGCTTTCATGACTTCCAGCAACGCCTGCACCGTGGGCGGTGAAGGCTTGAAATTGCCGAACCGGTAGCCCTCGGCGATCGTCAAGGGAGTCCAGCCGTGCTTATTCGGCTGGTTCCAGACTTCGGGTTTGGCGCCATGGCTGGCCAGATAGCGAACCGCGTCGCCAACGTTCTTGTAAGCTGCGGCGTGCATCGGCGTTTCGCCGTTCTTGTCCACGGCGTTCGGATCGTTGCCCAGCTCGATGGCCGCGGCGATCGCTTCCACCACTTCACTGTCCGTCCCCGCGTCCTCGCCGGGAGATCGCGTGCCCAACCCCGCCGCCACAATCAGTGGAGTCGCTCCGTCCGCCGTAGGAATCTTCGGATCGGCGCCCAGCGTCACCAGGAACCGCATCAATTCCGCGTCAGCGGTAAGCGCGGCCAGGCAAAACGGAGTCGCGCCGACGTCGTTCAGGCTGGTCAACCCGAAATTGATCTTCCTGGTCATGCGGGCATTGATATCCGCGCCCTTGGCCACCAGCTTGCGGATGATCTCCAGGCTGGTCATGGAACCGGAACCGTCGGGCGCGGGATCATTGTCGCCGCCGCCGGACTTACGCACCGACGGGATAATGTGGAGTGCCGTGTAGCCCGGACCATCCGCATTCGGGTCGGCGCCGGCATCCAGCAGGAACGACGCCAACTCGTAGTGCGCATTTTGCACGGCCAGGTGCAAGGCGCTGGAGCCCTGCCGGCCCGCCTTATTGATGCCGCCCACCCGGGCGCCGGCAGGCGATACCAGTTTATCGTTGACGTCCGCCCCGCTTTTCAGCAGGAATTGCACCATCGGCCGGCGGCCTTCGCGCACCGCCATCAGCAACGGCGTGAAACCGGAATTGAGCCGGATTTTGAAATCTGCGCCCGCGTGGATCAACTCCTCCGCGGCCTCCACGTTGCCTTCGGCGGCGGCCCACACGATGGCGGTCTGGCCGCGCGCTTCCTTCGCCTCCACGTTCGCGCCCTTCGCCAGCAGCGCGTGCACGGCCGCCGCTTTGCCCGTCCGCGACGCCGTCATCAACGGCGTTTCGCCTCCCGGGAGCGCGGCGTTCGGATCCGCGCCGGCCTGGAGCAGCAGTTCCACCATCGCTCCGTTGCCGTTGGTGCAAGCCAGCGCCAGCACCGTCATGCCATAGCGATTCGCCGCGTTCGGGTTGGCCCCGGCCTTCAGCAGTAGCCGCGAGATCTCCACGTCGTCCTGCCGGACAGACCAATGAAGCGCCGTGGTGCCGTCCACTTGCGGCGCGTTTACGTCGGCGTGCTTTTCGAGCAGGGCGCGAACGCTCTTGCGGTCGTCTTTCCGGGCGGCATCCGCCAAAGGCGAGTCGGCGGCCCATCCGAGGGATACGCCGAGGGATGCGCCCGCCAAAATCCACAGTGCCAGTCGCATGGTCTGCCTAAGCATTGGTCAGCCTAAAGGGTCAGCGGCTCCATCAGTTCCTGCACCTTCCCGGTGCTGTCTGCGAAGGAATCCGTGCGCACACCGACGCGGTCCAGCAGCGTCAGGTGCAAATTCGCCAGCGGCGTGTGTTCGGGGAACTTCAAAAAGCGGCCGCCCGCCTTGGTCTTGCCGCCGGCCACGATGATCGGAAGGTTGGTATGGTCGTGAAGGTCGGCATTGCTCATCCCGCTGCCGTACAACAGGGCCGAATGGTCCAGCAGGTTGCCGTCGCCATCGGGCGTGGCCTTTAGCTTTTCCAGCAGGTAGGCGAACATCGAAACGTGGTAGGCGTTGATGCGGGCGCATTTTGCCAGCATTTCCGGATTTCCGCCGTTGTGCGTCAGGGGATGATGCCCTTCCCCGATGCCAAGCTCGGTGTACGCGCGATTGCTGGTTTCCCGCGCCAGTTGAAAGACTGCGACGCGCGTCACATCGGCCTGCCAGGCCAGCACCTGCAAATCCATCATCAACTTCGCATGGTCCGAATATTTCGCAGGCACACCCACGGGGCGGTCGAGGTCGGGCAGGTGGGAATCGGCGGTGGACGATTCGGCTTTCTGAATGCGGCGCTCCACCTCGCGAACGGTATCCAGATACTCACTGATCTTGGTTCTGTCGCCTGGGCCAAGCTTGCGCTGCAGGCGCGAGATATCCTCCTTCATCCAATCCAGCAGACTCGCATTAGTGCGCATCTCCGCCAGGCGTTCCGCGGAAGTTCCGCCATCCCCGAACAGGCGCTCAAAGACGATGCGCGGATGAGCTTCCGAGGGTAGCGGCGTGGTGGGCGACGACCAGGAAAGATTGTTCTGGTAGACGCAGGCATAACCGTTGTCGCACTGCCCCACAACAGACAGCAGATCCATCGACAGTTCAAGCGACGGCAGGCGGGTTTCCTGCCCCAGGAGTTTGGCGGCCACCTGATCTACCGTGGTGCCCAGATAATAATCGCTGCTCTCGGTCCACTTCGATGTGGCGGCGCTGAGGAAAGCGGCGTTGGACGAGGAGTGGGTGCCTGGATAGGCATTCCGCAATTCCATGCCTTCCACCACCGTGCAGTAGTCGCGCACGTTGGCGAGCGCCGTCAGCGTGGGTGAAAGCTGACTCAGGTCGGCGCCGGGCGGAGTCCACATCGGGCGATGCGCGCCCATCGGAACGTATAAAAAGCCGAGTCTTTTCGCGTGGGCCGCCGGGGTGCCGGCGAGGGCCGTCATGGGCGGCAACATCGCGTCCAGCAAGGGAAGTGCCAGGGCGGTGCCCATTCCGCGCAGAAACGTGCGCCGCGGCAGAGCTTTCTTCGTCACGATCATTGTGCTCTCCTCATTTGAAACGGTGTACTGTTGACGATTCCCAAAATCAGCGACGAGAACCGGTAATCCTGGCCGCCGCTCTCGTGCACTACCCTGCGAATGGCGGGCTCATCGTAGAACTCGACGCCGCGCCCAAGCGAGTACGTCATGAGTTTCTCCGTCATGGTACCGACGAAGGCCTCGGACCTGCTTAGAAGCGCTTTTTGCAGGCCGGCAACTCCCTCGAACTTGCTGCCGTCGGGCAAGCCGCCCGCCGAATCGATCGGCGTGCCGCTTTCGTGTGTGCGCCAGCGGCCGATAGCATCGTAATTCTCCATGGCGAACCCAATGGGGTCCATCAGCGCATGGCATCCCGCACAAGCCGGATCGGCGCGATGCTGCGCCATCCTTTCGCGCATGGAGACTACTTTCTCCACGCCTGCATTCTCCTTCAAGGCCGGAATCTTGCCCGGCGGCGGTGGTGGAGCCACGCCCAGAATATTTGACAATATCCATTTGCCGCGGATCACCGGCGAGGTCCGGTTGGGGTAAGACGTCACGGTGAGAATGCTGCCCTGGCCCAGCAGTCCGCCGCGATGCGCGCTCTCGCCCAACTCTACTTTCCGAAACCGGCTGCCGTAGACGTTGGGGATTCCGTAATGCTTGGCCAGGCGCTCATTCAGGAACGTATAGTTGGCGCTCAGCAACTCCAGTACATTGCGATCGTCTCGCATGATGCTGCTGAAGAACAGTTCCGTCTCCCGCCGGAATGCCTGGCGGAGATTGTCGTCGAAACCCCCGAACAGCCGCATGTCGGGATTGGAGGAGGCCAGATTCCGCAGATAGAGCCACTGACCGGCAAAGTTCGATACCAGCGTCTCCGACCGCTCATCGGCCAACATGCGGCGCACCTGGCGCTCCAGCATTCCCGGTGTGCGCAATTTGCCTTGAATCGCCGTGTCCAGCAGTTCGTCGTCGGGGATGCTGCTCCACAGAAAGAACGAAAGGCGCGAGGCGAGTTCGACCTCGCTAACCCGGTACGGCGCTCCCGGCGCGGCGCCCATGGGATCCTGTTCGATGCGAAACAAAAATTCGGGGCTCACCAGCACGGCGCGCAATCCCATTTCGATTCCAGCATCGAACGATGCACCGGCGCGCGCCTCTTTGAAAAACTTCAGCGGCACCTGAATGTCGGCATCGGTGACTGGCCGCCGGTACGCGCGTCGCGTCAGCGTCGTGAAAATGCGCTTGGCGCAAGCCTCTTCGTCGCCTGCCGCGGCCGGCTGGCATACCAGTAACCGGCGGCGGCTGGGTGTGTCGCCGGGCCCGGTCGCGTGATAGGGGCCCTGGATCGAGATGGAATAAATCGCCGGCGTAATGCGCGGATGCCGGTCCATATTGAAATGGGCCTCGTAAGGCTGGCGACCGCTTTCCAGCAAAGAGGAAGATTTCTTGGGAAATGTGGCCGCCACTTCGTGAGGTCCAGCCTTCACAGCCACACGAAACGTGAGATCCTTGTCGATTCCCGAATGATCGTTACCCGGCGGAGGAGGCCTGACGGTGACGAGCTTGACTCGCGCGCCATCGAGCATGACTTCCACGTCATGTCCGCCGGAAATGCCTTCCACATGCTCGTTGCGATCGCGTTGCAGTCGCACCGAAAAATCATATTCGGCGTTCTGCGGGAACGTGTAGTGGACCACCATGCCGCCGTGTGTGCCCAGCGGCAACTCCTCGAAGTGTTGCTCTTGCGTAAGGTCGGGCGGCAGCGTCATCGTGTCGCCGCCGGGTGATTTCGCGGCGATGCCGACGGCCAGCCGGCCGATTCGCTGCGCCGCCTGTAGATACTGTTCGAGCAGGCTCGGCGAAAGATTGCCGACGGTCACATTGTCGAAACCGTGGCCGGCTTCATCACTCGGCAGCATGCCGCTCACATCGACGTCCAGCGCGAGCAGGTCGCGGATGGCGTTTTGATATTCGGTTCGGTTGAGGCGGCGGAACGTGTCGGTTCTGCCCGGATCGGGGTGCGTCACCGAGGCGCCATCCAGCGACGCCGATAGAGAAGCGACCACCGCATCGTAAGTTTTTTCGTCCGGCCGCGGCAGGCCGGCCGGCGGCATGTACCGGACACGCAATTTACGGATCACCTTCTCCCAGTCCTCCGCATGTTTCTCGGGACTGGAGGAGAGAATAGTATCGAGCGCGAAATTGCCGGCCTTGGTCTTGCTATTGTGGCAGCCGACGCAATACCGGTTCACCACTGCCGGCACAGGCGAGGCCGAAGTGGGTGGCTGTTGCGCACGAAGGGCTCCGATCGGGCCTCCGGCAATGAACAGAGCGGTGATGGCAAGGGACACACGTGCCCAGCTGCGGGTCAAAATTCACTACCCTCCACGAACTAAGAATAGTATACATGGACGCGAGGGCAGGCAGTGTGTCTGCGTTCCCCCCGCGAGAAGTCGCCGTGGTTTATGCCAAGGGATTCGGGACCACCTCAACGGCCATCGTCAGCGGATCGATTCTCCAGTCTGGGACCCTGTTGCCGCAACCGGCGCGCCCGCACGGAGTTCGCGCGGACGTCTTTCGGCGCGTGCGAGGCTCCACCGGCCTGGCCGGCGCGCTCACTCGCGCACTTCGAGCCAGATCCCGCGCGGTAACTTCGAGCCGTTCGTCGCCGGGGCCGCGTGGGTGCTTGCCGCCGGGCACCCGTCGCGGCCTCTGGTTGTGCAGCGCACGATCCCTTGCGGAAACAGCCGTGGAAAACGGTCGCCGGTCTTCAGAAACTCAGCTTAAGAAAACCCTTGACGGAATAGCTCACGTGACTCCACACGTCACGGGGCGGCGCAACGTCGCGCTCGTCACTAACCATTTCACATCGGCGGCGGAACACAACTAACGCCGGATTGAGAGGAGGAAATCACGACATCGGCGACACCCGCGACTTTCAGATGAAGGGCATTGACCGTTATGTTGGCGCTACCCCCGCAGAAGGAACTGGTAACTGTGCTGATCTGCTCGTTGATGATTAAGGAACCAATGAGCAGAGGCACGGTCTGGTTCGGCGCTCCCGTAACTATAATCGAGTGCCCGTTTACGACGAGATCTGCTATGTTCGACCCTCCAGCTACGGAGGGGCTGCCACCGCCACAGGCCTGCGCGAATGCGTTGGAGGTCAGTACCGAGGCGGTTACGCCGATTCCAACCGCAGTTACGGTCACATTGGCCACCGATGATTGGGAAGAAGTTCTACCGGATCCGCCCGTCGTGCTTTCGGTGAGAAGGCCCAACTTCAGCACACCTGGCAGGTCAATGCCGGCCAACTGCGTTGATAATGAGCCGCCATTGCCCGGAAGAGTCCCGGTATCCGAAATGGTAGTTTTTATGCCTAGCACATTAACGGATGCACCGAAAGCCTCGCCCGTATAAGTGGTCATCGGACGGCACGAGCTGCCGCCTGACGCCGCGAGACTGGCCGGTAGAAGGACCGCCATTAGCGCTTTGGAACTTATCACGTGCCTTAACATCGTTCTGAGCCTCCTGCGTGTAATAGTCCGCGATCAAGCTGGATTGGGCCCCGTCCGTTATTGATATCTGACCTGAAGCGTGAAAGTCCGGGCCTGGGAGCATCTCCTCCCGTAGGCAGTGTCACAGGAATGCCTCATCTCTGCAATATTGCCATTTGTTAGTGCTACGTTCGCGAGAGTTCCCTGACAGACAGGCGAATAAAAGAGATGTTACTTTTGCGGAATCAGCTCGGGGCGTCTGGCTTTCGCGTTCTGCGCGCAGCGCTCGCGCGGCTGCCTCTCGGCGAGCGCGTCTTCGCCGGCCTCGCGCGTGCCGTAGAAAGCGAGGAGCCGCGCGCACGGCGCGTCCGCTCGGCAAGCGAGCTCCGCCAGCCTCTCCCCGGCCGTCGCGCCCTAGTCTAGCAGGCTGCGGAAAAACGAGCGGAGCGAGACCCGTTGGGACACTTGTCCCAAACTGACGTGTAAGTCACTTGCTACCAATGTCCGGTTCCTTCCAGATTGGGACACGTGTCCCAAAACCGGCTTTCAAGGCCCTTTTTCAGCATCCTGCTAGCGCACCATTCGCGCCAGATCCCGCGCGGAGATGCGAGCCGTTCGTCGAGCGGGGCGCGGGGGCGCGTGCCGTCGGGAGCGCCATCGCCCCTGCTGCGCCTGCGGCTTAATGAACTCCCGGGCCGGACCGCGACGCGCGTCGCGGCAGCCGGCACTGCCCTGCTCGGCGCCAGACGTGGGCCGTCGCGCCCACCAAGTGATTCGAGCCGTTCGCCACGTGGGCGCGGGTGCCGTCGGGATCCCACGTTACAGGCTGTCATCGTCGAACTCCGCCCAGACTGCTGCGTGGTCGGATGCTTGGGCGGCGCGACGCGTTTGCAGATCCACGTCGCTGGTGTGGCAGACGGCGGCCAGTGGTGCCGTTGCCAAAATGTGATCGATGCGCCATCCCCAATTGTGCTCAAAAGCGTTGCGGAAGTAGTCCCAATAGGTATACTGCGCCCGATCAGGGTGGAGTTTGCGAAACACGTCAGTGAATCCCCAGCCGACCGCGTGCCGATAGGACTCGCGAGCATCGATGTGGAAGTCAGGATCGTTGACGCGGCGATCAGGATGGTAGACATCGATCGGGTCGGGCGCAACGTTCAGATCGCCCAGCCAGATGGCCGGTTTCTTCGGATCGAGCCGCTCACTGAAATAGCGCCGCACGCGGTGGAACCATTCCAGCTTGAACACGTACTTATCGGTCCCAACCTTGTATCCTTGCGGAACATAGGTGTTGACGATCGGGATACCGTCGATTGTCGTTTGGACGATGCGAACATCTTCACTCTCCAGCCCTTCGCAGAGGCCATGGAGCACGAATTCGGGCTCGCGACGGGTGAGCGTGGCTACGCCATTGTAGCCCTTCATACCGCGGAAGGTGGCGTAGTATCCGGCGTCACGGAAGGCGGCAGCAGGGAACTCGCTATCCTGCACCTTGGTTTCCTGCAGGCACAGCACTTCGGGTTTGTTCGCCGCCAGCCAGTCTATGACCAGCGGCAGACGCCTGCGGACCGAGTTGATGTTCCATGTGGCGATCTTCATTGTTCATTTCGAATAGTAGCGCGATAGGGCTCTCAGCTAGCGTAGAATCTCCGATGAGGATCTGCGACCGGCTGGTTCCCGCCACCCCCCGCGAGGTCGAGTTCCCGGCCTGACGGGCAGCCAACGTTCTGGCCTCCGAGCGCGGCGAAGGCGATTCGAGGTGCCAAGGCGCGGCCCGCCTCGCGCCGAGCGCGCGGCTTCACTGGCCTCGCCGCGCCAGCTCGCGGCGTTTGGGCGGGCGCGATGGCGTCGCCGAGGCAGGTGAAGCTGCGCGCTCGCAAGGCGCACCCATTCGAGCCGTTCGCCGCTGGGCGCGGGCGGCTCCGTCGTCGGTGGATCGTCGCCGACTCTTACATTGGTTCGAGACGGGGTTCGAGGAGATTACTATTCCGACGACACCGCAGGCATGCTTCCACCACCGGACTTGGAGAGCACCTAATTGGGGTTTACCTCTTGGCGTATGCCGTGAAAATGTAATCCTTTGACGCCGCTAGAGTGTGGCATGCGGTGCCGCACTTGGCGTCGTGCCCCTGCGGCGGCTTGCTGGCCGAGGTGGCAGGCGTGAACGTACCGGATGCGGCGTCATAGTCGAACATGGCATATCCCCATCCGTGCGTGTCCGAGAATCTCTTGCTGTCCTTCTCGATGAACTCGACCTCAGTCAAATCACCAGGCACCGTGTCTGGGATGCTCGCAGAAAAGGGGGGGTCGGTTAACTTTTTCGGTCTCCACTCAATCTTCGCAATCTTGGAGCCCTCTGGGAAGGGCTTGCCATTGCCGGGAACACCTTCCTTGTATGCGTCGATCATCACGGGATTCGCTAGGATGAGTCTGATCACGTTTTGGGCGTCGGTCTGACTCGGGCCGACAGCCTGCCATGCTTCGTATCCCCTGAACTCGGAGAACGCGAGCCCGCCCGGTACTTTCACGGTGTATTTGTCCGCGGCAGCCAGAGCCAGTGCCACTAGAACAGAGAGGAATACCCCAAGAAACACGCTTACTCGAAGACTTTTGCGTTTCATGTCCGATCTCCTGCGCTGAACTTCTGCTCACTAACAGCGAGGATATTCCCCAACCGTTGTAAGCTCCCCGTTTATGATTGTGCGGTAGCGCGACACTGAATCCATCACGATATGCTGTGCTTTGCGGATAACACCTTCGCGGGGGCAGTCGATACCACAGACGTGGTACAGCCCGAATAGACGGCCACTCGTGCCGTTCGAGCCCGATCCCGCGCGTAGATTCGAGCCATTCGTCGCGTCCAAGCGCCTTCTGTTGCCGCCGTATGCTACCTGCCTGGGCGCCGGCGCGTCAGACCTTCCACTTGTAATAGTAGAAGAGCACGGGGACCTTGCCGGTGTTGGAGATACCGTGCGTCTTGTTTGCCCCACAGTACATCATCGAACCGGGCTTCACCCTCACGGTCTTGCCATCGACAAGAATTTCGGCGGTACCCTCGGCGATCACCATGAACTCCTCCTCCTCATGCTTGTGAGGTGGGTCGCTCTTACCAACCGCGAGCAGAAGGCTCCCCCCGACCATCGACCGGACCTGATCGGTCGCGCCCTCGAAGTACACGTGCGCGTCACCAAAGGGAAGTTTCTTCAGCGACGCCGTCTCGGGCTCGACTACCGCATTCGGCAGTTTGGATGCGGCGGCCGCCGAAAGGGCAAAGGGTGCGGCCGGTAACAGTTTCAGCAAATCGCGTCGTGTGGCCATATTGTTCTCCGTATGTCGATGAAAGGGGAAATTACCTTCCGGCTGTCTTCACATCGTATCAGCCCGGGAAGGAGCCACAGCAGGCGACCAGGAGGCTTGCATCTGTCACGCCTGCGCGCGAATTCTTTAGATTTTAGAGCTTCGCCGACACGAGCTCGTCCGTCCGTCGGCGGCGTCGCTAGCCCGTGTCGTCGGGAGCGATGAGCCGCGCGCGGGGCGCGTCGGGATTTCAACGTTCCCGCGCCAAGGCGGCGCCGTCGTCGATCTCGGGCCGGACCACGCCGCGGGGCTCGCCGCGGTCACCGTCACCGTCTCTCCAGTTGCTCGCCGCGGGTGCCCGTTTGCGAAAGCATGGGAACCGAAGAGCCAACACGTAGACGATGAGGCTTTCAAGGCGCCGAGGCGCTGCGTCTCGGCGACCGAGCGGCTTCAACAGCCTCGCCGTGCCCGCTCGCACGTCGAGCCCGATCCCGCGAGGAGATTCAAGCCGCTCGCCGCTGGGTAGCGTGGGCGCGCCTGCCGTCGGGGTCGAGGCGCCGCGCGGGGGTCGCGTCCGGATCCCGCGCTCGGCGCGCCACTCGCATGATCGAGTCGTTCATCGCCGCGTAGCGTGGGCGCGCCTGCCGTCGGGGTCGCGGAGCCGGGCGCCCGGCGTGTCCGCTCGGCGAGTTCAATGCGCAAGCGTGGCGCATCGTCGATACAGGGCTGGACCGCGACGCATGGCGCGACGCGTCGCCCGTATGCTGCTTCTCGTCGAGCGCGCGAGCGCCCGTGCAACGCCGGCGAGTCTTATGCGCCGGGAATGCGCCGGGAACCCGCCGCGAAGGTTCCGGCGCTGAGCCCGATGCCAGGGGCAGTCAGGGTCGCGGTCTTATCTCCTGGAGCAGGACACGATGAGAGATGATAAGAAATGGAGATCCGATGAGGCCTTTTTCATTCCAACGCCGTCCGCTTTCGATTTGCAGCACGCTCGCGACGCTGTTCGCATTATCGGCTGCCGTTTTTGCGCAGCAGCAGCCTGTTGGTCAGGGCCGCGCGCAAGGCAGGGGCAGGCCGCAGGACACGGAAGTCTGGGAGCCCGTGCCCAAAGTCGTGACGCCCGGCGCTGTCGATTCCGCGCCACCTTCCGACGCCATCGTTCTGTTCGATGGAAGGAACCTGGACGAGTGGGTGAACACGAGTGATAAATCGCCGGCCAATTGGCTTGTCAGCAATGCCGTCATGACGGTGAGCAAGGCGCGCGGCTCGGGCAATATCGAAACCAAACGCAAGTTCCACAATTTCCAGCTCCACCTTGAATGGAAGATCCCCGAGAATGTCACCGGGACCGATCAGGCGCGCGGCAATAGCGGCGTCTTTCTGGCGTCGACCGGTGGCGGCGACGCCGGATACGAGCTGCAGATTCTCGATTCCTACAACAACAAGACCTATGTCAACGGCCAGGCAGGAAGCATTTATAAGCAGGGGATTCCGCTCGTCAACCCGGTTCGAAAGCCGGGCGAGTGGCAGAGCTATGACGTCATCTGGATGGCGCCGGTGTTTGATGCGGACGGATCTCTGCAGACGCCGGCATATGCGACGGTATTTATGAACGGTGTGCTCGTGCAGAACCATTTCGAATTGAAGGGCGAGACGCTATACATCGGAAAGCCGTTTTACAAGAAGTTCGATCACGCCCCCATCAAACTGCAGGCTCATCCCGATCCCAGTGAACCGGTCAGCTTTCGAAGCATCTGGGTTAGAGAGCTGAATTAGCGGCTCTTCAATGGCTTCGCGGGACTGTCGTCGATCACGCGCGGGACCACGACGCGCGACTTCGCCGCCGCCCCATTTTTTGCGCGATCGCGCCAGTGAATGCCCCTCTTTCGTGACCGAAGAGGTCGCTTTCCAACAGCCCAACGGGGATGGCGGCGCAATTCACTTTGACGAAGGGTCGCTGGCGCCGGGCGCTCAGGCTGTGGATAGCACGGGCGATGAGTTCTTTGCCAGTGCCCGTCTCGCCGAGGATTAGCACGCTTGAATCGGTAGGCGCCACGACGGATACCAGGTACATCGCAGCCCTCAAGGCCGGGCTGTTTCCAACGAGCCCGATCCCGCGCGGCGAGTCGAGCGGTTCGTCGCTTCGGCTGCGTGGCCGCGAGCGCTGGCGGGATCGAGGAGCCGGGCGGGTCGCGTCCGAATCCCGCGTTCTGCGCGCCAGCGCGGCGTTCGCGCAGGCCATCGGGCGGACCCATCCGAGCCAGTTCCGGTATCATGAGGATGTTCGGTAGCCGCCGCGCCGAACCATTGGATTGCCCATGTTAAACGTTCTGCTCCAAGCTTCGAATCGTGGGCACTCCGTCCTTTCGATATTCCGCCACCTGGGCGCATTCGGGCTCTTCTTTCTCACTATTCTCGATAGCTCTCCACTGCCAACTTTTGGCGGCCCCGACATCCTCATCGCCATTCTGGTTTCCACCCACCGCCTGCCATGGTACGAGTATGCCGTCGTGGCGACTGTGGGCTCGACGATCGGCGCCTATCTTACCTTTCGGCTGGCGCGCAAGGCCGGCCAGGCTTATCTGGACAGTAAATTTGGAACAGCCAGAGTGGCCGCATTCTTGGGCCTGTTTAGGAAGTGGGGTGCCGGGACCCTGGTGGCTTCTACGGCCATTCCCTTTCCCTTCCCCACCAGTCTGGTTTTCGCGGCCGCAGGCGCTTCGGAATACCACTTGGGCCGGTATCTCAGCGCGGTCGCCATTTGTCGCGGCGCGCGGTATGCAGGCCTCGCCCTTCTGGTGGAGCACTTTGGCCGTCATCTGGTGCGTGTGATAGCGCATCCGACACAATACTGGGGCTGGTTTTTGCTGTTCGCTGCCGTGATTTTGGTGCTGATCGGCGGAGGGATTCTGGTCAATCGGCGGTTCCTGACCGCGCCGGCACAATGATGATGTGGGCTCAGGGCGCGCGGGGAGAGATTAAAGCTGGCGGGTTGCTGTTCGGTTTGACGGCTTGTAGATGGCGCCTGGGAAAACAACCGCGCGGCGCGTTCTCCCTTCCACGCGCCGACGCCCTGAAGCGTTTGGCGAAAACCATTGGGGCGGGTCGGCTGAAAGATCGCAACAAGATGGAGCGGCGCCTGGGCGGCATTCAGGCTCGGCATTCTTCGGTGAGAGCTATGTACGAAGTTGGGCTCCGTGACACACCCGAGGGCGACCGTCTGTTCTGGCAAGTCAAAGAAGATCGCCAGAACTGGCGGAAACTCCGCGAAGGCTCCTACATGCTGCGCACCAATCTCAAAGCCGATACCGCGGAACAGTTATGGTCGCATTACATACAACTCACCGAAGCGGAGGCCTCGTTTCGCGCTTTGAAAAGGCAGCTGTCCATCCGTCCGTCCTCTGTTCCATCAACTAGAGCCGCGGGTCAAGGCCCACGTCATGGTGGCATTTCTCGGCTACGCACTATGGGTGACGCTCAAGCAGACCGCCGACTCTCGTCAAGGGACGCGAAAAGATCTATTTCGCGTACTTCTGGAACGATCTGGCGGCTGACAAGAGGCGCTCGCTCACAGCAGCCGACCGCAACGCATACGTCGCAGCATATTCGCGGCCAAACCGCATGCGTGCAGGCTGGGCCTACTTTGCCGCATGGCCGGACACGGCAAAGGATTTCGCACAGATGGCCAAAACGAGCTTAAGGATGCCCATTCTGTCCATCGCTGGCGAAAAAGCCAGCGCCTCAATTCTCGGCCCGCAGATGAAGCTCGTGGCGACCACGGTCACCGCGGTCGACTTGAAAGATACTGGGCATGGCTCATGGAAGAGCGGCCCGAGGAGACAATGGAGGCACTGATTGGATTCTTGTGAAGAGATGGGCACCGCGGAGGGGCCGTAGTTGTATTCCGGCGTGACGAGTATAAAACCATCCGAGGCTACGATCTGAGCCGTCCATTTTTTCACCACCTCATGTTCGTAAGGCGGGGTACCAGGCATAGCTGGGGGCAGGGGGCTGGTCGAAGAAGGGCATCGGGAAGTCGCGGAGGTCGAGGAGCCGAGCTTCAATAGTGTCTCTCTTTCGAAGCTGTAGCCGACGCGCTCGAACCATTCGAGCATCAACGCCATCTCCTTGCTGTACTGCCGGACCTGTTCGATGGGCGTCTGCGCGAAGGCAATCGGCCGACCCAGCGCCCCCGTCAGGACGCGAAGATCACCCACAGGTACTGCGAGGCGTACAGGGCGCCCATGAACTGTCCTGCAATGCCCCCCGGCGGGGGTAGGGGAATGAAGTTCAGGAAGCCGTTCAGGCCGAAAACAAGGAAGATCACGCCCGCCAGATATCGGGCGACTACGGAAACGGTTTTCATAACCGGGTTCTCCTTTTTGGATTGGCAGCCATTCCATGGCTTCAATCATATTGAAGCCAATATAATTGAGGATGTATACTTCTGAGGGATTCAGGTTTCTTATGACACAAGGCTTTCAGGGGACTGTCCACGTTTGGCTGGTAATGATGAAGGCGATGCGCGCCCTGACGAGGTACGCAGCCGCTGGCATTGAAGAGACCGGGCTCGGCCTCTCGGATTTCGGCGTGCTCGAAGTCCTGCTGCACAAAGGGCCTTTGCCTGTCAATACGATAGGCCCGATCGTCGATCTGACCCCAGGCTCGATCAGTATCGCCGTGGAGCGTCTCGTCGCGAAGGGCCTGGTCAGCCGGGTCGAGAGCGCCGAAGACCGGCGCGTTCGGATCGTTGCCCTCACCCCATGCGGCAAAGACCTAATTTCTGGAGCCTTTGGAAAGCATTCCCTGCAGATGAAGAGAGTGTTCTCTGAACTGAGCCCGGAGGAGTTTCGTGGCCTCGAAATGGCACTTAAGAAAGTCGGCAAGCGCGCTGCCACGCTGATGGAGGAGAGTTGACGTGACCGATGCGCGCGGGGTGCCGGTGGTGGCACATGTCACGGCCGCGAACGTCAACGACATCACCCACCTAGACGCCTTGGTCGCGGACTTGCCCGCCGTTCGCGGACGCCGCGGGCGGCCGCCCGATACGGTCGTAGTAGATCTGCTCTGTACTCCGGGAATGGATGAGTGTATACTCAGTTATGGAAGATTGGGTGGATGGCAAAACCGAAGAGCGAAGATAAACGTAACGCGATCCTATCGGCCGCGGTCCAGGTTTTCGCGGAGAGGGGACTGGGTGCTCCTACGGCAGCCATTACGAAGGCGGCCGGGATTGCGGAAGGCTCGCTATTTACCTATTTCAGGACGAAGGATGAGCTGATCAACGCGTTGTATTGCGAGCTCAAGTTGGAGTTGGCTGATTCGATGATGTCCGGCTTCCCACGAAAACAGAGCGTGCGACATCGATTGGAGCACGTCTGGAATGGCTACGTGCTGTGGGGCGTCGCTAGCCCCAGCCAGCAAAAGGTTCTCAAGCAGATTCAGGTCTGGGGTGGGCTGACCCAGGAGTCGAAGCAGGCGGGATCCGCACCGTTCACAGAAATTCAGAGGATGACGGAGGATGCAGTGGCACAAAGGATCTATAAAGAGATACCCCAGACCTTGATCGGGGCGACGCTAATCGCCCTCGCAGAGATGACGATGGACTTTATGGTGAGGGAGCCGGAAAGGGCGGAAATGTACCGGACCGGCGGATTTGAAATGCTCTGGGCTGCAATTACTCGCCGCTAGTCATATTTTTGAATCCATGATGAGTGCGTAGGCATTCATATTAATAGACGAGGAAGACGTTCGGAGCAAAGGAGACTCGTATGAAATATCGACTCTTGGGAAACAGCGGACTGCGAGTTTCGGAAGCAGCGCTCGGCACGATGACCTTCGGCGACGACTGGGGTTGGGGTACGGCCAAGGACGAGGCACGGAAGGTATATGACGCCTTCCGCGACGCCGGAGGAAATTTCATCGATACTGCCAACATCTACACCAACGGGACGAGCGAATCGTTCCTCGGCGAGTTCATGAAGGGCCATCGCCAGAGCGTGGTGCTTGCCACGAAATGCACAAACGCTTT
>Ga0210402_10001510_pt1 | contig 24042 bp, 20 predicted proteins | sample IncBWC7MmetaG_FD_161055 | JGI IMG/M metagenome (GOLD analysis project Ga0210402, IMG submission 161055) | Forest soil microbial communities from Barre Woods Harvard Forest LTER site, Petersham, Massachusetts, United States - Inc-BW-C-7-M | ecosystem: Environmental > Terrestrial > Soil >... | reverse complement strand
ATCTCCGAGCGCGTTCCGATCCAGCCGACCCCGATATAGCCGCGCGACAGCTCTTCGGAGACCACGCACATCGACTCCTTGCCAAGGCCAAGGCCGCCGAACTCCTCCGGGATGGTGAGGCCGAACACCCCAAGCTCGGCCATCTTGCCGATCACCTCCAGCGGGATGTAGCTGTTGGTGCGATGCCATTGCTGTGCACGGGAAATAACCTCGGTGTCGGCGAATTTGCGCATTTCCTCGCGCATGGAATCGAGGATGTCGTCAAGCCCGCAATCTCCGACCGTGGCGGCATGACGATCGGCCATCAGAACGATCAGGCGGGCGCGGTTCTCCACCGTATTGCCGGTCGCGATCAGCTCGTCGACGGCAGGCGAAAACCGCGCCGCCACGGCGCGCGCGTCAAGGCCAAGATCGGAAGGCCGCACCAGTTCGCCCTGGCTCATCAGAACGCCGCCGGCCATCTGGGCGAGGAATTCGCCGGCACCGATGCGTACCAGCAACTCTTCGGTATCTCCGAGCCGGCCATTCCGGCTCATCCTTTCGGTGTAGCTTGCGAGCTGGCGGATCGCTTCCGCATAGGTGGCGAACCAGGCGAGCCCGTGCGTGGCGCGCTGCTCGCGATCTACTAGGTGTGCATCGGTGCGGCCGTTGACGGAAACCTGTTCGCGGACTCGGATTATGGCATCGTTGAGCAATGCGTCGGCCGCGGTGCGCGCCGCACCCATCAAGGCTATCAGATCGGTTCCGGTTTCCTTTTGCGACGCGGCAAGCGACATCGAGCTCTCCTGATGTTCGGATCGGGCGCCCGGATCGCCCGTGTTGCGATGCACAATAACATGAATTTCCGCGTTGCGCGCCAATACGTGCCCCTCGCCGCAACATATTCGGGTCGCAAGCATTACGCTAAACAACGTCGCGACCCTTCGTTCCCGCGCCCGGAGGCCTACGTGCGGTTTCTCGTTTTCTCTTACCGTGTTGCTTACGAGGCCTTCCTGACGTTCCTGCGCGATGACGGCTGGGCGATTGCGAGCCATATCGCACTCTCGACCCTGATGTCGCTGTTTCCGTTCTTGATTTTCCTCACGGCCTTGACCAGCTTTCTGTACGGCTCAGATGAACTCGCCGAAAAGGCGGCGCAAATCCTGCTGGAGGCGTGGCCCCGGGAGGTGGCCGGGCCAATCTCCAACGAGATTTCGAATGTGCTGACAAGGGCCCACGGCGGCGTGCTCACCTTCGGGGCGGTGCTGGCGCTGTATTTCTCTTCGAATGGCATTGAGAGCCTGCGTATCGGACTCAACCGTGCTTACGACGAGACTGAGATGCGATCATGGTGGCTGCTGCGCCTCGAATCGGTGGCTTACGTGTTGGTCGGCGCGCTATCTTTGAGCGCACTCGCGTTCCTGATCGTGCTGGCGCCGCTGATCCTGAATACCGCGGGGCGTTATCTGCCGGGACTCGCCCACATCCAAAACACCATTACGTTTTTGCGGTACGGCATCGCCAGCATGGTTCTGATCCTGGCGCTGTTAATCGTGCACAAATGGTTGCCCTGCGGACGCCGGCGCATTCGGGAGATCGCGCCCGGCATCGGGGTGACGCTGCTGCTATGGCTCGTCTCCGGAGTGGCTTTCGGCCGCTATCTGGCGCAATTTTCCGGCGCCTATGTGACGACCTATGCGGGCCTTGCCTCCGCCATGGTGGCTCTGGTGTTTCTGTATTGGACTGCCAGCATATTCGTTTACGGTGGCGAGTTGAACCAAGCGATCCGCCAGGCGCAAGCAATCAAGGCTCGGCGGTGAATGCCGAAACGCCGGAGCATCATACCGCGGCTGCTTCGATAAAAACCCTGCCCGGCCTGGACGCACATTCGCTGTCGCCTAAGGCGACAAAGCAAAATAAGTGAATCGAATGCTTGTCATGCCCCGCTTTAGCGGCGCATCCAGTAACCACAAGCTTTGACGTGGTGCTCCAACGCCAGCCAAGTGGTTACTGGATCGCCCGGTCAAGCCGGGCGACGACACACAATCGAAGCACTTATTCTGCGGCGTGCTCTAAGTCGCCACGCGCTGCACGGCGGCTACACCGACCTGATCTACGTGTAGCGGTCGTTGTCCTGCTTCAAGTCCTCGCCGTTCGCCGCCTCCATGGCGTCCTCGAAATTGCGCAGGCCCGGCCGTGATGCGTTGACCAGCACCGCCATATTGCCGGGCTTGTGCTGGTTTTTCCACATCATCTCATGGGCAAGCGGGATTTTGTCCCAGGTGAAAACTTCGCTCATGCACGGGTCGATGCGGCGATCGATCACGAACTGATTGGCCGCGCTTGCCTGTTTGAGATGGGCGAAATGGGAGCCCTGGATGCGCTTCTGGCGCATCCACACATAGCGTGCATCGAAGGTGAGGTTGTAACCGGTTGTGCCGGCGCAGAACACCACCATGCCGCCGCGCTTGACCACGAGGCATGATACCGGAAACGTCTGCTCGCCGGGATGCTCGAACACCGTGTCGACGTCCTGCTTGCCCGTGATATCCCAGATCGCCTTGCCGAATTTGCGTGCCTCCCTGACCCAGCCGTCGTATTCCGGCGTGCCGACCTTGGGCATCTGGCCCCAGCAGTTGAAGTCCTTGCGGTTGATGACGCCCTTGGCCCCGAGATCGAGCACGTATTGCCGTTTGCTCTCGTCCGAGATGACGCCGATGGCGTTGGCGCCCGATGCCGCGCAGACCTGCACCCCGAACACCCCGAGGCCGCCTGAGGCCCCCCATACCAGCACGTTATCGCCGGGCTTGAGGGTGTGCGGCGGATGACCGAACAGCATGCGGTAGGCGGTCGCCAGAGTTAAGGTATAGGAAGCCGATTCCTCCCAGGTGAGATGCCTCGGCTTGATCATGAGCTGGCGCGATTGCACGCGGCAGAACTGGGCGAACGAACCGTCCGGCGTCTCGTAGCCCCAGATTCGCTGGGATGGCGACAACATCGGATCGCCGCCATTGCAGTCCTCGTCGTCGCCGTCATCCTGATTGCAATGGACGATGACCTCGTCGCCGACCTTCCAGCGCCGTACTTTCGCACCCACCGCCCATACCAGGCCGGCCGCGTCGGAACCGGCGATGTGATAAGGATTCTTATGCACATCGATGACGGAAATCGGCGTGCCGAGCGCAGCCCAAATGCCATTGTAGTTGACCCCGCCGGCCATCACGTAGACCAGCACTTCGTCGTCGGCGATGCTCCAGGTCGGCAGGATTTCGAGCTGCATTGAGGTCGTGGGCGGACCATGACGTTCCTTGCGAATCGCCCACGCGTGCATCCGGGCCGGTACGTGGCCGAGCGGCGGGATCTCTCCGATGGCGTAAAGATCCTTCGCGACCGAAGCGGGCTTCAACTCAACGGCGACCGGCATCTCAGAGCCTCCGGGCGGGACGTGCGCCCCAAGTACCCAGCCCAAGCAATCACTATGCCGTATTTCATGTTGCGGTGCAATATTTTTCGGCAACGGTTCCGGATTTTCGGAATGGCTAGTGTTTCGGGTGCTCTTAAGAGTCCCGCAAACAAAAACTTCCAACATGTGGGCAGCGCGGGGCGAGCTCGCGCTCGTAGGCCAGCTGACCCCACGAATGCCGCAATTCCGACGCCCTGCGTGGTCAGCATGTTCGGCGAATCGGCTGAAGCTTGCTTCCGGGGGGAGGGTATCGCATGCAGGAAGGATTGATTGCCGCGCTGGTGATTGGTGTGATCGCCGGTTGGCTGGCCGGGAAAATCCTGAAGGGCACCGGCTTCGGCCTGATTGGCGACGTCATCGTAGGCGTCATCGGCAGTTACATCGGCGCCTGGTTGTGGGACCAACTCCATCTTCCGCCGATCGGAGGCGTGTGGTGGATCAGCGCCATTGTTACCTCGACGGTGGGCGCGATCGTGCTGCTGGTCCTGCTGCGATTGATCAGAAGCTGAAGCGTTTCACGGCTTTATCGTCCGAAAACGAGTTTGTCCGGGGATTGCCGACCCGGCAGATTTTGCTTGCTTCCGTGAATGCGATCGTGCTGCAATGCACAATCACGGCAAGCGAGACGCCAGCATGACCAAGCCTTCGGATGGTGCGCCGCAACAGCGCGACAAGCCTTGGATCATCCGCACCTATGCGGGGCATTCGACTGCGCCCGAGTCGAACGCCCTTTATCGGAAAAATCTTGCCAAGGGCCAGACCGGCCTCTCGGTTGCTTTCGATTTGCCGACCCAGACCGGATATGACGCCGACCATCCGCTTGCCAGCGGCGAAGTCGGCAAGGTCGGGGTTTCGATCTGCCATCTCGGCGACATGAGGGCGCTGTTCGAGCAGATTCCGCTCGGCGCCATGAACACGTCCATGACCATCAACGCCACCGCGGCGTGGTTGCTGGCGCTCTATATCGCAGTCGCCGACGAGCAGGGCATTCCGCGCCGCGACCTGCAAGGCACCACCCAGAACGATATCATCAAGGAATATCTGTCGCGCGGCACTTACGTGTTTCCGCCCGGCCCTTCCATGCGGCTCACCCGGGACGTGATTCTGTTCACCACCCGGGAGTTGCCAAAGTGGAATCCGATGAACGTGTGCTCCTATCACCTCCAGGAGGCCGGCGCGACGCCGGTGCAGGAACTTAGCTTTGCGCTCGCCACCGCGATAGCGGTGCTCGACGCGGTGAAAGCATCCAGTGACCTTACCGCGGCGCAGTTCGGCGAGGTCGTGGGCCGCATCTCGTTCTTCGTCAATGCGGGCCTGCGTTTCATCACCGAACTCTGCAAGATGCGCGCCTTCGCGGAACTATGGGATGAGATCACGGCGGAGCGCTATGGTGTCCCTGATCCGAAGCAGCGTCTGTTCCGCTATGGCGTCCAGGTGAACTCGCTCGGTCTCACCGAGCAGCAGCCGGAGAACAATGTCTACCGCATCCTGATCGAGATGCTGGCCGTCACGCTGTCGAAGAAGACGCGCGCTCGCGCGGTGCAACTCCCCGCCTGGAACGAGGCGCTCGGCCTGCCGCGGCCTTGGGATCAGCAATGGTCGCTGCGCATGCAGCAGATCCTCGCCTACGAGACCGACTTGCTCGAATACGGCGATATCTTCGCCGGCTCGACCGTGATCGAGACCAAGGTGGCGGCGCTCAAGCGCGAAGCCCGCGAGGAACTGGAAAACATCCTGCGCATGGGCGGTGCGGTGGCGGCGGTCGAAAACAGCTATATGAAATCGCAGCTTGTCGAGAGCAATTCGCGCCGCGTGGAGGCAATCGAGCGCGGCGAGCAGATCGTGGTAGGCGTCAACCGGTTTACCGAAACCGAACCGTCACCGCTCGCGGCCGGGGAGGGCTCCATTCTTACGGTGCCGCCCGAGGTCGAGACCGGCCAAGTCGCCAGCCTGCGGGCGTGGCGTGCCGCGCGGGATGCGGCGGCAGTGGCGGCCGCACTCGCGGATCTGCGTCGCGCCGCGCAGGCGGGCCACAATATCATGGAGCCATCGATCGCTTGCGCCAAGGCAGGCGTCACCACCGGGGAATGGGGCGAAGTGCTGCGCCAGGGTTTCGGCGAGTATCGCGCCCCGACCGGCGTTTCGCACGCGGCACGTAACGACTGCCGGGGTATCGACGATCTGCGTGCCGAGGTCGACCGGGTGACGCGCAAGCTCGGGCGGCGGCCGAAAATCCTGCTCGGTAAGCCGGGGCTCGACGGTCACTCGAACGGCGCCGAGCAGGTGGCAGTACGGGCGCGCGACGCCGGGATGGACGTGGTCTACGACGGCATCCGCCTGACGCCTGCGGAAATCGTCGATGCTGCCCGCGATAAGGACGTCCATGTGGTCGGGCTGTCGATCCTGTCGGGCTCGCATATGCCGCTGGTCCAGGACGTGGTGTCGCGTCTACGCGCCGCCGGTCTCGACGACGTGCCGGTCGTTGTCGGCGGCATCATTCCGCCCGACGACGCCGCGGCGCTGAGGCAGTCCGGAGTCGCGGCCGTCTATACCCCGAAGGATTTCGAGCTCAACCGGATGATGAGCGATGTGCTGCGGATCGTGGAGCGCGGCAGGGAGTCCGGGTGAAACCGAGGCCGGACGAAGCGAAGCGAAATCCGGGTCCGGCTTTTGCTATTTGCTCCTCGGCACCCGGATTATGCGGCCGCGAGAGCGGCGGCTAGTAGAGCGATTTCGAAGTTCGAATCATATGCAGTGTCATTCCGGGGCGCGCTCTTGCGCGAGCCCGGAATCCATAACTACTGGCCGGGGCTATGGATTCCGGGCTCGCCACCTTGCGGTGGCGCCCCGGAATGACGTCGCTATATGATCGGTTTCATGGAATCGATCTACTAGTCATGTGCGTCATCAAAATTGAAGGAAGTGCATTGCGTAGGGGCGGGCCTTGTGCCCGCCCGCACTGCCGGGGGCTGGGGTCCACAGGGCGGCCACAAGGGCCGCCCTACGAAGGCGAATGTCTTTGCAGACCCTTCAATTCAATTGACGCACTTCACTAGTTTCCATCCGGATTCGATGAGCCCGCGCCGACCAGCGCCGGCAATCCGGCGAGCGTCGCGATCTCGCAATCTGGCGCGCCGGGCAACCGCTCGCGGCGCTGGCCGTAGCGGTTGCACCACACCACCTGCATGCCGAAAGCCGATGCCGCGTAGGCGTCCCAAGCGTTCGAGGACTGGAACGCGATCGCAGCCGCGCGGCGGCCGAGCCGATCTACGGCTAATCCGTAGACCCGAGGGTCTGGTTTGAAGACTCCGACTTCCTCGACGGACAGCACGGCATCGAACATGGCGCCGAGTCCAGCGCGGCCGACCACGGCGTCGAGCATTGCGGGCGTGCCGTTCGAGAGAATCGCTGTTTTCAAGCCCGCTTGGCGCAGCGTTGCAAGCACACCCGGCACCTCGGGGAATGGCTCAAGCGCGAGATAAAGATTCATCAAGCGCTCGCGCAACCCGGGTTGTCGCAGGCCAAGGGTCTCGAGCGTGAAGTCAAGGGCGTCGCCAGTCACCTGCCAGAAGTCCGCGTGACGGCCTTGGGCGGCGCGTAGCCACGTATATTGCAGTTGCTTGTCGCGCCATAACGTGCTGACGCGCTCGACGGCGTCGCCCAGCACATCGGCGCACGAGCGCGCGGCGGAAGCAAAATCGAAGAGCGTCCCATAAGCATCGAACACGCAGGCGGTGACGCCGAAGAGCAAGCGATTTGGCATATGGGCTCCTTCTGCGCGAGGCCCCACCCAACCTGCCTTGCACGCGAGGGAGGGTAGGGGAGTTGGAGCGACCGGAGCATGTGGCGGTCGGCCGGGAACACTGGGCGGAGCATTGGATCGAATGCCGCTCTCCGGTCAAGGGTGAACACTGTGGGTAGCACTGTTGCTCGGCCGCGTATCCGACCCACCTCACGAATCCAGGTTGACGGCCACGTGAGTCGTGTTAGTCATGTGCAATCGTTCGACAATTGGCCACATGGGCAAGAAATAACCGGTGCGGTTATGTCTTGGCGCATGCGATGCAGACGGAGGGCTGAGTGGAGCGGCGTCGCGAAGTAAAGGCCTTGGTAGATGCCATCGCCGCCAACATCGGCTCAGGGCGCGCGGTAGAAAGACCTTTCTTTCATCTTGAGTTCGATCGCGTGTTCCCGGACGACACCTACGCCAAGATGATCGCCGCGATGCCGGCTGCTGACGATTATCGTCCGCTGCCCGGTCGAAACAACGGCAATATCCGCCCGGATGGTACGTCGACCCGGGTGAAGATCGACCTGTTTCCCGAATATATCCGCCACCTTGCCGCCGAAAAGCTCCCCATCTGGGATGTGGTCGGTCGCGCGCTGTGCTCCGAAGAAGTGCAGACGGCGTTCGTGCGGCGCCTTGCGCCGGGGCTGGAACGACGTTTCGGCAAGAATTTCGCCAGCGTAGGGATGTATCCGATCCCGGTGCTGACCCGCGACATCCCCGGCTATCGCATCACGCCGCACACCGACACCCGGTGGAAGGGCATGACGGTGCAGCTCTATCTGCCGCGTGATGCATCCGCGACCCACATCGGCACCATCTTTCATGAGCGTTTGCCGGACGGATCGCTGCCCAAGACGACGCAAATGAAATTCGCCCCCAACACCGGCTACGCATTCGCGGTCGGCGACAGCACGTGGCATTCGGCCGATCCGGTCGGGACCGAGGTCGAAACGCGCGACAGCATCCTGCTCACCTATTTCGTAGATGCGGGGCTTCTCAGGATCCTGCGCAACCGGGGCAAACGTGTCGGTAACTTTCTGCTGAGCGAGGTCAAGCACCTGGTTCGCCGTTAGGGGCTTTTCGATGCGCCCGCGCTGCACCTAATCACCGGCATGTCGGTAGTTTCGGTCTGCAGGTCGCTAATCACTCTAGGACTATTTAGGTATATATAGGCCGATTTATCGCCCTGCCGTCATGTTCCCGTTCGCATGCGGCCGGACGACACTGGTCCAGCGGGTTTTTTCGTGCTCCAAACGCAGGTACCCGGAATGTTGCCCAAGGCCACCTGAATGCCGCCATTTTGGCAAAACGAAATACCCCTTTTTCCTTGAGCAAAATCAATAGCCTCCACATAGGTCCTTGCACGCTTAACTTCGGTCGCCCATATTACGTCTAAGCCGGACGGGGGATGTCCAATTGGGACCCCCGGAAGGCCGGGGTGCCGAAAGGGCCCCGACAAAGTCGCTGTCGTAGGGCTTTGAGGTCATGCCGCGAGTGCCATCGTTATCGAGCCCGTTCCTGCTTGGCTTCGACGAAATTGAACGGGCGCTCGATCGCGTCACCAAGGCTGCCGACGGGTACCCGCCGTATAATATCGAGCGGATGGCGCGTGAGGACGGGCGGCCCGAGCGGTTGCGCATTACGCTGGCGGTTGCGGGGTTCGCCCGCGACGAACTCGACGTCACGATCGAGGAAAGCCAGCTTGTGATCCGTGGTCGTCAGAACGAGGAACAGACCCGACAGTATCTTCACCGTGGAATCGCTGCTCGTCAGTTCCAACGTACCTTCGTGCTGGCTGACGGAATGGAGGTGCTGGGTGCCGATCTGAAAAATGGGTTGCTGTCCATCGACCTCGTGCGTCCGGAGCCGGAGCGGGTGGTCAGGACGATCGAAATCACCGATCACGAATAACGAGAACCGCGCAGGAACTCGACAGGTTCACAGGGTCGAGGAGTAGAGCATCATGGATAAAGAATTTGCGGCCCATCCAGTCAGTATCTCCACGGAAGCGCTGGCGCATCTGGGCGATGGCGAGATCGCCTACATCAAGACGATACGGTCCGAGGACGTGCCGGCCATGTTTCCCCAGGCGCCGGAAATCGCACCCGGATTGCAGCTGTTTTCGCTTCATGCGGCAGACGGTACGCCGATCATGGTTACCGATTCGCGCGAAGCGGCCGTTGCCAATGCCTTGAGCAACGAATTGCGGACTTTGAGCGTGCATTAGTAGGGGCGGCCCTTGTGGCCGCCCTGTGGGCCGCAGCCCCCGGCAGTGCGGGCGGGCACAAGGCCCGCCCTACGCAATGCACTTCCTCTTCAATTTTGATAAAGCATGTGACTAACTCTCGCCCGATGCGGACGTCAGCACCGCATACAGCGCTTCAGCATCCCGCGATTCGCGCAGTTTTTGAGCAATTGTGGTATCCCGTAATAACCGCGCAATTCGAGCGAGCGCTTTAAGGTGATCGGCGCCCGCGGCCTCGGGCGCGAGCAGCAAGAACACGAGATCGACGGGCTGGCCATCTAGCGCCTCGAAGTCGATCGCTCGCTCCAAGCGGGCAAAGACCCCGAACAGGCGGTCCAGCCTGGCGAGCTTGCCGTGCGGAATCGCGATGCCGCTGCCGATGCCGGTGGAGCCGAGCCGCTCGCGCTGCATCAACACCTCTTGCACTTCGCGCTCACTGCGCCCGCAGATTGCGGCCGCGCGGGCGGCAAGCTCCTGCAGCGCCTGCTTCTTGTTGTTGACCCTGAGCGAGGGAACGACCGCCTGCGGCACTACGAGGTCGGTAAGCGCCATGAAGATGGTCCAAAACGAGGGCGCCTGAGACACAGGGGCCCGATGGGGGGCGGAACATAAGGAGGGGCCCAAAGCGCGTCAATAGCCCGATTTTGTCCTTGCCGGGTCGGTTCCATAACCGGCGTAATATGGTGCTCGTGCAGCTCCGTAACTAGCCCTGCGGGGAAACTTGATCGATAGAATCGATGGAGTCGAGGACCCGGCCCATGACGAATCACGACACACCCATGATGCCTCGCCAGCGCACCGATTATTCCGCCATCGTGGATAGGCCGCCGCTTAGGTTGCCCGGGCATGCGCGCCTCGTCCTGTGGCCGATCGTCAATCTGGAGGTTTGGGACATAGGCCGCCCGATGCCGCGGCAAGTCTTGCCGGCGCCGACCGGCGCGTCGCTCCTGCCGGACGTGCCGCATTGGAGCTGGCATGAATACGGCATGCGGGTTGGCGTGTGGCGATTCTTCGATCTGTTCCGCCGTCGCGGCATCAGGCCGACGCTCGCCATAAATGCGCGCGTCTGCGAGGACTATGTCCGGGTTGCCGAGGAGGCGCGCCGCGAGAGCTGGGAGTTCATGGGCCATGCCTACGATCAGATGCCGATCCACAAGCACGAGAACCAGAGGGAAATGATCAATCGGTCGATGGATATTCTTCAGCGCTTTACCGGCAAGCGCCCGCTCGGCTGGCTCGGCCCCGGGCTGACGCAGACCTATGAGACACCGGAATTGCTCGCAGAGGCCGGCGTGAAATATATCGGCGACTGGGTATACGACGACGAACCGGACATCATTCGCACTGACAGCGGGCCTCTGGTGACGCTGCCTTACACGGTAGAGCTTAACGACATCGCCATGATGATCGTGCAGCATCACGAGAGCGACTATCTGCTGAGGCGCGCTATCGATGCATTTGACCGGCTCTACGCCGAAGGCGAGCACCGCGCCAAGGTTATGGCGGTGGCGATCCATCCCTACATCAGCGGCCAGCCGCATCGAATCAAATATCTCGAAGCGATTTACGATTACGCGGCGAAATTCGATGGCGTGCTGCACTGGAACGGCGAGCAGATTCTGGAGTGGTATTTGAAGGGACGAGGATAAGTGTTGGCGCGGCGACGCTACTCCCTCTCCCCGCTCGCGGGGAGAGGGTCGGGGTGAGGGGCCTCTCCACAAGCCCAGACTCGCCCGCAAGCTCAGACTCGCGGAGAGGCCCCCTCACCCTGAATTTGTGCGAAAAGTACGCAAATTCAGACCTCTCCCCGCAAGCGGGGAGAGGTGAAGCGGCGGCCAATCCGATTGCCCCCGCAAGATGGGAGAGGGAGTAGCCCGGTCAGATCAACCGCCCCGTCCACTCGCGCAGGTCCGGAAATGTGTCGCCGAGGAGTGACGGTGGCCACGGCACGTGCAGAAGCTTCACAAACAGAACGTAGAATCCGATCCACAGCGAGGCCGTGATGGTGAGCGCCGTCGGCCATGGGGTCTTGCCGGCGGTCGACATGTACAGCACCACGTAGAGGCCCATGGAAGGCATCAGGCCGATGAGCCAAACGGCGGCGAGGAAGCCGAGGAGCCATAACAGCTCGACGAAAAAGCGCCCATAGACGGTCTTGGCGCTCAACTTTGCACCCGAGTCCAGGTTCTCCACGGATGCCCAAATGGCAGGAGACTGGTGCTGCCGCTTCGCGGCCAGCCCCATGATAGCAGCGCAGGCGACGACAATGAGACCGGTCGTTGCCGCGGTCTGCGGCATCAGCCGCGCCGAAAGACGCCAGTCGGCCGCACCCCAGAACGCCGCCGCAAAGCCCAAGAAGGCAACAATCCATAAGGCGGGGCGGACGATGTCATCGATCGAACGCTCCGCGACTGCAACCCGGACTGCGGCGTTGGGTGGGGTAGCGGCAACGGCGGGCTTCCATTGACGGTAGAAGGCGGCACCCAGCGGCCACAACAGCACTAAAACCGTCAGCCCAAAGATCGCGATTACGCCCGGCCGTTGCAGCCATTCGAACTGATAACGTCCTATCGAAATGAAGAGATATTTCTCGATCAGCTTGCCCAGAACAAAGCCAAGTATCAATGGCGCGCGCGCCCAGCCATACCGCTTCATCGTCCAGCCCAGCAACCCGAACGCTACCAGCACGACGAGATCGCCATAGCTCTTTGAGCCCTGATAGGCACCAACGAAACACACCGCGAGCACGATCGGGATTAAAATGCCGGCCCGTAAGGTCGCGATCCGGGCAAGCGGATTGGCGCACAGAAAACAGATGCCGGCGCCCACCACATTGGCGAGCGCGAGACTCCAAACCAGCGTGTAGGTAATGTCGAGCTGCGTATCGAGTAGCTTCGGACCCGGCGCAATGCCGTGGGAGAGGAAAGCGCCGAGCAGCAGCGCCATCGAGGGTGCACCCGGCACCCCGAAGGCAAGCGTCGGGATCAGGGCGCCGCCCTCGCGGGAGCAGTTGGCGGATTCAGCCGCAATAAGGCCGCGCACGTCACCTTTGCCGAAGGTTTCCGAGGCACCTTTGATCATTCGCGCCGCCGAGCCGTAGGCAATCCAGTCGATCACGGCCGCCCCCATGCCGGGAACGGAGCCAAGCACGACTCCAAGGGTCGCGGAATTGAGTACGAGCTTCCAATTCCGCAGCACGTCGCGGACGCCGCGCATCTGCTCGTGGAAGAGCCCGCGGAGCTGCTGTATCGATCCCGTATTCGTGCGGGCGATCGCCATTTCAATGAGTTCCGGAACCGCGAACAGGCCGAGCGCAATGCATTCGATCGGCACTCCGTCCAGGAGGTAGGTGTCGAACAGAGTGTCGAACGTCCAGCGCAACTGGCCGGATTGTGCTTCGTCGCCGACCGCCGCGAGCAACACGCCGAACAGGGCGACAATCAGGCCCTTGAGGGTGTCGCCTTGGCTCACCGACGCGACAAGCGTGAGGCCGAGCACACACACCGCGAGCAGTTCCGGCGTGCCGATCGCCAGCATGAACGGCCGCAGGATCGGGATCGACACCGCCAGAAGAACGGCACCGAACAGCCCGCCCACGATCGACGACATAAAGGACGCCCCGAATGCTCGCCCGGCCTCGCCCCGCTTGGCCATGGGATGGCCGTCGAGCACCGTTGCGGCCGACCCGATTGCACCCGGCACGCCGAACAGGATCGCTGGAATCGTATCGGACGTCGCCGTTACAGCCCACATGCCGATCAAGAAGGCGAGGGCCGTGTGGGCGTCCATGGAATGGGTGAATGGGATCAGTAAGGCCAAGCCGCCAAGGCCGCCGATTCCCGGCAGCATGCCGATGATCAGCCCGAGCCCGATGCCGGAGCAGATGATGGCAAAGCGCGCCGGATCGAACACGATGGTGAGAGCGTTGAGGGCATTGTCGATCAGCAAGGGCGTGTTCCGTCGTGTGCTGAAAGGGGTCTATCGCGCATTCCGCGGGGCATCGCCAAAGCCTCATCCATCAGCGTGTCTCCCTTGCGAATGAGTCTGCTACACAATAGGCCGCGAGGAGTCGCGCACGGCACGGCGCCTCGAAGGATCGGCGCTTGTCCGCAGTTCATACTCCACCGCTGAAAGCCTGATGCAATGAAAATCGTGATCCCCGACGACTACCAGGACATGGTCCACCTGCTCCCGAGCTTCGCGTTGATTCGACACCACGACGTGGTGCGCTACCGCACGCCCGCCGAAAACCTCGATCATCTTGTGGAGCGCCTGCATGACGCCGACGTCGTGGTGGCGATCAGGGAAAGGGTGAATTTCTCCCGCGCGTTGCTGTCGCGCCTGCCCAGGCTCAAACTCCTCGCCCTGGTCGGCCGGAATGCCAGCACCATCGATTTCACCGCCTGCGCGGAGCTTGGCATTGTGATCTCGACCGGCAAGAGCAATTCCCCGGAGGCGCCCGCGGAGCTGGCGATTGCACTCATGGCGGCGTCACGCCGCAACATCGCACTCGAAGCGGAGCGCATGCGGAGCGGCGACTGGCCGTGCACGCTGTCTCACCGCATTCGCGGCTCGACGCTCGGGGTTTTTGGGCTCGGAGCGATCGGGTGCCTGGTGGCGCAGGCCGGGCGCGGCCTCGGCATGACTGTGCTGGCATTCGGCCAGGAGGGCACGCGGGCGCGCGCCGCCGCGGCCGGCTACGAGGTCGCGGCCGACAAATCGGAGTTCTTCGCGCGCTCCGACGTGTTATCGCTTCACGTGCGCCTCAAACCTGACACCCGCGGCATTGTCGGTCCCGAAGACCTCGCGTGCATGAAACCGACCGCCCTCATCGTCAACACCGCCCGCGCTGAACTCATCGTGCCGGGAGCCCTAGTGGCGGCGCTGAAGGCGGGCCGGCCCGGCTATGCTGCGGTCGACGTCTACGAGCAAGAACCGGTCACCGGTGGCGATCACCCGCTCCTGAAAATGCCGAACGCGCTCTGCGTGCCGCATCTCGGTTGGGCCGAATGGGACAATTTCGATCTCTATTTCGGCGAGGCCTTTGAGCAGATCGTCGCTTACGAAAGAGGCGGGAAGCTGCGGCTTGCGAATCCTGAGGTACGAGCGAGAGGATGATTTTCAAGTTTTGTATCGTGCGTGATGTTTCATGTCATGGCCGTGCTCGTCACGCGAATGCATAGCCATCGTTGCAGAAACGTCATTGCATTCCTCGACAGGGCCTTTGCGTACTATACTCTCGCTCGCCAACCCGGCCATCCGGGACGCGCTGGAGAAGCTCATGGCCATTCGTTTGCCGACCCTCGTATTTCTGCTCGTTGCCGCGCCATGTTTGGCGGCGGCGCAGTCGAACCGGCTCGATGACAAGTCCGCCGTTTATTACCCGGATAGGGTGTGGCAGTATAAGACGCCGACAGAATCCGGGCTTGATCCGGCGCGGCTCAAGGAGGCCACAGAATTTGCGGTTGCCAACGAGGTCAAAAATCCGCGCGACCTCGTCTTGAACCATTACCAGACTTTCGGCCGTGAGCCGTTCGGTTACGCTATCGGCCCCATCAAGGACCGCGGCGACCCGACCGGCCTCATCATTCACCACGGCTATATCGTGGCCGAATGGGGCGAGCCGTTGCGCGTCGACATGGTCCACAGCATTACCAAGAGCATGCTCTCGAGCGTGATAGGGGTCGCGTACGACCGCGGCATGATCCGAAACATCAACGACGCCGTGCGGGACTATGTGGCCCCGGTTCAGGTCTTCGGCCCGCTCGCGACGGGCAATAAGTCCGATCGTCTCGACGCTTCCGACCTGTTGTTTCCGTTCGACACGCCCCACAATCGCACCATCACCTGGGACCACATGCTGCGTCAGACCAGCGACTGGGAAGGTACACTATGGGGCAAGCCCGATTGGGCCGATCGGCCCGAGCCGAATGCCGCCCAATGGACCACGCGGCCGCGCCATAAGCCTGGCACCGTCTACAAATACAATGACACCCGGGTGAACGCGCTCGCTATCGCTGCGCTTAATGTGTGGCGGCGGCCCCTGCCGCAGGTCCTCAAGGAGACCATCATGGACCCGATCGGCGCCTCCGACACATGGCGATGGTTCGGCTATGAGAACTCGTTCGTGGTGCTCGACGGTACCGTTATGCAATCCGTTTCTGGCGGTGGCCATTGGGGCGGCGGCATGTTCATCAATGCCTACGACATGGGCCGGTTCGGGTATCTCACGCTGCGCCACGGAAAATGGAAGGACCGCCAGCTACTCTCCGATCAGTGGGTCGATTGGGCGCTGACTCCGACGCCGGCGCAGCCGACCTACGGCTTCATGAACTGGTTTCTCAATACTAACCACCAGCTGCTGCCGAACGCTCCGGCAAGTGCCTTCGTGCATATCGGCAATGGTACCAACATGATCTTCGTGGATCCGGAGCATGATCTCGTCGCAGTCGCACGTTGGATCGACCGCGGCGCCATGGACGGGTTCGTGAAGAGGTTGCTGGCATCAGCGAACGCGATGTGAGGTAACCCGGGGAGTGACCGCTTCCGTGGGACCACAATCCGGGGTCGGCATTGCATCTTGCGGAGGCTGCCCCGGATTGCGCTGCGCTCCATCTGGGCTTCGGGTCAAGAGTGCGACAAACCCAATGACGCTCGAACTGAATGTCTCTCTATGGCGCGGCGGGCAATCCGGCCACTACCAGGTCTTTTCCGTTCCGCAACAGGAAAATCAGACCGTGCTGGACGTGGTGACCTACGTGCAGCGCCACCTCGATCCCTCCCTATCGTATCGGTTCGCCTGCCGGGTCGGCGTTTGCGGTTCATGCGCCATGACCGTCAATGGCCGGCCGCGCTGGACGTGCCGGACCCACGTGTCGCGGGTGGCGGGAAACGGCCGGCTCGAAATCGGGCCGCTGCAAAATCTCCCGGTAATCAAGGATCTCGCCACCGATATGACCGGCTTTTTCGAGAAATGGCGTGAAGCTGGAGGCGCGTTCGTCCCGACCAAGACGCGCCACGACGATATCGAGACGATCGCTCCCGACAGCCCGGCCAGGCTTGCGGCCGCTGCGGCCATCGAGTGCATCAATTGCGGGGTCTGTCATGCGGCCTGCGATACGGTGCGCTGGAACAGGAACTACCTTGGCCCGGCGGCTCTCAATCGCGCCTGGACGCTGGTCAACGACGTCCGTGATGGCGGCAACCGCGAACGCTTCGAGGCTGTCGCGGCGAATGGCGGCTGCCACGCTTGCCATTCGCACCAGTCCTGTCAGGAGCATTGCCCGCAGGGCTTAAATCCGACCGCATCGATCGCGGGACTCAAGCGCCGCACTGCGCAGGCCTGGCTCAAGGGCGAGATCAGGGTGCGCGGACGGGAGGGTTAGGGCATGAACGTCTCGCTCTATGTGTGGCAGCGCGCGGCCGCTCTGGCTATGGCGCCGATGATTATCCTGCATGTCGCCCTCATCTTCTATGCGACCCGGCATGGCCTCACGGCTGCAGACATTCTGGCGCGCACCGGCGGAAACATCGGGTGGGGCGCCTTCTACGCTCTGTTCGTTCTCGCTGCGTCGATCCACGGCGCCATCGGCATCCGCAATATTCTGGCCGAATGGTCGCCGCTCCACGATCCCGGCGCCGGCATAGTGGCGCTCATTGTCGGCCTCTTATTGCTGGGGCTCGGATTGCGCGCTGTCGCTGGGGTGACGCTGCCGTGATCGCACGCACCGCCCGCCGTTTCGATCACCGTACCAACCTGCTGTGGCTTGCGGCGCTGTTGCATCGACTCTCAGGACTCGGGCTTGCGATGTTCTTGCCGTTGCATTTTCTCACGCTCGGCTTGGCCATCGATGGCGAAGCGCGCCTTCAGAGCTTTTTGCGCTGGAGCGACGCCCCCACAGTAAAGATCGGTGAGGCCGTGTTGATTTTCCTCCTTGCCGTGCACGCACTTGGCGGCCTGCTGCTGCTAGTCCTGGAAAATTTTACCTGGTATGAAGGGCAGAAGCGGAACGCTGTACTGGCCGCCCTGATAGCCGTGGCAATCTCTATCGTGTTTCTGGTCTGGGCGTTCTGACGCGTATCGGAGTTTCCTCGCCTCGTCGAAGCACCTTGGGTGCGTTTGCGCTAGCATCCCCCGTTACACTGTCCTGCTCTGCTGCAGAGCGAATGGCTGCGACCGCCACAGCGGCCCGCCGTCCGGTCCGTCGCCACTCGCAACCGCGATGATCAGTTGTATAATGCGGACAGGGCTTCCATCCGTTCGCGGCGCGCGCGACCTCAAGTTGACATTAGTCAATGTACAGTGGGGATCATTAGGGCACATAAGTCGGGGGGAAGGATGGGTGGTGCCTTGCGTTCGGGTGCTCAGGGCGGGGCGAATACTTGAGCTGCCAAGGAACCGGCAATGCAATATCCTGCGACCAATTCGGCAGCGAGTTCATGTAAGCCTATCCGCATCGCCGTCATCGACGACCATCCGCTGTATCGCGCAGGCACGATCCAAGTCCTGACGCAGATCGATGGCTTTGAGGTTGTCGGGGAAGGCGCGACAGCAGCCGACGCTCTCAAGATCGCGCAGGAACGAACTCCGGACGTCATCCTTCTCGATCTCCACTTACCGGGAGGCGGTATCGGAGCGATCGCCAACATTAGCCGCGATTGTCCACACGTACGGACTATCGTGCTGACGGTTTCTGAAGACGCACAAGATGTCTCGTCGGCGTTGGCAGCAGGCGCGCGTGGCTACATTTTAAAGGGCAGCAGTGGACCCGATGTGGTCGAGACGGTGCACGCCATCGCTCGGGGCAATTCTTACGTAGCGCCGAACCTCGCGGCGCGGATTCTGGTCAACAAGGCCCAGATCGAAGCAGTCGCCCACGACAATCCCCACGATTTCACCTCGCGCGAAGAGGAAATCTTCGCGCTTGTATCGCAGGGCCTGTCCAACAAGGAGATCGCGAGACGCCTCAACTGCACCGAGCGAACCGTAAAGCATCACATGACGAACATCATGCAGAAGCTCAACGTTCGAAACCGCGTCCAGGCCGCGTTGAAGTTTGCCCGGCCGCCACGGCAATCCCCGTGACGTTGGATGATATCGGGACGACGCGGCGCCAGTTCAGCCATTTTTGAAAGACAAGCACGTGCTATGCCGTCGCTCCGGGGCGCCGCTACCGGGCCTGGGCTATTCGCCGGCCCGATGAAAGGCTCCGCGACGGACCCCGGACCCATAACCACTGATCGCGGGTATGGGTTCAAGGCTCGCCATCTTGTGGTGGCGCCCCGACCGGCTGAACCAAGCTTATAGATGGCTCAAGCATATGATCGGTTTCATCAGGCCGCGTGCGAACATCAATTTTCCTTGTCGCACAATTCAAGCGGGACCTTGGACGCCAACGTCGGCCGGTCGAAAAACTGAATGTCGGCATAGCGGCGGGGGCCAGCGCACTTTTTTCCTGCCGAAATGCAGGACTGGTAGGTCATTGCTTTGTGGACGGCGATCTGCCCGCTGGGAATGAGGTTCACTGCGCAGTAAGTCCAGACCTCGGCCTGAGCCTCACGAAGAGGTGACGCTTCGGTGCTGAGACCCGCGTCGGGCATTGCAATGCTTTTGAGATCCGTGGTGCCGTTATCGATCGTCATTTCTTCGTTTGCAGGTGTTGACGGCGCTGCCGTTAAATGTGCCTTGACTCCGGTCGGCATCGTGTCCAAACGGGGGCTCGCCTGCATCCGCGGCGTTTGGATTTCAGGATCCGGTCCGCTCCTAGCAGCGATATCTTCGGCTTCGGTGGATGCCGACAAGCCTTGCGCCTTCGGCGTAGCTATATCGGGCCGCAGGTCGTTCGGCAGCGGCATTGAGGCCGTCGGCTCCGCCTTGGAGGTCGAACTCGCCTGAGCCTCGGCAGGGCGCGGCGATTCCCCCTGAAGCCGCGAGAGCGGTAATTCGCTACTCGCAACTGTTGTGACAGGGATAGGTGGGGGTTCGATCGTTGAAGGCACGGTTGTCGGCAACGGCGCCGGCGCTTGCCTGTCGATAGTCCACGCCGCCCACATGGATGCTAAATTCAAGTTGAGGCGCGCACTCGCGAAAGCCAGAACAAAAACGATCGGCGCCGCAATCATGCATACGATCAGAAAGAGCTTCGCATCGGAAAAGGAATAACGCGAACGCGCCACCGGCGGCGCGCCGACCCAGGTCTCCGGCTCCAGGAAAACATCATGTGACAAGTCGATCTCCGCATCGGTAACTCGCGGCAGCCCTGCGACGGAAGGAAGCTCGACAGAAAGCTTAGGTGCGTGAGGCACGCGCACTGCGGTTTCGTCTTGAAGACTCGACGCATCGGTAGTCGCTGTCGCAGGGACATCAACCGAATGCACCGCGACAAGGTCGATGATACGTCGATCGCATGCCGACCAGCTGTCGCTCCCCGACCTGACGACAAAATCATTTTCTATGAAGGAACGATCAGCGGACGCGTGGTCGCTGCATTCGGAGTGCCTGGGAAACCTGGCAGAATAACCCTGATCCGTTGACTTTGCCGGAGAGGTACTCATGTTTCCACCTTGCCCGATAATAGACCAGACTTTCGCCCCGGCCGTTCCGCCCCTCTCTCCGATTGACCCTAATCTCCGGTCCGGGACTCTCATTCCTGATTCTCAATCCACGTCGCTATCTAAATGAATATCAGCATCGTACTGGAACACAGTGTGAATGCGACCGAGCATTTTCTGTGCGTGAACCCGGACAATCCCGTGATCATTCTACCCTGAACCGGTTGGGTTCCGGGCACGTCATGCCGAAAGTCCGTACTCATATCGGTACTTACCCCTGCAAACCAATCCAGGTCGCGGTAAACTCCGGTCGCGTTATCGACTGATCGGCGCAGCGGTTTGTTGGCCACGAATTTGCTTCACCACTTCCTTGATGATAAACTCCTTCTCGGTAGCCGAAATGCCCTTTCGGCCCGTCGTGATTTGGTAATTCTCCAATAATTTACCGACCATGTCCTTCACATTGCTCGGTTCGTTGCTTGCGGAGACATTCTCGTGGGCGGCCAGCCAGTTCGCCGCCGGCTTGAACCGGGTCCACCCCGGAATGTCTGTCCATACGTTGAACTCGGCCCATTTCGGATGCCGTGCGGAGTTTTCCTTGAACTTGTCGATTTTGCCGAAGAATTCGTTCACAAACCGCTCTATTCGGCGATATTTTTCCGTGTTCTCCGGCCACGCATAGCTCACCAGAAGAGCGTGATTGGCCACGGTCGGAATAGAAGTGCCGTCCGGAATAAGATTGGGATACAGTTTGTTCGTTAACTCGGTCGTCATATATTCGGCGCGAATCGTGGAAAGATCACGACCCGGCAGACTTTCCTGATCCAAAGCAAGGAAATGCACCCCGTCTTCCGCCCTCAATTTTGCTAATGCGGCCTGAGGGCCACCGGTCAACACGATCATCGCCGAAATTTCATGTTGGAGCAGCTTCTGAATGGCTTCGTCGTTGTCGTAATATGATCGATCGACCGGAAGGTTGAGCATCTTGAATATGCGATCGGCCGTAACCTCGGTCTGACTGTCCCTAAGGTTGAAATTGACCTTGCGGTTCTTGAGATCGCTGTAGCTCTTGATATCGTTGGTCGCGAGTACATGAAATTCGGCGGTGTAAAGCTTTGTGATGTACTGCACCCGCTGCTCGAGGTTGGCGTAGAGCTTCGGGTCTCTCTGCTTCAGGAGCAACAGATTATCCTGATCGACGACTGCCATATCCGTGCTGCGCAAAAACAGAACATCGTTCAGATTTTGCAGTCCACCGACTCCGAGAACCGGCAGCACACGGATTCCATTAGGTCTTAGGTCGTTGACGACATTGCGGATGTCCTCCGCAAATCGTGCGCATGTGCAGGTCAATCCCGAGACAACGATCGAGACGGCGATGTCGTTGGTCTCCCGCCTGAGTTCCTCGTAAGCCGATGTCGTCGCGGCGGGCAAAGCGCCGACGGATGGCGGAATCGATCGCCTTGTTGCTACGCGAGCGGGCGATTGTGCTTCTACGCGAGCGGGTGCCTGTGGTTCCACGAACGCAGGTACTTGCCCTTGTGTAAAACCGGCGGATGTTCCCGACAAAATGGAAATTGCTACGAGCAAGATGACAAACAAGTAATGCAAAGTTGCCATGGTTGTCCCCCCTGGCGGTCCAATAATAGGACCGAACTGAACAAATACCCAAATATCTGTGCATAAGTCAATACCATTGTGGCCAATCTGCGGCAATTGCATCGAAAAAAAGGACGAAAATCGCGGTTTGTTTAATAAATTCCGAGTGCAACAAAATTTGCCGCATAAGTTCGATGGAATGTCCAGGCGTCGCAACATACGCCGAAGTCGATTGCGTTAGGCTTCGCAGATCGCTTGCTATGGTTCGAGTTTTGTAAACCCCGTACAGTCCCGCGCCATGCTGATCGATCGCGCGATTACCGACATTTTGATCCTCGGCTCCGGCGGCGCCGGGCTGTTCGCGGCGCTGCATGCCCACCGCGCTGACCCGGACCTCGCCGTCACGATCGCCACCAAGGGGCTGCTCGGCAAGTGCGGCTGCACCCGCATGGTCCAGGGCGGCTACAACGTGGCGCTCCACAAGGGCGACTCGATCGAGCGCCATTTCATGGACACCATCGAGGGTGGCAAATGGCTGCCGCACCAGGAACTTGCCTGGACGCTGGTGACGCGGGCGGTCGAGCGGGTGCGCGAACTCGAAAACGAGATCGGCTGCTTTTTCGACCGCAATCCGGACGGCACGCTGCACGGCAAGGCCTTCGCGGGCCAGACTTTCGACCGCACCGTCCACAAGGGCGATCTCACCGGCATCGAGATCATCAACCGGCTTATGGAGCAGGTGTGGGCACGCCCGGGCATCGCCCGCCTGGAAGAGCATCGCGCAGTTGCCCTGATCCCGGCTCGCGACGGCGCCTCGCTCGCCGGCGTGCTGTTCGCTGATATCCGCAGCGGCGCGCTGCGCTTCATCGCGGCCGGCGCAGTGCTGCTCGCGACCGGGGGCGGTCCCACCATGTACCGCTATCACACGCCCTCAGGCGACAAGAGCATGGACGGCCTCGCCGTGGCGTTGCGGCTCGGCCTGCCGCTGCGCGACATGGAGATGGTGCAGTTCCATCCGACTGGCCTGCTGGCCGGTCCCGACACGCGTATGACCGGTACGGTGCTGGAAGAGGGGCTGCGCGGGTCGGGCGGGCATCTCCTCAACGGCGTCATGCAACGCTTCATGGGGAACTACGATCCGGACCTCGAACGCGCGACCCGCGACGTGGTGAGTCGCGCCATCTATTCTGAAATGAGGGCGGGCCGCACGTCGCCCCATGGCGGCGTCTACATCAAGATGGGTCATCTCGGGCCACAGCGGGTTGCAAAGGAATTCAAAGGCATGGTGGACCGCTGCCGCGACTGCGGATTCGATCTCGCCGGCGGTCTGGTCGAGGTGGTGCCGACCGCGCACTATCTGATGGGCGGGTTGATTTGCAACCCCGACACCTCGACGGAACTGCCGGGCCTGTTCGTGGCCGGCGAGGATGCAAGCGGCATGCATGGAGCGAACCGGCTTGGCGGCAATGGCGTCGCCAATTCGACGGTGTTCGGCGGGATTGCGGGCGACGTAATGCCGGCATGGCTGGCCCGCAGCGGTCCGCGCCGCCCGCCCGATGAGGAGGTACTGCAGGCCGAGGCCGCGCGGGTGCTGCACGCGTTCGGAAAGAAGCCCGGAGACTTGAACCGTCTGCGCGAACGGCTCTTCGATGTTATGTGGGAGGATGTCGGCGTCATCCGCAATGCCGATGGGCTCGTGCGCGCCATCGCTGCGCTCGACGAGGTCGAGGCGGAGTTGCTTGCGACCGGCGTTGCGGGCGGCGAGCGCCGGTTCAATCTGACATGGCACGACTGGCTCAACATGCGATCGCTGGTCGAGACCAGCCGCGTGATCGCTGCCGCGGCAAGATGGCGGGAGAACTCGCGCGGCGCGCATTTCCGCGCCGACTTTCCGGCAGCGGGAAATTTCGCGGAGTCGTGCTTCTCGATTGCGCGCCGGACGGCCGGCAAGCTGGCAATCTCGGATGCGCCAGTGGTGTTTTCCCATGTGCGGCCGGGCGAGACGTTGATGAAGGAAAGCGCGTAGGATGGGTTGAGCTCTTGCAAAGCCCATCATGGGCCCTGCCCGCAATCGTCGATGGGTTTCGCTTCCGCTCAACCCATCCTACACCCCTGGCGTTGGAGCCTTCCATGATTCCCCTGTCACCGCTGCAACGCACGGCCGAAGAGCTGATGGCGAAGGCTGCAATCGAGATTCCGGACGACTATCTCGCCGGACTGCGCCGCGCCGCCGACACCGAGAAAGGCGATCTCTCGGCCTTCGTCATCAGGGCCATGCTGGAAAACTATGAGGCCGCCAAGCACGACCGCCGCGCGATGTGCGGCGATACCGGCGTGCCGCGCTGGTACGTGAAGATCGGCAACGAGGCGACGATCGAGGGCGGGCCGGTGGCGCTGGAGGGCGCGCTGCGCCGC
>Ga0210402_10001509_pt1 | contig 24042 bp, 32 predicted proteins | sample IncBWC7MmetaG_FD_161055 | JGI IMG/M metagenome (GOLD analysis project Ga0210402, IMG submission 161055) | Forest soil microbial communities from Barre Woods Harvard Forest LTER site, Petersham, Massachusetts, United States - Inc-BW-C-7-M | ecosystem: Environmental > Terrestrial > Soil >... | reverse complement strand
CGACATGATGTCGCTCGGGGTCCGGTGCCTCGCTGGCGGATAATTTGTGGCATCCGGTTGTGGGATGGTCAATCCTTGGACTGGAGCCACGAGCTTGGGGGCAGCAAGCCGCGAGCGAGCGCGCCCTCAGGTAGCGCCGTAGCGAGTGAGCGGCTTGCGGGCGATTGTGCGGGGAATAGCGTGATAGATGCAAAACCAGGCATCGGGGTAAGCGAAGCGAGCCCGTAGGAAGGCCGGTGGTGCGTTTTTTGAGAGGGGGCCGCTATGTCGGTACCCCCTCTTTTGATGTTTTGTTGACGAGTGCGCGTCGCAGGCTGTGACCGGTCAGGTTGATCCGCTGCGCGTTGTGAACGATGCGATCGAGAATGGCGTCAGCGTAGGTGGGATCGCCGATCAACTCGTGCCATTTGTCGACCGGGATTTGGCTGGTGATGATCGTCGATCGCCGACCGTAGCGTTCTTCGAGGATTTCGAGGAGGTCGTGGCGGGCAGCAGCATCGAGCGGCTCAAGACCCCAATCATCGAGGATGAGCAGCTGCACACCGCCAAGCGCCCGCAGCAGGCGTGCATACCGGCCATCACCGCGCGCAAGCGCGAGGTCGGCGAACAGCTTTGGAATGCGTTGGTAGAGGACGGATCGATTGTCGCGACAGGCTTTGTGGCCGAGAGCTGATGCGAGCCAACTTTTGCCGATTCCGGTCGGCCCGCACAGGATCAAATTCTCATGGGCATCGATCCAGCCGCATGCGGCGAGTTTTTGGAACAGCGCGCGATCGAGACCGCGCGCGGCGCGGTAGTCGATATCCTCGACCGAAGCTTGATGGCGCAACCTGGCATAGCGCAGGCGAGCGAGCAGGCGCCTATCGCGGCGATAGCTGACCTCCTGATCGAGCAGCAGGCCGAGCCATTCGGGATGGGTCAGCGTTGTGGTTTCAGCGGATGCTTCGATCTCACCGAAGGCCTTGGCCATGCCGTTGAGTCCGAGTTGATGAAGCAGATCGAGCGTTGGATGGGTGAGCAAGGTTTGGTCTCCTTAGTGGTAGTAGCGTGAGCCGCGGATGTTGGGATGGAGGATCGGTGCGCCGTCCGCTGGCTTGTGCGCGGCGTGCCGATCGAGCTTGTGGTCGAGGATGGAACGGACCGATCCATAGGTGAGCGCGCCGATGTCGATGGCGCGCGTGGCGGCGGCTTCCAGACGTGCGACACCGAACGCTCGCGCCAGGCGCAGGATGCCAAGGCAGGATCGGAAGCCCTGTTCGGGGTGCGGCCTGTGCTCCAAGATGAGTTCGCAGAGCGCTGCGGTTGCTGGCCCGATGAGGGTAGCGTCTCTGCGGATGCGGCCGATGGTCCAGTCGGCGTACCGGCGATGACTGGACGGCATGTGATCGGGGACCGTCGTGTGCTTGCCGTTGCCACTCGACCGCATATGCACGGCGATCCGCTCGCCCCTGGCGAAGATCTCGATGGTGCGCCCGGTGAGGCGCACCTCGACCTCGGTGCGCGCGAAGCGATAGGGAACGCTGTAGAAATGGCCCTCGACATCGACGTGATAATCGATGCCAACCCTGCGCACGCGCCATTCGGCGAAGACATAAGGCTCGATCGGCAAAGGCTTGAGCGCCGGCCGGTCGAGTTCTTCGAGTAGTTGTCGGCGCGTCCGACCGAGGCGGCGGATCGCCCGCTCCTCGTTGAGCCGTTTGAGCAGGTCGCGGATCGCTGCGTTCAGCTCGGTCAGGCTGTAGAACCGTTGATGGCGCAGTCGCGCCAGAATCCATCGCTCGATGCTGAGAGCCGCCGCCTCGACCTTGGCTTTGTCGCGCGGCCGGTGTGGCCTGGTCGGCAGCACAGCAGTGCCGTAATGCGCCGCCATCTCGGCGTAGGTTCGGTTGACCTGCGGCTCGTACAAACAGGCTTTGATGACGGCGACCTTGGCATTGTCCGGGACGAGAAGACGCGGCACACCGCCAATCCCTGCCAAGGCGCGCGTGTGCGCGCCAATCCAATCGGCAAGTGCTTGCGTCCAGGTCGCCTCGACATAGGTGAAGTTCGACGCCCCCATGACGGCGACGAAGATTTGCGCCGCGCGCACTTCACCGGTCAGCCGGTCGATGATCACCGGTACGGTGTCGCCGGCGTAATCAACGAACAGTTTGTCGCCGCCCACGTGGATCTGGCGCATCGTAACCGAGAGCTTGCCCTCCCAGCTTCGGTACAGCTCGCAGAAGCGCGAGTAACGGTAGCCCTCCGGATTGCGCTCAACGTATTCGTCCCAGAGGATCGACAGCGTGACGTGCTTGCGCTTGAGCTCTCGATGAATGCTTGCCCAGTCCGGCTCGACCTGACGACGGTAACCCTGCTTCGTGCCGGAATCGGCAAACAACCTGGCCTCGAGCACGGCATCGGTCATTTCCTCGGACAGCGGCCAGCTCAGGCCGGCAGCCTGGAAACGTCTGATCGTCGCCCGAACTGTCGATGCAGCCACTCCAATTCGACGGGCAATCTCACGGATCGGTACGCCACCAACGAACTTCAACCGAAGAACTTCGCGCACTTGGCGCATGATCGTTCTCTCTGCTGGCATCCGGTCTCTCCTTTGGAAACAGCCAAAGGAGAGGACCTGAGTCGGCCAGCAGAGGCACCTGCCATCCCGGGCGACATCATCCCGGAATGGTGGGCGACATCATCTCGGAACGGTGGGCGGCATTATCTCGGAATGGATGGGCGGCATCATTCCGGAATCATGGGCGGCTTGCTCCGGAATCCGCACACTGGGGACAGCAAAAACGATGTCGGCCAAGCTAACGCTCGCGAGTTGATTGAACGGCACAGACGGAAATGAAGAGATAAAGGCCAACGGAACGATCGTTCCAAAGATTGAAACACCATTGCAGCAACCAAACTGCCCACCAATGTCGGTAATGATCGTTGGGACCGAGAGACTAAATGCTGCGCCGATAAAATCATTGTTCGACAGCACGTAGTCGCCGAGATCAACGCCACTATTTAGTGCACTTTGATATGTTATCGCCGCGCGTGCCGGGGCTATTGGAGATTGTGCAGGTAGATGCTGAACCCGGCACAGTGTCCGGAGCATGCTTGATGGCGCGCATTCCCTTTGGCCTCGGCCCTTCGCTCCACCAACTCCGCAGCAGATCGCTCTGCCTTGTTCGCCGGCTTCGCAGCTATTATGGCCTCGTCCGACTTCCCACGCCCGTGCATCATCGGCTACGGCTCCTCGCCTTCCCGATGCGGACCGCCGTACGCGAGAGCGAACTCTCAACCGACGGCCAGACGTGGGATATCCCAGGTTCCGACGCAATCCATTTGCGCGTGATGTGCTCTTCGACCCCGGCGGGATGACAGTGCCTCGCATAACGGCATTGCACATGTTGCGTTCGACCATAACCACAGTCTCCGCTCCCACGAATTCATCATTTCGTGGCTCTTAGCCACTGCCCGCTGCGCTTCCCCTCCCGCTTTCACCCTGCTTGCCGGGGGGCGGTAATACGCGATTAGGCGCACCATCTCTATTCCAAAAATACGGTCGTGCGGGAGCGCCCAGAGAACCAGTGACCGCAGAGGTTTCTTCAGGTATCATTTTGATGCCGTCAGATATCGGGGAACGCTCGTCACGCGACGACAACCGCAACATTCGGGGTACATATGAAGTCTCTGGTCGTGAAGCGATCTGTGGTTCTCGCCGGCCAATAAAACGAGCGTCAGCCTCGAAGATGCATTCTGGAACTCGCTTAAGGAGATTGCTGGTTCCGGTAACATGAGCCTGTCTGACTTAATCACTGCAATCGATTTCGCTCGACATCACGGGAATCTATCGTCGGCTATATGTCTGTTTGTGCTCGACTTTTATCGGAAACAGCTCTTTGACCGACTCGATGTCCGCGATAAGCGCCAAGCAATTCAGGGACTGATCAGCGCTTCTGCACGCAAAGCCCCCAAGACGCCGCGCTCTAGCTCTGCTTGACGAACGAGACTTGGTGCGGTTGTGTCAAGTTCTTCGGAAGAAAGATAAACCTTCTCGTTCTCAAGCGCGACAACTCGCGGAAGCATTGGTGCACAAAACGCTTTGTGCCGAGCTACGCTTCATTGATGACGCTTGCGTTAGATTGGACGGTTGACTGCCACACATGCCGATGTCCCGGAGGGAACCTAGAAACAAGCTGGTAAACCAAGCTGTCGTTTGACCGTCGTTGGATAATGCGTCGATAGCGCGCCAAGCCCTCCGCTAAAATGAATCGATAATTCTAGGTACGGTAGTACGGGTGAAGAGCGCCTTTTTGTGATCTGCATCACATCGCGAACACAGGCAAGGCCCCACGCCGTCCGCGAACTCGGTCCGTAACTCATCAACCCGCCGGCTTCCACATTCTCACGCTCCCGGTAAGCAGCCGGAATGTTCGCATGTGCCGCGAGCGCAGCGCCTGTTTCCTGTATCGAAGACTCCATCACCGCAAACGAAGTTGGGCATCGGGTCGCACAAAGAAGACGAGGTTTGGTCAACTTCGATTTCTAGTGCAATCCTATAGGACTGCGAAGACCTTTCTCAATGACCTTGTACCTATCTTGAAGCTCAAGTTGCGCGCGATAGAAATCCAGGATGAAAAGGCGAATGGCTGATGATAGATTGCCTCTATGTCGCGTGGATTCGATACTTCTGAGCAGGGCCAACAAGCTCACATCTCGGTAAGTGGCTATCTCTTTTAACGATTTCCACACTGACTCTTCCAGACTGATACTCCTCTTGTGACCCGCGATAACTACCGAGCGCTTGGCGATTTGAGACTTCAATAGGAACATAGGAACCGAACCTTTTTCAGTAATGCGGCCAGGTAGGCTAGTTAGCCACCGTTAGGCTCTCGTTCACAGCTAAATCAAACACGACAACCCCCCGGCCAAAACGACTTACCGCAGGATGGCATTTGGAAATGATCTGGACTCGCGAAGAATAGGTGGGCGCAGCGTGTGGTGCGGAGATAATCTTAACGAACGTGATCCCGGAAAACACGGTGGGTGTCCGTGGCCTTGAGCACCACACCTTTATTTGCTCGGGGATGCCATGTCACAGCGCGTCAAGTAGCCTTCACGAGACACGGGCGTGAGGAGCCCCAAGGTCCCTCCAGGTCTGTTCGGATACGTAATGGCACGTGTACTTAGGCATGCGCCGCCCTTGCCAGAGTATTACGCAGCGAAATGCACGGCCTTAATAGGTTCTTCCGGATCGATTACTTGGGCACCCACAAGGTCAAGCGCGCCTCCATTAACTGAAGAGCGACGATAGAAGCGCGCGATGAGGGCGGTTCGGTTCCTCACACGCACTTTCTGGAAAATGTTGTGCAGGTGCACTTTGACCGTACCTTCCGTAACGTATAGTTGGCGTGCAATTTCTTTGTTGCTGAGCCCAGTGCCGACGAGCGTGGTGATCTGATGTTCACGTGGGGTCAACAAACAGCCAGGCATACTATTCGCTTGTTCTACCGTGAGCATTGCCCAGCCTCTCTTGATAACGGCGTGCTCCTCTTTGGGGTCGCGAGGCACCTTGTGGTAACTTTCGGCTTCGACATAATGTCCTCTCTATATTTTTGCTCTTTCCACCCTTTGCATTTTCTAGGCAGCGACGTTTTGCCAAGCGTCTCGCCTTATTGAAGATTCCGGCGCAAGCTCAGCTAGGGCGAGCGCCCCGAGGGCTGTTCCTGCCGGGAGTCGTAAATGCCATCGCTGCATCCGCTATTGGCGTGCAGCGGATCTAATGCGGATATCCGCATCAGTCAAGCAAAATTTAAGTATATCGTAAGGATATAGGGAGAGGAAGAATAGAGGAAGAATAGGCTTGCCCATCGCGCACAGCGACGGCGTTCCTTGCCAAACCTCGCTAGTCCGGCTTCCACAATCGGCTCAAGGTCGCGTGAACGCGGGCACCCTCACCAGCGATCGTTAACTCATTGACGTACCGGAGCCTGTCTTTCGTCAGCTCAAGGATTGTGCGCCGCTGGTCAAGCCCATTGAAGTTGGGGAAGTCTGACCACAATACGTGCGCCGTGAAAGTTCCTTCGCGCTCGTCAAGCGTCCAGGTGCCGAAATGTGCGAGCTCGCCGGCGGCGACGGCCTGCGCCTCCTCGTTGGTGGCTTTCTGCATGACGCCGGAACTGTACCGCGGCAGATCGTCGCGCATGATGACGTGCGAATACCAGCCGTTGGGCAGAATGATGAACAAGCCCTGCGGATGCTCGCCGAACTGACTTTCGCGATGACCGTCAGGGAACTCGATGTAGCTCGTTTCGTAACGCCACGCGCCGACCAAATCCTGCTTCTTCACCTGGTCACTCATGGCTGGTCCAGGGCCAGCAGCAAGCATGGCGGCCATCGCTAGTGCGGATGAACGACTATGCATTGGGGCGGTGCCTCTTGACGCGAGCACGCACCCTCGGGGACTCGTCCCAATGCGTGCCGCCATTGGTATAGCGCGGAATCAGGTAGTCCAACGTGTTGCAAAAGTTGCGTGGAGATACGTAGAAATCCATCGTCAGCTCGTCCACGCCGTCCGGCAAGAGCGGACGATCGTACAGGGTGTTGTCCTTTTCATCGCGCTCGTAACCGAGAACGTATGGGTCGTCGGCCGCAGGCCAGCGCGGATGGAGAATTTCGTCGCGGCCCACGAACTGCAGCTCTGCATAGTCGATCAAATGCCGCTTGCCTGACGTTGGCCCGTCCACGTCCTCGGCGTAGCGATGGATCTTGAGAAGGCAGTTGCCGTTGAGCGCATGGCGAACAATGGTATGCTGCACGTAGAAATCGTCGCCGATATAGACCGTCGGCTTGCCGTCGACCGTTTTCGCGGTGGGCAACCAGGGCTCAAGGTACTCAGTCGATGGGCCGATGGAGTTGAGCACAAAGTCGTAGCCGAGCGGGTATGCAAAGAGTACCTCGACGACAACGATGCCAACGCACAGTCGAACCAAAATTTTTTTCCAGGATGCCGTCACGGCACGATCGTGAACGGAATGTCCGGACCCCATTGCACTATCGGCCAGTGCAGGACCCGCTGCAGCCAGTTGCAGGTGAAAAATGTCGTCACCCGGTAGATGGCGGGACCAAGCTCCGCCTCGCCGGGCACGAGCACGCTAGGCGTGACGAACTCACCTCGGCCCTGCCCGTTGGGAACGGCACGCCACACAGCGATGGTCTCCCCCGACAGTCTCGGCCACAAGTGCTTTGCACTATCGATGATCTCACGCTGCACCCGGCCGGGACAATACCGCGGCTCGGTCCGTTCGGGCTGCGGCAATACGGCGATGAAATGCGCCTGCACTTCGTGGCCGCGCTGCACGGCAGGGGGATCAAGGGCTCCCTCAATTCTGATCCACGGTGGCTCACGGTCAAACGCCATCCACGCGAGTGAGGCGGCAACCGCGGCGGCAATCGCCAAGGGGGCGGCGTTGAGCAACCAAAAACGGAGTCTGTGCTTTATGATCCGCATTCGCCGGGAGTAGGCTGCGGGCACCGAAAGGCGGTTTCCCCACGCGTCCAGCTCCGGATGGTGCTGCGTCAAGCGGACGAAAAGATCGCCGGTGTCGGGATCGACGTCCTCGACGCGGGCCCGCTCTCCGCGATGGAGGGTGAAATTCTCCCAGTGCCGGATATCCGCGCCAAACTCGACCTCGGCGCCCGGCCTGATCGATTGCCTCTCCTCTGGCATGGCATAATCCTCGCTCGCACGCTTTATTTAAACATCTACGAAGATCGATGCGGGCTCAATAGATTAGCCTAATACCCGAAGACCGCTGGCTCAAGCGCCTTCATCCGAAGTTGCATTTCCCCCTCACGAGAACGGGCGGTTCCTGCGACTCAACCAGGTCGAAATGTGGTTCTCCATGGCGGTTTCTTCACTTCTGTCCACGTGCTACAAGAAAACCGCAAAGCGGTTCGTCGGGACCCAAACCTAAGGTCTACCAACGCCGCTTCAAGGGACGCCGCGTCAGCCAATTGTGATTCCATGTTACTAGGTCAACAAGCGCCGCGCTGTCGCAGGCCTTCCAAATTAGAGCCGGTGATAGACGCCAAGGGCACGGGCGCGGGTCACCACCTCGGTGCTTTCGTCGCGCCCCGAACGCGCGACGATGAGCGGCCCCTGATAGCCGGGGTGCTCCGGATTGGTAAATTTCGGATCGAGCGAATCATAGCTCAATTGCGTGTGGCTTTCGGTTCTCGTGATCCGCCTGGCGCTGACCTCGTGCAGACCCTGACGGTGCCTCTCGATCACAACGATATCGCCATCGCGCGCGGGTTCTCTGCTACGCGCGATATCGAGGCATATTAGAAAATCGCCGTCCGAAGCGACGCGATTGATGCTGGTGCCGCGTACCAGGAAGGCATATTGCCAATCTACCGGATAACGCGGATCAAAAGGGATAGCCGACTCACCGACAGGCTCGTCGGGTGCATAAGCCTCGAGCCACCGGCCCGCAGCGACCTGCCCCGTGACAATTAGCCCTTGGACACGCGGCCGCGGTGGAGGAGCGACGGCGCGGTAGTCCTCTGGACCGACCCCCGTCATGAGCCACTCGACGGAGGTGAGTAAAGCGCGCGCCAAGCCTTGCTTGGTCTCCTCGCGTAGCCGGCTCTGGTCGCCTTCGCGAAACTGCCGCCGGATATTGCGTAGCGCGTCGGCCGAGAGCCCGGCCGCGAGACTCGATGCGCGATCGGAAAGAAAAAGCGCCTGTCGTCGCTGGTCGATTCGCGCAAGTACGCTCCCGAGGTCGGACCCCGGTGGGGTGCTACGAATATCTGCGGAGCCGTCCATGCTCGGTTTTTATCAATATATGCATAAGATCAAAGTCTTAGGGAATCAAGGTGACTTCGTCATATTCGCGGATATCCTCAAGAGCCTCTGTGTCGGTTCGGGTACTACCCCGATTTCCCACGCACGCGCAACTGCCAGTGGGACGCGGCCAGGGTGGCATCCGGCTTGAGGTCCCAGGAACTCCGGCGGCAGCATTACGAATGCGGTCGGCATTCGTGCCGGCCAACCGATAATCGATGCGAACAGCCGCCGTCCCTCAATTCGCGGTTCTTCCACGTCATCCACAACAAGTGCGGTTACGGTACCGACGCGCCGCATCCGATCCGTTTGCTGCGAGCGCGCGGCGAGCGGTCATGCAGCAGCCGCACCACCCAGAAGCGTGATGAATGCCCGTTGTCTCATGCGCAGATCCGGAAGGCGGCTCCGAGGTGAACTGCCCATGGGCGCCTTTCGCCCAGTCAGGATTTTCTTCAAGCCATTCCGCCAAGGTTTGGCAGAGAACGGATATTTCGAAGACAAGAATGTCACCCTCGACTGGCGCTGCGCGGAAGGTCGGTTCGATCGACTCGGAATTTGGCCCCAAGCCGCTGCGGGACATCAAGAGGCCGCACAGAGGAGGCCCGGCCCGGTTGCAACCTTTCAGATTGACCCCCGCGAGGCGTTAGCCTTCCAAGTACGAATCGAGCAATCTTTGAGTCGCGGCCAACTCCGTCGCCAAAACCGCGACTTGATAGGGTCCGACCACTCCACCTTGTCAGGGTCGCGGAGCACCCGCAACATTGTATCGAGCGCCAGTTGGCAACTCTTTACCCCGGCATCAACCTCATTCCTGAGCATTGAACTGCGCTCCTAGTTGCACGGCAAAAAGCCCGGCGCGGGTGGGGCCGGGCTTGATTACGCGGTACAGACGCAGACGCTTACATCAACTGGGAGGAAGCTACCGCGCCGAGATTAAGAATCCGTTGCAGTGCCCTTGACCTGCGACGGCTTGTCCGCGGTTCCGCACTCTTTTCGATACTCGCTCGCGCTGTTCTTCAACAGCGCGGGCTGATGCCATGTCCGACCATTTCGAGCATTAAGGCGCGCGATTTGGCTCTCGCCAATTATCGAACCCGCCCTCGCCGCTGGCAGGCTGAAAGGATTCGAACCTGCAAATGTCATTTCGAAATCTTGTTGCAGCTCGCATGCGAAAGGATCTCAGGTCCCAAAATGTTCGGGTGAACTCGGTGGCTCTCCGTGGCTTCGAGCACCACACCTTTATTTGCTCGGAATGCCATATCACCGCCCGTAGAGTGGTCTTTACGAGACATGGGCGTGAGGAAGACCCAAAGCCCCTCCAGGTCTGTTTCGCCATGTGATGGCACGGGTGCGGGGGTATTAAGATTGGCTGAGCAATAAGATACCGCGATATTCGATCGCGAAACGCCTAAATGGATTCTCTTTCCTGATCGAAGTAGGACGGCCTATCGATCCCGGAAATCGATGATGCGGAGGAAGCATATAATCGGGCCCGACGGGCGACGCTTCACCATCGCCGATCCGCCATCGCCGGACACCACGCACTGGGTGATTAGGCGCAATGCAGAAGTTGTGGCTGCAGTCCGTGGTGGCCTGTTGTCTCTGGAAGAGGCGTGTAGCCGATACGCGCTGAATCTCGAGGAATTCCGATCTTGGGAGCGTAGCATTGACCGTTTCGGACTCAAGGGGCTTCGCACGACTCGGACTCAGTATTACCTCAATGCCGGATCGTCGACTCCGGCAGAGCCAAAAAAGACCTCAACACGAGGGTAAAAACCACCTCGAAGGCCAGAGGTGGAGGAAGACCTCGTAACGGCAGCGCCATCTGGGGCAGCGAAGGACCGATCCTTCTTCTGCTCGCAACCAGCGTAGATCAACGCGCAACGTCGGTCTTTGTCGTGCGCTCGGCCTGATGCTGGTCGAAGACTTCCGAGTTTGAATCCTAATCACCCCCGCCATGCTGAACAGGCAGAGCACTCCAACGCGGCACGCAACGGAGACGATCACGGGCCGTATAATAGCAAGATGGATTGGTTCGACAACCGCTCCCCCGCGCATTGCTCCGCGGCGAACTGCACCGCTTTATTCGCCAGCTTCGCAGCTACTATGACGGAGTCCGCTCTACGTTGATGCCTTCGACGCGCCGGTAATGGCGTTTGCGCTGCGGGTCAAAGAGGGTACGTTCCCTGATCGGTGGCCGACCAGATCGCACGTCCGATTACCGTTGATCGCGGCGAACTCAGCTGCCAAGGTCCGTGCAAACCACGCGCCGCGGGGAGTGAGCCGCGCCGAGGCACTCTTTCCGATCATGGTCACCATCAATATCCCGTCGCGGGCCAGATCAGCGATCGTCATGCCGTATATACGTGCGCCGGAGGCTCTCGCAGGGGACGCGGTCCATACGCCGCGGCTTTTGTGAAGGACTCCATCCCCATGCAAGAAGGCGACTAACGCGGCTCTTTTTGCGGCTGACAAGATGGCAATTGGCGCTGGCCGTTCACCAGGTTCCAACTGTGGGAAGGTCGCGGCTGTCGTCGGTTCACGGCTAGAGTTTTCTTCTTGCTTTGGATGTCTCTCAAGCATGATCAAATCCCAAAATGCGTTATGACAGTTTCACGAAAGCTGCATAGAACGGAGTTGCAAGAATGCACAATCCACAAGAATGAGACTTATCCACATCACATCGAGCCACCTGGCACATCCGCGCCGCCCTCCATCTCGAGCCGCAGGGGGGCTCAGTGATCGCCGAACAGCTTGGCAAAACACCCTGCGTAGTCCTGGCTGGTCTGCATCGCGCAGAGCACCTCATGCACCCAGTGCGACTGCACGAAGCGGTCTAGAGCCGAAGCCGCGCCGAACGTCAGCAGCAGAACCAGAATGAATGTGGAGATCATGCACCCCCTCTGTTGCACCTGACCCGACAGGGAACATCTTGAATCAAGTGTAGTAGACGCGGTGCACAGATCGGTGGTTACCCGTAACTGCCTCAAAAAATAATTTGGCCGAGGAGCGCTTTATACGATTGTTTGATCGTCTCTCACGCGCAACCAAGTTTGGCTGCTAGTTTAATCCCATCCGGGACGCCGAAACATGCCTCCTTCGGCAATTAGGGCATCTGCTCGTGACGAATGACCAAGAAACGAACACTACTGAAGCTTTTAGCCATTCTCTCCAGTCGAAATTACATGCTGGGCACCTAAACCAGTAAGGTTCCGTAATATGCCGCTCGCAACACTCAACGGTAGCCTCTTACCCTTCCACTACGAGTGCCCGAATAGCGCGGGACGGAGCGCGCTTCAACCTGGACGCTGAGACCGACTGCGTTGCCTGGGGTGGGACGGAGGAGATCCTTCAGCATGTGCGACTTAGCTACTTAGCTTGCAGAACGGAAAGTCCCGTCCAGCTAGAGTTGGCGACAAACTCACAACTCGCGATTTCTTTGCCGGCACTCGCGGTTTTGCTGCGCCGGAAGATGCCAATACGGCTGTTTGTGTTCTCCCGGGAAGGGAACTTGCATTTGCGAAACCGTAAGTTGTCGGCCGCGCGACTTACTCGGTTGGAAAGTGCGTACCGTCAATCACACAACAGCCATCTTTCAGCAAATCAATAAGCACAACCCAGACACTCATCACTCATCACAATGCTTTGGAATTTCCCGATGGACAGGTCGCGCTCTTAACTGACCGTTCGAAGGGCAGGAAGCGACGATGCTTCAGCTTCCGGTGCAACCTGTTACTGCGGCCGAAATCACAGCCCAGGAACGGGTTCCGCACATTTGATTTGCGGAATGGAAAAATTTCTTAGGCCGCCTTCACCCTGGAGACGGCCTCTATTTAATTTAGGCCCTACCTATTTGGCTGGCAATCGAGTGAACGGTGCTCCATTGCTTTACATAAGTTGAACAAATCGTCTCACCTGCGATTTCACGCGGCGGACGAAGGTCGTGGCCGGAGCCAATCGGAAGCGGGCACGTTTGCTTTCAAATGACCAATACGAGTAACGCGAGATACTGATACTACTTATGAGCACCGCAACAGCTACCGAGTCGTAATCGAGCAAATGCCGAGCAGGCATGCGCATTATGCTTTCCCACATTACGGTCGAGGCTGGCATTGAAGCTTGGCACTTTGATGTCAGGCGGTGAATAGTGGCTGATTGAAACCGTCTTAGACCGGAAGAAATTACCATCACAAACGGTATTGAATTGCTTCTTCTGCCGAACTAACGAAAGATTCGTACCAACCATGACGGCCAGTCTGCTCGATTGCTTCTATCCAGCCAAAGTCGAATGAGCCTCTTCGAGACCTTGAGTTCGCGACTAACGGCGTTTGATCGAGACTTACGATCGGTGGAATTGGCGGCCGCGCGGCTGACAAGCTGACTAAAGCCGCGCTGCGCTTCGCATCCACTATTGCGCTTCGCCAAACGTCATCCTCGCGCGACGCGTTACGCGTGCCAGTCAATTAGCAAGCTTCTCATGGATGGCGTCAACGCTGGGCGGAGTTCGCCGGAGTTCGCCGGCTTTCAATTACCCACAATTTTTGCCTCCGAGAGAAGCGGAACTGCTTTCCTTTCCTGCCCAGTGCCAGCTTCACAGGAGTGCAGGGGGAAGTACGGGATGTGTGGTCTCTGGCCCCCCAAACGCGATAAACTCTTCGTTGGCACCACCCTAGCGTTGCAGTGGCCGCAAAGTACCTCAACGCGCCCGCGGTCACATGAAAGCTGGGATGGCCGGCCCCTGGCTGCGGAACCCTGACAGGTCGGCTCGGATCATATAAGATCCCTATAAGAAGGTGTAAACAGCCGGACCGGGGTTGCTCTGCGCAGACCAGCTGAGAGCAGCAGTTTACGGACTCCCTGGGAAGGCTGCGCCCGCACGATCGGGCATTGCCGACTAAGCTACAGAACTCTGGAGGATGCCGCATATCAGAAGACCTGACAGTCGGCCGGACATGTATTGAAGGGCGTGGCAAGCCTGCTGATCGAGTAAGATCCGCGCCATGCTTGCTTTTGCAGGTTCCCCTCGTCCTTTGGGTCTTCGTTACCGAAGCCCCGGAGGGACCGGTCGCCGCCAGGTCCCGGTATGTGACCTCAACGCCACGGCCTGCTGAGCAGGGGCATGGAAGTTGGCGCACCGCCGAGAGCAGGGACAGTCAATCTGCCCAGCCTGGCAGCAGCACTGAATTCGATTCCCGGGGCAGCTCTGAAGCCGATTCCGAAGCTAATCCTCCCGGCAGCTCCAAAGCCAGTCCCCTCGGCTCCTCTGACCTCCTACCTGGCCCTGGTCGTCCGGCTGCGATTTCTATCGAGCGGATGTGCCAGACCATCGAGGATGCGGCACGTACAAATGAATTGCCCGTGCAATTCTTGACCCACCTGATTTGGCAGGAGAGCCGGTTCAATCCCGAGGCGGTAAGCCATTCGGGTGCCCAGGGCATCGCCCAGTTCATGCCCAAGACCGCGGCGGGGCGCGGGCTCCAGAATCCGTTTGAGCCAGTCGCCGCTATCCTCAAATCAGCGGAACTATTACGCGACCTGATGAAGCAGTTTGGCAATCTGGGCTTGGCTGCCGCTGCGTACAATGCGGGGCCCAAACGGGTGCAGGACTGGGTCGAAGGGCGCGCGGGCCTGCCGCAAGAGACCGAAGCCTACGTTCGAATCATCACGGGGCACTCTGCAGATGAATGGCGGGCAAAGCATCTCATTGCCCTCAACCCCGCTGCTCGTGACCCTGTGCCCTGTCCAAGAATTGCGGAAGGTTGGCCACCTCTCCGCACCGCGGCTGCCCCCGCGCAGCAGGAGTTCGCCTGGGGAGTACAACTGATCGGGAGTGGGTCGGAAGCCGCTGCCCGCGCCGCATACCAGGAAATGCAGAAGAAATACGCCCTCCTCTTGGCGGCCCACCAGCCCCTGGTCCTTCGGACATCCCTGGGTAAGGCTTCGTCCTGGTACCGAGTGCGGGTCGGCACAGCTACTCGTGCAAGCGCTGAAGCCCTGTGCGCAAAGCTGCGGGCCTCCGGGGGAAGCTGTCTCGTTCAGCGCAACTGAGTGCTCAACCTCTGAACGGGCGGGCACCCAAACCAGGAAAGCCTCGCAGCCGAGCTGCCCGGCCCCAACGGCCGCGTACCGCCGGCAGCATGCCCTGCAGGTCGGCCGGCAGGGCGGAGGCAGGAAAAACAGTAGCAACCCCGATAGCAATCGCCCCAACGTTCGTCATTCCAACCCTGACCTGCCTCCTTGAGGAGACCCCAAGCACACCGGCGGTGGACTGTCCTGGCTGGCGGAGGCATCTGTGGCGCGTTCGCCACACCCGTTCGGAATCAGCTCAACCCGGAGAGCCATCCAGCCCCAGGAAAAATCATTTGGGCTAATCTGGAAGCGAGTTTCAGTGAGGGGCAGCCGCCATGGGCGAGCGATCAGGATCTCGCACTGGTCCCAACGTAGCGAGTTCAAGGCCATGACCCGGTGCTCTCCAATGCCTGCCATCAGCTTCGAAGCTGAGCACATTACGAACTCGCTGGAGGTAAGTTTTGCTTTGGCGCTGTTGAACGTAATTGAGTCGACCAAGAAAGATCCGGCTCAATTGCGGCACATTGTCTATGACCTCGCGCGCGTTCAGCTCGAACAAAAAAGCGGGGGACCAAACCTCATTCATGAACGGCGACAAGATCTCGCGGCTGATGGTCGCCCTCGAGGCTGCAATTGCGCATGTTGAGACGTTTTCCTGTTCTTCCTAACAACACCAGCTTTCCTCCCAAGAAGATCAAAGAGGCTGGCGCGCGTTGCAAGATGCAGCTCGTGTGGCCAGCGCCTCGTCATATCAGCCACATCAGCTTGCGGCCGAGCGCGCCGGGTTGCCTGGCAATCCTGTTGCCGAGATCGATCAGGCAGCGAACCCGAGGCGTCCGTCCAGCGGGCGGGCACGGGCCCGAAGTGCGGTGCCAAAATGGAGGTGGTCGCGCGCTGCACCACTGTTGATAGGCTTCGCTATCGGCCTTGTTTTGCTTGTTCATCGCTGGTTGCATATGGAGTGCTCAAGCCAAACGCTGCATTGGGCCCTCCAGCCGGAAAAATGGTGCTGCCCCCCGAAGATCCCGATTTTGAGTTCTCTCCGGGACGGTATTCTCTCGTTTTAAAGTACTTGTGCGCGCGGCAATCCTCAAACGACCGGCGCGCTACACGCCCCCGAATCCCGGGCTACGACGGAGCACCGACTTCACGTGCTCGGCGGTGATGAGTCGCGTGCATTCAAACTGGCGCGGCGTGTTCTGATGGCGCGGGCAAAAAAGAAAGTCGTGCCGGTTGAAACGTTGGTCCGATCGGTCCAGCAGCCATTGCAGGTATGATAGTTGATCACCCGGTAGGGCGTGCTGCATTGGTTGGTCGGGTGGGTGAAGCCTGAGATCATCACCACCGTCGTGCCTACAGCCCAGGCGAGCTATGACAATCCGCTGGAGAGGCAAATGAAGAATTCGGCGTGGAGCAGCAGCCATCGCGCGCGCTCCACGAGCGACTTGTCGCCCGTCTCACCCTCTGCCTCCTCCGGGATATGGGTCCACCACGAGCCCCTGGCCGTGGGTCCGCTTGAAGTCGATGCAGAACACGCGATAGCCCGACTGCTTGAGAAAGCTTACGATCTCCCGCCAGCCCGTGGGATTGTTCCAGCATTTGGCCTGCAGCGTGTTCTGCACCGCGATGCAGACATAGGGCTCGGCTACGGACGGCTGCGGTCGGGAATGGCCATGCGCAGTGGCATCTCGGTCGGGTCTATGTAGCCTGCTGCGCGGTGCAGCCCGACCATCCAGAATTCGCACGGCACGCAACCCTTGTGCTCGTACACCGCGCCTTCCCTGAAATAGACCGCGATCGTGTAGGTCGCGTAATAGCACTCCGGCTTCGCCTCCTCCTCGGTCATGAACGTGATGTCGCAGTACTCGTCGCGGAAAAGCGCAATGGGCTTACGACTTATGGCGCAGGTGAGTCGGCAGCCGTGGTGCTCCTTAAACTTGACCGCATACGGGAACCACCCGAGCACGTCGTCCAGCGTGTCGACGGGGAAACGGATCAGCACCTCGCGCCCTTCGGCGCAGTAATCGTGCGCGAGCACGCGCTCGTCTTGTTGCCACGGTTCGAGGCGGAAGCGCACGAAATAGCGCTTGGTACTACTGACTCTCCCGGCCTTGAGCTCCGTCTCGAAACAGATTGTTACCGGTATCGAGATCCGAGAGCCGCACCTTCCAGGGGCGAGCAGTCTCCGCTGCATGCCTCTCGGACGACTGATTGAGCGGCGCATTTCGACGGCCCGCAAAATTATCGACGGGGGCTTGACGCACGTCGGGTTGTGTTGAATGCCTGGACAATACACGCATCATCATTACCTCGCAAAGACACCCCGGCCCAACACGGCGGTCCCGATGCCACACCTGGGTCAAGCCATCGACGACGAGAAGCCGGATCGTCGAGTTGTCGTCGCGGCTCTCGGCATCACGCAGATTCTTGCTTGGGGGTCGACCTTTTACTTGCTTGGCGTACTGGCTAATGACATAGCCCGCAGTACAGGCTGGAGCTATGACTGGGTGACTGGCGGCGTCTCTGTTGGCCTTCTGATGGCAGGTCTGGTCTCGCCGCGGGTTGGGCGTGCTATCAGCAAGTGGGGCGGCAGGTTCATGCTGGCTGCTAGTGCCGTACTGCTGGCAGTCGGTCTCTTGCTTCTGGGATCTTCTCAAACGATCGTTTGGTACTTATTGGCGTGGCTGCTTCTTGGCGTAGGAATGGGCTCCGGTCTTACAGACGCGGCGTTTTCCACCCTTGGCAGCCTTTATGGCGAGGACGCGCGGGGCGCGATCACATCCCTGACACTCTTTGCGGGATTTTCCAGCACCATCTGCTGGCCCCTAACTGCTTTTCTGCTCGATCACCTCGGTTGGCGACAGGCTTGCTTCATCTACGCGGCAATACAAATTGCTATTGCCCTTCCTATTTTACTGGTGACCTTGCCCCGCGGTCCCCCGATGTTACGGCCCACCCCCGAGGATGCAGGCGCGCGGTCGGGTGGGGGCTTGGACCTAGGAGAGCTGCCACTCTTTTCAGTTCTGGCGGCAGTACTCACTCTGAGCGCAGCTGTTCTCTCGATGGTGGGCGTTCATCTCTTGCCGCTGCTGCAAGCGCGTGGCCTCGAACTTTCAGCGGCGGTGGGGCTTGGTGCTATTGTCGGTCCTTCGCAGGTCGGCGCCCGCCTTGTGGAAATGCTGCTTGGTCGACACTACCATCCAATCTGGACGATGATAATCTCGGCCGTTCTGGTGGCGGCGGGAACAGCGCTGTTATTTGAGGGCTATCAAACCTATTCCGCCGCGATCGTGCTGTACGGCGCAGGTAATGGCCTTGGATCTGTCGCGCGAGGCACTTTGGCGCTCGCCTTGTTTGGACCGCACCGGTATTCGGTCCTGATGGGGCGCCTTGCGCTCCCTATTTTACTATCAATGGCACTCTCTCCATTCCTCGCGGCGATTGCTTTTCAAGCCGGCGGCGCAAACTTGGCTCTCGGCCTTACTACGTCCCTTGCAGTTGCAAATGTGTTGCTCGTTGGGGTGCTGTGGACGCTTGTACCAAGGCGCTGACTGGCTGTATGGCACTTCTTCGCCAATTCATTATTTTAATACCTTTAACTGGATCTTGCGTCTCTGTGAGGGCGTTTTGCGGATGCGCCGGACGCCGGCGAACGATGAATCCGATCCTGGCCGGGGGCGCAGATCTGGGTCGCCTGGGCCCCCGACATGCGGCGAGGATTCGGTGGCCTCGCGATGATAGCGCAGGACGTGTTCAACGCACTCCGTACTGCCAACATCTATTTGTATTCCGCGGGAAGCAAGAGGACAGGATCAAGGTGACGGTACGGCTCTTGTCTGTACTCCAAACGGCTCGAGCAGGGACCCACATGGATCATGACGCCCTTATTTAGCGTGTCGAGCGTCGTACCATTTTAGCGATCTACACGAAGCTTGGATGAACTGCATCGCGCTGGGGGGCGCGCCCGCAACCAATCGATTGCGCGGCTCCAGCGACCGCTGCTTGCGCGGGTACTCGTTGAGCAGCGGGCGAGATCAATCCTGAGAATCATATGGGTATTTCAGCCTCGAATAATCATCAGGCTGATGGACAGGGCTCGATATGCACCGCCACCCAATGTTTGCTGATGAATTTCGACGCGCCGTAGCGATCGCGATAGCTGATGCGCGAAGCAGTTTCGCGCAGAAGGACGTCGCCGAGTGTGATGCACGGGCCGGCCACGGTCAATTCACGAACGGTCTTCATGGTACCCCTCTCCCCCGCGCCGGCCTTGATGTGCCGACTGTGCCGGGAATGACCGTTTGTCGCGCGCGCGGCGCATTACGGTTCACCGTCGCTCAATTAAACTTTCGTAGGGAAGGTCTGCGGGACATTCTCCACGCCGAATCCTTCAAAATCCTGCGCCGCAATCCTCCGCCTGAACGGCGCAAGGGGGAGGAGCTCCTCGGGCGTCCAAGACATAGTGTGCGCTTCAGCGAAGCTTTGCTTCGGAGACGTCGAGCCACCATCTGGAGAAACACCCCTCGCGGATCATGCTTGCGACAAGGAGCGTGTCGTAGCCGTATGAGTCCCGCCACTCCCCCTGATCGCCCGTCAACGGTGGCATAGCTGACGGCGGGGTTATGCAGTTTGATGGTCTCAATGATTGGAACGAGAACAGTAAGAGACCACGACCGGTACGAAGTTGAATGTATCCAGGAAGGCGTCGTCGTCGTTCATGCAGCCGAAAACTCGATGCGTTTCGCCGCCGCTTCGGGTGCGCCGTAATGATGCGCCGGGTCGTGACTTCGAGCGCTGCAAACAACGTCGTGGTGCCGTACCGCTTGTAATCGTGGTTCTGGCCGCTCAAGGCGCGTGCATTCGGCAGCTTCAAACAGGCTTGTGCCCACTCCAATACGTGAATCGAAGGCTTCTCATCAACACAGAGAACGATCGCCTTGGCAGGCGGGCAATGTAGAGGCCCACCACATCGACCGCTTTCGCTCCAAATTCAGCGTCGTTGCTCTCACAACAGGATTTACGGACCAGATCGATGTTGTGCTCACTCAGAAAGCGCCAAACATAATTGAAACGCCTCGAACATCCGGAGCCAACTATATCAGACGGGATGCTCAGGTCGGTGGTTATCCATCACCGCCGCAGAATTTAAAATCTGTCACTCAATGACGAGAGTAATCCTGCTGGACGGGTCCGGTGGTTGAGGGACGCTCATTAAGACCATCCTCGTCCTCGACGACGACGTGCTGGTCCGTATGTCCGTCGTGCAGCTCCTTCGTGAGTGCGGTTATCGCGTCGTGGAAGCGGCCAAGCGACGAGGCGATTACGGTGTTGCGGAAGACGGCTCTTCCGATCGATGTGGTATTAAGCCAGAATGACATACCGGGGTCGATGAACGGCTTGGGGTTCGCGCAGTGGGCTCGCTCAGTTCGCCCCGAATTGAAGATACTCATGGCAAGAACACCAGAGCAGACGGGCCAAAATGCAGCTGAGCTGTGTGGGGCTGGACCGACGCTGAAGAGGCCGTACGAGCATAAGCTGGTGTTGGATCGCATAAAGCGGCTGCTTGTTGCTCGGGCTCAGCAGCTGGGCGGAAGGGGGGACACAGCCGTCGTAGTCGGAGGTGATGCGCTGGATATCGTTTCGGATAAATGCCGCCATAATAAACCACGGTATGATTGAACCTTTCCCCGGGCCGCGCCGACCAACACACATTCGACAGGGAGAGAGGATGATGAAGGAGCGGACTGCGGCCACCTGGCATCGGCGGGCAGGCGCCAGCGCCGCTTACTACAGCGATTAACCGAACGCATAACTGTGCTTGCACTCGCGCCATTAGCGACCTTCTTTGTGCTCGAAGGCGATTGCTGCTTCTTCCAAGCTGACTAGCGCCAGCAACGGCAGGCCCCTCGCAGGTCCCATTCACCATTGCAGGGGGCGGCAAGCGCATTGTGCGGCGTGAGTCGGTTCATGGCTTCGCCGAGCCTGAGAAACATGTGGAGACGGGCGGCGGATATTAGAGCAGATGCGCGTTATCGAGATCGATGTTGGAGTGACAGCTCCCATCGTCTGGGATTGCGGGGTCTGATCCTCTCGGGTGGTGGTTGGACTACCCCTGGGTGCAGCGCTGCGGTGAATTCGGACAGTGGGGCGATCTCAGGAACTTGGGAGAAGCGGCATTGAGTGCCGTCATCACATTTGCCACGATCAGCGCAATCGGCGGCCTTGTGTTAGGATTTTATTGTGTGCCGTGGCCCCTCATTGTGATCCCGAACCTAATCATTGCGATTGTTTCAGTGATAATGTCACTGCACCAAAATCTTAGTTTCCTTGCCGCAGTTGCACTTTTTTTTGGATGTCTTAGCCTCAATCAAATTTGTTATGTCATTGGAGCAGCGTTTACACTTTTCTCAGAGGATTCTAAAACGCCAACCCGCGACCAGGCTGACAGTCATCCAGGCGAGAGTTAGCAGCTTTACAACGCGACGTGGGGGTGAGCAAAGATGCACTGCTAGGAGCAGAACATTGCTTACACAGTGGCTCTCACTCAATTTCAGTTCAGAGAGAGCTCTCAATTTCAAAGGGACGGAGATAGATCTCTGGCCCTGCGCCGGAACATGTACGGTTCGTCATTGAGAATTCGAACGGCCGCTTCACACGGCTCGCTCAACTCAATCACTAACAAGGGCGCGCAGTAAGACCCGTAGATCAAGCTCAATGCTCCAATTCTCGATATACCACCGTTCATAATGCACGCACTGGCTCAATTCTCCCGCCCGAGTCGCTTCCCGGGACAACCTAATGATTTGTGTCCAACCAATGATACCTGGCTTGAGCTGATGTTGGGTTGGGGAGCGCGCAATGGGATCGCTAAATTGGCCGTTGGAATCAACCGGGTAGGGCCGGGGTCCGACCAGGGACATCTGACCGCCGAGCACGCTGAAAAGTTGTGGCAATTCATGCAGGCCGGTGGCGCGCAGTAGGTGACCTACTCGCGTGACTCGATTATCATTTCGTCTGCCTTGCACAGTGCTTGCGCCTTCCCACGCTGTCGTTGGGAAGTTGTAAATGGTAAACTCGCGACCGTTAAATACAACACGTCGCTGTAGTAACATCGAAGGACGTCGACCTTCCAGCTTGATACCTAAGCAGATCAAGGCGAGAAGCGGTGAAAGTATAACGAGTACCGTCCCTGCCAGAAGCAAATCGAGAGCCCGTTTCGCTAGCATTTGCTTGGCCGTGAACGGAGCGCGATTGCGATTGCTCGTCGATTTCGCCGGTACGTTCATTCCGAAAAATCTGCTCATGACTCAAGGCGCCTACGTGATGAAAGGCAGCGGCAGTCGAGGTGAAGCTCTCAAAAAAAATTACTGTTCGGCAATAGCCGCCACACTAGCGAAGCCTATTTGTCCAAGAGTTCAGCTTGTAGGCGCTATATGCCAGCGCTACGGCGAGTATGATAAGTAATGCAGCGTGCCCATATCCCGCCTGCATCACAGATATTATCGTAATATCCTCCACAACGCCTCTCAAGGCCCACAGATGCCAAATATCACCAATGAAGAATCCCCCTACCTCAGTAGGTAGGTCAACTCCTATAGGATGTAATTTTTTGGATAGGGGATTTAATTTTTTGGACAATCCCGCCATTCACGCCTTGCCATCGGGTTTCCACCGGCAAGCAGGGCAAGAGCGGGGTTGGCATCGAAGCGCAGCGCCAGGCTGTCGCGACCTACTTGAACGGCGGCAATTGGCGCATCATTGCCGAGTTCACGGAAATCGAGGGCGGGAAGCGCTCCGATCGCCCCGCGCTAGAGAAAGCGCTGGCCGCCGCTCGTGTGCGTCAGGCGCCGCTGGTCGTGGCCAAGGTCGATCGTCTTACCCGCTCTGTCGCTTTCCTGTCGCGCCTGCTTGAGGCCGGCGTTGATGTGCGGTTTGCTGATTTCCCAATGATCGAAGGCGCTACCCAAATTCCTTCTGCAGCAAATGGCCGCCGTTGCCGAGCTGGATTCTATATGGCCATGCCTGACTTTCCAATTGATCCGGAGCTGCATATACGCGGGAGCTCGCCGCGCGTACTGCGCCGCACAACGGAAGCGATGGCGTTCATTCAACAGATGACCCTGAGCCGCTTTGGGCGCACATGGCTAGATGTGCAGCAGAGCTTTGAGGAAGCCCGGGACCAGTCGAGTGCGATGGAAGCTGTCGTGAAACTGGAGCTGCTCCTCGAGGCCGAAGGCCTGCTGATTGAAGGGAAACCGGCTTCCGCTTCTACCCTTTCTCTACAACATCCATCTCGCGCCGCGTAATCGAGTCGCGCATACGCGTCATTCCCGGGCCCAAGACAACATCACCTTTCCGAAAGCACGACTGTAAACGCTCGACTTCGAGGCCGTGCCCATGGTCAGCAAAGCGCAGTCGTCATCATCGGCGGACAGCGTATCGCCTGGGCTGTGGTAGCGGGTGCCATTTGCTTTCCGTATCGGCGTGCACAAACGCAGCGCCGATCTGCAGGCAAACGACAGGCGAGAGGGAGGAGCGCGTTACAGACCGATGTTGGGGCAGTGGCTTCTCGGTGCCCGCGAGTTTGAGCCGTAGAGTGGGGACCTGGTGACTCTCGTGGTCGAGCGTGAAACAAAAGAGCCCCGGTATGGCCCTCGGGGCTCAGGCTACAGGGGCATCGTTACCGGGAACACTTTACCTGTCCCGATACCACGAGGTCAGCACCGCCGGGTTTTAGCACGCTGTTCCCGCGGTCAACGCTAACGGGGCTCACGCCTTATTGATGGCTTCAGCCGGTATCGATAGGATGTCAGGAACGTGCCGCTGACGGGGACGACCGCGCTTGGCAACCGGCCAGATCATCCGCACACATCGGCAGGGTACACCTTGAGGTGTCGCGGATTACTGACTGCCCAGGCCAAGTTTGCGAGCTGTGAGCCCATAACGGAACGGCGCGCTCAGCCCATAACCGGCATCCGCTAGCACGCAGCCAAAGCGGACACCGGCCGCGATGGCACGATCAATCTCCACCAGAGCCAATTCCGGTTTCGTTCGTGCTGTTCGATATTCGGCCGGGACACCCGCTCGATCCAACCGGGCCCGATTGCCCGTCCAACTCTCGGGAAGAAACAGCCGCAACG
>Ga0210402_10001508_pt1 | contig 24046 bp, 23 predicted proteins | sample IncBWC7MmetaG_FD_161055 | JGI IMG/M metagenome (GOLD analysis project Ga0210402, IMG submission 161055) | Forest soil microbial communities from Barre Woods Harvard Forest LTER site, Petersham, Massachusetts, United States - Inc-BW-C-7-M | ecosystem: Environmental > Terrestrial > Soil >... | reverse complement strand
CTGCCGGTGCGCGACAGGTTGATGTAGGTCTCGTTGGTGGCGGCGGAAAGCTGCTCCACCGCCCGGTCCATCCCGTCCACCGTGGCGCTCAGGATGTTGGTCGGGCGCTGCGTCTTCGCAAGCGGCCGCGACTGGCGCGCGTTGGCGCGGGTGTCGCGCAGCGTCGTCTCCGCGGCCTCGATCGTCGTGGTCGGCAGGCCGGCGGCGCGGATCGCCGCCATGGCCGCGCCGATCTCCGCGTCGGTCTTGGCGACGGCCTGGTCGATCGCCGACACGTCGTCTGATGTCAAGGCGGACGCGCTGCCGAGGGCATTCCATGCCGAACGTTCGAGCGGGACCTGGCTCGTGGCCTTCATGGTCAGCTCGAAGGCGACCAGCGACCGTCCGGCGATGTCCCGTTTCTGCAGATCGCTCCAGCCGCTCCAGGCGACCGCGACCGCAAAGGCTATGGCCAGCACCCCCGTGGTCGCATTGCCGGCCAACACCCGCCATCCGAGGCTGATACCACCCTTGCCGTGAGCCGATGGATTTTGCAGCGGAGACGAAATGCGCGAGCCTGACATCAGCTTTCCCAAGACATGCACGACGAAGCCGAGGCCCCGTCAAAAAAAGGCCCCTGCACGATCCTGTCCGATGCCATGGGCGCCCCTTGTGACGAGCGCGCGAAACGCGCCGGTCGGCGAAGGGGCTCACCCGCCCTGTTTTTTGGCAACCATACGTGCCGAACTGCAACCAATTGCTTAATCAGTTACCGGCGGGGCGCATGGGAGCCGCGAAACCGATGCTTTTGGCCGACCTCCCATGTCGGATTACTGGCCCTTCGCTCGTCCTCTGGCCGGACAAGGAGGCAACGCCATGTCGGAGCACGCCAACACCGAAGAGACCCGGATCAAGAGCCTTCTCGAATCCTGGGCGGATGCCGTCCGCCGGCACGATGTTCCCGCCATCCTCGCGCATCACGCGCCGGACATCGTGATGTTCGACTTGCCGCCGCCCCTGCAGTGCAAGGGGATCGAGGCGTACGAACAGACCTGGGAGCTGATGTTCCGCTATCACAAGCCCGGCGCGGCCTTCGACATCGAAGAGCTCAGCGTGACCGCGGGCTGGGACGTCGCCTTCGCGGTCGCGATCATGCGCTGCGGTCCCGACTCGTCCAGCAACCCGGCGGACAAGGACGGTTTCCTGTTTCGGCTGACTGTAGGCCTGCGCAAGGTTAACGGCGACTGGCGTATCGCGCACGAGCACCACTCCGTGCCTGCGACCGACTAGTGTGTGATGCATTGATTCGCCCGTCGGGCGCGCCGTCTCGATCTTGCATCGCTCGAGGGGCGAAGGCAGCGCAAAAAATCGCGAGCGCGCGGAGACGAATTTCATCGTCGATTCAATGCCGAAGCGGGTGTGCAAGCAGGTCGGCAAAAATTTCGCTTCTGTTTTTCGGAAAGGTGTGATTTGATCCCGTCATCCCGCCTCGATGCAGAGGGCGTTATGGCCGATCGTCACCGAACGTGAGGCGGGCTGCGATGGACGTGCTGGTATCGCCAGACGAGCGATGCCAATGCGGACGGCGAAGTCGTGTGGTCCTGGCATCCCGACGCTGATGCCAAGCTTCGCGCGTACGAAACGCGAAGTGACGGAGGCAAACAAGCCCGGTCCCCGGGGAGATCACGTATAGGCTGTAACACCATTGCGCAGGGAAGGCCGGCTATCCGGCTGAACCTGTGGTTCCTTCCCCGCGCTTTTTTATTGCACGGGGGCCATGGGTATCAGTCGATACCCGGTCTTCCCTGCGCCTTCTCAATCACAGAGGGTCTCGAGATGGCGCAACCCCGGGCGTCGTGCGCCGCGGGAATGCGAGCCCCTGTCTTAGTGGGCTGAGCGCATCGGATGCTCCCAGGCCGGGCCCTTTTCGGCTTGCATCGTCACGGGCATAATCGATCAATTCGTCGAATGTCCGAACCTGGAGCAGACGACCATGACCGCCACGTACACCCGACGCACGATCTTGCGGAACGCGGCGTCGGGCGGCGCAGCGCTGGCCGTTGGCGCGAACACCGCCGCCTTCGCCCAGCGGCCATCGGAGCGGCCCAACATCGTCTTCATCCTCGCCGACGACATGGGGCACGCGGATATTTCCTGCAATGGCCGCCGCGACTACACGACGCCGAACATCGATCGCATCGCGGCGCGGGGCGCGCGCTTCACGCAAGGTTACGCCAACTCGGCGGTCTGCACCGCCTCGCGCGTGGCCATCATCACCGGCCGCTACCAGGTCCGCTTGCCGGTCGGGCTGGAAGAGCCGATCGCGCCGCCCATCACCAAGCCCGGCATCGGCCTGCCGCCGGAGCATCCGACGCTGCCATCGCTGCTGAAGAAAGCCGGCTATGGCACGACGCTGGTCGGCAAATGGCATCTCGGCAATCTTCCGGACTTCAGCCCGCAAAAGAGCGGCTACGATCATTTCTTCGGCTATCGCGCCGGCGCGGTCGACTACTTCCTGCACGTCAACAGCGCCGGCCAGCCGGATCTCTGGGATGGCGATCAGCCGGTCGCGCGGGCCGGCTATCTGACGACGCTGCTCGGCGATCGCGCGGTCGACGTCATCGCGGACTACGCCAAGGCCGGCCAGCCCTTCCTGCTCAGCCTGCATTTCAGCGCGCCGCATTGGCCCTGGGAGGGACCGGACGACCAGGCCGAGTCCGAGCGGCTGGGCGGACACAATCTGCGCGACTATGACGGTGGCTCGCGCGAGACCTACAAGCGCATGGTGCTCGCGCTGGACGAACAGGTCGGTCGCGTGCTCGGGGCGATCGAGGACAACGGCCTCGATCGCAACACCATCGTGATCTTCACCAGCGACAATGGCGGCGAACGTTTCGCCGACACCTGGCCCTTCAACGGACGCAAGACCGAGCTTCTGGAGGGGGGCTTGCGCATTCCCGCGCTGATCTCTTGGCCCGCGCGCATTGCCGCGGGCCTCGTCAGCGAGCAGGTGACTGCGAACATGGACTGGCTGCCGACGCTGTTGGCCGCAGCCGGCACGGCGCCGGATCCGGCCTATCCCTCCGACGGCATGAACCTGTTGCCGCAGCTCGCCGACGGCGCAGCGCCCGTCGAACGACGCCTGTTCTGGCGCTACAAGTCGCTGTGGCAGCGCGCCGCCCGGATCGGCGACTGGAAATACCTGAAAATTCTCGACAACACGTTCCTGTTCAATGTCGTCGAGGATCCGATGGAGCGCGCCAATCTGAAGGAGCGGCACAAGGATGTCTATGATCGCCTCGTCGCCGAGTGGAACGCCTGGAATGCGACCATGCTGCCGGAGACCGCGACGAGCTTCACCGAGGACAACACTGGCAAGCAGTGGGTGGATCGGCCCGGCGCAAAGCCGGTGACGCTCGATCCGGATCCGGAATTCAAATAGGCGTTTTTTCAAGCGACGACGTTAGCCATGACTCAGGACCTCCTCGATCGCTTGGGCCGATGGCAGACGGATCGCTCACGCGCCCGGGACGAGCGCCAGCACCCGGAGTGGACTGCCGGAGCCCTGCTTGATCTTCAGCGGGGCTGCGACGATCACCGCGCCCTTCGGCGGCAACTGGTCGAGCCGGGTCAGGCATTGCAGCCCGTAGCGGCCTTTGCCGTGCATGTAGAAGTGCGCCGGGTAGGGCGGGTTGAAACGATGCGCCTGGCCGGCGTCGGTGCCGATCGTCTCGGTGCCAAACCCGTGCACGTCGCGATCTTCGACCAGCCACTTCACCACCTCCGGGCTTGGGCCCGGCGTGTGCGCGCCGTCGTCGCGCAGGCCGGGATAGTCCTTGAGCGGTTTTTTCGACCAGTCGGTACGGAGCAGCACCCAGCTGCCCGGATCGATGCGGCCGTGCTCGGCCTCCCAGCGTTCGACGAAGGGAACGGTCAGGATGAAGTCGGGATCATCGGCTGCTTCCTTCGAGCAGTCGAGCACCGCGGCCGGCGCGATGAATTTCGCGGGCGGAATGGTGTCGACCGCATTGTCGGGCAGGTCCTTGCCCGAAACCCAGTGGATCGGCGCGTCGAAATGTGTACCCGTATGCTCGCCGACCGTAAAATTGTTCCAGTACCAGGCGGGTCCGCGCGCGTCGTAGCGCGACACCTCCTCGAGCCGGAACGGCGCGCACTGGCCGAATTCCGGCGGCAGCACGATGGTGGGAAATTCCGGCGACAGGGTCTGCGTCAGGTCGACGACGCGGATGGCGCCGGATGTGACGGCATGGGCGAAAGCAAGAAGATCGGGCGTGGTCATGGTCGATCACCTTTCATAGCAAGCCGAACTCGCGTTCGATGCTGTGCTGCACGTCACCGGGCAACGACTTTAGGTCCCGACGCGCCGTGCGTCAACGGAGCGCGAGTTTGCTTCGCCAATCGTATGCGTGTGCATATTTATGTCGAGGACCGATGCGGCTCGCCCGAGGGGTTGCAGGCCTGCCGCCGGGATGACCCCGGCCGTCTCCGACGGAGGCAGGAAGTGCCGATTTTTCGGCCCTTTGCTGCCTTCTTGTGCGCTGCCGCAGCGTTGATGCCGGATCTGCGCGGGCCGCCGCTCCGTTGCGAGCGTCGGAGTCTGATGTTCATTGACATGCGAATGCATATGTTTATATCTCAAGCAATTCACCCGCGCCGCGCGTCTGTCTGCGTAGCGGGACTGAGACAGGTCTCACATGCGCATCCTGTGGCTGAGCTTGGTCGATGCCGCGCAGAACGTGCCCTATGTCGAGCGCCTTGCTCGGTATCGCAACGACGTCGCGTTGGCGCCGGAGCGCGCCATCGCCGATTTCAGGCCATTCGTGGCAGAGGGGCGGCGGAATGACTGATCGTTCGTCCCCCTGCCGCGGCTCAGCGCCGCATGATCCGGTCGAGAAAGCCAAGGGTGGTCGCTGCGAAGACCTCCGGCATCTGATCCGGGAACGGGACCATGCCGCCGGGGATTTCGACCAGCTCGGCTCCGGCGATCGCCGCCGTGACCTTGCCGGCGACCGGATGCGCATGCGGGTCCGCCGTCGGTGCGATGACGAGGGTCGGACAGGTGACCAGCGGCAAGCGCGTTTCCATCACGTAGCGGCCGACGGCGCGGTGGCCCTCCGCCGCGAGGCGGCCGGCCTTCAGCGCGTCGATCATGAAGCGCTCCAAAAGCTCGGCATCGCCCGCGGGATAATAAGGCTGCCGCATGCGCCAGAGCTCGAGCAGATGCGACCCGTCGCTGTCAGCGCTGGCCTCATCGATCACCTTCTTCGGCGCGGCGGCGCGGCGCGCCGCATCGACGAAGGGCGGCGCCGAAAGAACGAGCGCGCGCACTCGCTCCGGGCAAGCGGCTGCCATCTCGATCGCGATCGCCGCCCCGGTGTGATGGCCGACCGGCACGACCTGGGTCACGCCGAGCGCGTCGAGCAGGTCGAACGCGCACGCGGCCCAGGATTCGATCGAATCCTCATCCGCAGGCAGGGCGTCGGAATCGCCGAAACCCACGGTATCCATGGCGATCACATGATAATGTTGCCCGAGCAGCGGCAGCGCGTCGCGGAACTCGTCCCAGGAGCGGGGTGTCTGGTGCAACAGAAGCAGCGGCTCGCCCTGGCCCGCGATCGCAACATGGATGCGCGCCCGCTTCGTCGGCACGAAGCGGCGCTTGATTTGCATGGATGTGTTGGGCATTTTTCTCGGGGGATGACGGTTGCGCGCCAGAGCTACCAGCCCATCCTGAAGCGCACAAGCGCCTCGCTCGCGCAGGTGCTAGGGTCGTCTGCGCGCAAAGCGTGGCAGCGGCCGTGCAGGTCCGAGCGCCGCCTCCGAAGGCGAAGCGCGATGAACAGAGCGGGAGCACGTCATGGCTGAACGGTCATTCGAACGCGAGGTTCAGGATCTGAAACTTGGCGCCGGCGAAATCTTTCGCGGCGAGGGCATTCTTGCAATCACCAAGGCGCTGCTGCAATCCGGCGTCGCCTATGTCGGCGGCTACCAGGGCGCGCCGATCTCGCATCTGATGGACGTGCTTGCCGACGCCAAGGAGGTGATGCAGGACCTCGGCGTGCATTTCGAGACCTCGGCCTCGGAAGCTGCGGCCGCGGCGATGCTGTCCGCATCGGTGATGTATCCGGTCCGCGGCGCCGTGACCTGGAAGTCCACCGCGGGCACCAATGTCGCCTCCGACGCGCTGTCCAACCTGTCGTCCGGCGGCGTCACCGGCGGCGCGCTGATCGTGATCGGCGAGGATTTCGGCGAGGGTTCCTCCATCATGCAGGAGCGCTCGCATGCGTTTGCGATGAAATCGCAGATCTGGCTGCTCGATCCCCGGCCGAACCTGCCCTCGATCGTCAAGGCGGTGGAGGACGGCTTTGAGCTGTCGGAGGCGTCCTCGACGCCGGTCATGCTTCAGGTGCGGATCCGCGCCTGCCATGTCCACGGCCAGTTCGTCGCCAAGGACAATCAGAGGCCGAAACACACGCTGCGCGACGCGCTGGAAAATCCGGTGCGCGACGTCAATCGCATCGTGCTGCCGCCGGCGAATTACCTGCATGAGAAGGACAAGCTGGAACGGCGCTGGCCGCTGGCGATCGAGTTCGTCAAACAGCGCAAGCTCAACGAGCTGTTCGGGCCCGCCGAGGGCGAGGTCGGCATCGTGATGCTGGGCGGCATGTACAATTCCGTGATGCGCGCGCTGCAGCAACTTGGCCTGGCCGATGTCTATGGCCAGTCGCTCATGCCGCTCTATGTCATGAACGTCGCCTATCCCTTGATCGACGACGAGCTCGTGGCGTTCTGCGCGGGCAAGACGGCGGTCCTGATGGTCGAAGAAGGCGCGCCCGACTATATCGAGCAGGCGCTGAACACGATCCTGCGCCGCCGCGATATCCAGACCAGGGTCTCTGGCAAGGACGTGCTGCCGATGGGCGGCGAGTACACGGCGCCTGTCATGCTCAAGGGCATCAGGGAGTTCATCTCGCTGCATGCGCGCATGCTGTTGCGCAACCAGCCGCCGGTGCCGGATCCGACGCCCGTGCTGAACGATCCCAGGGTGAAGGCGCTGGCCAAGGTCGTGCCGCCGCGTCCGGCCGGCTTCTGCACCGGTTGCCCGGAGCGTCCGATTTTTGCGGCGATGAAGCTTGTCGAAAAGGAGCTCGGGCCGCACCACGTCTCCGCCGATATCGGCTGCCATCTGTTCTCGATCCTGCCGCCGTTCAATATCGGCGGCACGACGATGGGCTACGGCCTCGGCCCGGCCTCGGCCTCCGCGTTCAATGTCGAGGCGGGCAAGCGCTCGATCGCGGTGATGGGTGACGGCGGCTTCTGGCACAATGGCCTGGCGTCCTCGGTCGGCAACGCGGTGTTCAACAAGCAGGACGGCGTCATTCTCGTCGTCGACAACTACTATTCCGCCGCCACCGGTGGCCAGGACATCATGTCGTCGCGTGCGCTCAATTCGCGCCGCAAGACCAACAATTCGATCGTGAAGGCGGTCAAGGGCATCGGCGTCGAATGGGTCCGGCAGATCGACCGCACCTATGATGTCACCAAGATGCGCGACACCCTGCGCGAGGCGCTGACGACGAAGGAGAAGGGGCCAAAAGTCATCGTCGCCTCGTCGGAATGCATGCTGAACAAGCAGCGCCGCGTGCGGCCGCAATTCCTCAAAGCGGTTAAGGACGGCCAGCGCGTGGTGAAGCAGCGCTTTGGCGTCGACGAGGACGTCTGCACCGGCGACCATGCCTGCATCCGCCTGTCCGGCTGCCCGTCACTGTCGGTCAAGCAGACCGATGATCCGCTCAAGGACGATCCGGTTGCGGCGATCGACAACAGCTGCGTCGGCTGTGGCAATTGCGGCGAGGTGTCGGAGGCGGCGGTGCTGTGCCCGTCGTTCTATCGCGCCGACATCATTCACAACCCGAACTGGTGGGATCGTGTCGTGCATCGGGCGCGCGGCGCCGTGATCGGCTGGCTGCAGCGCCGGCGTGACGCCGGCCGGATCGTTTTTGCCGACTGAAGGAGGGGACAATCGACCAGCACGCGACCAGCGAAGGCAGCCTCGCGACATCAAAGCCGTTGAGCATCGCCATTCTCGCCATGGGCGGGCAGGGCGGCGGCGTGCTGACCGATTGGATCGTCGCGCTGGCCGAGGCACAAGGCTTTGCGGCGCAGTCGACCTCCGTGCCGGGCGTTGCGCAGCGAACCGGCGCGACGATCTATTATGTCGAGATGCTGCCGCCGCGCGACGGCGTCGCGCCGATCCTGTCCCTGATGCCGACACCCGGCGATGTCGACGTCGTCATCGCCGCGGAGATGATGGAGGCGGGAAGATCGATCCTGCGCGGCCTCGTCACGCCCGACAGGACCGTGATGATCGCGTCCACGCATCGCTCGCTCGCGGTCAGTGAGAAGGAGGTCCCGGGCGACGGCATCGGCGATCCGCTCGCCGTGATCGACGCGGCTGACTTCGCGGCGAAGCGGACCATTGCGTTCGACATGGAGGCGCTCGCGAGTCAGAACGGCAGCGTGATCTCGGCGGCGCTGTTCGGAGTGCTGGCTGCGGCCGGCGTCTTGCCGTTCGACCGAGCCGCGTTCGAAGCGACGATCAAGGCCGGAGGTCGTGGCGCCGAAGCGAGCCTGAGGGCATTCGATGCCGCCTACGCGCGTGCGCGGGAAAAGCCCCGGGAGGAGGTTGCAGCCTTCCCGCGCAAGCGCATCGACGCGCTGCCCGATTTCGCCGGCCATCCGTCGCTGGACAAGCTGGTCGGTCGTATCCGTGCCGAATTCCCCGATGTCGCGCACGGTCTGTTGTTCGCCGGTGTGAAACGGCTGGTCGATTTTCAGGATCCCGCCTATGCCGACGAGTATCTCGACCGGCTCGGCGCGCTGCTTGGCCGCGACCGCGAGCACGGCGGCGCGTCGCGCGACTTTGCCTTCACGGTCACCGCGGCGAAATATGTTGCAGTCGCGATGGCCTATGACGATGTGATCAGGGTCGCCGACCTGAAGGCGCGCGCCGCGCGCTTTGCGCGGGTGCGCGCCGAGGTCGGCGCCAAGGGCGATCAGATCGTGTACACGACCGAGTACATGCATCCGCGCATGGACGAAGTCTGCGGCACGCTGCCGAAGGGCCTCGGCCAGTGGATCGAGGATCGCCCAACATTGTTTTCAAGCCTCGACCGGCTGGTCAACCGGGGGCGCCGCGTGCGCACCGGCACGGTGTTGTGGTTTCTCGGCCTCTACCTCGTTTCTTCGTTGCGCGGGACACGCCGCGGTACGCTGCGGCATCATCGCGAGCGGCTGCATCGCGAGGCATGGCTTGCCACCGCCACGGGTCTGTTGTCGCCGAATTACGACCTGGCGGTCGAGGCGCTCAACTGCCGCCGCCTGGTCAAGGGCTATTCCGACACGCATGTGCGCGGGCTGTCGAAATTCGATCGCGTCATGGCGGCGGTGCCGCTGCTCGCCGGGCGCGAGGACGGCGCGGACTGGCTGCGGCGGCTGCGGCAGGCGGCGCTGATGGACGAACAGGGGATCGCGCTCGACGGCGCGCTGAAGACGATCGCGACCTTGTAGGTCGCTTTCAGCGTCAAATGTCGTGCTTGCGGATGCTGCGCAAAACCTTGTGCAGCGTGCGCAGGAAATTTCGGTACTCGTCTTCCTCGACGCCGTCGAACATCTGCAGGAGTCCGCGATGAAGCGCCGGCCAGACCTTGTCGAAAGCGGACCGGCCCTTCGCCGTGATGCTGACCTCGCGCACCCGCATGTCGTCAAGGCGCGGCTGGCGACGGACGAAACCCTGCTCCTCCAGCGAATCCAGCGTCCGGCTCATCGTGGACTGTTCGGTGACCGCAAACACGCTGAGCTCGTTGATCGTGACCGAGGAGGACACGCTGAGCACGGCGAGCGCACGCATCTGTGCCGTGGTCATGTCGAACGTCTTCAGCTCATCGGCGATGTTGGTGTTCCACCGCGCCAGGATGCGGTTCATCAGATAGGGAGCAAAATTGTTCAGCCCGATCTCGCCGAGGCTTGGAAGCAACTGGTCGTCGCCCGCGTCGCTGCGTAACACGCTTCCGGAAAACCGATCCGCCATTGCCTCTCCCGCGACCCAAATTGACTCTCGCTTGACACAAACAGATATGTGGCGTCGCTTGCAACCGTGTTGTGCCACACTGACAGGCTGGCCGAATTCGACGGCGGTCGTTTGGGGACGTGAGTTGCCGATGGCGGAGCCGGACCCTTATCTGCTCGCGATCACCGAACCCGATCGCGACGACGTCCGCCGCCTGATTTCCTCGAGCGATGCTTATCTCGCATCATTGTACCCGGCCGAGAGCAATCATCTCACGGACATTGCGGCGCTCGTCTCGAAAGAGCACCTTTCTCGCCGCGCTCTGCGCGGGCGAAGCCGTCGGCTGTGGCGCACTGGTCCGCACCCGGCCGGGCGAATGTGAGCTGAAGCGGATGTTTGTCGCGGCAGCGCATCGGCGCAGGGGGCTCGCCCGCCGGATTCTGCGCGCGCTGGAGGTGATCGCAAGCGAGGAGAAACGCGTGGTCAGGCTCGAGACCGGCGTGAAGCAGCCGGAAGCCATGGCGCTCTACAAGAGCGCCGGCTTCGTCGACATCGCGTCGTTCGGGAGCTACGCACCAGACCCGCTGAGCGTCTTCATGGAAAAGCGCTTCGGAGTGAAGACGGGCGAATTGGCAAAAAGCACCATTCGCCGCGGGTAACTCACGGGCAGACGCGCATCGGCGGTTGCTTGCGCGGGTCGCCGACCTGAACGCCGTGGCACCTCAGGGCATAAAGACCCCGCTTCGCCTGCATCGCACCGTCATGATTGGTCACCTCCGGACGGAACCGCATACCCGGTGGCAACGGTTGCGGGTTGAGGGCGCTTGCAGGCGTTGCCAATGCCAGCGTGGCGGCGGTCAACGACAGGATGATAAGATGTTTTGGGAACTGCATGGGGTCTCTCCTTGAACTGATTTCGTCCTCCCCCGTTGTTTGATTGCAGGTTTGTGGCGACCGGTTCGGGATCGCCTGGCTTTCAGGGATACTTATGTGACGGCCGACACATTGGGCGGCCGTGGAATCTCGACGAGATGTAATCCTTCGCCTGCGGCGCGCTATGGCTTCAACCTTGTCGGCGCCTTCTTTCAGGTTTATAGAACAAAAAAATAAAACCTTTGAGCGAGAAGCGAGCCAACCAGGCCTCCGCTGAAATAGGCTGGACCCGCATTGCGAGCCCGGTTCATTGTGTGACCGACCGGCCGTCCGGCAATTTCCGCGTCACGGAGGTGCGGGCGCGTGTCTCCGATGTCTTCCACCGCGACAGCCCGCGCGAGGCAGGAATCGCCCTCTACGACAATACCGGCTTCATCAGATCGGCGACCTTCAGCTACGCCATTCTCGCCTTGCCGCACGATGCCGCCACCGCACTGGTCAATCGGCTCGGATATTCTCCGACGCCCCTGAACGATCCGGAGATCGGGGATCCCGGCACGACCACGCATCCTGGATTTGCAGTGCTGCCGGGCCTCTTGCTTTCGACGCAACCGCAGGAGGACGCGATCAATGCGCGGGCCGTCACGGCCATGAGCATGCTGCACATGACGCGCTCGTCAAAGATCTTCTCGACGATCACCAATTTTCACGCCAGCGAACCCTCGGTGACGCAATTTGAGGGCGCTCCGATCAGCGCCGTCATATCCGATTGCGGGCTGGCGGCGACCTATCTGGTCCCGAGCCCGACCGATCCGAACAATTTTCGCAGCTTTCTCGTCTCCTATACCTGGGACGACGACTCGACCAAGCTGGAGAACAGCTTCGCGCAGTGGCCCCAGAACATCTCGCCACCTGGGCCTGCGACGATGTTCGACGCGATGCTCAGCCGGGCCTATCGCCAGAACCCCGAAACTCCCGATGATCCCACCACCAAATGGTGGCTCTACACCGCGCTGGCGAAATCGGCGACGTCGGATCGCGTGTCCTGGGATTGGAGCACCTACATCACCGCCGGCGGCTTCAAGCTCGACATGACCGGCGACACCCATCAGTCGAACCTCTGCTTCCGCTATCACACCCACGCGCAATACAACAATCGCAAGCACCCTGAAATGCCGCCGCTCGACAGCCGGGTATTTTTGGCAAGCTGCTCGTACTCTCACCTTGGTGGCTGGCTGGAGGGCGCCTTCATGTCGGCCGTCAATGCGGTGGCCGGCATTGTCGTGTCGCTCAATCAGGGACGGGTCGGCGCGCTCAACGCCGAGGCGCAGAAGCTGTTCACCACGCTGACGCCGGTGATCCCGATGAACTAGCTTTTGGCGAGGTGTCGGCATGATGGCCGAGGTCGTTGGCCGGCCATCATGTCGCGGAGACGCCAGCGCGTGACGGCGCCGATCAGTACATGCCGGGACCTGGTTCGCAGGGAATGTTGTTACCGGTCCACGGCGCCGTCGCAAACGCGGCAACTCGTGGTGCCGGATAGCAGAGGCGGCCGCCCAGGTCGACGGGCCCCGCAGGCGCATTGACCACCAGGCGGGCTTGCTGTGCGTGATGGTGGACGCGTGCCATGGCGGGCGTCGCGAGCATCGCCACCGCGATCAATCCGGTCGACATGAGTTTGAGACGGGTCATCGAGCTTCTCCATTTTTCAACACAAGCCAAAATCAGCTTGGCTGTCGCAGCAGATATTCGTACTGACCGATCAAACAAGCGCACTATTCGCTCACATGCGTTCAACGGCACGTGAATCACGTCCGATGAGCTCGCGCTGATCGCACGAAATCGTGTCGTGTGAACTGGAAATACTTTCTCCTGTCGCGCCGTCTTCGATGTGCGACGTGAACCGGTCGCTGCGCGCAATCGCAAAATCACGGTTCCAGACTTGAGGAGAATGCAATGACCAACACCATTTCAAGGCGCGCGATGCTTGCGCTTGCCTTGGCCATGAGCACCGCTTCGTTCGCAGCCACCCCAAACTATTTCCCCACCCGGCAGCACCTGCTCCAACCCGACAGCCGAACTCATCGGGCCGACATCGGTTCGAGGCGAACGGCGCGTCCGCCGCAAGTGCCTGTCCATCACGAAGATCCCTTTGCGGATATGCTGCTGGGCTGACGGACCGGCATCGATCGTGGGATCGGGACGTGCCGCCGCGCCGCGCCGCGGCCGCGCCCCGTTCGGTGCCCACCCACCCCCAGGGCCGAGCTCGATGGCGGCAGATCGTATATTGCATGTTGAATATCATAGGCTTGGCGCCCCGCCCGAGGCGCCGGTCACGGCCGGTCGCGCATGCGTCGACATCGCGCACTTGCAGGCCCACCCGTGATTGTGGGAGCATAGTCGGGTCAGACGGGCGCCCACTTCGGAAAGCCGGGGGCTGCTCACAAATTCATGATTTTGGTACCGCTTTTTTTCGATTCGAAGTCCGTCGGTTGGACTCTCCATTCGTAGCTCGTACGGACTTCAAATCAGCGGTACCCGAGGCGACAGCTGCTTCGAGGACCGCCGTGATGTTTCGGTGGCTTACGGGACTAAGCAGACAACCGACCCGAGGCGAACGGTTCGCGCGGGCGTTCGATCTGAATTTGCCTGAGCTCGTGAACATGCTGGTCGCCAGGCTGATGCATGAGGCATCGGTCGACCGCGCCATGCTGCTGGTGGCCTTCGCCAACATGCGCGCCGAGCTCAGGACCAACAGATCGGTCGAGGGGTCCTACGCAACCGGCCTGCCGACGACCTATGCCGAACACGGACGCGCGGTGGCGTTGCTGTTCGACGAGTATCCGCCGGCCGAGCAGCACGATGCGGACGCTCGGCGCGTCCACGACGTCAGATTCAAGCGGCTTCATCACTTCTTCAGGGCCAGCGTGCTCGGTGCCATTTCAGAACGAGCGCACCAGGAGAAGGCGGAACTCAATACCCTCGCCCATGTCTGGGGCGAGTACCTTGCGAGTGCAGGCCGGATCGCGACGATTGCGCAGCAGTCGCGGATCTGGTCGGAGGACGAACTCGACTGGTTCCCCGGGGATCCCGACGAAACGGGGCAAATCAGGGCCGCGCTGTGCACGGTCGTTCCGGGGTTTCTCTGGCGACACGATGCGATGCTCCAGATGGCAAAGTCCAGGTTCGGTGTCGTTGCCGGTTCGCTGAAGCCTTACATTCACGATGGCATTTAGGGTGTGGATGTCGCGCCGTTGTCGAGATTCCAGTTTCGGCGTTACGTTCACAATCCGCGACGGGCGTGGCGGCGCTAGCGGTTTTCCTTGTCGAGGACGAGATCGACCGTGTGCCTGGCTATCCTCCGAAGCTGGGTCTCATCGCCGAAAGCGCGTTCGAGCACAGCCAATCCGCGCGTAACGCTGACAATGTGCAATGCGGCGATCGCGGGAACTCCGTTGAACTCGCCTCGCTCGACGCCCTCGGTCAAAGCGTCCTGAACGAGACCGATGATGCGAGCCACCAGATCCGCAAAAGCCTGCCGCGCGTTCTCATCCAGGCCTTCACCATCGACCGACGCCAGCTCCATCAGTCCCCGCGTGGTCGGACATCCGCGGGGCGGCGAGCCGGAACGAAAGCTCCTTATCGTCAGATCGAAAAACACGGTGAGGCGCTCTCGCAACGTCCCCGAGCCGAGCGCCTTTCGAACCGAGCTGAGATATTCGCTCGCATAGCGCTCGTAGGCGCAGAGAAAAAGCGCTTGTTTGCTGCCGAAGGCATTGTAGAGACTGCCGCGCTGGACGCCCGCGTCACGCGCGATGTCCGCGAGCGAGGTTCCACGTACCCCCTTGCGCCAGAATTGATCGAACGCGATGCGCAAGACGTCGTCGTGGTCAAACTCGCGCGGCCTCAAGTTTCGCTCCTGCGTACTGCATCGGTGCAATCCCGGCTTCCAATGCGAGTCAAAACGTATTTGACACCGTGTCAAGAATATGGTTTTCAACATCGTGTCAAAAACTACTCAGGTTGATAGCCCATTTCGTCGATGAGGTGAACCGCCAGCGCGGGAGCCGCCGTGGCGCGCGTCCGCGTTACCGCTTTCTAAAGGGATCCGCGATGCCGGTCATTCACATCTCGCTGCGCGCCGGAAAGCCGGAAGCCTACCGGCAGGCGATTTTCGACAGCCTGTACCGCGCGATGCGCGAAACGCTCAACGTGCCCGAAGACGATCAGTTCATGACCATCAGCGAGCATGACGCTGCGAACTTCCGCTACGGCGCGTCTTGTTTTGGCGTCGCCCGGAGCGACAATGTCGTGTTCATCCAGATCACCGTGTTCAACACCCGCACCCCGGAACAGAAGAAAGCGCTGTTCTGGCGGACTGCGGAGCTGCTCGGCGAAAGCCCCGGCATCCGGCCGGAGGACGTGTTCGTGAACGTTCTCGAGGCCGCGAAAGAGAATTGGTCCGTCGGCCATGGCCTCGCGCAATTCGCTTGAAGAATCAGCGACTGCGGGGACGGCGATGTCACATCAACGTCGGCGAATAGCGGAGATCGATCAGGCCGTGTCCGTCAAGCGCGGTTCACGGCTGCGCGCCCCGGCGCGCGATTCTCTCCCAGCCGCCGCTGGCGGCTGAGCGGAACAGCGCGTCGATGACGCGCATGTTGCCGACCGCGATCTCCGGTCCGTTTTCGACCTCCGAGCCGGTCCGGACGGCTCTTGAGAACGCCTCGCTCTGCAGATGATACTGATCGACGATCGGGAACGTGGTCTCTTCGGCCGCGCCGCCGCCCAGGATCGAGCCGTCGTCGAGGAAGATGCGGCACGGCCGGTCGGCGGGCGCGTTGAACGGGATCTCGATCTCGATGCGCCCCTTGGTGCCGAGCGCGTTGACGCGCTGAAACGGCACCGCCTGGGTCGAGCAGGTGAACGTCAGATGCGCGCCGCCGAAGTCCAGCAGCCCGGAGGTCAGGCGATCGGTGCCGAAGTCGGGATCGCGCTCGATCAACGCGACCGCGCGGACCGGCTCGCGGCCGAACAGGTAGCGCGAGGTGTTCACGGCATAGCAGCCGATGTCGTAGAGGGCGCCGCCGCCGACGTCCTTCCTGTTACGGATATTGGCCGCGTCGCGGTTGAAATAGGAGAATGCCGTCTGCACGCTGACGAGGTCGCCGATGCGCCCGCTCTGCACCCATTCCCTGGCCAGCCGCCACTGCGGATGATAGCGGATCATGAAGGCTTCGCAGATCAGCTTGCCGGTCTCGCGCTGGACTGACGTCAATGTCTCGGCGATGTCGGCGTCAAGCGCAATCGGCTTTTCGCACAGCACATGCTTGCCGGCCCGCGCGGCGCGCACGGTCCATTCCACATGCATGTGTTTGGCAGCGGGTTGTACACGACCTCGATGTCGGGATCGGCCAACAGTTCCTCGTAGCTGCCATACGCCTTGGGAATCCCGAGCGCCTGCGCGGCGGCGCGCGCCTTGACCGTGTCGCGGGAGGCGAGGGCTGCGAGCTGCGTCAGCGGGCCCTGCTTCATGCCGGGCAGGCTGACCTTCTGCGCAAAATTGCCTGCGCCAAGCACACCCCAATTGACCGGTTTGAGCGGTTGGTTGGTTTGCTCGTTCGACATCTTGTTCAACCCGGCATTTAAAGGGAGCCTCATCGCCGCGGACGGACGGCTCATGTCCTATCTTGGCGAGTTCTCTCGGCGGACGGGGTCCGGAACTATACGAAATGGAAATCCGAGACGTGGGGATGCGAGAGCAGAAGGTTCTTAATCGCCATCGCATCGTTCACATCGGGGCTGATCATGAGGTCCGCACCTACCTTGATGTGCAACCGATTGGACGGCCGACCAAGCCGGGCGGCCGACCACCCCAAGGCTTCTATGAGCTGGATATCGGTTGCCGACAGCGAGTTCGCCTCGCCGGGAAAGCCGGTGCCGAACACGTCAACCTGGGTGAAATCGGCCGTGTCGCCGCCGTTGACCTTGTTACCCCCGTTGTACTCGTTGTTGTATGCGAGGCTCGAGAGGGTGGCGCCGCCATTGTATGAGAAGTAGGTCGTCTGCCCAATCGTCGCGGCCTGCACCGGGACGTTGGCGGCCTCGACGGCAGCGGGCAGGTTCGGCGCCGCCGCGCCATCGTCGGACTGGAACCAGATTGATCCAATTCCGGGGGAACCCGTCGCCGGGACATGGTTCAGGATGGTGTTTGCCGCAACAGCTGGCGAGCCGCTGGCCGCCTGCAGACCGGTTCCGAGGTTGACGTGATCAAGCCGGCTCCAGTTGGGAGCCGGCAGGCTGGCCTCATCGAACAGATTGGAAATGCCGCCGTCGAGGCCATCATGGACGTGCTTCATGATGGTCGTTTCTCCGCTGTGCCGGGTCATTTGCCACGTCCGGCCTCACGAATCCGCCGCACCCTGCGTATCCGACCAGGCAGACGAACGCTCAACAACCTCAGCTCGTTATTCCACCCGGAAACTCCCGCCGAATCGAGCGGCTTTCTGTCCCGTACGAAGTGGTATCATTTAACATTAAGAGATGGTTTACCGCAACCTCAGCGACCCGTACCGCAGGTTGTATCGCGATCGTCCGACCCAAAATGAGGCCGCCCGTTGTACCGCCGCTTCCGTGGCGGCGGGTGAGCGCTGATGAATTTGTGAACGGGGCGGCCTGTTCAGCTCAGCTCGCTTGTGCGAGTCTCTGAATATGAATGTTCGGCGATTGTTCCGGCTCGCGCTCGCCATCCTTGTGACGGCGGGCTTGACGGTTGCGCCGCTGGCTGCACCGGCGGTTGCGGCCGAACATGCCATGCCCGCCGAGATGATGCAGATGGCGGACATGCCCGACATGGCGGCCGACATGCCGTGCTGCCCGGACAAGCAGAAGAGCAATACCTGCCAAGACTGCCCGCTGATCGCGATCTGCATGTTGAAGGTCCTGCCGGCCGGGCCGTCGAGCGAGGCCCTGCTGGTCAGGGATCCATCGCATCAGCGTTTGCATCCCCGCGATGACATCATCGCTGCCGGTTCGGCCCGTCCGCCACCCGATCATCCTCCTCGACATCTGGTCTGACCGGCGCCGTGCGCGCCGGTTGCAGCCCGCGCGGTCGCAAGACCTGCGCGGATGATGCATGCCGCGTGAGCGGCGGCCGGACCACAATCGAGGATTGTAAAAAATGAAATCGTTCGACTCTTCGCGCGCGCTGGGGGCCGCGCTCTTCGCCGTGGCCATGCTCGGCACGACCGCCGCGCTTGCCGACATCAAGGACTATGAGTTCCAGCTCGTCGATCAGACCGTACAGGCGGGGCGGGACAAGGTCGTCACGGTTCGACTCGTGAACAAGAAGACCGGCACGTCCGTTCCGGATGCCGTCATCTTTGCGACACGCCTCGACATGGCGCCTGACGGCATGGAGGAGATGGCCACCAGGATCACCGCCGTGCCCGGCGGCGAACCCGGCACTTACGCCTTCAAGGCCAATTTCAGCATGGCGGGCCGCTGGCAGCTGTCGCTCGGTGCCAAGGTGCAGGGCGAAACCGGCACCGTCGAAAGCAAGCTCGTCGTCACGGCGCAGAAATGAACCGCGCGCTATGGGCCGGCGCCGCTGCGATCATCGCAGTGGCGACCGGCGCATTCGTCGCAAGCATCGGCTTGCGACCGGATGCGACGCCACCCCTGGTGTCGGCCGCGCGCGCTGCGGATGGCAGCGCCACGGTCTACTACCAGGATCCGGACGGCAAGCCGCGCTACTCGCTCACGCCGAGGAAGGCGCCGGACGGGCGCGACTGGCGCGCCGTGCCGGCCAGCGCCGATATCAGTTTCGATGCGCCGGGGCAGCCTCCCGTCGAAACCAAGGCCGCCGACGCGAAAGGCGAACGCGGGATCAAGTACTACCGCAACCCAATGGGGTTGCCGGACACCTCGCCGGTGCCGAAGAAGGACTCCATGGGGATGGACTACATCCCGGTCTACGAGGGCGAGGACTCGGATGACGGGTCCGTAAAGCTGTCACCAGGCCGCATTCAGCGCAGCGGTGCGAAATCGGAAGTCGTGGTGCGGCGGCCGATCAGGTCGCTGATCCCTGCACCGGGGACGGTCCAGGAGGACGAACGGCGGGTCTCCGTCGTCGCGCTCCGCTTCGAGGGCTTTGTCGAAAGCGTCGCCAACGTCACGACCGGCGATCACGTTCACAAGGGGCAGGTGCTCATGAACGTCTACAGTTCGGCGCTCTCCAGCGCCGCCGCCGAATATCTCTCCGCTTTCAACGCAGGCGCCACCGGAAAGGAGCTGAAGGGGGCGCGGCGCAGGCTGGAAAACCTGGCGACGCCAGAACCGGCGATCAAGGAGCTCGAACGCACACGCGAGATTTCGCTCTCCATCCCCTGGCTCGCGCCGCAGGATGGCGAAATCCTGGAGCGCAACGCCGTGAACGGCATGCGCGCGGGACCTGGCGATGTCCTGTTCAGGATCGCCGACCACAGCCTCGTCTGGGTATTGCTTGACATCGCGGAACGCGACCTCGCGCAGGTCGCTTTGGGAACGAAGGTGACGATCAGGCCGCGCGCCCTGGGCGGCCAGACCTTCATCGGGGCTGTCGCGCTGATCTATCCGCATCTGATGGCCCAGACCCGCACCGCGCGTCTTCGCATCGAGGTGGAAAACCCGGACGACGCATTGCGGCCCGAAATGTATGTCGATGCGGAAATCGAAACGGGCACGCCGGCTCCCGTCCTGGCCGTGCCGGAAAGCACCGTTCTCGACAGCGGCACAAGGCAAGCCGTCCTGGTCGATAAGGGCGAGGGCCGCTTCGAGCCTCGCGAGGTCAAGCTCGGCCGCCGCGGTGGTGGCTACGTCGAGATCACGCAGGGCTTGTCCGAAGGCGAAGCCGTGGTGACGTCAGCGAATTTCCTGATCGACGCCGAAAGCAACCTGAAAGCGGCGCTGAAGGGATTTGCTGATGCGAGGAGTCCGCAGGCCGCCGAGCCGGCCAGCGGCGCGGAGGCACACCCATGATCGCCCGCCTCATCGCATGGTCGGCGCGCAACCTGCTGGTGGTGCTGTTCGGCACGGCCTTCGCCGCTGCGGCCGGACTCTACGCGCTAATTCACCTGCCGCTCGATGCCATTCCCGATCTCTCGGACACCCAAGTGATCGTTTACACGGAATATCCCGGTCAGGCGCCGCAGGTGATCGAGGATCAGGTCACCTATCCGCTCGCGACCGCGATGCTCACCGTGCCGAGGTCGAAGGTGGTGCGTGGTTTCTCCTTTTTCGGCGTGTCCTTCGTCTATGTGATCTTCGAGGACGGCACCGACGTCTACTGGGCGCGCTCGCGCGTGCTGGAGTTCCTGAATGCTGCGACCGCGCGATTGCCTGCGGGCGTTGCGCCGAGCATCGGGCCGGATGCGACCGGCGTGGGCTGGGTCTACCAGTACGCCGTCATGTCGAAGGAGTTGAACCTCGCCGACACCCGAACGATCCAGGACTGGAATCTGAAATTTGCGCTGGCGAAGGCCGAAGGCGTCGCCGAAATCGCCAGCGTCGGCGGCTTCGTCAAGCAGTACAACGTGATCCTCGAGCCGCAGCGCATGCGCGACCTCGGCATCACCATGCAGAGGATCCGCGATGCGATCCGCGCCAGCAATGCCGACGTCGGCGGCCGCACGGTCGAGCTGTCCGAATTCGAATACGTCATCCGCGGCAAGGGCTATCTGAAGAGCATCGACGATCTCGGCAACATCGTCCTGAAGACCGACAACGGCACGCCCGTCCTGCTGCGCGACGTCGCTCGCGTCGAGCTCGGCCCGGACGAGCGGCGGGGCATCACGGAACTGAACGGGGAGGGAGAAGTTGCCAGCGGCATCGTGCTGCAGCGTTTCGGCATGAACGCGCTCGACGTGATCGAGAACGTCAAAAAGCGATTATCGGAGATCGCGACCAGCTTGCCGCAATCGGTCAGAATCGTTCCGGTCTATGACCGCTCGAACCTGATCTATGCCGCGATCGATACGCTAAAACACACGCTGCTCGAGGAAAGCCTCGTGGTCGCGCTGGTCTGCGTGCTGTTCCTGCTGCACGTCCGCAGCGCCCTGGTCGCGATCCTGATGCTGCCGGTCGGCGTCTTGATGGCGTTCGGCGCGATGAAGTTTTTCGGCATCGGCTCCAACATCATGAGTCTCGGCGGCATCGCCATCGCCATCGGCGCCATGGTGGATGCCGCAATTGTGATGATCGAAAACGCGCACAAGCACCTGGAGCGTGCCGAGTCCGGCCGGTCGCGGAGTGCGATCCTGATCGATGCCGCCTCCGAGGTCGGACCGGCGCTGTTCTTCAGCCTGCTGATCATCACCGTCTCGTTCATGCCGATCTTCACGCTGGAGTCGCAGGAAGGACGGCTGTTCAGCCCGCTGGCATTCACGAAGTCGTTCGCGATGGCCGCGGCTGCCTTGCTGTCGGTGACGCTGGTGCCGGCGCTGATGGTGATCTTCGTTCGCGGCCGGATCGTCCCGGAACACAAGAATCCGATCAACCGCTTCCTGATCTTCATCTACCGACCCATCATCAGGGGCGTGTTGCGGGTGAAAGTGCTCGTCGTCCTGGTCGCGCTTGCGATACTCGCCGCCACGGTCTGGCCGGCTCGGCAGCTCGGCACCGAGTTCATGCCAAACCTCAACGAGGGCACCTTGCTCTTTATGCCGACCACTTTGCCCGGCATCTCCGTGACCAAGGCGGCCGAGCTGATGCAGATGCAGGACCGCATCATCCGCTCATTCCCGGAGGTTGCGTCCGTCTACGGCAAGGCCGGCCGCGCCTCGACGTCGACCGATCCGGCGCCGACCGAGATGTTCGAGACCGTGGTCAATCTGAAACCGAGGGAGCAGTGGCGGGCGGGCCTCACCATCGACGGCCTGATCGCCGAGATGGACAAGGCGCTGCAGTTTCCGGGCGTCTCCAACGCGTGGACGATGCCGATCAGGGCGCGGATCGACATGCTGTCGACCGGGATCCGGACTCCCGTCGGGGTCAAGGTGATCGGCGCCGACCTCGTCAAGATCGACAAGCTCGCCAGGCAGATCGAACAGGTGCTGCGGACGGTCGCCGGCACGTCGTCGGCCTATGCCGAGCGCGGCATCGGCGGCTACTATCTCGAAATCACTCCGGACCGGCCGGCACTGGCGCGTTACGGCATCATGGTGCAGGACGTGCAGGACACGATCGCGACTGCGCTCGGCGGGCAGAGCGTCACGACGACGGTCGAGGGTCGGCAGCGTTTTGCCGTCAACATGCGCTACCCCCGTGATCTCCGGGACAATCCGGACAAGATCGTCAGCGACATCCTGGTCCCGATGCCGGCGGGAGGCGCCGTACCGCTCGGGGAAATCGCAACCGTGCAGCTGGCGCGCGGACCGAGCTCGATCCGGACCGAGAACGCGCAGCTTGCGACCTACATCTATGTCGACATCCGCGACCGCGATCTCGGCGGCTATGTCGCCGACGCGCAGCGGGCGGTCCAGGCCAGCATCCAGTTTCCGCCCGGCTATTACGTGGTCTGGAGCGGTCAGTACGAATATCTGCAGCGCGCCAAGGCCCGGCTGGAGATCGTGGTGCCCGCGACGCTCTTGATCATCTTTCTGCTGCTCTACCTGAACTTCCGCTCGATCGCGGAAACCATGATCGTGATGCTGTCGCTGCCGTTCGCGCTGGTGGGCGGGTTGTGGCTGATGTGGTGGCTCGGCTACAATCTCTCGGTCGCCGTCGCGGTCGGCTTCATCGCACTCGCCGGCGTCGCCGCCGAGACCGGCGTCGTCATGCTGATCTACCTCAACCAGGCACTCGCGGAGATCGCGGAGCGGCGCGCCGGCGAAGGACGAACATTGAGCAAGGCCGACCTTCGCGCGGCGATCATGAAAGGCGCGGTCGAACGCGTCCGGCCCAAGATGATGACCGTGGTCGCCATCATGGCGGGTCTGCTGCCCATCATGTGGAGCAGCGGCACCGGATCGGAGATCATGCAGCGCATCGCGGTGCCGATGATCGGCGGCATGATCTCCTCGACCTTGCTCACGCTGATCGTGATCCCTGCGATCTTCGGGCTGGTCAAGGGATTTGGCCTGCCGCTTCACGATCAACCCGGGCCGGAGGCGCCAACGGGCATGCGAGCGGCGATCGGCAGCGCGCGCATTCCCGAACCGGCCGAGTGAGCAGTGCGGGAACTCGCCTTTCTCATCAAGAGATCAAGCATCTGCGCCATGCGCGCAGGCGCTGCGTCGCCGCGAGTGTAGGCTGATCGACCACGATGATCCGGCTGCCGGCGCATCCTCATGCCGGCAACAGCGGCTGTGGCAGATCACCGCGTACAGCGTTGCAATGCGCTTGAGACTACAATCCTAGCGAGGCTTCGCCTCAGACCGACGAGGCGTGTTGCGTTGTGACTCCGGTCGCCGGTTCATGACGAGCTCTGGTAAAACCAGTCTCAAGGACCGATGAACGGTCTAGACGCCTTCGAGAGGCAACACCTGCACGACCGGAGCCGGGGAGATGATAGCACAGAGTGTGGCCGAGATCGTCAACCATCATGTGAGGCTCACGGTTGAGGGGATCGACCGGATGTACCTCAACGTCTTTGTGCCGGGGCTGCAGTACGAACAGGGGATCGTCCGGTTTTTCCGGGAACATCGCGGCCAACCGCTGCCGTCGGCCGCCTTGATGAGCCCGATGACGCGACGGTTCGTGGCGCAATTGGAAGACTTTGTATCCGAGCGCCAAATTCCGCTGGTGCAGTTCTGCAAGGGACAGCGCAAGGACGAGGTGATGGCCGAGCATCTGCGGCGCTTTGCCCATGAGGAAGGGATCGTGTTCGTCGGCAAGGCTCAGGAGAACACCCCGGTGTTCCGGACCGAACGGCGCCGCAACCCGAAAACGGGACAGCCTTATCCGTGGATCGTGCGCCGCAGCGCGATGGTCAACAACTATTTCCGGCGAGCGGATTTCGCGACTCTACCCTGCTGGCAGGTGCGATGACACGGTAGAGGTGGGTCATTTTGACTCACCTGAAGCCTGAGACCAAAGCGCTCGTGTTGTGGCATGACGAATCCGGAG
>Ga0210402_10001506_pt1 | contig 24063 bp, 25 predicted proteins | sample IncBWC7MmetaG_FD_161055 | JGI IMG/M metagenome (GOLD analysis project Ga0210402, IMG submission 161055) | Forest soil microbial communities from Barre Woods Harvard Forest LTER site, Petersham, Massachusetts, United States - Inc-BW-C-7-M | ecosystem: Environmental > Terrestrial > Soil >... | reverse complement strand
GATTCTGACGGCACGCCGATGGAAGCTGACGGCGTGGCAGGGTTTCCCTGCGGCTAGAATCTTCTTCTGCTCAGATACCTGCTCACTTAGGCTTCGGCGCTGTTGGTGCTGATAAAGCACTACGCTTTGACCGCGTTTTAGCCACGCGGCGACTTCGTCTTCAAAGATGTATTTTACGCTGCCGCGCCAATGCTTCTTGGCTCGTTTGGCAGCCATCCCGTTATCAGGATCGAGAAATACTAGGGCCGCTTCTGATAGTTCCCTGACTGCCGCGTCGAACCATGCTGCCCTCAACCGCGTTTGCGCTTCTCGTGCAGGACTGCTGAAGCATGGGGTCTGCGGAGCAGGAATTGCGGTGCGGTAGTAGAGGGTAGTGCTGGGCAGGATACCGCCGTTCTCCACCTGAGTCAGCGTGCGGTGGTTGTTTTTCAAAATCTGAGCCAAACGATCATACAGACTGGGGTCGCACGCTCTGAGTTCTGGGTATACGGTAAATCGTCCATCCTGAGTTGCGTCTGCCAGCGAGTTGCGGCACCAAAGCACTCCCAGCCGCAGGTCATTTCCCGCGAGGGCGTTTAGCAGGGCGTACTTCCCAAAGTCGCCGACGTCGGCGACGTATGAGTCTCTCATCCTACGTTTCCTTAACGATGGTTCGCGGATTCTTGCCATCACGCAGCGCCACGAACTTGGAATGACGAAGCCTATCGGCTCCCGTCCACTCCAAGAATTCCACCTGAACAACAGCCTCGGGACGCAACCAAACGCACTTCTTCATCTTCTCAGCAGTCAATTCATCGCCCCAACGTGACTTGTGCGTGTCGGGCAAATTGGCGAATGGCATCGTGGGTGAAACAAGATGTCGGATTCTCTCAAAGACCTGCCGACGTGACGCAGGGACAAAACCGTTGCGGACACGAGCGACGTATGTCAAATCTTTCCCTTGGTAGTAGCCGACGATGAGCGAGTCGAATCCGTGTGGCCCCGGAATGTATCCGCCGATGACCAACTCTTGACCACGGTTCGCCCGGCATTTGACCCAAGCACCGCTTCGTTTTCCAGCTTCGTACAGGCTGTCCTTGCGTTTCGCTATGACGCCCTCTAATTGCTGTTGACGCACGGCTGCAAGCATGTCACTCGCCGTGACCTCGAACTGTTCGGCGATTCGGATTCGGGGAGAGCGGAACTTCAAAAGCGATTTCGCCAGCGCACGGCGGTCGCTCAAGGGAAGTTTTGTCAGGTCGCGACCATTGCAAACAAGAAGGTCGAAGATGAAGTAATGGATACGGGATGCTTCGCTGCGGAACTGCGCTAGAAGATTGAAGTTTGGACGACCCGAATCGTCTAGAGCCACGACTTCGCCATCGACAACGGTTCCCTCGGGAAGTTCGGCTAGGGCTTCGACGAGGCAGGGGTATTGATTGTTGAAGGATTTGTGCCGCCGTGAGAACAGGTTGACCCGACCCGATGTAACAGCGATGGCTCTGTAGCCATCCAGCTTTATTTCGTAAAACCATCCCGGCCCATCGAGCAGCTTGGTGACCGGGGCACATTCCATCGGCTCGATGAACTCGGCTTTTCTTTTCGGAAGACTGAAAATGCTATTTTTCATTTCTCAACAACCTTCTCAATTGCCCCTTCCGTGTTTCGTCTCGCGGCGTTCTTCCGCTTGATTTTATCCAACCGAGCATTTTCCCGATGTGAACCCGATGGTGAGTTGGTTCCTCCCAAATTTCGACAGTAACCCATCCTATCTGCTCGCCGGAACTCTCCCACCCGACTCGTTCTAGCTTCTGCAATCCTCTCAACGCTGCTTCGTAAACAGATTCCGCCCGGACTCTGACGCTGTGCTCGACACCGTGGTCGTCAACCAGCTTCACGACACAATCCCGCTCTTCTGACATTAGCCGCTCTCAGGAAAGAAAATCGAGGTAGGAGGAAGGGATGCTCAGTTTACTTCTTTTCGTACCACAATTCATGGAAGACTTTGACCGTTGCCGCTTGTGACCCACTCGCTGTGCCTTCACAGGTCATACGAACTCGTCCACAAGCTCCGGGTAGCAGTGCCGGACCTCGCGGAACAGGTCGCGGGCCGTCTCCAGCCCAAGCGGCTCGCCTGCGAGAACGATGTCAATTGCTACGAGCATCATCCGCGTCAACATAATCTCCCGTCGCCTGCGCTCCGCTGCTGATGGCAGCGGCACGACGGCGAGCACCTCTGGGCTGTGGCTATTCTCGGTCATATCTCGTCCACCAAGGAGCGAGGCTTCGGCTTGTTGAGGTGCGCGAACCATCGCTGTGTCTCCTCGAAGTCGTCGTCATCGTTCGGCACCCCGGCAGGCAGCGCGGCAGCCTTGGCTTTCGGCTTCGGCTCGTCCCCGTCTAGGGCCTTGGCGGCGCACCCTTCCCGGTGCATGAACTCCCCGTCCCCGAAGCCTTGCAGCGGCTCGCAGGTGCAGGCGATCCATTCCGTGCGCTGGACGTTCGTCCAGCCGTCGAAGCCTCCCGGCTTCGGCTGCTCGCCTTTCGCGGTCTTGATGGTTTTCCGGTTTCCGGTTTTCGGTGTTGCCGCTGCCTTTTCTTCGCGGGGTCGCGGAGGCACAGGCGGCGGAGCCGCCGCAGGTTTGTACCTCTCCTGCCTCTGTATCTGAACAGCATCGGAACCAACCTCAGAACCGGAACCAAAACCAGAACCAACACCACTGGCAAACTTCTCGCAATTTCCGGCAACCTCTGGCAAAGTCCGGCAAACCTCGGCAAGCTCCTGCCTGACGGCGGCAAGCTCTGCCTCGTGTTTTTTCCTTGCGCCGATGGCCCCGGCGAGTGACCTGATGGCGCTGATGTGCGCCTTGCGTTCCTCCACGGTCATGTTCTGGAGCCGGGCGTTCCGCAGCACCTTCTCCACGTAGTTGACGCCGTCCCCGACCTTGTCTTCCCGCTTGGAAAGCTCCACGATGGCGGACTCCACCTCGTCCCTGTCGTACTCCACGAGCCACAGGGCGACCCGCTTGTCGGGGAATGGCGTTCCGGGAACAAGCAAGTCCCACACTTCCTTCAGTTCGGATTTTTCTTGAACAACTTTCTTCACGTCTATCATCGTGACCTCTGTTTGCCTGACCTCTGTTTCCACGCCTTGTCGAAGGGCATCGGGCTGCCGTTGCGGGGAGGCAAGAGGTCAGTCAGCCTCCCCCGGCAAAATCGTCTTTTTGACGACCCGACATACATAGATACGCGGGTCGGGGGAACTTCTGAGATTTGCGCGTTTGATCAGAAGAGTCCCAGCCTGATCGCTGCGATCTGACCGCTCGCCACTAAAGAAGGAAAAGCAAAGTCAAAATCCTTAGCCGGATTCAGCGCTGAACATCACAGGATTCCCAACATTGATGGGATTTTCTCGATCTCAAGATCGCCAGTGAAGTTGCAAATCAGTTTTTCGATCCCTCTTTCAGAGGGGTAGTTATGAGTCGATACAGCCAGATCAAATCTGCGAGCGCCGAAGTGATTGACGTTCGTCTCGTGAAAAGAATGAGCACAGCGAGGGCGCATGCTGCGATCAGGGATGTGATCGTCGCGAACCCGACTCTCAGCTACCAGCAGATCGCGAATCTTCTGGGATGCTCCCGATGGCTCATTTACCGAGTCGCAGTGGAGTTCGGGGTCAGGCGGACGAGGGGCGCGGGCAGCCCTTCCCGGCGCAAGGAGGGGCAATGAGGCGCAAGAAGTATTTCGACTCGGAAGAGGCATTTCGTTTCATCTGGGAAAACGCGGACCGGGACGGAATCTGGCACGGCGATGCTGTCAGCTTGGCGGAAGAATTTGATTCTAGAGAGGATGAAGCCGAGTCCGTTCTGGACGAGCTTCGCGGCAGACGGCTCATCGAGAAGCTCTATACGGGAAATTACTTCCTTTCGAAGCGGAGGGAGAAGGATGATCCCGGTCTACGCGATCAATAGCCTGCCCCAGCAGACCACCCACGCCTCGGCTCCTTCTTTCTTTACTTGTCGGGCGCTGCGGCCCTTTCAACCGAAGGCTGGTTAGACGCAACGGGTCGAGTCAACTCTCAGTCGCCCTGAGTGCCCGTTTTGCGGTAACGAGTATCTTCCCGATTCGCCGCGTTTCGAGCCGCCACACTCTGCGCATCGAGCCATGCCGCGTAACTCATCGTCACATTGATGTCATCATGGCCCGCCCAACGCTGGACCGTGCGGATGTCAACGCCATCCCGAAGCTTGTTGGTGATGAACGTGTCCCTGAAACGATGCAGCTTGACGTGCGCTACGCCAGAGTCTTTCACCTTGCGCTTGAGCTTATCGAGGAAATGAACGTCCGGGTTGCCGTCCTCGTTCGGGAACAACAGCCCCTTGGGCAATGCCAGCAGTTCCGCCAAGAGTCCGTCGCTCACCGGGATGCTGCGCGTGCCTGCCTTGGTCTTTGGCTTCCAGATGTTCCCGCGACTGACGCACTCCTTGCAGTGGAAGCACGGCTTCTGCCGAATGAGGATTTCCTTCGTGCGGGGACTGATGTCGGTGTTGTTCAAGTGCGCGACCTCCATGTCCCTGCATCCCGTTGACCTGAACAGCCGCACCAACAAATTCGTCTTACCTTTCGTGTGAGTCTCAAGGGCGACTATCTCCGTGTCGCTGTATGGCTCCGGGGGATTCTGCTCGTGCTCCGGCCAATCACTCTTTTGGATGTTGAGCTTGATCCGCAGCCACTGGTTGAAGAACGTCACGACCGCCATCATCTGCTTGCCGACATATTCCGGGTCATACTCAACCATGAGTTCGTTGCGAAAAGTGAGCACGTCGTTCCGGCCAAACTCGTCCACGAATTTCTTTGGAACCATCCTCAGGAACGAGGTAAGAAAACGACGCTTCTCTCCAACAGTCTTGTATGGACGCTTCGCAAGTTCCAAGTTTGCTAGGTATGCGTCTACTTCGTCTTTTATGACTTTCCTCCCCAGTTGGACGAGGTTTGGCCCGGGAGCGGCGGTCTTACCGCTCAGCCGCTCATACTCCACTTCATTGAGCTTTAACTTACGTTGGTGCTGAGCCTCCAACGCATCCTTGCCAACGGGAATCCACTTGTTATTGAAGTTCAGGAAGTAAGAGCCTTCGGGGTGCTTCTCCTCCACGCCCTTCCCGTTCACACCCTTCACGAGCACAGCATCCGGTTTGATTTTTCCGTTCGGATGATAAGCAGCACGAGCGTATCGCCAGCCCTTGCCTGCGAGCTTCACGTATTTGTAGATCGAAAATGTTCCAGCCATAAGAAATCCCTCTGTTTGGCTAATACTGAGATTTGGGGATTTCTTAGGAAATGTTTTAGGAAGGAATCCAACCTATTGAAAACAAAGACATGGCGGAGGAGGAGGGATTCGAACCCCCGAGACCCTTTCGGGCCTAACGGTTTTCAAGACCGCCGGTTTCAACCTCTCACCCACTCCTCCGCTTTCGATTATATCTTGCAATCGCCCGTCGCGGTGCATCGCCAATCCATGGATTTGAGGCATCAGCAACCGGAAACCTTCCAGCGTTAAGAGCATCCAATGCAGCGAGTAGCGCGTATTATTTGGAGAGGGGGCAACCAGCAGCGCCCGTAACTGGTTCTAAAAACTAGACATGCTGATTAAGAAGCCAGCTGGGTTGACCTACGCCGATATCACTCCGAAGAACATCTATTTCAATCGCCGCAATTTTCTGCGCGGACTCGGCATCGCCGGAGCCGCCGCTGTGGTCGGCGAACGTTTTGCCTCGATTCTTTCACCGTCAACGAATGTCTATGCAGGCACGAAGCTGACCACCGTCAAGAGCGCCTACGCCGTCGACGAAAAAATCTCTTCCTACAACGACGTCACCCACTACAACAATTTCTATGAGTTCGGCACCGACAAAGCCGACCCCGCAAAAAACGCGCAAAAGTTCCACACCTCTCAGTGGAGCGTGTCGGTCGAGGGCGACGTCAAGACTCCGCGCAAATTCTCCATGGACGAAATACTGCAGCTCGCGCCGCTCGAGGAGCGTATCTATCGCCACCGCTGCGTCGAGCGCTGGTCCATCGTGGTGCCCTGGATTGGTTATTCGCTGAGTACCATTCTCAAGCTGGTCGAGCCGCTACCGAAAGCAAAATACGTGGCGTTCCAAAGTTTCTACGACCCACACGAAATGCCGGAGTCGAGGGGCACCGGCCTCGACTATCCCTACGTCGAAGGACTGCGCCTCGATGAAGCCATGCATCCGCTGGCTCTATTGTGCGTGGGAATGTACGGCGAAACTCTCCCGAACCAGGATGGTGCTCCGGTGCGCATGGTGATCCCCTGGAAGTATGGCTACAAGAGCATCAAGTCCATCGTGAAAATCAAACTGCAATCCAGCGAACCGCCGACTACCTGGAACCGCCAGTCTTCTTACGAGTACGGCTTCTACTCCAATGTGAATCCCAATGTCGATCATCCGCGCTGGAGCCAGGCCACTGAACGCCGCCTCGGCGAAATCTTTATGCACAAGACCCTCATGTTTAACGGTTACGCCGATCAGGTGGCTTCCCTGTATGCTGGAATGGATCTGAAGAAGTTCCACTGATGCGCGCCAGCCTTAGAAAATTTCTTGCCGGCAAGTGGGCAAAAGCATTTGTTTTCGCGGTTTCGCTTATTCCAGTGATTCGAATCGCTTGGCGCGCTTACCGCGGCGATCTTACTGCTAATCCTGTCGAGTTCCTTCAGCACCAAACGGGTGACTGGACGCTGCGCTTTCTCATCTTCACTTTGTGCATCACTCCATTCCGTAAACTCCTGGATTTGCCCGAACTGATTCGCTTCCGCCGGATGCTTGGTCTTTTTGCGTTCTTCTACGTCAGCCTGCACTTCCTTACCTATCTTGGCCCGGACCAGTCCTTTAATTTCGCGGGGATGCTGAAAGACGTAGCCAAGCGCCCGTTTATTACCGTAGGCTTCGCGGCTTTCGTGCTTCTAATCCCGCTGGCGCTCACTTCAACGGCTGGCTGGGTCCGCCGTCTTGGCGGCAAACGCTGGCAGCTTCTTCATCGCAGCATTTATATCTGTGCATGCCTCGGAGTCATTCACTACTACTGGCTGGTCAAATCCGACATTCGCAAGCCGGTATTCTACGGCGCGCTGGTCGGAATTCTGCTCGGCTGGCGCCTGCTGAACTGGCTCATCAAGCGCAAAGCCCCCGTCGTCGCGCAATCTGCTCCTCTGCGCGTTTCCTGAAACCAGACTGTCCGTTTCCTGCTTAATGTATCGTCGAACTATCGTTGCGGGAACCAGCCGGCTCGGAAAATTCCAGCCCCCAGAAGTGCGGCGCTGGCGTCAGAAACTCGATCCCCACGCGTTGGCCCTGATCGCACAACTCGCCCAGAAAAACGATCCGGCATTCCAGCTCCTCCTGCGTCTCCGGATTGGTAATCACCAGCAATTCGCCGTCATTCACTTCGTGCTTCAGCATCAGCAGCCCGCCGTGCGCGCTGACCACCAGCGTTTCGCACGTTTCCTTGAATTTCTTGCCGTTATGCGCGCGGCCTTGCGCTTGCATCTTCATCTTGCGAAAGATTCGAGCGCTGCGCCGCGGGGCGGTGAATTCAGCCGTTGTGCTCATGTCCCAATGTTCTGCGGCTACGCTGAACCCGTCAATTGCCCTTCCGGCCGGATGTATCGCATGAGAAACGAGGCCTCCCCCGTCTCTTGTTCTTTGCCTGAACCCGGTCTTACAATGAATTCAGATTGCGCGGGCGCTCATAATTTCGTTACTTTTCATTCCCCGCCCGCAAACTTTCATCAGCTGAATTTCGTACTATTCTTTGAAAGGACTCATACTCTCGTCCGTCCCCATGACTCTGGCCGAATTCATAGATTCAAGACGTGAGCAGAACCTCGCTGAATTGAACGAATTTCTTCGAATCCCCAGCGTTAGCGCCAAGTCCGAGCACAAGCCGGATATCGAGCGCGCTGCACGCTGGGTTGCCGACAATCTGCGGTCCGCCGGCTTCTCCACCGTCGAGATCGTTCCCACGGCTCTGCACCCGCTGGTGTATGCCGAGTCGCTCGAAGCACCCGGAAAGCCGACTGTTCTTTTTTACGGACACTACGATGTTCAACCAGCCGAGCCTCTGCATTTGTGGACCTCCCCGGCCTTCGAGCCCGCGGTCCGCAATGGCAACATCTACGCCCGCGGCACCGCCGACGACAAGGGCCAGGTCCATATTCACCTGAAGGCGCTGCAGGCACTGCACGAAATGGGCGGCAAATTTCCCATCAACATCAAGATCCTCATCGAAGGTGAAGAGGAAGTCGGAAGCGTCAGCCTCTGGAATTTCGTGCAAAAGAATAAGGAACGCCTGCAAGCCGATGCGCTGGTGGTGTCCGACACCTCAATGCTCGGCAAAGGCGCGCCCTCCATCACCTACGGTTTGCGCGGCCTCAACTATTATCAAATCGAATTAACCGGGCCGGTGCGCGACCTGCACTCCGGCGTCTATGGCGGCGCGGTCCCCAATCCGCTCACCGTGCTGTCCGAACTATTCGCCAAGCTTCATGACAAAAATTTCCGGGTAACCGTTCCCGGTTTTTACGACAAGGTGCAAACAGTTTCGAAAGCCGAGCGCAAAGCCTTGAACGCATTGCCCTGGAGCCGCAAAGCCTTCCAGGAAGCCGTCGGCGCTCCCGGCTATTTCGGTGAAAAGGGTTTCACCACTGTCGAACAGCTCTGGATCCGTCCGACGCTCGAACTGAACGGGATTTGGGGCGGCTACCAGGGCGAAGGCGCCAAGACCGTTATTCCGTCGAAAGCCTACGCGAAATTTTCCACGCGGCTGGTTCCCGGCCAGGACCCGCAGCGCATCGCCAAGCTGGTGGAAAAGCACATTCGCAAATTATTGCCGAAAGCAGTGCACTGCAAGTTCGAAGTCTTAAGCACCGGCAAGCCGTGGGCTGCACCTTACCATGCCCCCATTTTCCAGCGCGCGCAGGCTGCCCTGGAAAAGGGCTTCAAGAAAAAAGCGGTTTTCATCCGGGAAGGCGGTTCGATCCCTTTTGTCACCCAGATGTACGACACTTTCAAAGTGCCCTGCGTGCTGATTGGTTTCGGACTGCCCGACGAAAATGCCCACGCTCCGGACGAGCACCTGTACCTGGAGAACTATTTCAGCGGCATTAAAGCCATCGCCCATTTCTATCAGGATCTTGCCACTCTCTGACGGGCACGTCTTAATGTAACGGCGGCTTTCGCTTGGCAGCGACCGTTCCGGAATGCAGGTCTACTTGCCAACTCCCACCGGCTCATTTTTCACCGTTACGGCCTTCGGCAACGTCACCACGAATTTGGTGTGTTCGCATTCCGCGTCGAGATTCAAGTGGCCGCCGTGTGCCTCCACAATTCCTTTTGAAATGCTGAGTCCCAGTCCGGTACCTTGGCCCACCTGTTTGGTCGTAAAGAACGGCTGCCCCATCTTGTCCCTGATTTTCTCCGGAACGCCTCTGCCGCTGTCGGTCACCGAGATCTCCACGTCCTTACCCGCATTTCTCACTTGCAGCTCAACCCATTTCTCCGATAGCGGCTGCACAGCGTCCACTGCATTGTTCAGTAGGTTCAGGATCACCTGGGAAATTTCCGTCGGACGGCAATCAATGCGCAGCGACGTGTCCACTGGCGCCATCCTCAATTCCACGGAATTTTGTTTCAGGCGCTCCATGCAGAATGGTAGCGTTTCCTCGAGAATCTCTTGCACTCCTGTCTGAGTGGCGGGATCGCCACGCGTTTCTCGTGCGAACTTTCGCAAACCTGTCGTTATTTTGGTCACACGCGACGCCGTGTTGCGGATCTTTTCCATCGTCGCCAGCACCACGCTTGCCGGCACCGTGTCGTTCTCTGCCGCCACTTCCATCAGGTCGCTTGCTCGCGCGTGGATAATTCCCATCGGATTGTTGATCTCGTGCGCCATCCCGCCGGCCATCTCGCCCAGTGCGGACATTTTTGCGGCGATCGCGATTTTCTGCGTTTGCGCCTCGATCAGCGCTTTGGCCAGCGTCAAATCCGCGTTTTGCCGCTCCAGCACTCGATTGAGCTCCTGTGCTTTTGCTTCTGCATCTTTCAGCGCCGTGATGTCCGCATTTGTTTCGATCACTCTCAGCCGTTGCCCGGTCTTGTCCTTATGCAACACCCAACTGCTATTCACAATGATTTGCCGCCCTTCCTTCGTCCGGTGAACCAATTCGCCTTCCCAATAACCCGTACGCAACATGCTGGCATCGATGCTGTTTAATAACATCGGAAACTGCGTCTTCAACAGTTCGTGCGAAACGGACCCTTCGGCCTCTTCCCGCAAATAGCCGTACATTCGTTCCATTCCGGTATTCCAGCGCAGTATTCGCCCATCCAACTCCCGGATCATGGTTTGCGCGAGGTCTTGCAGCCTGAAGTCATGTAACTCCCGTTCCGCGTTCCGCCGCTCGCTGATGTCTCGCACGCTGGCGATGAATCTTCGCTCCTTCCCGGACTCCACTGGACTCAGGCTGATCTCCAGCGGAAATTCGGTGCCGTCCTTCTTCAGTCCGTTCAGGTCCAGCCCCATTCCCATCGGCCGGGTATGCGGTTCTCGCTGATAGCCCACCCGCCGCCCGATATGTGCGCCGCGGTTTTTCGCGGGCACCAGAACCTCTACTTTCTTGCCCAACAGTTCTTCCCGGCGATAGCCGAACATGTTTTCCGCTCGCCCGTTTACAAAAACGATGGTCCCGCGTTCATCTACCATCAACACCCCGTCTGGTGCCGACTCCACCACCACTCTCAACTCTTCTTCTTTCGCCTCTAATGCCTCCCGGTCATTACTTAGTTCGGTGACGTCTCTGGTGGTTTTCGCGTAGCCTGTGAGGTGGCCGGTGTCCCCAAATAGCGCGGTGATCGTCACTTCCGCCCGGAACTTTGTGCCGTCCTTCCGAACTCGCCATCCCTCGGTCCGCACGCTGCCGCGATCCGCTGCTTGCGCCAGCAGCTCTTGTGCTTTTCCTTTTGCCACGTCTTCCGCCGAATAAAAAATCGTTGTTGATTTTCCAACGATCTCCTCCGCCGTATAGCCCTCCATCCGCTGTGCTCCGGTATTCCAAGTGGCGACTCGCCCTTCCTCATCCAACAGGAACACCGCATACTCCTTGACCCCATCCAGCAGAATCCGGAATTGCTCCCGGCTTTCCTCCAGGATTTCCCGCTTATTCCTTAGCTCCCCGCTCAGCCATCCGACTCCGATTGCAATCGCTACAAAGATCCCAAATTCTGGAAAAAGTTCCCTATCGAGCTGGAAACTCCATGTGGGACTCAGGAAGAAATACTCCAAAATCACCGAGGCCAGAATTCCAGCGGCCACTCCTAACGCTCGTCTACCCGCCCATCCCGACGCTCCAACTGCTAACAGCAGCACTGGCGCTGCAGAGTGCGGAACAGCCGGTTGCAGCAAAAGTGAGCCGAACACCCCCACGCCCAGGAACAGCGCGAATGGCACTCCGCGTTGTACACTGCGCTCCGCAATGCTCAAGTGCTTCCATCTCCGGTTCGAACGAAAAGACGTTTCCACTGGACCCTCCAGTCACTCAATTGCTGTCTCGCCGCCCGGCGCGTTCGCGATGACCCGCGAATCTGCGGGCGTGTCGCGGTGGCACGATTTTTTTGCGCAAAGCTGCCCGTCGGGAGACAACTCTCCTGAACAGCCGCCATCGTTGGAAGGGGGAACCGCAGACCTACACCCGAATAGTAGTCTTTTGGATGCTTTAGGGCAAAATTATTCTTCCTGCCGTATCCAGGGCGTTACACTTCTCTCTGCGTGGGCAACTGGTCGCTCCGACCTTAAACTGGCGTCCCACGTCCATGTCACAACCGCAACCGTTTTCCTGGAAAAACTCCCATATTCTTATCGCCGATGATGAACCAGACATGCGCGAGATCTTCTCCGCGTGGTTCCGCAACCTCGGCTGTTCGGTCACCGAAGCCGCCGACGGAAAAGAGGCTCTTGACGCCCTCGCCCGGCAAGATTTCGATGCCATCGTGACCGATGTCCGTATGCCTCGCATCGACGGTGTTCGGCTGGTTCGGCAACTTCGTCAGTCCGGACGCTACATTCCCGTCGTTATTTTCGTCAGCGGCCATGTGGACCTGGCGCTTCCGGATGCCTTCGATCTTGGCGTCGAAGCTGTTCTTGCCAAGCCTTGCGAAAAAAAGGTGCTGTTGGCCGCCGTGCAAAGAAGCCTGCTGCGGCGCAATCTCATTTTCCAGCCTCCCGAATCAGTGGTTCCTCCCTCGACGGAAAATTACATCCGCGAATCACTCTCGCTGGATGCGGCTCCTCTTTATCTTGCACTGGGCCGCGGAGGCATGTCCCTGAACCTACGGCAACCCATCGATCCCGATGCCGCGATTGGATTTTCGCTAACCACCGAGGACGGACCGCTCACCCATCTCGAAGGGTGGGGACTGCTGCGCTGGTATGAAAACCTGCATCAAGGTTCCCGTATCGGCATCGAATTCCTGCACTTGGACCAAGAAAGCCTCGCCCAGTTCGCGCGCTGGCTGGAAAACCACTCTCCCCGGAGTTTCATCCCCAAAGATTGCCAGTCCCACTCCGTTTTTTCCGGCTCGCCTTAGCACCGCTTCGCCGCGCATGCATCAACGGCTGGTGCAGCCCGCGTCATTCATTTTCGCTTGTCGCTGCTCACCAACTAGCCAATTCTGTCCGCCGCCTCTGCGCATACTGCTGCAAGGCACTGTTCGCTCCCTTAATCACTTCCAGTGCTGTCGCCAGCGCCGCTAAATCTTTTGCCCTCACCACAAAATACAACTCATCTTCTTCCAGTCCTGTATACACACGGTTCCCGATACACCCCAGACTCAAAATCGATCCCGCCTGCAAACTCGCCGGCAATGCCATGCACGTCGGCCGGCCTAGAGCTGGTGCCCCGCTGCCAATTCCCGCCCGCCCCGCGGCTTCATTTAACAGCATCGCTCCAGAGGGTTTACAGGCGAATAGCACCACATCCGGTTCGAATCCCGCGTCTCCCAGCGGCGCATACGCGATTGCCACCGGCGTCTTCGCCAATCGTGGAATCTGCGGTACCTCTTCGGGCCTCACATAGCCCAGATCGAACATCATCTTCAACGTTTGCTCAGTTTCCTGTCCCCGCGCCGCCGACAGCGGAATATTATGCGTATACGCGCCGACTGCGCAGTTAAAGTGGTTTTCCGGCTCGGTGTAGAACGATCTTCCCGCTGCCGCCAGCCTCCAGAAGCTGCAACCCGATGGCTGGGTGCCCTCAAATTTCTCTAATCCTGCCGGTGCCGCCTGCAAAAATCCCACCGCTACCGCCCGCTTCGGCAGCTTCACCGCCGCGCTCATTCTCACTTCCAACTCTTTCCAAGACGTCCCGCTTCCCATTTCTCTCGTTCTCCATACTTCCCGTGCGTAAGCGCAAGTGCTGCAGAATACCATGCCGCGTGATTCGAACCGTCATCGCCGCGAAAAAACCGCGAATTTGGCCGCGATTTCCACATCCTCAAATTAAAAACTGCATTTTTCCTGCATTTTTTACGCAATTGCGCTTGCGTTCTCTTGCCGCGTTCGCTATAGTCCCCTCGGCTCGAGTTTTTTCGCCCAATCCCAGGGGTAGACGAAGAAATTCCGCGGCCCGCCCGGGTTTCTCGGGACGGAAAGATATCTACAGGAGGATAGGCAGACTAGATGGCATCCAAGCCACTCAGCAAGACTAAGATTGTTTCGCACATCGCCGAGAAGCTCGGCACACCAAAGAAGCAGGCGGCGCTCTTCTTCGAAGAGTTGCACAAGCTTGCCGTGAAAGAAGCCAAGGGTTCCGCGGGCAAGTTTGTCATTCCGGGAATCGGCCGCGTTGTGAAGGCGCACCGCAAGGCGCGCATGGGCCGCAATCCCCAGACCGGCGAAGCGATTAAGATCAAGGCCAAGACCGTCGTGCGCCTGCGCCCAGCCAAGGCCCTCAAGGATGCGATTCTGAAGTAGCTGCAGCTCCCGCAAGGGAGTTGAACAAAAAATTGCCCCCGAAGTCAGTTCTGAATTTCGGGGGCTTTTTCTTTTTCAGCGTAATTCGCAACCGCAAAAATAGATCGTCATTCCGAAGGAAGTGAGGAATCTCTCTTACAGCGTCTTCACGTACGCGATCACATCCTTGATCTGAGCGTCTTCAATCACGTCCTTGAACGGCGGCATGAGCGAATCGCCATTCTCGATCCACGTCTTCAGCGTTTCGTCGGTCACTTTGTTGTTATTGACGGTGAACGTGCCGCGCTTTCCTATACCTTTCAGTCCCGGCCCGATCTTTTTTGCGTCGCTGGTGTCGTAATGGCAGGTCGAGCATTTCTGCTGGAACACATCCTGGCCGCGTTTCACCGCGGCAGGGTCTTTGCCTGCCGGCGCCTTCTTGGCCGTTTTTGTCTGCGCCAGCCCTGCGCCGGCCACCGCCAGCGTAATTCCAAGCGCAACCGTTGCGAGCACTGCCGCCGTCCGGACAAAGTTACGATTCACGATTTCTCTCCTGTAACTGCCATTCGCCAAAATTACCTGCAGCCCTTATTCTCTCTATTTGATGCGCAAAATTGCAATCTTTCTCCATCCCCGCCCAGATTTTCGGCTCCCGGCTACCTGTACCACCGTCAGGAAGGACAGGTTCACTTTGCGAACCTTTGGGACTTCCGTACCGTAGGCAGCCCGCGCCTCCGGTGGTAACAATGGGCCATGGATCAGGAGACCCTTACTCACGCTTGGGAAGTTCTTCAGGACGCCTATCAGGCTCAGATGGAGGGCGATTACGATCGCGCCGTCGAGCTCTACCAATCCTCCCTTGATTTGCACCCGACCGCCGAAGCCCACACATTTCTCGGCTGGACCTATCATTTCCAGGGCAAGCTCGAAGACGCTATCGCGGAGTGCCAGCGCGCCATTAAGATCGATCCTGATTTCGGCAACCCCTACAACGACATCGGCGCCTACATGATCGAGCAGGGCAATTTCGATCAGGCCATTCCCTGGCTGCAGCAGGCGATCGATGCCAAGCGTTACGAGCCGCGCCATTTTCCACACTACAATCTCGGCCGCGCCTATCTCGGCAAGGAAATGTATTCGCAAGCCATGCGCTGTTTCCAGGAAGCCATCGAAATCGAGCCCCGCTACGCACTGGCCCGCCAAGCTCTCGAGTCACTCCGCCGGATGCTGAACTAACGAGCGGGACTCACATAGCGAACGCTTCACTTGGTTTGATGATGCGGTCGTAAATCCACAGCAACAGCGCGGTGACCAGGCCGACGCCGGTAAAAAGCCACCAGGCGATTTGCGGCTGCTTGGTTACTTCGGCGAAATGGTGAATGACGCGCCCGCCGAACCAGCCCCCTACCAGCGAACCAATTCCCAACGGCAGAAACGCGAAACCCATGTAAGTGCCTTGTTGTTCGGGCGGCGCGAGGCGCGAAATATATTCGTAGTAACGCGGCTGGTGAATAATTTCGCCGATGGCCAGAACGAAAATTGCCAGGTAGCAGGTCCATACGCGGGGATAAACCGCCAGCACAACCCACGCCAGCGAAGTGATCAAAGTTCCTAGGATGATGGCAGTAAACGCGGGAATTTTTCGGGTCAACTGATTGAGCAGCAGCGTTAGCGCAATCACCGACAGACCATCAGTGATCAGAATCATTTCCACATCGGCGCTGGCGTCAATGAAGCCGTGCACGTAGCCGGGCAAGGTGATGAATTGCTGCCAGAAAACGATCCAGTAGCCGGTAAAGATCAACAAAAAAAGCATGAAGCGCGGATTGCCGGCGACCACGCCGAAATTCCGCAGCGTGTTGGCGATAGACTGTGCGGGCGCTGACGCATCGCGCGCCGGTTCGCGAAAGAAAATCAATACCGCGAAGAACATCAGGAAAACGCTGGCGGAGCAAACACGAAAAACAGTCTCCACTCCAAAATGCCGATGCGCCCAGGAAGCGATGTACGGACCGGAAGCGCTGCCGATGTTCACCATGGTGTAGTAGATGGAGTAGCCGAGCGACCGAACATTTTCTTTGGACGTGCGCGCGGTCGTTCCGACTACACAGGGCTTGACCATGGAAATTCCCAGTGCGGGCAGCATCAGCACAAATCCGACAAAGACAATCAGCGGAACAGAATTTCGCACGGGCGCCAGCCACGGCGCTCCAATCGAGCCGATCAGAAAATATGCCGCGGCCAGAATCAGGTAGGCCAGCGAGAGCGCGCGGCGAAATCCCAGGCGGTCCGCTATGGCGCCGCCAAAAATCGCCAGGAACCAGACCATGCCTCCAAAGAGTCCGGTGAGCGTTCCGGTTTGTTGCGTGGAAAAATTCAGCTTTTCCTGCAGGTATACCGCAAGTGATGCGAACGCGCCGTAGTAGGAAATACGCTCGAAGATCTCGCTGATGTTGGCGACCCAGAACGGCCGCTCGAATCCGGTGCGAACGTCTTCAAAGCGCTGCGAGAAACTCATGAAAGCTCCCGGCTCATCAATCTCGTCAAAACGGCAGTCCGAGGTGTGCGGCGGGCATGATAGCAGACGAAAGGAAATTACAGTGACTATGCTTTTCCCACCAGGTCCGCCCAGGACGCCGTGGTTTCCGCTAGTTCGCGCAGGACTTCGGCATCATTTCGTTTGGAGCTTTTGAGGACGTGGAAGGAATGGTCAGCGGATTCGATGATATGCAACGTGGCTTGCGACCCCAGTTTTGCGCAGATAGGGCGCAACAATTTAAGGTCAGCGAAGGTATCGCGAGTTCCTTGTAGAAAGAGCATCGGCAGTGTGACTTTTGCCAAATGATCGGCACGTTTTGTTCCGGGGCGATCGGGCGGATGAAGCGGAAAGCCGAAGAACACCAAGCCTCGAACTTCGTCGAGAGAATGCTGCGCGGCGGCTTGCGAAGTCATCCGGCCGCCCATGGACTTGCCGCCCGCAAGTAGCGGCAGGTCAGGAGCGGCTTCCTTCGCAGTGCTCACTGCGGCAACGACTGTCGCAGTGAGCACTGCGGGCGAATCGGGAACGCGGCGGCGCTGCTCCATGTAGGGAAACTGATACCGGAATGTGGCAATGCCGTCTGCGGCCAGCTCGGCGCAGAGATTTTCCATGAACGGATGAGTCATTCCCGCGCCGGCGCCATGCGCGAGCACCAGCAGCCATCGTGCGTTTGCTGGCCGCGCAAGCAGCGCCGAAACATCGCATACGGATTCGACGGCAAATCGCAACTCTTGGCGTTCTGGCATTTCGACGCGATTTTAGCAGAGGCCGGTCAAATTGCAGGAAAATGCGGAGAACAGACGCAATTCGTGTAACGTACTGGAACGCGGCTGGAGCGTCGCAAACTGGAGGAGCCAAGCGTGCGGTTTTCAGGTCAATTCGCGATGTGCATGCTGGCAGCCTTACTTCTCCTTGCGAACGCTGCCGGACAGAGTGTCGCACGGCCAACCACCGAAGAATTGGCGGCGATCACCGAGCGAGGCCGCGCACTGCAGGAGTATGACCAGGCCGCCTGGCACGCAACCGACATGGTGCAAACCGCGAACCCCAAAACCATAGACGGCCAGCACTACCTCGCGAAAAAAGAAAATGGGCGATGGACAGTGGTATTCGGCGCGTTGAACAGCGACAAGTCTAATTTTTTAATTTCCTATCAAGCGGAACAGCTCGCCAAGCCCTCGCAATTTTCCGTGAAAAAAGTTGAGCCGCCCACCGAAGACACTGGGTTCTATCTGTTCGCGGCGCGAGCGCTGGAACTTGCATTGTCAGATTTTGGGCGTGTGACCCGGCCCTACAACTCCGCGGTTCTGCCGGCCACGAATACCGAGGTTAAGGACGGCGAAGGTCTGCTCTACGTTTATCTTTACCCTGCGTCGACCAAAGCCGGAGTTTTTCCGCTTGGCGGCGATGTCCGTTACCTGGTTTCGGCGGACGGAACCAAAATCCTGATTAAGCGCCAACTTCACAAGACAATTCTCGAGATTGCTGCAGCCAAAGCGAAAAAAATGGTTGCGGGATATCACACCCATGTCCTCAGCGAGCAACCTGAAGACACCGACGTCCTCCATGTCTTGCAGCAGGATCCCCCGCTGCCGGAGCTGATTGCCACTCCTCACTTTATTTATCAAGTAGCAGCCGATGGTTCCATCGGTTTCGGCAAAAGCCCAAAGAGATAATCTATGACTCCGCCGAAGATAACGAGCTCAGCCCTCGCGCAAGCCGACGGGTTTAGGAGCTTCTAATTGGCTTCGTTGATTTCACATGCAGTGGCGGCGTTAGGAATCGGCACCGTTTTCGCACGGCAGCAAATTCCGAGGCGCGTTTGGATCATTGGCGCTTTGTGCTCGATGCTTCCTGATATCGACGTGATCGGATTTCGTTTTGGCATTCGGTACGGTGACTTCTGGGGCCATCGAGGCTTTACGCATTCGCTGCCGTTTGCCGCGATTCTTGCGACCGTCGTAATAGCTGTCGGATTTTTCCGTGAGACAGAAGGCGTCAGCCGCGCGGTGCTGTGGTTGTATTTTTTTCTCGCGACCGCCAGCCACGGTGTGCTGGATGCCATGACCAATGGCGGGTTAGGTGTGGCGTTCTTCTCGCCGTTTGATAACACCCGCTATTTTCTTCCCTGGCGGCCAATTGTAGTTTCACCAATTTCGGTGACGCGCTTTTTCAGCGAACGAGGCATCGCTGTCTTGCACAGTGAACTTCTCTGGATCTGGATTCCCTCCGGTGCACTCGCCGCGCTGGCATTTTTTATGCGACGGGCCTGGCCAGTTTATCGCGACGGGAGGCGAAGTCACTGAATCCACCGCGCTTAGCGCCGTGCAAAACGCTCATCTGTCGCATCCACTTTTTGCGTTGGACGCCCGCCGCACCTCGCCCTAAATTGATAGGACTGTTTCGGAAGCCCGTGCAGCGCGGTGGTCCCTGCGCGGTTGCACGCTGGCGCTTCGACCAAATGCATCCGGCCCGTTCACCGGGCCGCGGAAAGAGCAATGACAGCTGCGCCGACGCCAATCCGAACCCATGCCTCGCTCGCGTTCGTGAACTACCACATGGATAACGCGTATGACGAGATGTTCGCCTCGCTGGGTCTGCCGCGCGAACATTACCGCGCGCTTCAGCAAACCCTGCTCGGCCTGGCCCCCGAAGAGCTGCGCAAAATCCAGCAAGCCGCCGATCTTACTTTCCTTCACGAAGGAATCACCTTCACCGTTTACGGCAGCAAGGAAGGCACCGAGCGCATTTTCCCAAACGATCTTTTGCCGCGTATCATTCCGGCCAGCGAATGGGCGCGCATTGAAAAGGGACTCACCCAGCGGCTCACCGCTCTGAATCTTTTCTTGCGCGACATTTATCACGAAGGCCGCATTTTCGCCGAAGGCGTCATTCCCCGCGAACTCGTCTATAGTTGCAAACATTTTCGTCGCGAAATGCGCGGCCTTAACGTTCCGCGTGACATTTACGTGAGCATCTGCGGAACTGATCTGGTTCGCCTGCCCGACGGCTCGTTCGCGGTACTCGAAGACAATCTTCGCGTGCCCAGCGGCGTCTCCTACATGCTGGCCAATCGCAAAGTTTTAAAGCGCGTTTTCCCGACGCTCTTCCGCGATTATGGCGTCTGGCCCATCGATCATTATCCGCAAGCGCTGCTCGCCACCTTGCGCTCCATGTGGCCGGAAAATTGCTCCTATCGCAACGATCCGACCATCGTTTTGCTTACGCCGGGCGTTTCCAACTCCGCCTATTTCGAACACGCCTTCCTCGCACAGCAAATGGGCATTCAAGTTGTGGAAGGCCGCGACCTGCTGGTGCATGACAATCTGGTGTACATGCGCACCACCGCGGGACTGCGCCGCGTGGACGTCATCTATCGCCGCGTGGACGACGATTTTCTCGACCCGCTGCGTTTCCGCACGGATTCCATTCTCGGCGTGCCCGGCCTCTTCAACGCCTACCAAGCCGGCAACGTCACCCTTTCCAACGCCATCGGCACCGGCGTGGCCGACGACAAAGCGGTCTACGCTTACGTCCCGCAAATTATTCGCTACTACCTCAACGAAGAACCGATTCTGCCCAACGTCGAAACTTTTTTGATGACCGATTCCACCCACCGCCAGCACACGCTCGACAATCTCGACAAGATGGTGGTCAAGGCGGTCGGCGAATCCGGTGGCTACGGCATGTTGATCGGCCCGCAAAGCACCGCAAAACAGCGCGACGAATTTCGCGCCCGCGTTCTTGCCGATCCGCGCAACTACATCGCGCAGCCTACGCTATCGCTTTCCAGCGCGCCCTGCCTTATCGACGGCGCGGTCGAATCGCGCCACATTGATTTGCGTCCGTACATTTTGATGGGCGAAAAAGTTACGCTGGTTCCCGGCGGACTTACTCGCGTTGCTTTGCGTCCCGGTTCCCTGGTTGTGAACTCCTCGCAAGGCGGCGGCAGCAAGGATACTTGGGTGCTCCGCGATGGCGATCGCACCGGAGGTCCCGCAGTCGCATGAGGCCGCCGCGCAACTTTTACATAAAGACCTTTCGCCGTGAAGCCGGCATGCTCTCTCGCGTCGCCGAAAATCTTTATTGGATGAGCCGCTACCTCGAACGCGCCGAACACACCGCGCGTCTGCTCGACGTCGAGCTTCAGTTGTGGCTGGATCAGTCGCCCGAAGTCGGTGCCGGCCGCTGGCGTTTCCTCGTCGACGCCTTGCAGGTCGCAGGCGTACAAGGCCGGCTAGATCCGCTGCAGCTTGCGGAGACACTGGTTTTCAGCCGCGCCAACGGCTCTTCAATTGTTTCTTGCATGTCCGCCGCGCGCGAAAATCTCCGCCACGTCCGCGAACAGTGCAGCTCCGAAATGTGGGAGCAGCTGAACAAACTTTATCTTCAGGTGATTGACCGCAGCCCCGAAGAAGGCTGGATTCTCAACTCCCACGAACTCTTTCGCGCGGTGCAGGAAGGCGCCCATCTTTTTCAGGGCGTCACCGACGCCACCATGAGCCACGGCGAAGGCTGGCAATTTATTCAGCTTGGCCGCTACGTCGAGCGCACCAACACTCTTGCGGCGCTGATGGGTACGCATTTCAAGCGCTCCGCTCCACCCAGCGATCAGCCGGTGGACAGCGCGGAATATCTCAGCTGGGTCGGTCTGTTGCGCGGCTGCGCCGCGTTCGAAGCATATTGCAAGGCGCAGACTGCGGAAATTCGCCCGCTGCGAGTCGCCGAATTCCTGCTGCTCAATCCAGAACTCCCGCACTCCGTGCGTTTTTCCGTTGACCGCATGAACGCCGCGCTGCACGTCATCGGCGACCTCACCGAGCGCCGCGAAAAAATGCCCGCCCGCATCGCCGGGCGCCTGCGCGCCAAATTGAGCTTCAGCCAGATTGAAGAGGTCATGGAAGACGGCGTCGCTACTTACCTGGACAGCGTTCGCAGCGACTGCGCGGAAATTCACGCGGCCATTCACCAGATTTATTTTGATTATGCAATCGACGCGGAACTTGCTTCCTAGCTGAAAAATGAAGGTTTTGGAAAAAATGAAACTCTGGCGCAGTTAGAGTAAGAAACAAAATTCGAAAATGGCCTATTCGATAAAACATATCACCACCTTCCGCTATCACCCCGCCGTCGGCGAAAGTGTGATGGAAGTTCGCATGCAGCCGCGCTCCGATCTGCGCCAGCGCTGCATGACTTTTTCGTTGGACGTCGCGCCCCACGCCAACGTCATGATGTACCGCGATTTTTTCGGTAACGCGGTGCATCATTTCGATATTCCCGGCCGCCACAAACTGATCGAGGTCACCGCACACGCCATCGTGGACATCAATCCCGCCGCATGGCCCGCGGTAAGCTATGGCACTTGGGAAGATCTCGACACCCGCGTCACCGAAGGCGACTACTGGGAAATGCTCCTTCCCAGCCAGTACGCCAAGCCCACTGATTTGTTGGTAGAGCTCTCCGCGGAGCTCAAGCTCGAGCGCCGAGTCTCGCCACTCGAATTGCTCATTGATCTCAATCAATCGCTCTACGATAAATTCGACTACGCTCCCAACACCACCAAAGTTGATTCGCCGATCGACGATGCACTTCGCGCCCGCCGCGGCGTCTGCCAGGACTTTGCCCACATCATGATCGCGCTGGTGCGGCAGTTGAAAATTCCTTGCCGCTACGTCAGCGGCTATCTTTTTCACGGCGACAAAGCAAAAGACCGTTCGCCCTCCGGCGCAACCCACGCCTGGGTGGAAGCCTATCTTGGCGAAGCCGGCTGGGTCGCTTTCGATCCCACCAATAATCTGTTGGGGTGCGAACGCCACATCCACGTTGCCGTCGGCCGCGATTATGCTGACGTCCCGCCGACTCGCGGCGTCTACAAAGGCGACGCCGAAAGCGAACTCAGCGTCCGCGTCACCGTCGCTCCAGTGGACGCTCCTCAACCCGACGAACTGCCCCCCGCGATGGTCTTCCGCAGCAAGCGCCCCGATTCGAAAATCGCCTCCGCCACCGATCAGCAGCAACAACAGCAGCAGTAACGCCTAACGGTCGCGACTCTTATGTAGCAGCGGCTTTATGCCGCTGCTCTTTCTTTTCTTCTGCCGATCGCCGCCGCATCTACTTCACAAACAATCGCGAATGAAACTCCAGCGAAGCCGGCAAATGCTCCGCGAAATATTGCCAATCATGCCTTCCGGGATAAATGTGCGCCTCATGCGGGACATGCCGCGCGACAAGAATCTTGTCCAGCGCGGTGGCGCCGGTCTCAAATCCAAAATCATCCTGATCGCCGCAATCAAAATAGATTTTGAGTCCCGCAAGATTTGCGCTGCGCGCCAACGTCAGCGGACTGTTGCGATCCCAGAACACCGGATCGGGCGGTGAACCGAACGTTCCGCCGAGCACCCGGCTGCGGATTCCGCCACCCGCGGTCGGCGCCGTAAACGCCGGAAGCTTATCGATAACCGCAGCGCTGTGCGCGCTCACAGCCGAAAACAGCTCCGGATGATGAAACGCCAAATGCAGCGCGCCGTAGCCTCCCATCGAAACTCCGGAAACGCCGCGATTCGTGCGTCCCGGCCGTACGCGATAGCGCGATTCGATTCCCGGCATAAATTCCTGCACCAGAAAATCCTCGTAGCGCGTGTTCCCATCATGCGAATTGACGTAGAACGACGCGCCCGCATTCGGCGTGGCAATCACGAATTCGCCGATCTGTCCGCGCTCCCACAAATCCTCCACCAGGTTGAATCCGCCGGTATGAATGAACGTCTGTTCGTTATCGCCGAGGCCATGGAAAAAATAAAGCACCGAATAGCGCCGCGTTTTATCCGAATCGTAGCTCGGCGGAAGAATCACGCAATAGTTCACTGGATGCGCCAGAATCTTGCTTGGCAGCGAATTGCATTCGATTCGGCCGGTGGCCGCAAAAGAAACCGGCGCGCAGCAAATCACCAGCAGAAAAGTCAGGAGAATTTGTCGAAGGGTCACGAAAATAGTTTACTCGTACCGCAGCGCATCCACCGGATTGAGTTTCGCCGCTCGCGACGCTGGATACAGCCCGGCGATCAAGCTAACCAGCACCGCAAATCCGATCGCGCCAGAAATCAGCCACCAAGGCACCGCAAAAATCTCCACGCCCGGCAAATCCTGCCGTTTCAGATAAACGTTCGTCGCAAACGTCAGCACCGCGCCAATCATCCAGCCGAACAGGACGCCTAGCACCCCGCCAGCAAGTCCCATCACGCCGGCTTCCACGAAAAATAGTTGCTTCACGTCGCTGTCCGCGGCTCCCAGCGCCTTTAGCACTCCGATTTCGCGTCGCCGCTCCAGAATCGCCATTACTAAGGTATTGATAATTCCCAGAGTGGCCACGGCGAGCGCCAGGCTCCCGAAAATTCCCAGCAACAAATCGAACACCGAAAAAAAGATTCGCAAACTCTTCGAAGCATCGAGCAGCGAAAACGCTCCGAATCCAAGCTCTTTAATTTTCGCCTCGGTCGCATCCACCAGCGACGGACTCTTCA
>Ga0210402_10001505_pt1 | contig 24074 bp, 37 predicted proteins | sample IncBWC7MmetaG_FD_161055 | JGI IMG/M metagenome (GOLD analysis project Ga0210402, IMG submission 161055) | Forest soil microbial communities from Barre Woods Harvard Forest LTER site, Petersham, Massachusetts, United States - Inc-BW-C-7-M | ecosystem: Environmental > Terrestrial > Soil >... | reverse complement strand
TTACGATCTATCCTCCCGAAGTCAGCACAATCGACACACTTTCGCCAGCCGTCCGCACTTGCCACCAATGCAACAAGCCGCACGACGGCACTGAGCGCGAGATTCTCGTCGGGAGTTTCCTGCGCTGGCTGCACCCTGGTTGCGAATCTGCTTTCATGGAACGAGTGCGAGGAGGCTAAGAGTCAGTCCGCTCGCCTCTAAGATGGCATCATGACGGAACCCCAGAAGACCGCAGCCATCCGTGACATTAAACAACGAATCGCAATAGCCGAAGCACGCGGCTTGCGGGCAACCGCCCGATCATGGAGGGATCTACTGGCGACGTTTGAGTCGCGACCCGCTTCAGAAATCCTGTGGGGGAACAAGGATAGCGGGGACAAAGCGTGACGCACACAAGGCGGAGGAACGCCCATGGCAGACAAGCTCCCGTGGTTCAAATGCTTTCCCACAAAACTCCTTGGGGCCCTCGCCGGCATGCCAGCGCCCGAGAAGCTCGTCTACCTGATCGTCCTCCTACGCATCTATGAGAATGGCACCTGCTGTCCGGACAGCGTCGACGCCATTGCGGTGCGCACAGGGCTTGCAAAGCGCGTGACTGCGAACGCATTGCATACGCTATGCGCCTGCAACCGCCTTTTGTTGATAGATAAGGGTTATTTCAACCCGATCGCAAACGCTCTTTTAGAGGAGCGCGAAAACCAAATTGTGGCCAAAAAATTGGCGGCTGAAAAGGCAGCTCGCGCAAGATGGGAAAAAGCTCAACAGATTCAACAAAACGGGCATGCGGGCCGCATACCATCCGCATTGCAGACGCATGCGGTTGCAATGCAGATTCTAGACTCAGATTTAGATAAAGAAGGAAAGAAAGAAAGAACCCCCCTACCCCCCTCCGGGGGGGCGAGCGCGCGCCAGGAGTCGCCATCGAAAAAGGAACCTCGGAACCGGGGGGCCACGCTACCAGCCGACTGGCAACCGAGCATCGGTTCGATCGCACTCGGGCACCGCCTTGGTTTGGCCGACTTTGAAATCCAAGACGACGCGGACCGGATGCGTGAGTGGGCGACGGCGAACTCGAACCGGCAGATAGCTCGCAAGGCCGACTGGAACGCGACGTTCGATGGCTTCCTGCGGAGACGGGCGGACAAAAAGGGAGGATTGGTGAATGGACACCATCGGCAATCCGGTACAGCAGGTTCTGCAGCACGTAAAACCTTCGCAGACTACGCCCTCGAAAAAACTCGTGAAGCACACGAGGCCCGATCCAGACGAACTGCCGCCGATCTTCGACCCAACAGTGGACCGGAAGTTCCAGACGCTGGTTTGTTTCCGGGAAAATAACGGTGACATCGAGATACGCCGGCCGTTGTCGGCGGAGGAACGAGATGCGATTGAGGCGCGCAAGGCGGCGCTCGACCCCGTGATTGAACCCTACGGCCCGGACGACCGAACAGATTTAGAGGCGTGCTTGGGTACGATGTTTGCCGGATTCCGGTCGATGCGCCAGCAGGGCGATACGGTAGCGACCACGGTCATGATCACGCTCGGGGTGCTGCGGAAGTTCCCGGCCTGGGCCATCCAGGCGACCTGCGGGAAGGCTGCCGCTGGCGTTATCAACCCGCACTGGCCGCCGAACGATGCCGAGCTAGCCACCGTCGTCCGCGCGCTCGTACAGCCCTACCGCGCCGCTCACGATCGCGCGCGCAGGCTTCTGGAGGCGAAAGTCTCATGACCCTGTTTTGGCACCCGACCGGCCCTCGCATACGCTTTTTGGGCGGCGTATTGTTCATCGAGGATCTGAACCCGGAGACGAGGATGCAGTGGCGCATGAGCCAGTGGGAGATGTTCAAGCTTGGTGTGCGCTGCCTCTTCGCTTCGGTATCTCAATGACTGACGACGAGGTCTTGGCGGGATTGATCATGGCCGCGCGAGCGGAGCGCGAGGCGGGTTTTGAAGGGTGGTCCTCGCCGCCAGATCAATTGCTCGAACAATGCGACAAGCTTTGCGCGCAGGGTTTGGCTGAGCGCGAAAACGATCATCTCGTACATTACCGCCCAACCGCGGAGGGCGAGCGCGTTTGCCAAATCAAAATTAGTCGCGTTCAGTGAGGTAACGGCGGGCTAGGTTGGCGCACCGCTGAAACACCAAACAAGCGCCACCACCTATCGGAGATAGAACCCGATGACCGAAGTGAACGATAACGAAAAAGTCCACAAGCTCGTAGACAGGGCCTTGACCGCAAGCGATTCAACGGACGCCATGCGGTTCACCCAGGCCGCCCTTAACGCGGCGCACGCCATGCAGGTGCTTAGAACTGGACCATGGCCCGCCAAGCCAACAAGTTAGCGGGCGCTGCCCACCACACCGTCTCATGAAGCGGTGGCGATAGTGGGAGCGATCAGAAGCCCGCTAGAGGGCTGTGCCCATGACCGTAATTCGCGCGGTAGGCGCAGCCCTCACCTATCGAGAGGTAGTGATCATGGAATATGAGTATTTGGTGGTTCATACTGATAACGATGAGCCTTGGATACGTGCTGTGTTCTCGTCAGAGGATAAGGCTCGGGAGTATATCAATTCCAGGCATGGGGATTTTGGGTCTGACTGGCGGATCATTCCTATCGTGCGAGACCCCCCATGCGCAACTTCTCCAGACTGAGGAAAAGATGGGTGATGGCTTCAGCGAGTACAGTCTAGCCGACGATTACCCCGGCCAATGGGCTCGGGTGAAGATCCTGCCCGAAGCTCCGCAGTACGCCGACATCCGCGCGATCTGCGAGAGCGGGAAGCTCGACAAGCGAGCATGGCGCTGGGATAACCATGGGCACCTGTGGGTGTCGTACCACACCTTCATAACCCAAGGAGTCTACGTATCATGAACAGCCTCGTGGAGCGGCTGCGGTTGCGCGGCAGCCAGCTGATGGTGGAAGCCGCCGATGAGATCGATCGGCTTGAGGCTGACAAGGCCGAAATATCAAAGGCGGCCTCGGACCTGTTGCACGAGAACGAGCGCCTGCAAGCCGAAGTAGTCAGAGTTGCCGCGCTTGGCGTGCCGGGGTTTTGAGTAAGCCCCCGATGTCCGATCAGGTTGAGCGCGAGGTGATCAATGTTTTTTGACCCGCAATGCAAGCCAGCAAACGCGCAAGCCGCTGCCTGGGTCTCGGTCAGGACGCAGGCGCAAGTGTGCCTCGACGCCATTGACCTTATCGAGCAAAGGGGCTGGTGCCAGGGCACGGCAGAAGAACCCGGCACCCCCGACAAGCCCGGCCCCGTTTGCGTCTCGCGAGCTTTGTTTTTAGCGTGCCCGCATTCTTACGTTCTCAGAAGCGCCCTCTGCAATAAACTGTCGGGGCTTGTTAGCACGCGCTATGTCCATTTGTGGAACGACGTGCCAGGACGAACCAAGGCCGAGGTCGTGGCCATGCTGCGGAAGGCCGCTGCATTGTAATGAGCAAAAAACACAAGCACCACATCGTCGTCGGCGAATATGGTCCGCCTTGCCCGCGCTGCCATCGTCCGACGCAAATCCGCGAGCACGACCAAATCCGTGAGAGGCACTTGCGGCAGCCGTTCTACTACTCGCGCTGGTATTATTGCACACACCGCGATTGCAAAACGACGCTGGTCATGCCGGAAGAGTTCAAGGTGCTCACCAATCCCTGCCCAGCCGTGCCCCACGCCGAAGCCAGTTAAAAAAGGGGCGGATTTTCCCCTTCTACCCCTTGACACTGTTTTTCCCGATTGATATTTTTAGCCCCGGAAGACATAGGGGTTGAAAAATGACAGAGACCATCGAGCGCCTGGAGACCGAGGTCGGGCTGGCCTTCTCCAAGCCCAAAATTGTCATGACCAAGTTCGGCGAGCGCCAGTTATGCACCGCCCCGATTACCGAGAAAATCAAAGATAAATGGTGGGAGGTTTGGAACTCTCGCAAACCCCTCCTGAAGGCTGCGGGCTTCGGTTGTGGCAAGAACAACTTCGACGGCGAGGGCAGATGGGAGGTGACCCACTGGGTGTCGACCATGAGCGCGGTCGATCGTGAGCAGGCTGCGGCTGCCAGCCGGGCGACCGACGCGGCGATCGAAATCCCCATCCCCGAGGGCCTCGCCCTGATGCCCTTCCAGAAGGCCGGCGTGGCCTACGCGATGCCGCGCGCGGGCACCCTGATCGGTGATGAAATGGGACTCGGCAAGACCATCCAGGCCATCGCGGTGGCCAATGCGATGGTGCCGGCGCCGAAGAAAATCCTGGTGGTTGCGCCAGCGAGCTTGCTGGCGAACTGGCGGAACGAAATCAACAAGTGGCAGACCTTGGCCGACATGCCGGTCCACATCATCCGGCCGGGCTTGGTGTTCACCGGCAAGCCGGACGGCTGGTATGTGATCAACTACGACATCGTGACCCGGTACGCGGCCGTACTGACCAGCACCGACTGGGACTTGGCGGTCTACGACGAGTGCCACAACATGAAGACCCGCACGGCGCAGCGGACCTTGACTTTGCTCGGCGGCACCAAGCTGGACAAGGAGACCAAGAAGCGGGTGACCGTAGCGGGGGTGACGGCGCGGAAGCGCCTGATGCTGACCGGCACGCCGATCCTGAACCGGCCCGCCGAACTCTACCCCTTGCTGCACAACCTCGATCCGAAGCGGTGGGGTTCCTGGTCGAGCTTCACCCGGCGCTACTGCGCAGCCCAGTACAACGGCTTCGGTTATGACACCAGCGGCGACTCGCGGCTCGACGAACTGAACGCGCGGCTGCGGGAGACGGTGATGGTGCGGCGTCTCAAGAACGAGGTGCTGACCGAGTTGCCCGCGAAGCGGCGGCAGGTGGTTCCGCTGACCTACGACGAGGACGACGCGACCATTACGGCGGCGATCAAGCGGGAGAAGGACGTCTACGAGAAGACCGAGAACGCGATCGCCCAAGCAAACGCCGCGAAGCAGCGGGCCGAGGCCGAGGGCGACGAGGAAGCCTACAAGATCGCGGTCAAGGCGCTGAACGAGGTAAGTGGGATTGCCTTCTCGGAGATGGCCAAGGCCCGCCACGAGACCGCCATCGCGAAGGTGCCCTACGTGATCGAGCACCTCAAGGAGACAACCGGAAAAATTCTCTGCTTCGCTTGGCACCAGGACGTCGTCGACGCGATCTGCGATGCGGTCCGGGACCAGGGTGTGGTCTCGATCACCGGCAAGACGCCCCAGGAGAAGCGGGACGGTATCAAGGACGCCTTCCAGACCAACCCGAACATCCGGTTCTTCGTCGGCAACATCCGGGCGGCCGGCGAGGGGCTGACCCTGACGGCAAGCTCCCATGTGGTCTTCGCGGAACTCGACTGGACCCCGGCGCGGATCAGCCAAGCCGAGGACCGTGCGCACCGGATCGGCCAGACCGAGTGTGTCCTGGTGCAGCACCTCGTGCTCGACGACAGCCTGGACGCCAGGATGGCGAAGATGGTCGTCCAGAAGCAGGAGGTGATCGATCGGGCCCTGAACCAGAAGACCGAGGGCACCGAGAAGGAGCGGCCCGAGATCGAGGTCTCGGTAGTCCCGCTGGCTCCCGAGCAGATGGCCGAGCAGCAGGCCAAGGACGATCGCAGAGCGCGGTTGGATGAGGTGGCGGCTACCCTCACCCCCGAGCGGATTGCCGCGATCCACGCCGCCCTGCGGACCGTAGCGGCCTACGACGAGGATCACGCTCGCTACGAGAACGGGGTGGGCTTCTCGAAGCTGGACACAATCTTCGGGGGCGAGCTTGCCGCCCAGGCCAGCTTGCGGCCCCGGCAGGCTGCCGCCGCCATGAAGATGATCCGCAAGTACCGGCGGCAGTACGACAGTCACCTCTACCAGACGATCTTCGGGGTGGAGGCATGAAGGACCCGGTCGACCACATCCTGCGGCCGAGGCTGCCATGGCGGGACTCGGCCGACATCACCGAATGCGGTCTCACAGAGGCGAACCGCGTGATTACACGGGAAACGTACGACCGGCGCCTGAAGGACCTTGGCCGACAAAGGACAGCCATGCTGACCTGCATGACGTGCTCCGATGCCGCGACGCGGTGGCGTGACTGGAACGACGATCCCCGCCTTGCTCTCGCGCGCGAGATCGAGTGGGAGCGCGGAACATATTATTTTCGGCGACACAATGATCGTGGCGACCGTCTTAGGAGCGAGCTTGTCGCTATCGAGAAACTGATCGGTGCGCACCGGCAGGAGTTTTTGAGCCTCGTTGAAATCATCGAGCGGCAGCGCGAGTGGCTTGCGAAGAAGGCCGCTCGCGTTCAGCGCCCGAAGGATCGGGAGCCCTCGCTATGAATCCGAATATGCCATCCCGCTGGGTCATCGACCACGAGTACGTCGGCGCCTGCCGCTACACCGGCTACCAGCCTAAATCGATCAGGCTCAAGCTTGAGTGCGGACACAAGGTGGTCCGCAAGGCGAGTGCAGGTGTGCCCAGACGTGCGCAGTGTCCAGAGTGTGCGTGGGCGGCGCGGCTTCGAAGCATCGATCCGCTTGGTGATCGTCGGCATGAGGAAGTTTAACATTTGGGGCGCCGTGAAACCCCTAGCAGGGAGTTCGGGCGCGATTGAGTCGAACGGGCATATCGCCCAACACGGCGCCCCTTCGACTTAAGCGCCTACGGGATGTTGGCAACGAGGGAGGTGGTTTCGCGTCCTCGCCCGACGAAATCTGCAAAGGTTGCGTGAGGAAGGGGGCATGGTGCCCCAACCCGCAGGCGCTTTTGAAATCAAAATGGAGACACAGATGCACATGACACCACTTGAATTTGCGTTGGCGTTCGCTCTTGGGTGCCTGTTAAGCTTGCTCTTCGGCTTTGCGGTCGGGCGGATCTGCAAGTGGGTTAGCACGCCGTGGCGATATTGAAGCGCCAATGAAATACGCCAAGACACGCCTTGCTATTGCTGTCATCATCATCGCGGCACTAACCGGGACCATCAGCACCGCTTTTGTCGTATATGGCACCGACTACCCACGCGGGCTGCGTTGCTCCACGATTCCTGCCACCCGTTGCGATAGGCGCTAGATCATGGGATGCGAGCGCGAGCACGACATGCGCCACGTCGGCCGCTGCAACGCCGGATGCGGCCAGGGCGACGACTGCGGTTGCTCCGTGCCAGTCTTTACCTGCGCGATCTGTGGCGACTCAGACTATGGTGACAACGAAGAGGCGATGTTCATACGCGAGATGTGCCGCAAAGGGAGGGAGGACAAATGAGGTTCACCCAACAAGACCTCTCGGAAGCCGCCCGCGAGTTTGACGACATAGACCCAGGTGACGAAAAATTCTACGAGAAGGTCTGCTTGAAGATCATCAATGATTGCTTGCGTGAAGGGAGGACCACGCTTCAAATTTTGCGCAAGCACCACGGCGGCACCACCCCCGAATCAACAATCCATAGGGCGGCGAAGGCCATGGCTTTTTATACCGCGCAGACAAACGTCAACCTGGATTGTATGGAGATAACACCAGCGCCGGGCCTCCGGCAAATGATCGAGACAATAGTTAAACCAGAACTAAAATGAGACTGATCCGCGTCTTCCCGCGAAAGACAAAGGCCACACCGGACGACGATCTTGTCCGCTTCGGACCACCTGGATTTTTCGATGAAGCCGACGAGGTGCACGTCTCGGTCACGTTCACCTATGACAAGGCGCGGGCCGAGGGACTTGCCGAACAATGGAAGTCGGTGGCACCCGTGAAGATCGGCGGCGTGGCCTTTAATGACACGAGCCTCGAATTTATCCCCGGCCGCTACATCAAGCCCGGCTACACGATCACCTCGCGGGGCTGTCCGCGCCGATGCTGGTTCTGCAAGGTCCCCAAGATGTGGCCGACCGTCAACTTGCTGCCAATCCATGACGCCTGGAACATCCTCGACGATAACTTGCTCGCCTGCCCGCGCCCGCACGTCGAGGCGGTTTTCCAAATGTTACGGCGGCAAAAGCGCAGGGTCGAGTTCACCGGCGGCCTGGAAGCTCTATCGCTGCAGGACTACCAAGTGGATCTGCTAGCGAGCCTGACGCCCCGGCCGAATATGTTCTTTGCCTACGATCCCCAGGACGAGTTTGAGACTCTGGCTGTTGCCGCCAGCAAGCTCCTGGCAGCAGGCTTCACCGCTCGATCCCATCGTCTGCGATCGTACTGTCTGATCGGTTATCCCAAGGACACGTTCGACGCCGCTACAAAGCGGCTTACCGACTTGATGTCGATCGGGTTCACGCCGTTCGCTATGCTGTGGCGGCCGGACACTAAGAGCCAAGAGAAGCATGCGCCGGGATCTAACTGGCGTGCGTTTCAAAGACGCTGGGCGCGCCCGGCGCTAATTCACGGAAAGAAACACAATGTCGGCACACAGCCAGCAAATAAATACGCCGACGATTAAGAAAGGCAGCCACCAATTCTTCATTTGGGCGACGCAATCTGTAACCGGCAGCGGCCATCACCTCGCACCAGGGAGCCACTTCCCCTACACCGATCTTAGCGCCACCGATCTCTATGCCGGCAATCCGCCGTCACCGACGGATCACTCTCATGGGCCTAGCAGCATTTGACACGAGCATGAGAGCTGTTACCTCGCATAGAACATCCGCCCACATCGGAGAAGCATGACGGTTCGGTGAGTGCGATTGAGTGCGGCTGTGCCGCGCCGGTAGCCTCGGTGCCTCTCTTGCCTCCAATGGATCGCTGTGTCAAAGGGAATATCTCGCGCCGGACGATTAGAGGCGCTTCCTCTGTGCGTCCGACCTCAACTGGCGCCCTGAAGCACGGTGTGAGGCCGCGCCTTCAGGGTTGCCGGTGAAGAAATCGGCTGTCGCGACAGCCGTAGGGGACCGGGGCGCACTGCCACGGCCGTGAAAACTTGGAAAGTAGCCCCGGCCCCGTACTAAAACTTCGCGACGACAGGCCGGTCTTGGACGGTGTAGAAGCCAAGAAGCTTCGCGAAGCTTATCAGGTTTTGGCCCAGATCGTTGCCCTGTATGACTACACAAATCTAGATCGCGGAATTGGAACGGCGCTACCAGAAGGTAAGCTGTGGCTCCGCGCTCGCGAATTGAGTAAGCCCCGTTGACCCAGCTTGTGATTAACCGAGGGCCGGAAGTCATGCGCCGTATTGCCATTGCTGTTTTTGTCGGTGCCATAGGCATCTTAGCCGTGGCAGCCATACAAGGATAAAGGCGGCTTGATTTGCGCGCGATTAACGAGCGATGCGTCTACTGTTCGATCGCGGGCGACACATGGGACGCCGTCGTGATTCACGTCGATCCGGCCGCCGAGGACAAGGTCGACATCGCCGTATCTGGTCCTGGCCTGAAGGATGATTTGATCTTCCGCTCGATCAGATGGAGCCATATCGCAGGCGTGCGCGGAACGGCCTCTGCATCCCAGCCAGCTTGGATCAGCGCTTCGGCGTGATCCGCCAGAAGCTCGGCCAGGGCTTCTCGCCCCTTCTGGGTGATTTGGGTGTGAATGTCGCCAACTTCTTCCAGGTATCCATCGCCAACAAGGCTCTTCGTGGATACCCGATTCCTTTCCCACTCGGTGGCTTCTACCCCCTTGAGAACGGCGGCGTGCTTGTTGCGGATGACGACCAGACGCCCGTCGAGGTGATCAATCAGTACGTCACGCTTCCGACGAGAAAGATACTCACTCATTGCGCTACTCCTACACTACGGGGATTACGATCTGACTCGGTGTCTCCGATGGGCGATCTTTGTGCCGCCAGCATGCTGCTTGCGAACAAGCAAGCGCAACTGCGCCACCTCGCGCTTGAGGCTAGCGATGTCGCGCCGCATGGCGTTGAACTGTTTGCGGTTGACGCTGACCGAGTGGGTCCGCTGGTAGTCGCCGTAGAGCCCGGCGCTCGCGCCCACGGCGCTAAGGACCGGAGCTATTGGTGCCAAAAATGCAGCAATGGCGATCAGGAAAACCGGGATGGCAAACACTCGATCCCCCTCCACAAAGCCTGTGGAAAACTACACGGAAAATTGCGGGTTGCGCAAGGGAAACTTTTCCCTATAGGTTTGGGGCGGCCCCGTTGAAGGGCCGGAACAGAGAGGGTGAAATGAGAGTCTTACTACTCATTGGCACTATTGCGTCCGCCATCACGATGTTGAGTTCCCAGGCAGACGCGAGCTACCGACACCTGCGACACCATTATCACCGACACGTTCACTTCGGCCGCTATCTGGCGATGCGGCATTTCCGGTATCACCATCAGCGCCACTACGTTAGGCACCGAGACCCTGTTCACGTCGGGAGCGGCGGCAAGCCGGCTTGCTTCTGGCGGGCCGCCTCGATGGGCGGTCCCTGCGGATGCTGGGCGGGGTGGAAGGTGCTCGGCGTCGTCGATCAGTTCTGGAGGGGCGTCAATCTCTGGTGGGCGGATGATTGGAGGAAGTTCCCCCACGTTGAGCCTGCAGCAGCAAATGCAGCCGTGAGGCCAGGGCGGCATGTCGCCCCGGTCGTTCCCGGTTCTTATGACGGTCGCAGCGTGCTTGTCGCCGACAGTTGGGCAACGCATCGCGTGAGAACGACTGGCTTGGTGTTCGTGCGCGCACCAGCGTCGCACCCGATCAGCTATTCTGGTCCGATGCCGCTATGACGAGCGCCCCACACTCTCGGGCGGCAAGCACCTATCGCGGTGATTACGCCAGGGTGACCACAGGGAAGATACGTCACGTCTCGATCCACCTGACCCACGAGCAGTTCGCGGCGCTCGATCGCATAGCTCGCGATCGGAATATAACTCGTGGGGCGCTTGCCCGAGACTTCGTACTCACGATGCTTGGCACCGAGGTCGTGCGCGACCTTAACGCCCTGCTCGGCGAATAAAAAATGGGCCGCTGCGCGCGCGGCCCAGTCTGAGACTACTGGGAGGAAACGTCCAAGGAGGACGCTCATGCAGCGCTCCGAATGTCCGGGCGCCACCGTTGATTTATAGCCGGCCCGGCAAGCGAGGGCAAGAGGGACGGCAGGATGAGAAGACGGGCATGCGTGCGCTGCGGAAGGATGCTTCGGCAGCGTAAGAACACGACGGGGCTGTGTTACGAGTGCTTTAAGGGCCGCAACCCGACCCCTTACCGTCCCGCAACGCCGGAAGAACGCAGACTAATAGATAATGCCCGGCGAAGTCTGGTGGCCGCGTTGATGCGGGGGGATGAGTTGACGTGGAGCTTGACCTGTCAGGCCTTGGCCGAAATTCTCCAGGAGATGCGGACTAAGCCGCCCGGCGACGCCGTCACCTAGCCATGGGCCTTCATGACGCTCATGGCGACGACGATGAGAGTGCCTATCGAAACAGCAGCACCAAGGCATCCCAAAATGATCCCCCACAAAGCAATCGCGCCAGCCGAGCGGCCGCTGGAGACGTCCCCGGTCGATGTCAACCGCGCCACCGTTGCGTCGAGCTTCGCCAGCGTGATCGCCGTAGAAGGATCGCTGATCGATGTCTTGCTCTCGATTATGGTCAGCCGCTCTTTGATGTCGCCGACCTGTCCCTCATAGGACTTTGCGATGCCGCCGATCTTGTCGTCATAGTTTTTCGTTATGGTGTTGATCTGAGAAGTGATCCCATTGATCTGCTCTTTGAATTGCCCCTCGCTCTTGTTGACAACCTCCTTTGCCGCCGCAAAAGCGTTGGCGACCGCAGCCTCGACGACCTTGGTAGCCTTGTCGCCCTGGTTGTCGCGCTCGGAGATTTGCGTCTTTACCCCGGCCAGCTTCTCCGACAGAACCTCGCGAAGCGCGAATACCTCATGCTGCACGTCCATGGTTGTCGGGGTCCGGTCGGCAAATGCCTGCAACAGTTTGACGGCTTTGTCGCTCGCGTCTATACGAGCTTCGATCGCACCGAGTTGCGCTTCAAGAAGCTCGCGAAGCCAGAAGTTCTCGCGCAGCAATTGCTGCGTAGTCAGCGGTGTCGGGTCTGCCATGACACCAGTGTTATAGCGCAGAGCACCGCCGTTGGATTCGTCGGCGCTTGGTACTCGCCTGACCATTGCTTGCCCCCCCTTCTCCTCTCAACCTTCATACCGCTCTCGCCTCACCAAGCCTTTCGATCTCTTTAACGTGCATCTCGTAGAGCGAAAAGACGAGATGAAGAGATAGGCGAAAGTGGGCCATAACGCTATCGACAGGTTCGCCCCCCGCCGCCCTGGCCAGGGTAGCGGACGAGACAGTCTTGATGTTTTCATGGAACGCCGCGCGCACCGCTGCCAAAGCCTCTTGCCTCGGATCGAACTCGGCCGTCAATTCCGCACCAAATGATCCATGAGGTTTTGCTTGAGCCATTCGTTTTGCTCGGATGTGCCGGTGTACTCGCCTGCATAGCCCAACTCTTTAGCAAGCGTCGCTCGCGAACTCATGCTGCTGTCCATCCCCATCAGCTTGAGGAAATCAACGACGGAGTTGCGCCAGTTGAGATTGCCGCCGACAGTCGACGCCTTGTTATCGAGATATTGCACTTTCTGGGCGTAGGTCGGCGCAGTTGTGAACAGCGCCTTTAGATCAGCGAGAAAACCCATCTTTGTTCCCTCCAGGGTGATCTTCGTCACGTTTGGCGAACGCTTCCGCTACGGCAACCTCCGCTGCAGGCGGTGCCGCTACATCGGCGGCGGGTGGGGCGGCCACGGCGGCAGCGGCAGGGGCAACCTCCGCTGCCGCTGCCTTAGCAGCGGCTACGACGCCGGGGCCGGTGCCAGTGAGCGATGACGTGAGGCGGTCGATAGTGCGGCTTTGAGAGTCGCCCTTGTTCTTCGATTCTGCGCTGGAGCCAAAGGTGTAGTCCACCACAGTCGTAAATTTAGCGACCAGGACCCCGATCAGCATATTGATGATGCCGAGGGCCGCTTGGTCCAAAGACTGAGGGGGATGAAACAGCCAGATTAAAATAACCCCGATGAACGTGCCGACCACAGCAAAGGCAATGATCTGCTGTGAATTAGTCCAGGTCTGTGGCCTCACCTCGTCGTCAGCCATATGCGCCCCCAGAACCAAAGAAAAAGCCGCCCCCGATTCGGGGCGGCTTCACAGTACCTAATCTAGCTGCGTAGCGTCTACCCTACGACTTCACGGGCGTCACTGGCGCCGCGGCCGCCGCCGCAGAGACTGTCGGCGGCTTGGTCGTGCTTGCTTTGAGGACCGCGTTGACCGCCGTTTGTGCATCTTTCACGGCGTGATAGGCGCTGACCGCCGTTGAGAGCGGCGTAGACCCAGCGAGCACCGACTTTGAAAGCACGTTCACGGCCTCGGTGGCGGCGTTGATCGCAAGCGTGGCCGCTGCCACGGTCGGGCCGGCGCCAGGGATGAAGTTCCCAAGAATCGAGGCCGCGCTGAGAGCTTCCTGGAGGGCGGCCAGGAGGGTGGATTGGTGCGCTGCAATCCAATGGAAAATGTTCTCTATGTCCACCTGGGCCGTCTTCTCGGCGCTCTGCAATAACTGCCAGCCCTTGGTGAACTCGGCGACGACCCATTGCTCGTCCTTCGCAAACCCAACTTCCAGCTTATGGACGAAAGCGGTCAAGCCGGTCGCGGCCGGCGGAGTAACCGGGATAGCGGGCTTCGCAGGCGTCGTGGTCATGACGTTAAACCCCTTTGTTTGGCGTTGAAGGTGCGGATAGCCATCGCGATCACCGGCACGATGCGGTTGATGCGCGGAAGCTCGGCCTCAACGAGGTTAAGCAAGTTCTCGGCGGCCGGCAACTCCTTGGTGGCGAGGTTCGCGAGGTGCTCGATGTCGGGCATGATCCCTTCGAGTTGAGTGATCTGCGCGTCGGAGAACCCCTCGAAGCGAAGGCCCCACCGTTCGAGCGGGGCTAATATCACGGAGTTTACCATTTTTACGCTCCCGAGCTTGCCGTGATCGGCGCAACCGGCGGCGGCGCCGTCGCAATCAGCGCATGAATGCGCGAGAACACGATATCCTGCGCGACCCCCCAGTCGTCCGGGTGTGGCGCATAGATCGGGATATTGCGAAGCCGTCCCGTCTTGGTGTCGTCCGAGCGGGGCGTGGTGCGCTTCCACTGGCGATAACCAAGGCCGAGGGTCTGGATCCAGGATGGATTGTAGATGTTGTCCGCGAACTGGACGTTGTCGGGCACCTTGACGTTGACGCCATACATCGAGTCCTGGAACCCGAACAGATAGCGGATGATCCGCTTGGTGCGGGACGCAACGACCGGCGCATTGTCGTCACCCAGGCTTGAGCCGCCAACCGCGATCGGGATGCCCGCTGGGACCCGCGCGATGATCGCGTCAAGCTCGTTGACCTGACTCCAGTTGTACGGCGAGGCGAAGGTCTCAAGGCCGGCCGCCTTGCACCGCTGCGTCAGCAGGCGAAGGCCGGTCGACCATGTCTCGATCGCCGCTCCGCCCATCCCGTAGGAAAGCAGCACCACTCCTTTGATCGTCATAAACGGTTCCCTTTCAAACGATCTTTTCGACTTCGGCCTTGAGATTAGCCAGCGCCGTCATGATCGGGCTCGGGTTGGGTGGCGGCGGTGGCGGCCCGACCCAGGAAACCCCCTGGCCGGCCGTTTCTGGCGGGGGATCGGTCGCACCACTCAGGGGAACGGGAGTACCCGTTGACGACTGCGTATAGGCCTGTGGCTTGGCCGCTGGTGCGGTTTGCCAGAACGGCTTCAGGGCCACCTTCCATTCGCGAAGCCAGCGTATGCGCTCCGCAAGGCCGTTGTAGCCCCCGTTGAGATGGAGGGTCACCCCGTGCACGTCGTCGCGCCGGGCGAGCGGCAAGCAGCCGCAGATGCGGACGAAATCAGCCACGGCACATTCGAGCGCCGTGGCGGGTCGAATAAGAATATCGGGGTCGTGGATCACGTCGAGTCCGGTAACGACCGCAAGGCGCGTGTAATTGGCCTTGCCGGTCAATTGCGACAGGCCCTTGCCGCGATAGTTCCAGCCGTCGTCAGAGGGCGGCGGGGCGTTGCCCATGCGCCCGCCATAGGCCACGTCGGCAATCATGCGCGGGTTGTGGGCATAGTGCTCGGCCATGGACTCGGTGAAATGGGTCGGGAAGGTTCGCCGCAATCCTTCGGCGGAATAGTTCAAGTTCTCGACCATCTCCAACCCGGCGCCACATTCCTCGGAGAATTGCGCCATGATATGGGCAACCTCCAAGGTGGTCGTAACGCCATACTTTTCGAACACCGCAGGCGCTGAGGCCGCAATGCCCTCGATCAACCCTGGCACATGCTGATCCCCATGGGACCAGAGGGTCTTGAGAACCGACAGGGGGAGAAGCTCGCCCATGAATCTTAACCTTTTCGGTGGTTGAAGCGCTCGACACTCATATCAGTATCAGGGCGGATAGTTGAAGAAAGCGTGTCCTTATTAAGGACGCGGGCTGTTAAGCCCCTGATCCTGGTATGAAACAACGGATGAGAACATTGAAGTCGGCTTTGCCTTTGGTGCCGTAGAAAATCGGCCACACCAGAGCGGGGCCGACCCGGTTCGGGGTCTTTATGACGGATTCGTCCGGGACGTTCCACCACGCCTGTTCTAAACGAACCTGATAGTGACACTGGCCAGTGCCAGCTTCGCATACCGTCTGCCAGTCTACATCTTCAATGCGCGTGGCATCACTGCCGTCGCAGCATGGCGTACCCTGCGAATTGTTCAGTGACTTGAACCAGTCGGTGAGACTTGGGTGCTGCTTGTCGTGCGCCCACGCTGGCCTGATCAGGAGCGCGAGACAGATGGCCAAGCCGCAGACCAACAGCAGGACAGCAAGCCATTTCAGGGTACGGCCTATTTTCATTTTTCCCAGCCAAAGCCCGGGGCTATTTTCTCCGCGAACTTCTCCAGTTCGCTCTGTGACTTCGCATAGCTGAGGGCGATCCGCCCCATCGTGATTGGCGACGTGACAACACCCTTGAAAATCGCCACCAAATCAACGCCGCCCTTCGAGGTCAGCATCGCGGACGTGACCGAGACGTCCTGGTCCCATTGGTCCGAGCAGTTGCGCGCGATCACGAAGGGAATGTTGCGCGCTTTGGCGAATCGCGCAACCCACAGACTCTCATCATCCACACACCACGCGCCGGTGCGGCCATAGAGCGTCGCTCGCTGTGCCGGGGTGTTCGCCTCGTTGTACCTGCCGGAGGAATAGTACGGCTGGACGAAGAACCTCGTGGTCTCGAAGAGGCGCTGTTTCCAGGCGTGATCGACTTCATAAGTCTCGCCGTCCGGCCCGATCAGCCTAGAGGCGATAATCGTCTGGCCGACGATCGGGGCAGCCGGCCGCAACCCGCCGCACATGCCGAAAGACATGATCGCTTCGCAGTCCTTCGGGACGCTCTTTTCCAGATCCTCGACCATCTGGATGCCGGTGAGGACAAGCGCGCTAGGCGCGGCGTACTTCATCGCCACATCGGACTCGTTCTTCATGCCAGTCTTGATGCAGAACATTGGTCGCCTCCTAAAATTAAAATTCATGCGCCGCAATCGTGACGCTGCTGATCGTTACCGCCTGCGCACCCGTGGTGTTGAGCACCGAAAGGTCGATCCAGATCGCCACGCCGAGGGTCAGCCCCGTAAGGAGGCCGCTGACATGGAACGGCGTTTTCGCTGTAGCCAAGCCAGCCAGATAGGAGACCTGCCCGGAGTTGGGCGCTCCGCATACGTTGCCGGTCACGTTGGTGCCGTTGGCAGGCCCGTTGCCGGTGGCAAAGCGGCATTGGATGATCGCACCGTTGGTGGTGCTGCCGACCAGCACCGTGCCGTCAATGCTGATCGCAACTTGGCCGGTTGCGTTCGGCGTGATGATCGTGGCGCCCGAGGAAAGCCCCAGCATCTGCGCCGTAGTGATTCCCGGAGTGAGCGCCGCGGGCGCGGCGGCAAAGACCGAAGCGTGGGCACGCGCCGGGAAGGTCGAAAAGAACGACGCCAGGGTGCCGGTCGTAGCCTGGAAACTCTGGCCCTGCGCGGCATTGCCGGGCGAGACGACATACATCACCTCGGTGCCGTTGAACGGACCCGCGAAGATGTTCTGGCTGGTCAATCGGCCATCAACCGGGATCGCCATAGCCCCCTCACGACGACGATCGATACTGCATCAGGAACGGCGTCTCGCCGTCCTGCATGCACAAAATCAACTCCGGCCCGTATCCCCATGGCTGCCCCGGAGCACGCGAGCTGGTCCCGGGGGTTTCGGCAATCATCGGCGTTTGTTCTTCATAGGCGAAGTTCGGAACGCGCGCGTTGTAGATCGGCGGCGGGTCCGGCGGCAGGATGATCGTGCGCAATTGCTCTTGCGGGACATCGATGCACTTCGGGCATCGGAACGAGCCGGTGTTGTAGAGGTGCGTCCCCGCCCATTCGTATTGGAAGGCAAGATTCCGCAGATTGAACCAAAAGCCGCAATGGTCGCATTCCGCCCAGGCCGATGGGTTCTGGGGGTCGACACGCGCCCTGGTCATTTGCGAACGCATCAGTAGCCGCCCTCCGGCCGGTAGTACCCGGACAGCCCGGGCGTGATGTAGAGAGGCGCGTTCTCGACCTGTTTGCAGGCCCGATCGTACGCTTCCTTGGCGTCGACCTTCCGTATTGCCTCAAGCGCCGGAGCATGGTGGCGGGATAGCCGGTGCGCGAGGTCCGCCACGTAGGCGTCAAGCCAATACTCCGGGACTGCCGCTTGGCCGCCCTGGCGAAAGATGGCGTCCTGCACCTGGGTATAGATGTAATAATTCAGGGTGTAGACGGCGGCGTTGTCCGGCACCGGCCACAGATTGATGACCTGGGTCAGACCGCGATTGAGCCAAAAACTTGTAGGCGGCGCCTGTTGCTGTGGCACCGCCAAGCTCGCGAAATCAGTGCGCGAGAACGGGAACAGAAGCCGGTTTGTCGTTCCGTTGTTGATGTAGACATCGAGCACCGCGATCGCTTCTGCCGGAACCGTTACCTGTTGCTGGCCTTGCGAGAGCAGCGTGGTCTTAAGCTGCACCGTAAAGAACGTGATCCCGTCCGCCGCCCAGCCTGACTGCATCAGGTTGGTTTCGAGGAAGGCGTTCTGCATGTGCTCGGAGAGCACCTCAGTGCGCTTGATCCCGCAGCGCGAGAACGCCAGCAGCGACAGCGTGCCTAGCGCCGGATTGAAAGTGAAGGTGCCGCTGGTAGCCAAAGGAATCGCCCCTCGACGAGTGCCCGGGGCTTTCTATCACGTCAGACCCCAGATTGGTGTCCCTTATCCGATCCCAGCCTGGACAAATCTCGCGCGCAGTTCGCCGGGTCCGTTGACGGTGATGCTCAGCCTCAAGGCCTTGAACGCGAAGTTGAAGACGCCGTCGCCGGTAGCCGACACCGCCTTGAGAAGCGTCGGCGTCTGAGTGCTGAACGCGAGCGGGAACAGAACCGTCCCCTGCAGGGCATTGGGATCGTCGAAAGTGTACTCGACGGTATAGGTCGCCGTCCCGGTCACCAATTCAACGCCAGCACTGACGGTCTGAGGTGGCTTCCCGCGCCAGTTGACCGTCCACCAGGGGGACGAGCCGACACCATTTGTCCCGGCGGTAAGGGCCGTCAGACCGCCGCCGACCGGCGTGATGCTCGTCACCGTCACAAAGTCGAGGTTCGACTGGGCCGCTCCGGTCGCGCCGACAGCTATGTCTGTGATGACGTTGCCGGTCGAATTGGTGCCGACGATCGTGAAAGAGGTGTCGGTGCCGGTGTAGGCAATAGCAACCCGCCGCCCGATCGCCGAGTTCGTCGCAGTCGCGACGTCGATCGTCGCCGTGCCGGGAAAGACGATCGTATCCCCGTTGCCGACGCCGACGCCCCCAACCGGACGCGAGAGCGTAACGCTGCTGGCGCCGACGGCCGCAATAGTTGTGCCACCAGCAATGGCGACAGCGGACGTATCGGTGACGACTTGACCGACGACGAGACCGGCAACCGAGGAGAGCGGCAGAACGACGCCACCGGCGGCGACCGCGGCGGTGGTCGTGGTGGAAAGAGCATTAGTGAGAGAGCCGTTCAGTACGAGCGGTGTGAGCGCCGATCCAGATTGCGATACGCAGATGCCGTTCGCTACGGCCGCCGCCATCTGCTTGGTGAAGACAGTCTCGGTGGACATCTTCTACCCCCGCCTTGGGCGGTCTGCCCGATGCTTCGGCGTCTCGCCCTCGCCGCTGACGTGGATCGACGGATACTTGGCGTGAACCTTCCGCTTGATCTTCGCGAGCTTCTCCGGCGAAGCGTGCTGCGCGCCCCGGGACAAGGCATTGCGCGCACGCCCCGGTGTGTCAACCGGATAGGCTTCCTCGTCAGGGAAAACGAAATCCGACTTTGGAAGAGCGTGGCGGCGCGCAGCAGTAATCCTGGCCATTGCTCGCCGCCCCTCGACTCGCTCCCATCAATCGGAGGGGACGCCCTCTTCCGCGATCTCGCCAGGGATGATGTGCTTGACCTTGGCGGCCTCAGTCAGCGGATGCTTGTCGGCGCCAACCCCGCCCCCGCGCTTGCGGCCCGGGATCTTCATCCCGTGCTTGTGGTGCATGCTCATCGGCTTGATCGCGTGAAGCTCAGAAGACACTGCGCCGCCTCGCGCCCGCTTGTCAGCGCGATGCTTGGCCTTCTCGCCCTCGCCGTGGACGTGACCACCGTGCTTCTTCTCTTCGGCTTCCTTGGCTTCCGGCGTGTGCTCGCCCGCTTCCCAATGGACAACGCCGCCCTTTGCCTTCTTGGCTTTGTGTCGCGCCCTGCTCATGGTCTTCGTCCTCAAAGGCCCGGGTCCGTGGGCTCGGCCGCGAGAAAACCCGCTCGCGATCAGGTCAGGCTTTACGCCGGGATCACACCATACAGTGGCGTCGGATTGGCAGGCGTCGCCGAAATCACGTTGTAGAGCGGCAACGACAAGAACATGGCCAAGCGAATCGAGCCGTTTGCGGCGGTCGCAGCGGCAGTCGCAAGCGGACCGCGAGCACTGGGCTGGAAAACGCCGCGAACATCTTTGGTCGTGCTTGTTGCTGGATTGGTCAGATCACCACCAAGCCAAGCGCCCGACGCCGAAACCGCCGCCGTTGTGAATGATCCGTTCCAGAAGATGTTGGTGTACTCCCAGCGGTCCGACCGCACCGCAAAACCAAACAGGTCGGAGGTGCCGACCGAGTAGGTATGGCCAGCATCCGTGGTCTGCGGAACGACCGCGCTGATGTACTTCCAGGTCTTGTTGCCGTAGACGACCGTGGTGGCGTTGGCGACGATGTTCTCGGTCTGCGGCTGGCCGTAAAGGTCATAGCCCTGGATCTGCAGCGTACCCGTGCCGCCCGCGGTGGAGACAATGCCCACCCCACGGCAGATGGATTCCTTCGGATTGAGAAAGGCGCCGATGCCGCCCGCGAGATACGGCCAAGCCCCCGAGGCGGCCGACCCGGCCGGCCACGTCACGTTCGGGATATTGGCCGAGCCGACCATCACGACGGTGGTCGATGCGATGCCAAGATTGGCGGAAAGCGTGATGGTGACGCCCGAGATCGCCGTGACATAGCCGATGAAGGGCGTGGTCGCCGAGGCACCGTTGGGTATGACCACCCACTGGCCGACATAGAAATTCGAGGCCGCCAGCAAGCTCGATGCGGTGAGCTGGTTGCCGTTGGTCGTCGTGACCGTGCAAGTTTCGACACCGGCCGATGCAGCAGCCGCCAGGAAACCGAAGTCGAGCGCGATAGGTGCCGTCACCAGCGTCGATGACTTGAAAGGGAAGAACGGGACGTTGGTCGAAATGCCGGCCGATGCGCCGGCGAGCACCATCGGCGTGCCGCTGACGATAGCAGCGGCAGCAGCGATATTGACCGGCGTCGCCGCCGAGGCGGCAGGCGCCTGATCACACGACAGGACATACGGGCTGTTCAGGTGCGAGGTGACCGTGCCCTGGCGGCCCGCGCAATAGTCCTTCTGGACGTAAAAGCGCGGGTCAAGAAAGCCGTCACCCTGATAGCTGAGGTTCGGGCCCGCTTCGAGATCGGATTCCTGCGTCCCAGGAAGGGGGTTGCCCTTGCTATCCGTCGGATAGATGGCGAGGCCCGTCGAGATCAGGGGGCCAATTTCCAGGTCGATTGCCATCGCTGCTTACCCTTTTGCGTCGGAGATCAACCTACCGCTTAGCTGGTGGGAGCGGTCCCCCAAAGTGCACGCGGGTCATTGTAGTTGAAACTGTAGCGCTCCCAACCCTTTACGAGCAGGTTGTCGGTCGTGAAATCGACTTGCATGTCGATCTCGAAGGGCTCGCGCTCAAGGTACAGAAGCCCGGGCTGATCCGTCTTGATGTACCAGGGAAACGCCGAGGTGAAGAACACGTTCTTCACGTAGTCGGTGACCCCACCTGCCGTGGTCGGGATGACATTCGGGTCGTTCTGCGAGGTGCCCGGACGAAGCTCGGCGCGAAGCAGGCGCTGCGCGACCGGCTCGTTGTTCGGGTGGATCACCAGCAACTTGCCAGTGGCCATCATGCGCAGTCCGGCGTTGTCGTAGAAGCCGGTCTGGATCGAGATCATGCCGCTCAGAAGAGTGGACTCGTTCAAGTCCACATCGACGGTCGGACGGTTCGCCCATGTCGCCGGACCGGAGCCGCCCGCTGGCAGCGGATGGGCAGCGTTCAGAAGCGAGACGCCATCGCCGCCGACCGTCTGGTCGAAGGTGGTAGCGTTGTTGAACACGGCGGCGCCGTAGATTTCCTTGGTCTGAGCGAACGAGCGCTGCAGGCCGAGGTTCGACGGCCGGAACTGGGCCTTGTAAAGATTGTCCGCGATCGTGTTCCGGGTGATCGCGTAGCCAAGGCCGATGCCGACGTGAAGCTGGTTGTAGACCCAGGCCTCGCCGCTGCTGTTGTCGAACGTGGTCTGGCCGCCGTCGGTCTTTAGCTGCGCCAGTGGCAGGAAGCGCATCGAAGCGGTGCGTTCCTGGGCCATATCTGACTTGCCCTGATCGTAGAGCCGAGGCCAGATCGCAGGCCATTGCTTGTACTCGCCCACCACCCCCCGAAGTCCGGGGACGAGAAGATCGCGGACTGCTGCGACGTTGATTGCCACGGCTCAGACCCCCAAGAGTGCCTTGAACATCTGGTTATTGAACGCGACGACCACGTTGTTGAAGGGGGTCGTCGGGTCATTCCCATTCGGTCCAGGCGGTGAAGTGACAAGCCCGACAACCTTGAACGGAAGCGTGACCGTGGTGGTCGGGGTGGACAGCGACATGCCGGAAATGCCGGTGTTCGTATTGCCGACAGGGGTGGCGACAATGTCGGCGGTTTGGCCGATCGTGGCGTCGCCGATGGCGGTCCCGACGCCGCCCTGCACTTGCCAGAGCGAGTTCGAGTCGTCCTCGACGTAGGCGCGCACGTCGCCGGTCGCGTCTGATCCTGGCCAGTAATTGTTGTAGACAGTCTTTCTCTGGCTGGTTGAGTAGTATTCGCAGCCGAGGAAGATGCCGACCAGGATTCTGGTGGCGGCAGCCGCGCCATCGCCGTTGGCCCATGGCACGATGGAGCCGTTTGGGCCGGTCACATCCATGCGGACCGCATCGCCGAAGAAGATCGCGGTCGCGAAGCCAGCCAGGATGCGGTAGCCGTAGGCGGTGGCACTACCAGGGACCGGCTGTCCACTCGCAAACCCGAAGTTCTGCGGCGTGGAAGACTGGCCCCCCCAGCGCTTGAAGCCATAGGGTGCGGCGGTGTTAGCCATGGGAATAGCTGCCCCAGTCTTTGGCGTAAACTGAGCCAGCCCGGCACAGCTTTAGCCTAGAGGTCCCCGCCATCGCGGCCCGCGACGGCACCGATCATTGCTTTTTGGATCTTGCCGTCACCCGGCCCGGGCTCGGCACGTCCCCCTGGCGATCAAGTCCCGGCTCGGGAAGCTCGCCCTTCGGCACCCGCGCATGGGGGGCCGGCAGTTCTGGGGGAAAGGTCATAGTAGAGTCGCAATCTATTTGTCAAGTCAGCGACTCGATCGAGACGTGTATCGAGGTCGTCGATCGAGACGCAAACTCAATATGGAGAGGTCAAAATGTGCGACTTTTCGCTGAGCGCCGTGAAGTCCCGTGCCGCCGCCGTCGGAGACAAGCTCATCACGAAGAACTTCGGGTTAGGCACTAGCGGGTTCGCCGACGTCAACGACCTTGACGTCGCGGTGTGCGTGCTCCCGGGCACTGAGATTGCGTTCGCCAAAAAAATGCAACGCAGGTTACCTCGTTTCTTTTTCAGTCCGTTCGCGGAAGAGAGCAAATACAGCGTCGCTATCTTCCGGCAGGTCAAGAAGCACATCCCGCACACCCACCACGATGCGCTCGAAACACCGGACGGCGAGGTCACGCTTTTGACCTTGTTGCCCGTGGGGCAGGAAGCGACCGTGCTCCAGCTCCCGGCCACGCCGAAGACAGACGCCGAGCGTGAGGACCAGCGACGAGTTGAGACCATAGGCTAAGGTACATACGTAAACATATGTAAATGTATATTGGAGGGGCGCTGCGGCTGCAGACGCGGCGCCTCTTTTAATTAGGGACTTCCTGCTGATAATCGTCCGGCAATTCTTCAACAGCAGCGATGGCTGGCTTCATCAGCTTTTCCCATAGCCGCCTTTTCCACTCCGGCCAATCTAGCCAGTCTGGCGGTGTGTGACGAAGCTTGCGAAGCAGATCGGCTTTCGTTTCGATCACGGCTATTCCCCGGCTATTGGCGGCGCGCTACTCTCTCTCAGGGGGAACGGATACACCCCACGGACCAAGGCCCTGTGTCGTTGCGGAACCTTGGCTGCTGGTCCTAACGGCTTTCGCCTCCCAGGCCGCCGCGCCTATCTCGACTTGTTCCTCGAATGATGGTGGTCGATCGCCTTCGCGGGATCAACATGGAGCTTGACCTTCGGCGGGTTCGTGTTCGCCTCGTGCTCAATCTTGGCCAGATAGCCGTCGATCTCGGCCGTGTAATGCCGCCAGGATATGCCATCCGCCTCGACTGCCTTGCGCTCCGCCGCCGTGGCCACCTTGTGGGCTTGGGGGTAACTCATCCCCTTCGCCATGCACTCTGCCTCATCCGTCTCATGGATCGCGAGATAT
>Ga0210402_10001504_pt1 | contig 24081 bp, 25 predicted proteins | sample IncBWC7MmetaG_FD_161055 | JGI IMG/M metagenome (GOLD analysis project Ga0210402, IMG submission 161055) | Forest soil microbial communities from Barre Woods Harvard Forest LTER site, Petersham, Massachusetts, United States - Inc-BW-C-7-M | ecosystem: Environmental > Terrestrial > Soil >... | reverse complement strand
GGAAAGGCGGCCAGGGTGGCGGCGGCGGCGCCAAGCAGGAGCCCGTGCGCACCGGTCAGGTGCGCAGTTTCCGCATCCTGAAACTCGACGCCGCAACCAAGAAGATCGAACTGGAGCTGGCCTGAGTGCCAACGATGCCGGGTGCTCGCTACGCTCGGATGCCGGATGCTCGCTACGCTCGGATATCCGTGGCCGGTGAACACAGCCACCAACAACCAACCACCGGCCACCAACCACCGGCCACCGGCATCCGTTATCCGGCATCCGGCTCGTGCGGAAGGTACCAATGAAAACGCGCCAACAGGCACCCGAAAATGACATGGCCGAACAACGTAGGCCGTTCGGAGTGCAACCGCGTAACCAGCGGCATCGCGGTCTTGCCAATGGTCTGGAACCAGAGGTAATACCAACAGACTGCGAACAGAATGCCCACCAGCAGGCTTCCCCAACCGGTCAGCCTGTCGCCGGCGGCGGTGGCAAACAACCCGCCCAGCAGGCTGTAGACGATCAGGAAGACGGCCAGGCCGGACACGGTGCTGAAAGCGAAACCGTTGCGGATGGCGGCCTCGCCGTAGAAGACGCTCGCCATCAGATTCTCCGACATCCAGAAGCTGCGGTGCTGCCAAAGGGCGCTGGCTGCCAGCCAGGCCAGCATGCCCGAAACGCCGATCATGCCCGCCTGCAGACCCGCCAGAAACATCAAGGCAGTAGACGGGGACCGGCTCTCCGTGGCATCATCCATAGGATTCAGCCTATACTGGCGGGAAGACCAAAGGCAAAATAAATTAATGCGTCGAGTGGCAATCACAGGAATGGGCGCAGTCAGCCCGAATGGAATCGGCCGTGAGCAATTCTGGGAGGCCACCAGGAATGGTGTGAGCGGGGTTCGACGGATCACGCGTTTCGATCCGGCGGGCTATCAGGTGCAGGTGGCGGGCCAGATTCCCGACGAATTCGATGAGAAGCAGTACGTCGAGATCAAGGACCGGCCTCACGTCTCCCGCGCCGTGCCGCTGGCTGCGGCGGCGGTGGCCGAAGCTGTGTGCGACGCCGGGCTGGATGTCCACAGCATGACGCGCGACCAGCTTCGCGGCATCGGCGTGATCGTCGGCTCCGGCGGCGGCAGCCAGGACTTCACCGAAGAACAGTACCGCCTCTATTACGCCGGCCTCATCAAGCAGTGCAGCGTCTACACCGTTCCCACCGGCACCATTGGCACGCTGGCCAGCGAAGTTTCCATGCGGTTCGGCTTCCGCGGCCTCAGCCACATTGTTTCCACGGGCTGCACTTCTTCCACCGATGCCATGGGATACGCCTACCGCAATATTCAGGCGGGCGTTCTGAACACCGTGGTGGCGGGCGGCGTGGATTCGCCCATCGCTCCGCTGATCCTGCGCGGCTTCCAATTGATGCGCATCATGTCCACGCGCTGGAATCAGGAGCCGGAGCGCGCATCCCGCCCCTTCTCGCGCGACCGCGATGGATTCGTGATCGCCGAGGGCGCCTGGTTCTTCATCCTCGAAGAGATGGAACAGGCCAAGGACCGCGGGGCGAAAATCTACGGCGAAATCGCGGGCTACGGTTCCACTTGCGAAGCCTATCACCGGGTGCGCCTGGAAGAGTGCGGCGAAGAACCGGCGCGCGCTATCGGCATGGCGCTGGACGAAGCCGGCATTCCGCCCTGCGAAGTGCAGTACATCCACTACCATGGCACCTCCACGGAACTGAACGACCGCATTGAGACCCGCGCCGTGAAACTGGCCTTCAACGGCCATGCCTACAAGCTGGCCGGTTCCTCGTTGAAGAGCATGATCGGGCACCCGCAAGGCGCCTGCGGAGCGGCCGGTATCGCCGCCACGCTGCTTTCCATGCGCGACGGCGTGGTGCCCCCCACCATCAACGTGGACGAACCCGACCCGCTATGCGACCTGGACTATGTTCCCGACGCCGGACGCAAATTGCAAATCGAGCACGCCGTGGCCAACTGTATCGCCTTCGGCAGCAAGAACTCCGCCATGGTCCTGCGCCGCGTCTGAAGTTGGGCGACACTAGGTGAGAGGAAACCATCGCCGTGTCGACTGGAACCACCGTGGAGAAACTGGTGACGCTCAGTGAATACCTGGCGACCAGCTACCGTCCCGATTGCGAATACCTGGATGGCGAGCTGTTGGAGCGAAACGTGGGGGAGTGGGATCATATCCGTCTGCAGACACTCCTGACCCGTTATCTGGGCAATCGGGAAAAGCAGTGGGGCATCCTTGCAGTGGTCGAGCAGCGGGTGCAAGTGAAGGCGACTCGCTTCCGTGTGCCGGATATCTCAGTATTGGTCGGCCCTCCGCCCGACGGCGGGATCATCGTGGAGCCTCCTTTCCTGTGCATCGAGATCCTGTCTCCTTCCGACCGCATGAAAGAGATGCAGGAGCGGATTGACGACTACCTCAACTTCGGCGTCCGCTATGTCTGGCTGCTGCACCCGCGTACACGTCGCGCGTTTGTCTACACGGCGGAAGCCGTAAGGGAAGTGAAAGACGGCATGCTCCGGACTGACGATCCGGATATTTGCGTTCCACCGGCTGAGCTGGATTAGGGCGGCCGGACCGTTTTGCGGGGGAGTTTCGAGACCGCCGCTTACGCCGCCCTCAAACTACTGCCCCTCAGGTCGCGACGGCGTGCCGTGTGAGGCGAAGCGCCCCTCATTCGGATCTCCTACCCGGCAGCCGGCCGGCCACTCTCCCATGGACCAAGCACAGCTCAGCTTGATCGCCGACTTCATCTGCAACATCGCCGACGATGTTCTCCGCGACGTTTACGTCCGCGGCAAATACCGCGACGTCATTCTCCCGATGACCGTCCTGCGCCGATGTGTTTTCGCTCCAGCGCGGCCTCACACTCGGGTAGCGGTCACTTCCAGGTACTCCGCCCGAATCAGCGTACGCCCATCGCTGCTTGTGTCTGGAACGCCGGCTTCATTGTATTCCCGCCAAAGGCTCTCCAAGTCTGCCGCGTACGCCGCCTGCCCGGCGGCATCCAGCTTCGAGAACGCGACCCGGGTCGGCCCGAATAATCGCGAAAAAGCTGCACCACCGCCTGCGGCTCGAACGGATAGTCGAACCTCATCAGGCGCGGAACCACCTGGACCTGCGACACCTGCTCGCCGAAGCGCTGGCGAACCACGGCCGCATCGCCCCACAGCACCGGAGCGAGGAGGCGCGGGCAGGGCGGGATGGAATGGGAACAACAGGCAAGAATGCCGGTGCTACGGCAAGAATGGCTGTGCCACGTGATAGCTTTGATGTTATGACTTCTGACCAAGCTGCATTTCTTCTGAACGAGATCTATCTGCCGCAGATCCAGAATGAGCACAAGACGACACGGCGCGTGATCGGCGCCATTCCCGCCGAACAAGGGGACTACAGGCCCGATCCGAAGTCCATGTCCGCCATGGAACTGGCCTGGCATCTGGTCTCTAGCGAGCCGTTCTTCCTCAACGGAATCGTGGCCGGGAAGTATGAACGGGGCGGCGGCGCGAGACCGGAGTCGGTGAAGACGCCGGCGGACGTGCTGCAATGGGACGACGAAAACTTCGAGAAGGCCGTGGCACAACTGTCGGCACTCAAACCCGAGGATCTGGCGCGCCCCGTCGACTTCTTCGGGTTCATGACCCTCCCCGCCCTCAACTTTGCGGGGATAATGTGCAGCCACTCCGTCCATCACCGCGGCCAGCTTTCCAGCTACCTGCGCCCGATGGGGGCGAAGGTCCCGAGGATTTACGGTCCCAGCGGAGACGAGCCGATGTAGACGCCATGGGCGGAGCGGTCCATCACCCGGAGCACCTCCTGATCGGCGCCAAGCTCTACGACGCGGTGCGCCAAGCCACGCGCGACGGCTTCAACCCCGGCGCCATGCGGCCGGAGCCGGGCCGAAAAGGCGCTGATCCTGCTAACGGACGGTGTGGACTACGGCAGCCGGAGCTCTCTTGCGAAAGCGGTGGAGCAGGCCCAACGCGCCGACACGCTGGTGTATGCCATTCTCTACTTTGACCCGCGCGGATACATATGCGCGCGGAGCGACCGCAGTGGTCTCCCGATCCCGATGGCCCGGGCGCGGCCGCCCGACGTTGCAGCGGCTCTCGGGCGAGACCGGAGACCGGTCTACGACCGCATTCAAGACGAACTGCGCAACCAGTACAGCCTGGGCTATACGCCGGACCGTCCCGGTGCTGGCGGCGGATACCGGAGAATCCGGCTCACGGTACGCAACAGAGGCCTGACGGTGCTGACGCGGGATGGGTATTACCCGGAGTGAGGTAGTACGGGCATCCCTGCCTGTGTCCTTTGGCTCGGAAGCGTCAAAATGGGTTTCGAAATGTCCTTCGCAGAACCGTTCCTCGGACAGAGCAAGGATGTTGCCAGAGCGGCCGGCGGTTCGCTTTTTCGATCTGGCTGGGTTATGTTGAAAGACGTCATGAACAGGGAAATCAGCTTGGCCCTTCCTCTCGGATTCTGGCTCGCCTGCGGCATGGTACACGCGGCGAGCACGCCGGCGAACGCGCTGCTGGTGCTCGCCAAGAGCGACAATACGCTCGCCATTGTCGATCCCGCCACGATGAAGGTGGTGGCGCGTATGCCCTCCGGGCCGGACCCGCATGAGGTCATTGCGTCGGCCGATGGAAAGTTCGCCTACGTATCGAACTACGGCGGTGGAGCGTACAACACGATTACCGTGATCGATCTGGTGGCGCAGAAAACATTGACGCCCATCGATCTCGGTCCGTTGCGCGGGCCGCACGGGCTGGTCTTCGCAGGCGGAAAACTTTGGTTTACGGCGGAAGCCGCGAAGGTGATCGGCAGCTACGATCCGGCGACGCAGAAGGTCGATCTGGTGATCGGCACCGGGCAGAACCGGACCCACATGATCTTCGTGTCGGACGACCTGAAGCGGATTGTCACCTCGAATGTCAGCTCGGCCACCATGACCATCATCGAAAAGCGCGCGGGTGGCGGGCGTGGACCTGGGCCGGGCGGTCCTGGACCGGGCGGCGCCGGCGGTACGCCTCCGGGTGGGCAGGGTGGCCGCGGCCCGGGAGGTCCAGGCGGCCGTGGCGGTCCGATGGGGCCGCCGGGCGGCGATTGGGATGAGACCGTGGTGGCGGTCGGCAGAGGCGCCGAAGGTTTTGACGTCTCGCCGGACGGCAAGGAAATCTGGGCGGCGAATGCCCAGGACGGCACCGTGTCGATCGTCGATGTTGACAGCAAGAAGGTGAGCCAGACGCTTAACGCGGACGTCGTCAGCGCGAACCGCTTGAAGTTCACGCCCGACGGGAAGTTTGTGCTGGTTTCGACGCTTGGGGGCTCGAATCTGTCGATTCTGGACGCCGCCGCGCGAAAGGTGGTCAAGCGAGTGAACATCGGACACGGCGCCGCCGGCATCCTGATGCAGCCCGACGGCTTGCGAGCCTATGTGGCTTGCACGCCCGACAATTACGTCGCCCTGATCGATTTGAAGTCGATGGAAGTGACCGGCCACCTGGATGCGGGCAAGCAACCCGATGGACTTGCCTGGGCGGCCGCCCGCTAAGGGAGGCGGCGGGTTGCCAACCCGCCGCAGCTTAACAAACTGCCCCGCAAAGAGCTACCGCGTCGCGTAGCTGTTCAGCACCTGGACGCTGCCGGTGATCGTCAGGTGGGCCTTCACGCTGCCGTAGATCAGGGCGACCCAGTGCAGGCGGAGCAGCCGAACACCAGCTTTCAGAACTGAAAACGCCCGCCCAACTGGAACGCCCGGGGGCCGCCGGAGCCGAAGACCTGCCCGGCGCGGCTGGTTGGCTGCCCGAACGAGTAGGTCTGGTTCGTCGGCGTCACCTGGTCGAGGTTGAAACTGTAGCCGCCGAGGTTGGCGATGTTGAAGACGTTGAAGCCTTCGGCGAACAGCGAGAGCTTGTAGCGCTCCTTATAAGTGAACGTCTTGGTGAGGCGCACGTCCTGCGAGTTGAAGCCGTCACCCAACGAGTAGTTCTGCGGCAGAGCCACGGCGGGAATGGTCTTGCCGAGGGCATCCTTCTTGCCCGCGTAGTTTTGATTCCACGAAGCGACCGCGGTCGCCAGGTCAGCTTTGCCGCAGCCGCTGTTGAGGCAGTTGAAGGCAAGACCCGGCAGCGGCGCGGAAGTCGAGCCGTCACCGGTCAGCGAGACGCCGGAAATCATGGGCATGATCGGCCCGCGGCTGCTCGATGAGGAGATCAACCCGAGCTGGAAGCCCCAGGGGAGGTCGACCACGCCCGAGATGTTGAGTATGTTCCTGGCGCCCTGCGGCCCCCAACTCTGGTTCCACTGGTCGAGGTTTACGATACCGTTGTAGCCGTGCTGGTCGGTAAGCGCGTAGGAAGCGGTGAACTGGTAGCGGTGGGCGAATCGCTTGTTGATCTTCACCAGCATCGCGTTATAAACGCTGCGGCCGCCCGGGGTCCAGAACGTGATCGGGCCGTTGGAGCACTCCACGCCAGGAGTGTTCTTCTGCGCCGCCGAACAAACCGGGATGACCGGCGTGCGCACGCCGTTGATGAAGCGGTTGTACCGGTTGTAATCGATCTCTCCCAGCAGGGTGTTGAGGTAGACGCGGCGGATGAAATCGACATCCACCACCAGGTCGCTGCGGATCTGCCGCTGCACGCCGATGTTGAAATGCAGGCCGTGCTGCACGGGATAGTCCCGGGGATAAAGTTGCGCGCCCGCCTTGTTGATATCGATGCTGGTGACCGAGAGGTCGTTGAGGTTCTTGGGTGCGAGCTGCGCGGAAATGATCGGGGCCTGCTGCTGCTGGATCTGGAGATATTGTCCCAGGGTCAGGTTGATGATGTGCCCCGAAGGTAGGGGCGCTCCGATGGGAACGGGGGCGCCACCCAGATTGATATCGACGATGCCCGGGAAGATGTTGGTGAAGCCGGTGGTGGGGAATTGGATTCGGCCATTGCCGACCGGTCCGATGAAGGCGCGCTCCTGCAGGCGGCGGTAGAGCAGCTCGGTGTCGTAGTAGATGCCGAAGCCGCCGCGGACCACGGTCTTGGCGCTCTTATCGGCGGTCCAGGCAAAGCCCAGCGAAGGTGTGAAGTTGTGGAAGTTGTTATTCGTGGGCGAGAGGTCGGAGCCGTAGACCGGCGCCAGGTAGGCAGGCTTCTTCAGGTCGCGGTTGACCAGCGTGCTTTCCAGACTCCAGGCGAGCCCGTAATTGAGAGTGAAGCGCGGTTTGATGTGCCAGGAATCCTGCGCGAACAGGCGGTAGCGCTTATTGAGCTTGGCCTGATCGACGTTGTAAGGCGGCGGCTGGCTGGGGTCGCCGATGCCGACGACGCCGCCCAGGAACGGCAGGTTCAGCAGATCGGCATTGGTCGCGATTTTGGTTGGCAGGTTGGGGAAGAGCGCTGCGACCAGCGCAGGCGGCACGTTCGCCCGGATCAGCTCGGGCGGCGCCACCACCGTGCAGGCCGGATCGCAGTAACCCCAGAAACCGGTGCCGGGGTCGATTTCGACTTCGCCGCCGAAGCGCAGCGAATGGCCGGCTTTCTGCCAGCTCAGCGTGTCCGTGAAGTCGAACTTGCGCAAATCGCGCCCCTGGGTGGCGTTGGAAGTGTCGCCCACCGTCACATTGGTGCCGGTGACGGCGACTTCGGGGAAGCCCAGGCCGAGGCAGCCGGGGCAATCGCTCGCTTTGGGGAACAGGTTGCGATTCTGCCAGTACTGATAGCTGAAGCGGAAATCGTTGACCAGGGTGGAACTCAGCACGCTGGTAAGCCCCAGGAGGCTCTGGTCGCTCCAATTGGTGTTGACGAGCCAATGCGAGGGCAACTGAGCCGAGCCGTTGGGGCCCAGGCCGCTGTTGCCATCGTGCGAGTAGCGTGCGAAGAGGCGGTTCTTGCCGTTAATGGTGTAATCGAAGCGGGCGCTCAGGTTCTTGCCGCGATAGGGGCTGAAGTAGTTGCCGGCCAGACCGGCAGCCGACGCCACATTGGGAACGTACGTGACCACCTGGGTCTGGTTGAGGTTTTCGAGATTGAAGAAGAAGAACAGGCGGTCTTTCTTGACAGGCCCGCCGATCCAGAAGCCGGGGTTGCGCCGGGCGAAGAATGGGTCGGGGCTGAGCGCGCTGCGCTGCAGGCCAGGGTAAGCCGACATATTGTGGTCGCGGAAAAAGAAGTAGCCGCTACCGTGAAAACCGTTGCCGCCGCTGCGCGTGACCACATTCACCGAGCCGACGCTGGTGATGGCAGTGGAGAGATCGAAGTTCACAGAAGAGATCTGGAACTCCTCCACCACTTCCTGCGAGAAGTTCATGCCGGTGTTGCCCTCGATGGAGTTGCGTATGTTGCCGCCATCGACCGTGACCGAGGTCTTGTTGGAGTCGCCGCCGAGGACCGAAACGGAAAACAGCGAGTTGTACTGGGAGGTGGTCCCGGTGCCGACGGTCACGCCCGGTTCCAGGAAAGCCAGGTTGAGAAAGCTGCGTCCGTTGAGGGGCAGGTCCTGAATCTTCTCGCGGGTGATGACTCCGCCGATGGCATGCATCGAGTATTCGACCTGGGCCGTAGCTGCTTCGACGGTAACGATCTCATCGGGCCGTCCGACTTCCAGGGGCAGATCGACGGTGGTGACGGCGCCGATCTCGACGGTGGCCTGCCGGAGCACGGTGCGGAAACCCGGCACGCTGGCCTTGACCTCGTAGATACCGGGTGGCAACGCCACGACGCTGAAGGACCCGTCAATGGCGGTCATCACAGAGCGGGCTGCCCCGGTATCTTTCTGAGTCAGCACGACGGCGGTATTGGGTATCACGGCAGCGGAAGGGTCGTGAACCGTGCCGGAAATCGTCCCGGTGGGCGCTTGCGCCAAGAGGAGCGCGGCCGTGAAGGCGCACGCGAACAGCAGGAAACAAGGTTGCGCGAACAGACGAAGTCTCGGTAACATTTGTATCCCTCTCCGTGATCCGGCGGCAGGCCGCCGGAAGTGCTCAAGAGACTTCAACACTTAAAGGGGGCCGTTGTCAAGGGATCGCAAAAAAGGGCAGCAAAAAGGATAAATCGACCGGGCGGTCGGTTAAGGGAGAGGAAGGGGGCGGAGTGGTTAGACTGCTCAACACGCTACGCCCGTTATCGGACGATGCTGAAGCATTTTCGCGGCAGTAGTCCCGATGGGTACCGGAGACCCACGAAGCTTCGTTCCTACGGTTGGAGCGGCACGATTCCCTCGGCCATCGTTTGACACTCCGTGCCGACTTATGCCAATATAGGCATGCGCCAACGGATGAAGAACCTCACGTGGCTTGCCGATTCCCGTTCCAACGTGAAGTCATTTCCGGCTGGCGTCCAGGACGACATCGGCTATGCGTTGTACGCTGCGCAGTTGGGCGAACGGAGTGTTAAGGCTAAGCCACTGAGTGGTCTGGGCGGCCAGGTGATGGAGATTAAAGCGTATGACGCTAGCGGAACCTACCGCGCGATCTATGCGGTCTCGATCGGAGAATCGATTTACGTGATCCACGCCTTCCAGAAGAAGTCCAAGACCGGGATCGCTACACCGAAGCCGGAGATGGAACTGATCCGGCAGCGGCTCAAACAGTTGAGAAGTGAGGTGAAGAATGTCGAAAAGAGAGGCCCTTAAGCAGGAGCCGAGCACGGGCAACGTATTCGCTGACCTCGGCCTGGCCGATGCCGGCGAACACCTGATTAAAGCTGGACTGGTGGTTCGGATCGGCCAGACCATCCGCCAACGAAAGCTGACCCAGCAAGCGGCGGCACAGCTCATGGGCATCGACCAGCCCAAGATCTCAGCTATGCTGGCCGGCCAGTTCCGCGGATATTCGGTCGAGCGCCTCATGCGTTTCCTGGTCGCCCTGGGGCACGATGTAGAGATCGTGGTAAAGCCGAGAAAGCGCGGTACGGCCGAGCTTCGCGTCGCATAAAAGATTGCGCTCCGCGAACTCATCCATCCGAACTAGGCGAGATCTCTCCGCGAATTGACTGCTATCCCCGGCAACCACGGATCCAGGCAGAAAGACGGCCTGGCGTTGGCTGGCGTTCGATCTGCACCGCGGCGTCAGGGAGGATCACGGTTCCGCGTATAATTGTCCTGGAGGCACTCACCATGGCAAAACCGAGGCAACAGCCGGTCAAGCGAACAATCGGCCGATTCATCGTCGCCGATCCCGCGATCTGCCACGGCCAGCCGACGTTCCGAGGAACCCGAATCCTGGTAGGGGACGTGTTGGAGCAGGTAGCCGCGGGGATCGCCTGGGAGACGATCGTTGAGGAGTGGCGCGGCAGTGTATCTTCGGACGCCACCTCGGAAGCAGTCTTGTTGGCGAGCCAGGCGTTTCGCGATCATTCTGCCCAGTACACCGTGCCTGAACACGTGCTCGATCGAGCTTAGGCTTGATCGTCCTTGACGAGAACGTCCTTGATTGGCAGCGCCTGCTGCTCCAGGCATGGCGGCTGGCGGCGAGGCAAATTGGTCTGGACTTTGGCCGCAAGGGTCTGAAGGACGAGGAGATTGTCGTTCTGTTGCGCCGGCAGCGCAATTCCACGCTTTTCACGCGGGACGCTGGTTTCTATCAGCCGGCCCTACGGCATCCAAGCTATTGCATCGTTGTGGCGAGTGTCGGGCAAAATGAAGTGGCTGCCTTCATTCGTCGCTTCCTATCTAGCTTGCATACCAAACCCTTGCCGCCAATTTGAATCATGGAGAAATCCTCGCCCTCAGTGTCTCACAGGTCTGCAATTAGATTGCACCAAGTTTCAGGCATCAATCCATTTCTTGGCGTCTTCAAGAGACAACCCTAGCACCCTCGCAATTCCAGCAACGGCATCATCCTCAAACACTTGTTTTTGGGCCGGTGTTTCGTCATCGAGCGCGTCCGAAAATTGCGTGTTTTCTTCCTGATCCATTATCTGCCTCCTGATCTGCCGTTAATATAGTTTCGAGTGCGGCTGTATTGCACAGGGTCCGTGAGATCTATCTTGCCTTGATAATGTTGACCCATCAACAGTGCTTTGCCAAGGGTATTCTTAGGCCCCCTAGAGTCATCCAGTGGCTGAAAATGAAACATAGCGGCGATGCGCCGTATGCCTCTCCCTGGGTCAAGCCTCGACATCGCAGAAACCTTAGCCGCGTCCATTGCAGAAATCTTGCCGGACGCACCGCCTTACCGTCTTGTACCGATATACTGAAAGAACCGTATACTGTGAAGAGCCGCATATTATTCTGTCTCCTATTCGGTCTCTTTTCGCGGCTCGACAGAATGCTAGGGCCTCTACCTATTGCCTCTATGTAGGGATTGCCATCTCCAGAGGTTCATCCTTCAAAATGGGTTTGAAGGCTGCTGGAATTGTCAGTGCAGCTTCAGCAGTGTTCTCATCGACCTCATTTTCCTCCCCTTCTTCCTGAACACTACCGATGTAGGCAGCCTTCCCGGTCGCTTGCTCGATGAGAGCCAGAAGTTGTTTCTGCCGATCCACCATGAAGGCATCAAATTGATCGGAGCGCAGAAGGTCTGGGTCGATCAGGTGCGATCTGAGATAATCATCGAGCTTTTTGCGCTCAATCGGATTTTTCTGATCGCCTTTTTCCAACTTGGCGAGGTACTTAGATGGCGCAACACCACCAATGATCTGGTTCGTCCGGCAGGAAAGCGGTGTCTTGTTGATAATCGAATCAAAAACATCCGGCTTGATGGCAGGGTTCTGATTCTTGCACCAGTTTTGGGGGAAGATATGATGAATATCGACATTCTCGCCGAAGAAGATTGCGTAGTCGAATTTCTGGCCTGAACGGAAATCTTGTGCTCCGTCCTTCATCAAGAGAGCGTTGACTCCCTTATAGGCAGCAGACAAGCGCATGCGCATGGTCTTCAATCTATCGGCGCGGAACATGGTCTCGCTTACGGTTGATGGTTCGGGGCCACCCTTCAGCCAGACCGGCACTTCCATAAAATCGCGGGCGATGCGCGTTTCGACGGCCGAACCGTAAAGCTCACCAAAGACGCCATTCCAATACCAGCGGACCAGCATTTCTTTGATCTTCGGATGCTCCAATGCGTCAGGGATGTCGGCGAGGATAGCGGCCAACGGAATGATTTGCGACTGGTACGGAAGGTCAAAAATACGATAGATGTAGAGCATGTGCAAGAATTTCGCCGCCCGCACGAAGCCCTGCTCCACTCGCTCTTCATATCGCTTGTATTCTTCCAGTGGTAGATTCAACAGCGCCTTCCGGTTGCCGGTGACGGCCGGCAATTCAGTGCCCTGCTTACCGGCTTTCTCTGCCGCACGTCGTAGTTCGCGAGTATAAAAGAGCGAAATCGCAGCCGGTGACGCCCCTTTGTCTTCGTCAGAACGTCGCCGTACCAGTCTTTTCGCAATTCATGGCCTTCGGCGGCATACATCGCGGTAACCAGTTCAAACGCATCGAGGGCCTTGCCTCCGGTGTTTACCTTTTCGAAGACAACGCACACGGCTTCTCTGGAAGTTGACCTATCCAGGGCAATGACCGGCACTTGGTAGTATTTGAAATTCTCCAAAACCTGTATCCTAAAAGCTTGAAATTCCTTAAGAATGATCTTGTCACGTCCCCAATGCTCTTCGAGGCCGTCCCGCCAATATTCCCAATCAAAGACCTGGGAAACCGGATACATGAGAGAGGCGTATTCAAGCCCGGGAGATGAAAGATCCAAGGTTACTTCGCGCCCGAAATCTTTCGTGACAATCTTATTCTCCGGGACGCCAACGATCGCGTCTTCCCGATCAGCGGAAGGATCAAGCGCTTTTCGGATGTCGATGTAAAACCAGCGCTTTACCTTCTTGTTTTTCGACGTGAGCTCGACGACCTGTCCCCGGAGTGCGACCTGATAGAGAGAAGTCATCCGTTGCTGGCCATCTAGCAGCAGAAACTCCGGAGACACTTCTTTCGCCCTCTCCGGCGCTCCTTCGACGGGTCTAGGCTTAAAGTTCACCTGCCCGCCAGTCTTAAGCGACATCAATGCGCCGATAGGAAACGCTCGGGATATCGAAGCGATTAGGCTCTTGATGCGATCCTCATCCCAAACAAAACTGCGCTGAAAATCCGGTAACTGAAGATCGCCGCGATGGCAGTCGTCCAGCAGCTCTTTCAAGGAAATAGGGTTCGTCTTAAATGTCGATTCGGCCATAGTCGGTCTTAATCCTTGGGCTGGTTTGCCGCGATGTCGGACTCGTGCTACCAGATGGACTTATATTAACTCATATTAAGCCGGCAAAGCTGTTTGGTCCGAAACTTTCAAGGTAAGCGTCGCGGGGGCATCATGATCGGCCAGTTAGATGGACTTGCCTGGGTGGCCGCCGGGGCTGCGAGATAAAAGAAAATACGAGAAGAGGCGGGTTGCCAACCCGCCGCAGATTGGCAATCTGCCCCACAAAGCTACCGCATCGCGTAGCTGCTCAGCACCTTCAAGTAATTCGCCCGCTCAAACGCGCCGGGTTGCGGCACTGCGTTGCGGCTCATGCTGCCTTGCATCTGCTTGATGGAGTCGTACTCGTGCTCGCCCATCCAGATCAGCAGTTCCGTGGTGATGGTGTCGAGGTAGCTGATGCCGCGTCGCAGCAGCGCCGAAGTCATCATGGCCACCTTGGCGCCGGCCATCATGGTCTTCACCACGTTTGTGGCAGAGTGGACGCCGCCGGTCAGCGCCAGGTCGGCCTTCACGCTGCCGTAGATTAAAGCGATCCAGTGCAGGCGGAGCAACAAATCGCTTGAGTTACTGAGAGTCAGGTTGGGCACCACTTCCAGGGCTTCCAGGTCGTAGTCCGGCTGGTAGAAGCGGTTGAAGAGCACCAGGGCGTCGGCGCCGGCGGCGTCCAGTTTCTGAGCCATGTTGGCCATGGCGCTGAAGTACGGCCCCAGTTTCACGGCCACGGGAATGCTCACTTCGCTCTTGACGGCGCGCACCAGGTCGATGTACTTCTGCTCCACCTGGTCCGCGGTGATGTCGGGGTTCACCGGGATGTAATAGATGTTCAGTTCCAGCGCGTCGGCGCCGGCCTGCTGCATCTGTCTGGCGTAGCTCAGCCAGCCGCCCGTAGTGGTCCCGTTGAGGCTGGCGATGATGGGAATCTTCACTGCCTGTTTGCATTTGGCGATGTGCTTCAGATAGTGTTCCGGCCCCATTACCTGGCGGGTCAGTTCGGGAAAGTGGGACGTGGATTCGGCCGAGACGTGCGAGCTTTCGGTAATGAACCGGTCCAGTTCATTGTTGTCCACCTCGATCTGTTCTTCGAACAGGGAATGCAGCACCACGGCCGCGGCGCCGGCATCTTCGATCCGCCGGATGTTGCCGACGTCCTGGCACATCGGCGAGGACGAAGCCACCAGCGGATTCTTCAGCTTCAAACCCAGATAGGTTGTGGAGAGATCAATGGTTTTGGAAAGGTCGATCATTTCTTCACCTCTTCGGCGACATTGGCTGGGACGACAGTGGCTGGGACGGCAGTGGCTGGGACGACAGTGGCGGCCTGGTGCGACATGTGTTCGTACAGCTTCCACTTGTTGCCGACATCGGCCTGCGCCAGGTCCAGCAGCTTCCTGGCTTCCTCGGGATTGCTCTTGGCGAGCATCGTGTAGCGTGTTTCATTGTAGGCGAACTCCTTCAGCGGAATGGTGGGCGCGCGGGAATCCAGTTGGAACGGGTTCTTGCCCTGCGCGCTGAGCTCGGGATTGTAACGGAACAGCGGCCAGTAGCCGGAATTCACGGCTGCCTTCTGCTGGTCCATGCCGTGGGCCAGGTCGTATCCGTGCGCGATGCAATGGCTGTAGGCGATGATCAGCGACGGGCCGTCGAAGGCCTCGGCTTCCAGGAACGCCTTCACGGTGTGCATGTCGCCTGCGCCCATGGCGATTTTGGCCACATAGACGCTGCCGTAAGTCATGGCCATCAGCGCCAGATCTTTCTTGCCTACCGATTTGCCGCCGGCGGCGAACTTGGCCACCGCGCCGCGCGGCGTGGCCTTGGATGCCTGGCCGCCGGTGTTGGAATAGACTTCGGTATCGAGCACCAGCACGTTGACGTTGCGGCCGGAGGCCAACACATGGTCCAGGCCGCCGTAGCCGATATCGTATGCCCAGCCATCGCCGCCCACAATCCAGACGCTCTTCTTGACCAGCGCATCGGCGATGCTCAGCAGGTCGCGGGCTTCGGCGGCGGCTGGGCCGGTAGCTTCTGTGGTAACCAGGCCAGCCAGTTCATCCTTCAGGGTCGCCACGCGGTCGCGCTGGGCGAAGATGCCTTGCTCAGCGGTCTGGTCGGCATTCAGAAGCGCCTGCGCCAGGTCGTCGCCGATCGCAGAGCCGAGCCGCGCCACCAATTCGCGGGCATACTCGTTCTGCTTGTCGGCCGCCAACCGCATGCCGAGCCCGAATTCCGCGTTGTCTTCGAACAACGAATTCGACCAGGCCGGGCCTCGCCCTGCTTCGTTCTGGGAGTAAGGCGTAGTGGGCAGGTTGCCGCCGTAGATGGAGGAGCAGCCGGTGGCGTTGGCGATCATCATGCGGTCGCCGAAAAGCTGCGTCATCAACTTAATGTACGGGGTCTCGCCGCAGCCGGTGCAAGCGCCGGAGAACTCAAACAGCGGCTGCAGCAACTGCACGTCCTTCACCTGGCTCATGGAAAGCTGCTTGCGGTCAGTGTCCGGAATCGTCAGGAAGAAGTCCCAGTTGGCAGCCTCGCTTTCGCGCAAAGGAGCCTGGGCCACCATATTGATGGCGCGGTGCTTCACCTCGCTCTTACTCTTGACCGGACAAACCTGTACGCAGAGAGTGCAACCGGTACAGTCTTCGGGGGCCACCTGTAAGGTGTACTTGCGGTCCTTCATGTCTTTCCAGCGGGCGGGCACGGCTTTGAACATGGCGGGGGCGTCGCCCAGGTAACTGTCGTCATACACCTTGGCGCGGATCACGGAGTGCGGGCAGACCAGCACGCACTTGCCGCACTGGATGCAGATTTGCTCGTCCCAGACAGGGATTTCGATCGCAATGTTGCGCTTCTCCCATTGCGTGGTGGCGCTGGGGAAGGTGCCATCCACGGGCATCGCGCTTACCGGCAGATCGTCGCCTTCGCCGGCGATGATTCTGGCTGTGAAGTTCTGCGCGAATGCGGGCGCCGCGGCCGGAACCGTCGGCCGGACATCGAACAGCGACGTGACCTTGTCCGGTACGCTGACTTGGTGCAGATGGCTGAGCGCCGCATCCACGGCGGCGTTGTTCTTCTGCACCACGCTGTCGCCGCGCTTGCCGTAGGTCTTCTTAATGGTGTACTTGATGGCGGCGATGGCCTCTTCACGCGGCAGCACCCCGCTGATGGCGAAGAAGCAGGTCTGCATGATGGTGTTGATGCGTCCGCCCATGCCGGTCTGCCGGGCCACTTCGTACCCATCGATCACGTAGAATTTCAGCTTCTTGCCGATGATCTGCTGCTGCACCAGCCGGGGCAGCTTGTCCCAAACTTCGTCAGGCCCGAAGGCGCTGTTGAGCAGGAAGGTGGCGCCGGGTTCGGCGGCCTTCAGCAAGTCGATGCGCTCCAGGAACGAGAACTGATGGCAGGCGACAAAGTTCGCCTTGGTGATCAGGTAGCTGGAGTGGATCGGGTTGGGCCCAAAGCGCAGGTGGGAGGTGGTAATGGAGCCGGACTTTTTGGAATCGTAGACGAAGTAGCCCTGCGCGTAATTGGGCGTTTGCTCGCCGATGATCTTGATGGAATTCTTGTTGGCGCCCACGGTGCCATCGGCGCCTAAGCCGTAAAACAGCGCCCGCACGGTGCCGGGCTCTTCGGTTGAGTAGTCGCGGTCGTAACTGAGGCTGGTATGGGTGACGTCGTCGTTGATCCCGATGGTGAAGTGGTTTTTGGGCTGAGCTTTGGCGAGTTCGTCGTAGACGCCCTTCACCATGGCCGGCGTGAATTCCTTGGAGGAGAGGCCGTAGCGCCCGCCGATCACCTTCTTGCTCACGCTCATTTCGGCGAAAGCCGTGATCACGTCGCAGTAGAGCGGTTCGCCGGTGGCGCCGGGTTCCTTGGTTCGGTCCAGAACCGCGATGGATTTGGCGCTAGACGGGATGGCGGCAACGAACGTTTCCACCGCGAATGGCCGGAACAACCGGACCTTCAGCAGGCCGACCTTCTGGCCGGCAGCCATGAGCGCCTCCACGGTTTCCTGGGCCGCTTCGGCGCCCGCGCCCATCATAATGATGACGCGCTCGGCGTCCGGCGCGCCCACGTAATCGAACAGGTGGTACTGGCGGCCCACCAACGCGGCGAACTTGTCCATGGTGTTCTGGACGATGGTGGGGGTGGCCAGGTAGTAGGGATTGCAGGCTTCGCGCGCCTGGAAATAGACGTCGGGATTCTGCGCCGTGCCGCGGATGAAGGGATTGTCGGGGGAGAGGGCGCGGGCGCGGTGGGCATGCACCAGTTCTTCGTCGATCATGGCGCGGAGATCGTCCGGCTGGAGTTGTTCGACCTTGGCCACCTCATGGGAGGTGCGGAATCCATCGAAGAAATGCATGAACGGGATGCGCGCCTCCAGGGTGGCGGCGTGGGCGATGAGCGCCATGTCCATCACTTCCTGGACTCCATTGGAAGACAGCATGGCGAAGCCGGTGGACCGGGCCGCCATGACGTCGCTGTGGTCGCCAAAGATGGAGAGCGCCTGCGAGGCCAGCGCCCGCGCGGCGATATGGAACACCGTGGAGGTCAATTCGCCGGCGATCTTGTACATGTTGGGGATCATCAGCAGCAGGCCCTGCGATGCCGTGAACGTGGTGGCCAGCGAGCCGGCCTGCAAGGCGCCATGCAGCGCGCCCGCCGCCCCGCCTTCGCTTTGCATTTCAATCACCGTGGGCACGGTGCCCCAGATGTTGGTTTTGTGTTCCGAGGACCACTGGTCGGCCCACTCCCCCATGTTGGATGAAGGCGTAATGGGATAAATGGCGATGACTTCGTTCAATTGATGCGCTACGTATGCAGCCGCCTCGTTGCCGTCGATGGTGACCTTCGGTCGCGTGGTGGTGGATGAGTTGCTCAAAATTCCCCTCCTGATGAGATAGGATTCGCTGCCTAAAAACATATTATAAGACCTAATTGTCGTAAAATACTACAGATTTCTAGGCCTTAAACACGATTGTTGGTAATTGTTGAACGGACGAAGGTGCGAAAGGATACGGGGGTGACGGTAACCAGGATGCCGGTTCCGTGAGGCGGAAACTGGCAGTGGTACGGAAGTTGGGTTCATTTCGACGCGGTCAAATGGTTATGTTTGTTCGAGTTACCGGCAGGAATGGGTTCGTTTGGTTTATTGGTTGGGGTGTTTTGAGACGCCGCATGTCGAGGTGCCGGGTGGGCGCCGGCCGCGGGTTGGGCATGCGAGGAACCTCCACCTGCAGATATAGCATAGGGAAGGGCCGGAGTCTGAAATTGTGGTGGGCAAATGATTGAGGGGAAAGGGATTGTTTTGGGGGAACGGCAGTGATCGGCGCGCCGGTAACGTTCCGAATGCTAAACTCACAAGCAACCAAGTGCCAACTCTCCGAATCACGCACAGCGCCTCCCAGGTGGAAGCGACGCTGGACGGCGACGGACCTCGGAAGACGGAGCGGCGGCCGTTTTCCTTCACGCTGACTCCGCAGGAAGCCAAGGATATCCGCTGGTATCTGGAGGACTACCGGATCTACCCGGTGGATCCCGCGCCGAAATTCGCCAAACGGATCGAGCAGCGGATGGGCGAGGTGGGTCGCGAATTGTTCCGGATGGTGCTGGACGCGAGTGACGTGTGGGAGAGCGTCCGCCGGTACCTCAATGACACGCGAATCGAAATCGAAACCGAAGTTGAGGACGGCTGGTTCCCTGGGAACTGATGCGCGATCCCACTGCCGACCTGCCGCTGGCGCTGAATGTTCCCGTGTTTGTGCGCTGCCATTCCAGGCCGGCCCTCTCCCCCAACCCGCCGTGGGCGGCTGCGCCCAAGATCCGGATTCTGCTGGCGATCTGCCGCCTGGAGGATGACCGGGTGGGGTTCCGGTCAGTAGCGCGGCATCTCATTCGCGGGCTGAGCGGCACTGCGCGCGAGCCGTTCCAATTCGAAGTCCTGCGCCCCGCCACTTTCGAGCAACCCGCCAAGCGCTTGCGCGAGGCCAACGCGCAGGGCGAGCCGTTCCACGTGGTTCATTTCGATGGGCACGGGCAGAGCGGCGAAGTCTTCCTCGAAGACCCCAAGCTGAAACGAAAGGCGCAGGCGGTGAAGGCCGCCGAGTTGGGCAAGCTGCTTCACGAAACGTGCGTGCGGCTGCTGATACTGAACGCCTGCCGGTCCGCGGCCGCGAACCGCCCCAGCAGCCCGAAAAGGCAGTTGACAGCTTTCGGTATAGTCGAGGCGGAGATAGAATGGGGCGCCGGGCCGGAGCCGCGAAACCGCAGGACGGCAGGCACACTGTACTGTAGGGCGGCACGATGGCAATGCGTTGCGGAATCCTGCGAGTCGACCAAGTCGTGATTCACAAAAGCCGCCGCGAGATGCTGCTGCTGGCCGGCGAGGCCGTGGTCCGCCAGTACCGTATCGCGCTGGGCCGTAACCCGGTTGGGCCGAAGCTGCAGGAGGGCGACGGCAAGACGCCCGAGGGCCGCTACGCGATAGACCGCCGGAACGCCAAGAGCGCCTACCACCTGTCGCTGCACATTTCTTATCCGGACGCGGCGGACCGCGACCGGGCCCGCGCCGCCGGTGTGGACCCGGGCGGCGACATCATGATCCACGGTCTGAAGAACGGGGAACGCAGGGAAGGGGATTGGACCCAGGGCTGTATTGCGGTAAGCGATGAGGAGATGGACGAGATCTGGAAGCTGGTGGCCGATGGAACGCGGGTGGTGATTGAGGCGTAGGATAGGCGGGGCGCGCTCTGGGCCGGCCGGCGCGTCTCGACGGCCACGGGAGACTACGGTGAAACCTCAGGGCTGAAATCGCTCAACACGGGCTGCTTCCGCCGCTCGAATAAGCTGGCGATCCAGGCTAGCCAACGGCAAGTGTTCCTGGATAGCAAGGTTCTGGTATGCGGCATCGTAAACGGTCAGGCCGCGCGCCTGAGCGAGGGAGAACACATCATCGTACGACACTGGTTCGCTAAGGCGAACGTTCAATTCATTTAGGGAGATAAGGAACCTGCTCGCTGTCCGGTTTGCTGATCCTGCCGCGGCGAAGCCCCATGAGAACGCTGTTGCGAATTTCGTAGGCCCAGAGTTGGGGGGCGACGCTATCCACCGCGGATGACGACACGGCATAAAACACAGCTTTCGTGTAATCGGTCTGCTCGTCGGGAAAACACCACGAGGCCGCCATCGAGGCATCAATAACAACCGCCGCCATCAACGGCGCCCAAAGTTAATGTAGTCGCGGGAGGTCCAGCCTTCGGGATCGGGTTTAACGCGCTGCTGAAGCTCAAGGATTCGCCTGCCTGCATCAGCCCGCTTGCGGCGCTTTTCAGCGTCGTCCGAAGGAGCGTCGTTCGAGCTCCTCTGCAGGAGAACCGTTTGCAGCACATAGGCGTCCAACGACAGCCCTTTGTTTCGGGCCTCCTCAGTGAGCCGGTCCACCACATCGGGTGGCCAATCGAGACTTACGGTCATAAGTAGGGCCTGTTCCGATGATACCAAGAGAATTCCAAATGTCGTTGGATGGTATCGGGTGTGCCGCGCGCTTGAGTTCCACCTTCAGCGACGGGCCAAAGCTATCAGCAAGCCGAGCTGGTTGGAGAACTCCCCGTAGCCGCCGCGTTCGGTTTTCGGCGGCATTCACAGCCACAGACGGCACCATCTCTCACGCTGACGTGAATCGGTTGGTGGAGCAAGCATGCTCCTTGGTGGTGTAAACCAACACCGGCCGGGAGGCCCGTGCCACAATATCTCATACATGCCCGAATTCGACGTGGTCGGCGTTGGCCTGAACGCCACCGATACGCTGCTGATCGTTCCCCACTTTCCGGCCTATGCCGGCAAGGTGCCCTTTCACGCGGAGTTCCTCAGCCCCGGCGGCCAGGTGGCCAGCGCCATGGTGGCCTGCGCCCGCCTCGGCCTGCGCACCAAGTACATCGGCTCCATCGGCGACGACCTGCGCGGCCGCATCCAGATCGAAAGCCTACAGGGCACGGGAGTGAACCTCGACCACATCCAATTGCGCAAGAACTGCGACAACCAGTCGGCCTACATCATCATCGACCAGTCCACCGGCGAGCGCACCGTGCTCTGGCGCCGGGAGGAATGCCTGCGGATCCAACCCGAGGAGATCGGCGAGGATCAAATCGCCTGTGCGCGCCTGCTCCATATCGACGGCCATGACACTCCGGCGGTGGCGCGGGCCGCCGAGATCGCGCGCCGCCACGGCATCCCCGTCACGGTGGATGTGGATACCATCTACCACGGCTTCGACCGCGTCCTGCCCAACGTCGACTACCTGATTGCCAGTTCCGAATTCCCTACCGCCTGGACTGGTGAAACCGACCCCTTCCGGGCCCTGGAAACCATCCAGAACCAATACGGGATGCGGGTGGCGGCGATGACGCTGGGCGCGCACGGAGCGCTGGCGCGAGAGAACGGCCGGTATTACTACGGGCCTGCCTTCGTGGTCAACTGTTTGGATACCACCGGCGCCGGCGACGTTTTCCACGGGGCCTTTTGCTATGCTGTTTTGCAGGGAATGCCGATGCGCGAAGCACTCGATTTTTCCAACGCAATGGCGGCCCTGAATTGCACGGCGCTGGGTGCGCGCGGCGGCATTCGCGGGCTGGATGAGGTGCGCGCGCTGATGGCCCGGGGGGAGCGCCGGTCGCATCCGGATTTCGCGGCGCGCGCCGTGCCCGCGGCATCCAATCATTAAATGTTCCCGTTACGCGATACACAGCCGAGCTACTCCAGACCTGTCATCACGGTCCTGTTGATCGTGATCAACATGCTGGTGTTTCTGTACGAGCTATGGCTCGGCCCGGAGTTGAAAAACGTGTTCGAGGGCGATTACGCGCTTTTCCCCGACCATTTTCGATTCTTCAATGTACTCACGTCCATGTTTCTCCACGGCGGGTGGATGCACGTTCTGGGCAATATGTGGTTCCTATGGATCTTTGGCGACAACATCGAAGACATACTGGGCCACGGCAAGTACCTGCTGTTTTACCTGTCCTGCGGGGTGGCCGCCGGGCTGGCGCAGGTAGTCATCAACCCGGGTTCGAACGTTCCCATGGTGGGCGCCAGCGGCGCTATCGCGGGCGTGATGGGCGCCTACATGATCAAGTTTCCGCAGTCGCGCATCCTCAGCCTGATCTTTATCGTTATCTTCTTCACCACAGTCGAACTGCCCGCGTGGATTTATCTGATCTACTGGTTCGTGCTGAATTTCTTCAGCGGCGTGGGAACCCTTGGCTCGTCCCAGGTCTCGCAGGGCGGAACGGCATTCTTCGCGCACGTCGGCGGCTTCGTCGCCGGTATCGTCCTGGTCAACGTGATGGTCACGCGCGAGCGCTATAGCCGGCGGCGCGACTTACGTTGGTAAAAATGAGACCGCAAGTCACCCTCTACACACGAGCCGGCTGTTGTCTCTGCGACGACGCCAAGCGCGTGGTGTTGCAGGCGCAGAGCCGGGTGGACTTCGACTTTGCCGAGGTGGATATCGACGGGGACCGCGACTTGCAGCGTTTGTACAATGACGAAGTACCCGTGGTGACCATCAACTCTCATAAGGCCTTCAAATACAAAGTGGACATCAAAGAACTCCTGAAGAAACTGGCGGCCCGCGCATGAGCCTCGACGTTCTGGCCATCGCCGCCCACCCCGACGACGTAGAGCAGACCTGCGGCGGCACGCTGATCCGCATGGCCGGAATGGGCTATGGCACCGGCGTGCTGGATCTCACGGCCGGCGACATGGGCACCCGAGGCTCGCCTGAGCAGCGCATCGCTGAATCTGAAATCGCCGGCAAGCATATGCTGCTGAAGTGGCGCGGCAACCTGCATTTTCCCGACGCCCGCCTGGAAAACACCATCGCCGCGCGCATGACGCTGGCCGTCAAGCTTCGCGAACTGAAGCCGCGGGTGGTGATTCTGCCCTACTGGGAAGCGCGCCACCCGGACCATTACCGCGCCAGCGAAATCGGCTTCGAGGCCTGTTTCCTGGCCGGCCTCAAGAAACTCGACGAGTACACCGAAGCTCACCGCCCCTTCAAGATCCTTTACGCCAGCGTGTATGCGGAAGTGAAGCCGTCGTTCATCGTCGATATCAGCGCGCAGTTCGAGCGACGCATGACGGCGCTGTTGAGCTACGCATCGCAATACGGCGAGGCCATCGAAGGCGGAACGCTTTTCCCCAACGAGCAGGAAATCCGCGAGCGCCTGGGCGCGGTGGCGCGGTTCTACGGCAACCTGATCGGCGTCCGGTACGGCGAGCCGTTCGTGGTCAAGGAAGCTATGCAAATCGACGACATCGTGACGATGCCGTCGCGATCTATATGAGGGCAGTGCGTGGGGCAGGTTGTTAACCCACAAGTGCGATCCTGCCCGTCCTCACCAGCGGCGGGTGATGCCGGGCTTCCCGGAACTCGCGATTCGCTGGTGCGAAAAATGGTACGAAACATGTGCGAAGGAAATTTCGCCAACGGGAATCGGGCGCCACTGTCAACTTAACGGTTTGGGCCTCACGTGGTCAATTGAGTGGGACGAAGCTTCACAGAGGGCGACCTAGAGGAGCAGCGGCTAGCAGGACGCTCAAATGGACTACAGACGACTGATGGCGAAGCGAGTCAAAACTATCCCCGGACCTATGGGTAGCGGCCGAACCGTGGCGAAACGGGGTGGCAGATGACCGAAAAGAGCTTACGCGCGGCGGGGAGTTTGACTTCCGAGCTTCCGGCGCGGTATTTTGCAACTAGAGCCTGCACGAACGGCGCGGTAGCCAAGTGGTAAGGCAAAGGTCTGCAAAACCTTTATACGTCGGTTCGACTCCGACCCGCGCCTCCATAATAGAATCAATAATAAGATCGGA
>Ga0210402_10001503_pt1 | contig 24083 bp, 20 predicted proteins | sample IncBWC7MmetaG_FD_161055 | JGI IMG/M metagenome (GOLD analysis project Ga0210402, IMG submission 161055) | Forest soil microbial communities from Barre Woods Harvard Forest LTER site, Petersham, Massachusetts, United States - Inc-BW-C-7-M | ecosystem: Environmental > Terrestrial > Soil >... | reverse complement strand
TTTTTCGTGTCACAAACGTCTCGCCGCGACGCGGGCTCTCGTGATTGAACAAAATTCCGTTGCTCGCAAAAAGTTGGTATCCCTCGCGGTAAATCCGGGTCATCCAATATGCGTACACTTTTGCAGCGGCGTACGGGCTGCGCGGGTGAAACAATGTCGTTTCGCTCTGTGGAGGCGGTGCCGATCCAAACATCTCCGAACTCGACGCTTGATAAAACCGTGTCTTGCACCCCGCCCGCCGGATCGCCTCCAGCAATCGCATCGTTCCTAGCCCGGTGACGTCGCCCGTATACTCGGGAATGTCAAAACTCACGCGCACGTGGCTCTGTGCCGCGAGGTGATAGAGCTCATCGGGTGCGAAGCTATAAACCAGATTCAGAATCCACTCCGTGCTCGAGAGATCGCCGTGATGCAAGAAGAGCCGCGTACTCGGCTGATTCGGGTCCTGATAAATGTGATCGATACGCTTGGTATTGAACGTGCTCGCCCGGCGGATGATTCCGTGGACTTCGTACCCTTTGGAAAGCAGCAGTTCCGCCAGATACGAACCGTCTTGTCCTGTGATTCCTGTGATGAGTGCGCGTTTCATGTGCGATCTAGTTTGCCTCTTATTCTCTCGCAGATATGTGTGCCTTGCACAAACGAAATGCTCTTGGCAAAAATTCAAGATTGCATAAGCGGCGTCAGATTACGACTAAGCCCCCTGGGCATGGATGTCTGCGTCTTTCGTTGATGGCTTCAGGCACGCGCTCCTCTGCTCAGCCCTAGCCGCTTGCGGACGGACCGTGTTCTGTGGATGAAAATGTCCCATAGAAAATTCCGTACTGCAAAAAGCTCTTTGCGAAAAAAAACGCGCCGGATCCGGCCTTCCCGCGTTATCACGTGAGTAGCGCTTAGAATTGTATACGTGTGGGGCCGCTCGCTGTAATAGACAAGATTTTCATCGGCCTCAGCGCCGCCGTAGACCCACTGCCTTCCGCCGGCTACGTGGCTATAGTCATGCAGCTGATGAATGATGGGAGCATAGTCTGTCAGATCGACAACCGGCATTCCTTTCTTGCGCGCGTACTTGATGCACCACTGGTCGAACCAGACGCGTCCGATCGCTAGCGGTGGTACGTGTTCATACGTGCCCCGCGGAAACACAAAACAATCGATGCTTGTATAGCTTTCTAGCCACCCTTCGCCGTGCATGCGCTCCTTGAGTTTTTTTTCCCAGCCCTCGCTGAACTCCAGCGGTTCGCGAACTTCCAGATTCGTCCGGCGTCCAACCGCGAGGAATTTCGGGAATGTTCGTAGGACTTTCTCGACACTCGCAGTGAATTCCCCCGGAAGGATAATATCCGCATTGATGTATGCAAACACATCATTACTCGCGCGTAGCTCGGCATTTGCGAAAATGTCCGCGAGGAGTGGCGTGCCGTAGTGGTTGCGCGCTACGTTTGGGAGATGGATGAGTCCAAATTCGCGCGCGCACTCGGCCACGCCTTCTTCATGACCAAAAAGAATGATTTCGGGTCGCGGTTGCAACTTGGTCCAGCTCGCAATCGCATTACGCTGGATGATGCCGATGTGCCCGCGAAACGGCTTCGGCATCGCGAGAATCGTGAGTGGCAGTGTCCCCGTCATGCGTATACAACAGACCGACGCGAGCTCTCCCCGGCGATCATCTCTTCAAGGATAGAATCGAGCGAGCGTGTGACGCGCCACTTCGGGTAGTGGGTTCGAAATTTGACCAGATTGGAAATGTAGCAAATGTGGTCGCCCTTGCGCGCTTCTTCCATATACCGCCAATTCAGTTTCCTCCCCGTCATCTGCCCAACGCGCTCAATGGCCTCCAGCATCGAAATGCTGTTATCGCGCCCGCCACCAAGGTTGTACACCTCTCCGGGTCGCGGATTCGCCGCAAACTCTTCGATCGCCAGCACTACATCATGACTATGTATATTGTCCCGCACCTGCTTGCCCTTGTACCCAAACACCATGTACATCTCGCCGCTAAGCGTGACCTTCACCAGGTACGATAAAAATCCATGGAGCTGCACTCCTGAGTGCGACGGTCCCGTCAAGCATCCCCCCCGGAACACGCACACCTTCATTCCGAAATATCGCCCGTATTCCTGAGCAACCAAATCCGCCGCCGCTTTCGATGCCCCAAAAAGCGAATGCATCGTCCGGTCAATCCGGCAGTTCTCCGTCACTCCCTCGTAGTCCTCCGGCCGTGCATAATCCCACCGCGTCTCAAGCTCTTTCAACGCAATCTCATTTGGCGCGTCGCCGTAAACCTTGTTCGTGCTCATAAATACGAACACCGCCTCCGGGCAGTGCTGCCGCGTCGCTTCCAGCAGGTTCACCGTTCCCAGCGCGTTCACCTCAAAATCCAGCAGCGGAATATCCCGCGCCTTGTCGTGCGAGGGCTGCGCCGCGCAGTGCACGATCAAATCGAAGCGCCGCGCGTTAAACAGTTCATCGATGGCCATGCGGTCGCGAATGTCCATTGCCGCGTGCGTAAAACGCTTCGTCGCCCTCTTCAACCGCTCCAGGTTCCAAAGCGTGTCCCCCGCCGGTCCAAAAAACTCCCGGCGCATATTATTGTCCACGCCCACAACTTCATGCCCCTGCCGATCGAAATACTCCACTGCCTCGGACCCGATCAGGCCGCTGCTACCGGTCACGAGTATCGTTTTCACTCATCCATCCAGTGTCGCCGTTCACGGCTTCGCAAACTTGCAGGCACGCTATCACGCTTCAACCCCACCACATGGCGTACCGACCGGGTGGCATCTAACAGGGGATGCCAGACGCGCGTGCGCAACGCCCCGCGCACTGCACGGCTGATGTCCCGCAAACGCCGTTTTGCCGGGGCCATCCAGAAAAATCTGTTCGGAACAATTCCCGTTGGCTCGAGTTTGAATTCCGCATCCTCAATCGTTCGCGTGTGACCTGCGCCACCAGCAAGTTCTAAATTGCGCCGGGCCTCTTCGTCCTTCCACACGCCTTCTATCCCTTGCGGGTGATATCCGTAATCGTGATTCTGGTGGACCGCACAAACCGCATCAGAAACATCCACGACTGCGACTCCCGCTGTGTGCGCGTTCTTAACGAGCCAGTGATCCCATCCCACACGGCCTATCACCAAATCGGGAATTTCCGTATATAGGCCGCGAGGGAACACAAAGTAGTCGATGTTGTGATAAAAGCGTTGGTAGCCTTCCGCATGCGCCCGCGCCATGATCTTTTGCTGCCAGTCCGCGCTAGAAAAATCCAGAGCCTCGGTGATATCCGTATCCCAGCGCCGCCCTACCATCAGAAAGCGCGAGCGCCAAATCATCAGCCGCAGTAACGCATCTGCAAATTCGTGAGTCAGGATAATATCGCAATTCACGTAGCCAAGAGTGTCGTGGCGCGCCAGCGCCTGGGCCCGCCCAAAGATCGAATCCAGTCTCTTGGTACCGTGTTTGCTGCGTTCCACATACGGCTCGTGCCGCAATCCCAGCTCACGGCAAACCTCCGTCGTTCCTTCGTCGTCTCCAAACAGGATCATTTCCACATCCGGATGCAACCGCCTCCAGCTTTCGAGCGCATTGCGCTGGATCACGGCGATGTGCCCCCGAAACGGCTTCGGCGTGGAGAAAAGCGTAATCATTGCGTTAATTCGTGCTTTCGTCGACGGAGCCCCAGCCTCTTGCGAAGCCAATAGGTGTCATGGATTAAGGTTTTCCAGAGAAAAGCCTTTAACTTGTCGCGCTCCTTGCGCCAAAACGTCGGCAGGAGCAAGCCGCTCCGAGTGAGTCTGTGCGTACAATCCGAATAATTACCAAAGTTCTTGCCGCAATTGGCCAGCCTGTAATTCCATTCGGCCCCAGGGTCTAAAAAGGTACCCTGGCCAGCACTGGTTTCCTGAAGATATGCGGTCTCGTGGTTTTGATGAACGACTATGACCCTCGGGGATGCTTCCACCACGGGGAGTCCCACTGAGCGCACTTTCCACACCATCCAAAAGTCCCAGAAGACTCTACCAATAATTAGAGGCGGGATGTCTTGATACATTTCCTTTGCGAATAGGAAGTAGTCTAACTCATTCATCCGCATTGTGCCCAAGCGCAGGGCCTCTTGCCGTAGGTCAGCGGCCCAGTTTGGCCTGCTGAAATCCAGCGGTGCGTTAATATCCAGATCCCATCTCCTCCCCACCATGAGGAAGGATTTCCGCCATTGGGTGAGCCGATGTGCTGCTTCACAAAAGTCGGGAGTCAGAATGATGTCGCAATTCAGGTAGCAGAGCCATGAGTGGCGCGCCAATGCATGCGCACGATCAAACAGGTAATTTGCCACGGGGAGTCGCCGATTTAGATGGCTCCGTTCGATGCATGGTTGGTGTTGAATCCCAAGTTCATCACAGACGTCGGCCGCCCCATCTTCGTCGCCAAACAAAATAACCTGTACGTCCGGGTGAAGCAACGTCCAGCTCTTCAGCGCATTGCGCTGTGTGATGCCGTTGTGACCGCTAAATGGCTTAGCCGTCGTAAAAAAGGTAATCATTCTGCCCACTTCATCTTGCTAAGTCTCTCTTATGCCGCGTCATCCACAACTGAAATTTCGACCTGATCTCGGGGAAAGTCCTGCGAGAGAACACTGTCAATCGCCTGGTTGATAAAGCGACCATAGCTACGTGTGGTGATGAGAACAGTGATGATTGGAGAGCCCATAGAGCGATCAACTCTTAAGTGGCGAGTTGACAGGATCCCGATCCTCTCGGGACCGTTTTTCCTTCCCGGCGATTGAATAGAGTCTTCGCTTCAGTCTTTTCCCTCGGCAGACCAGCAGGAGGTGCGAAGCGGCTCTTACCACAGGGGGCGGCTGCTGGGGCCGCTGCTCACTCGGTGCGTCACCCTCTAAGAGCGTGTCGCGTCTCCGACGGCGCGCCCACACGCGCCTCGCGATGTGTCCTGATGCGAAAAAACCGCTCGTCGCACTCTTTGCATCGATACGGACGCAGTCCAAAGATCTTCGACAAACTCCGCTCGACTATCCCGATTCGATGCGTCCGCCGAAGCTTCCTACTCTTGCAACTCGGGCACTGTCCCGACTCTTCCCCGCTCACAATCCGAAATCGTCCTATTTTCCACATAAACTTCTCCCACGAGCTGGGTCAACAATTCTACTCCACCTGGTCGCCTAAGATACAACCCTTCTCCTGGAAACAAAGTGCCAGGAATCGGGGAACCTTTTCTTCAATTCGGGTTAACTATTATTGGGGCTACCAGTTCCGCCTACTCCTTGTCTTGGGGAAAAACTCACGTGTCTAAAATTCGGCTCTTGGAGAAGCTCGCTCGCTCCTTTTGTGTCCTTTCTCTTCTCTTTCTCGCCGCTGGCTGCGGCCAGGTGACGCCGCGCCACCAGGGTATGCCTGCCGTCTTACTCTCGCCCAACCCCGTCAACTTTCCCGCCACCTCCCTGGGCGCTACCAGCTCGCCCATTGTCGTCACCGTCAACAACTCCGGCAGCGCACCTCTCAACATTTCTTCCGTCACTCCCGGTGGAACCAATCCAGGTGACTTCACCAACACCAATGGCTGCACCGCTTCCGTCCCCCCCTTGGGTACCTGCACCATCTCGGTCACCTTCGTGCCCACCGCTTCCGGCCTGCGCTCGGAAACCCTCACCCTCGCCGACCATGTCCCCGGCAATCCCCAGGTCATCAACGTATCCGGCACCGCCAATCCCATCTCCATTACCCTGACCCCGCAAACTTCCGCCATTGCCGTTAGCCAAACTCTGCCCTTCACCGCCTCTGGCGATCCCGCTGGCGTCACCTGGTCTCTCGCTGCCTCCACCAACTCCGGCCCCGGCGCCACCGCTCCCGCTGGCACCATCGACGCCTCCGGCAATTACACCCCGCCACCAGGCTCGCCCAGCTTGATCGTCGCCGTCACCGCGACCAGCAAGACCGACCCCACCAAATCCGCCTCCGCCACCGTCAACGTCGCCGCACCCGGCCAGTTCGCCAATACCAACAACGTTCAGGTCGCCCAGTACGCGGTCTCCACCGCCGCCAGCGCCAAGGTCAGCGTCCAGTTTGGCCTCGACACCTCCTACGGCCTCACCACCTGGACTCAGCCAACTCCTCAGCTTGGCGGCCCCGTCAGCCTTTTCGTCGCTGGAATGAAAGCCAGCACTCCCTACCACATGCGCGGCGTCCTCCAATTCGCCGACGGCACCCAATTCCTCGACGCCGACCAGACCTTTACTACGGGGGCGTTGCCAGCGAATCTGGTGCCCACGATCACGACTACTACAACGCCTGGAATGACACCTCAGAGTGGCGTCGAGCTGCTAGACATGGTCGTAATCACTCCCGCAGGCAAGCTGCCTGAATCTGTCGTCACCGATCTTTCCGGCAACGCCCTCTGGGCTTATCAGCCTGCACTCCCGGGTGGCCCTGGCCCGAACCCGGTCAAGCTGCTGCCGAATGGCCATTTCCTGATCAATTTCAGCGGAAACCCCGACGGTGCCAACGCCGCCGTGCAGGAAGTCGACCTGGGCGGAAATGTCATCTGGCAGATGACCACCGCGGAGCTTAATACCGCGCTCGCCGCTGCTACCTGCGCAGAATGCAACGTTACTGTGATTGGCACGCACCATGACTTTCAGGTTCTTTCCAATGGACATTTGATCGTGCTCGCCTCACTGACGCAAACCTTGCCAGACAGCACGACCCCGACGGGCGATATCGTCATCGACCTGGGCGACATGGAAAACGTCGGCGGCAACAATCCCAATCACGTTCCTCAGCCCGTCTGGGCCTGGAACGAGTTCAACCACTTAGACACCAACCGGCGCCCCTACATGTATCCAGACTGGACCCACTCCAACGCGGTCATCTACTCCAAAGACGACGGCAATCTCATCATTTCCATCCGTCACCAGAATTGGCTCGTCAAAATCGACTACAACAACGGCGTCGGCGCAGGTGACATCCTCTGGAAGTTAGGCGCCAAACTTCCCACCGACACGGGACAGAACATCGCGGACTTCACGCTCATGAATGCCGACGGCACCGCGGACACCAACGAGGAGGACTGGTTCTTCGCACAACACGGCCCTGCCTTCGCCTCTTCCAACACCACCGGCAAATTCTCGCTGGTCCTCTTCGATAACGGCGACGACCGTGGCGTCGTGGACGTCGCAGGTGGCACCTGCGGCGTGGCCGGTCAGCCCGCTTGCTTCAGCACCGTCCCTCTGTTTGACATCGACGAAACTGCGAAAACCGCGACCTTCGTAATTCACCCGACCACGCCGGACTACACCTTCTTCGGCGGCAACGCCGAAGTCCTAGCGAACGGCAACGTCGAGTACGACGAATGCGGCGCAACTATGCCGCCCACGAACAGCTCCTTCGTGTACGAAGTCACGAATGCCTCGACGCTACAAACGGTCTGGAAGATGCAAATTACGGGGCAGTACGCCTACCGGGGAATGCGCATCGGCAGCCTCTATCCCGGCGTGCAGTGGTGATCGGCGAAAAGTCGTCCATTTAGAGCCCGAGCGCGGAGGAGATGGATTCTAGCCAGTTCGCAGCATCTCTGAATACAAACCCTCATATCTCTTTGCCTGAATCTGGAGGGAGTACTCCTCAACGGCGACGCGTCGACAATTTGAAGAAATCGTGGCGCGTCGGCCGGGATCCCCAAGCAGACCCTCCACTGCCCTGGCGAGTCCCTCCGTATCACCGGGGCTTACAGTAACGCCGGTGTGACCATTTCTCACGATCTCAGGAATGCCACCCACATGAAATGCGACAGTCGGCGTGCCACACGCTAACGCTTCGATCGCAGTGTTTGGAAGGTTGTCTTGAAGTGAAGGTAAGACAAAAAGATCCGCAGCGCTGTATACCAAAGACAACATCTTCTCGTCGGCTACATAGCCTACAGTCTTCACTCGCTGTCCAAGATCGATAGACGAGGCCCCCCGCCCAACGGCAAGAAAGTATAAGTCCGGGGTATTTTTAAGTAATTGCAGTGCTTTCACCAAAAAACTGAAACCCTTGCGGCGCTCATCTACCGAGTCTGCAACGAACAAAACAATCGAGCTATCTCGCGGTACGTCGAGTTGTTCTCGCGCTTGGCGCATATCGCGAGGCTGAAATAGGTTGGTGTCAATTCCGTTAGGGATGACGGTAATATCGTAGCCGGAAAAGAGCGAACTTTGTCGCGCCTCGCCTGCCAGCCATCGGCTGGGCGCGACGAGATGCAGCCGTCTTGCGGCTGGAGTGGAGAATGCTTCCTTTTTGCGAGCCCACACGCGGGCGGAAAAATCGGTTAGACTTGTTGATCCAAGTTGTGGGCACATTCCGCACTTTTGCCGATATCTGTGGCAACCATCGTCATAGTGACACCCTCCCGTGAACGGATTCATATCATGCATGGTCCAAACGAGTTTCAACGCGGGAGGAGCCTGTCGAAAGAACTCTCTGTAATCGATGAACCCGGCGACCCAATGCAGATTTACGATGTCAGTATTCGGTACCTGGGTTAGCACGTCCGCGTTGTGCTGGCATCGGTCGTCAGTGAAAAACGTCGAACCAGGGGGGAGTGACGCAACTGCATTTTGGGAAAGCGCGAGGTATCGACGCTTCAAGCCCCGGCGAAGTCGGACTTGCGCCTTGGTCGAAACAGAAAATTGGGTCACGCTAGGATCTGTTGATATTTTGTATTGGGCCAAAAAGTGTGACTGATGCCCAAGCTGGCACAGGCATGTGTGCAATCGGTAGGCAGCTCGGGCGGCACCCCCGAGTAAGTCAGAAGTACTCAGGTGTGTTATTTTCACGGTGGAATCGTTTGCTTTGACAATTTGCCCGGCTGCCCTAGGAAAAACGAGTTGCCCGATCAACGACAATAGAGCTGCGAGAGCTGGGTGGCGTCACTGGCGCTCTCCAGGAAACCATCATTTACAAAAGGCATCTTCTTTACGGCCCAGTTCGACTCAGGCCTCGCAAAAACTGAAATACAGTCGATCAGACACTTGCCTTTCGTCCAGCTAATCAACTCCTGGCTTATACATTTCAGACCGGCCCCCTCGCAGTACTTTCGGAACAGTTCCCCTGACATGGAGGTCGCCCGCCAAGCCGACGCATTAATCGAAAGCAGCGACTCGACCCTTTTCTCGGTCAACAACCTTTGCTGAATGACCTGCGGAAGACGTTTGCAAAACTCTACCGTCGCTAACCGTTTCGGGTAGGCACCGATATTTGAGTGGTGAAAGAACCCTATGCCGTTCGGCGTAAGTTTCTTTACAAGCTGTATTAGGTACCCCTCAATTACATCTTTTTCAGCGTGGACTAAAGAATCGAAGCTGAACACAAAATCGATAGAATCATCCCGAACAGCCGCCAGCGAAGTCCCATCGTTAACATGATATTTGATGTGATTGTCAGAGGCGAATCGCGTCTTGCAATGCTCGATGCACTTCTCGGAAATGTCCACTGCGATCATGGACCGGCATTGGGCCTTTAGAAACTGGGTCCACCGCCCGTACCCGGGTGCAATCTCAAGGATGGTGGCGGCCGGAAGGAAACGGTGGATACGTGGGTAAAGGATGAACCACCAAAGCGACTCCGTGCCCCCGAATTGCGCAGACCATTCGTCCCCCTCGCCGGGCCAGTCGTACCATCCGTTCCAAACTTGCAGGTTCTCGGTGAAAGTCGGCATTCGTCACATGCTCACTACTAAGGCCTGACCGCCTCAACAAACAATGAGTCTGGCTTGTACACTCGCCCGTCAGGCTCCGTATCCAGCGCGAAACTGGCCCAATTCGGAATTTGGCTTTCAGCAGGGCCGAATATCTCGGGGTTCACGAATCCTGCGCCTTGCAGAATCCTTCCGAGCGAATATCGATCATACATCCATTTATGAATCTCGCCGGATAGACGAAATCGGCCGCAGTCGTAGGCGGCTAAGCCTTGGGCTCCAAGCAGGAGCCGGAGCAACTTACGACCGGCCAAGCTCCTCGTCCTTCCTACAAAAGATCCAGCATACGACTTGGCCTGCGGCTTTCCCCTAACTGCGTCAAGGATTCGATCAATCTCGGTGCCGTGTCTTTTCCTGACGAACTCGATTTGGCCTGGCCCTGCCTGGCGTAGATACTCCAACATCTGTCCCCCAGAAGTTTCTCGCAGGGCTTGGTCATACATCTCAAGCACGATCCAGTCATAACGCTGCTGCGATTCAGCGTCACCTGCGAGCGATTTATCAAGGGATTCCAAGTATTGGCGTGCGATTCGTTCTAGATCGGGGACAACGACCCGAATCACACCGCTTGGCTTGAGGAGCCGCAAGCAGCGAGCAAGCAATTGAATGCCGTCTACCCTGGAAAAATGCTCAAGGACATGTGAATGGTAGACAACGTCGAAGGATCCATCAGGGAATGGTAGGTCCTTCTGCAAGTCCCATTTCTGAACGGACGGGCTCGCGGGATGAAGGTCGAGATTCACCCATTCAGCGTGAAAACGCTCTCCGCAGCCGAGGTTCAGATATCGCTTCGTCATTCTTTTTGGAACCAGCGCGCGGTGTAATCCACCTGCTGCAGCTTATAGGGAAGTTGCCGCGCCCCGAAAAATTCGTCCACCGCTCGCCGGCAACCCGGCCAATGACCATAGTCGTCAAAGGAAATGAATCCTCCGGTCACAACGCGGTCGTAGAACGTTTCGAGGCAGAGCTTAACCGACTCGTACCAATCCGCGTCGATATTGAGCAACGCAATTCGCGAGGCGGACACGGACGGAAATGTATCCTGGAACCAGCCGGGAACGATGCGCACGCGGTTCATGTCGGCGCCGACTCTCCCTAACGCTCTCTCGACGCGCCCAATATCGCCGACTTCCTTCCCTATGTGCGCTTTTGCCGCGTCCCCATCCTCGGGGGTTGTTTCCGGCATGCCCTGAAAGGAATCCAGCAGCCAGGTCGTGCGGTCAAGCCGCGACCGGGTCGAAAAACGCGCAAGCAATGCGGCGGTACCGCCATTACAGACCCCGCACTCGATAACATCGCCGGGAATACTCTCCTTCTCGATGCGCTTTGCTAAAGCATAGAGGTTGTGGACGCGTTCAGGACCCACCAGCGTGTCGGACAGGATTAGTTTGGTGACACGCCTTTCTAGAAAACGATGCCAGCGTTGCGTTATGGCGCCCATGAGCGGAATCAGCTAATGCTGACACTGTTCTCAAACCTGCAGAGATATACGCCTGGAAAGATCACGACGTGCCGGCAGGTCTCTTCGCTCTCCACGATATCCAGCGCCATTGCGTGTTCCAGGTGGTCGATGGTCTCCATGGTGTGGCGGCCGAGCCAAAGACCAATGAAATATTTTCCTGGCCTTAACAGAACATCGCGCAGAAGAAAGCGAGCCCGAGCCTTTTGTCCCGCCTGAAGGCTCACGAACTGCCCCTTTTGCGCCGTATTCGTATCGACCACTCGGAATCCGTTCATCTCGTAAATAATTACAGCCAGGTTGCAATCAGAAATTTCGGATTGGCAGATTATCTCCGTCTCGATGCGGAGATCGCAGCCGGGATAGGCAACCTCAATGCGCCCTCCCGCCGAATCGAGCGGCTGCACGGATATAGCCGAAAATCGCGCCTTGCCGTTCCCATCTCGGGCGCGCTCCAAAAGGTTGGTCCCGCTTTCCGCCACGTCCAGGGACTCCGAATAGTACCGCGCCGTAGCCTCGGAAGTAGGTCCGTTGAGGACGATGCCGCCATCTTTCATCATGACCACTCGCGACGCTAATGCATTGATCGCCGCCATATTGTGGCTGACAAGGACCACCGTGCGTCCGGCCCGGGCCACATTGCCCATCTTGCCCATGCATTTTTTTTGAAAACGGATGTCGCCGACCGCGAGGACTTCATCCACCAGAAGAATCTCCGTCTCCAAATGCGCCGCAACTGCAAACGCCAGCCGCACGTACATTCCGCTCGAATAATGCTTCACCGGCGTATCAATGAACTTCTCCAGCTCCGCGAACGCCACGATCTCATCGAATTTGCGCGTAATTTCGCTCCTGCTCATCCCCAGAATCGCGCCGCTCAGGAACGTGTTTTCCCGCCCCGTCAGCTCCTGATGAAACCCAGTCCCTACTTCGAGCAGCGACCCGACCCGCCCGCGAATCTCCGCCCACCCGGTCGTCGGCTTTGTAATCCGAGACAGGATTTTCAGCAGCGTCGTCTTCCCCGCTCCGTTCCGCCCGATCAGCCCCAGCACTTCCCCTTCTTTCACTTCCAGCGACACGTCTTTCAGCGCCCAGAACATCTCCTCCTTCTTCCGCCGCATCGCCGCAAGCGGCGACTTCACTAACCGGTCCAGCCTGTGACGCAAGCCCTCGTCTAGCACGAGCCCGCGCCGGTACTGCTTTCCAAGCCCCTCTCCCTGAATGACCGCCGTGCTCATCGTTTGCCTGCTCGAACGTCGAACCGTTCAATCCTTCCCAAGACTGTTCAACCCCTCAAAACGACCGTTCGCTGTGCAATTTCATCCCGTACTAACAGGTCGCATGAATTCGGCGCCGATCCTCTCGTCCACTCCCGGCCCTCCGCTCAATTACTCCTCCCTCCGCAGTTTTTCTCCGCGCCGTTGTAGGTGTGGGGCTTTAGCCCCGCGCCCTTATCCTCGCCCTTGTAGTGGCAATTCTTCAGCCCCGTGTTTCTCCCCAATCCCTTGCGCCACGCACAGCGACTCACATAACTCCATTGGAATCCGCGCTTCCGAAAAATACGCTCGTAACCCCTTTAGAATCACATCTTTTGCAGACCCCCACCACTTAACCCCCATCGAATCAAATTCTTACAAAAAACAGGGGAGGGGGTCGCCTCCTTACAGGCAGGGTTTCTCCCCTGTTTTCGTCCTCTTCCAACTTCCCTAAAATCAACACTTACAAAACCGGTTCAAAACAAACAACTTTAACTTCCTTTAGAATCCGCACTTACGAAAAACCCAGGGGGGAGGGGGTCACAACCTCCAAGCCAAAATCCTATCTTTCCTCTGCGCGATTTCAGCCCGCCTCCTCGCTCAAACCCGGTCCGCGATCGCTCCTTCCATCCTCTGGAAGAAGAACAGCCCGCCCACCAGAACGAGCACAACCGCGACCGTCGACGCCAGCAGGAGCGGCCCCGGCGGCTGCCCGTGTCCCGTCAACGCCCACCGGAATCCGTCAATCACTCCCGCCATCGGATTCAGTCCATACAGCCACCGCCACCTCACCGGCACAAGCGAAGACGGATATGCCACGGGCGAAGCGAACATCCAGAACTGGACAAGGAACGGCACCACGTATCTCACGTCGCGGTACAGGGCGTTCAGTGCGGACATCCACAGTCCCACGCCCAGCGCCGTCAGCACCGCGAGAAGCAGCAAGACCGGCAGCCACAGCGCGGCCAGCCCGGGGCGAATCCCATATATGGCCAGCACGACGCACAGCACCACGAAGCCGATGGCGAAATCCACCAGCCCGGAAACGACCGCCGAAAGCGGCAGCACCAGCCGCGGAAAAAAAACTTTGGTGATCACCCGCTGGTTCTCGACCACCACGCCCGTGCAGGACTGCAGCGCCGTGGCGAAATAACTCCACGGAACGAGCGCCGAAAAGTAAAAAACGGGATAAGCGAGCCCGTCCGACGGCAGCTTGGCAAGCCGCCCGAAAAATAAGGTAAAAACGCCCATGGTCATCAACGGCTGCAGAACGACCCACGTAACCCCGATCGCCGTTTGTTTGTAGCGGACTTTTACGTCCCGCCAAACGAAAAAGTACAGCAGCTCGCGGTAGGCCCACACTTCCCCGAGCCGCAGATCGAGCCATCCGCGCGGCGGTTCGATACGCACGGTGACGGGCGCGGCGTGCTGCACCGGAAGAGGGGTAGCGGGTGCGCTGACCGAAGCCATGGAGTCTTCCTGAAGTCCCAAAAGAGTTGGATGAGCCCCCGATTAGAGTAGCAGAGATGCAGCCGCCTCGCGATGCGCGGCACGCTACAAAAAGCCGGAGAGGAATAAAGATTACGGGGGCGGGGGATTTTCTTTAGCGGGCGCTGGATTTTGTTTCATCTGCTCGAGGTCGCGCTGCTCGATCTGCTGCATCATGGTTTTGCGCCGAAAAAGATATTTTTCGAGTTGCGATGTGATCTGGCGCGGGACTACGAGAAATTGGTTATGAATCATCTGGGAAAAAGAAATCGGGCCGCGCGCCGGCACCAGGTGAGAGCCCCACTGAAACATCAGGCCGGCATTCCACAAAGCAAAACAGGCTAGAAAAATGCACGTGGCCAGGAGGGCGGCGCGGCGCGACCGGAAAATGCGCGTGAACCGTTCGAAAAAAAAGGCAAGTCCGAGAATGAAAAGAGGCGTCAGCGAAACAAAAAATCTGTTTCCGTAAGAAGAAATCCCCGCCCAATCCGGATACGACGCAATAAAATAATAAAATCCCACCGTCGTCGCCAGAAACGCCAGGCCGGCGCGAGGCACGCTCCGCCAGAACGCGAAAAGACCGATCAGTGCAAAAAGAAGAATAGGCGTCCACGAAATCAGTCCGTGTTCGGAGGAAAAGAGCACGGACCATAGATGCGGCGAGCCCCAATTCCACTGGCTGATGGAAATGTAGCCCGATTCGAATGCGCTGCCGTAAATGATGCGCTTCGCGATGAATGTGGGGAGCATGCAAATCAAGAGTGCGGAGGCGAAAACCAGATGCCGCGCCAGAAGTTGCGCAAGACTTGGAGTGTCTGGAGTGGCCTTGCGCACCGCTGCTGCATAGTCGTGGAGCGCTTCGAAGAGCAGTACTACGAAGATCATCACATTTGCGTAATAAACATCGAGCATCAATCCGCCGATCGCGCCCAGCACAATCCACTGGAGCAGGGTGCGCGAGTCGCGCGTTTTATCCCAGCACCACAAGAAAAGGGCCACAACAAAAGCCGAGAGCGCGTGCGACCACGAGGGATTGAAATACATGTACACGGGAAGAGAACTGGCCCACCAGATGGCAAGAGTGGCGAGCAGCGCCCAGCGTTCGTCAACGTATTTGCGCGCGATGCGAAAGGAAATGAGCAGGCCGAGAAAACCGTAGAGGGCGGTGGCGAGCGCCATGGCGATGCGATACGGGGTGGAGAAACCGTCGGCGGGAATTGCGGAGCCCATGGAGCGCGCGAGGAGAACGGAGGCGTGCGCGAGGAGAAGAAAAGGAGTCCAGAGAATCGCCGGTCCCACCGTGAAGTGATTTTCGAGGTGGCCGGTGGGGGTGCGGGATTCAGGGGTCGGCTGGCCGTTTTTGTCGAGACGATTTTCGCGGAAGCTGGCGTTGGCCTGCTGATAGTCGGCGGTGAAATCGAGATTGTGCTGGATGAGGGGGGCGCGGGCGAAAGCGTAGTAGCCCACGCCGTCTCCGCGGACCCAGGGATTGAGCATGGGCAGAGAAAGCAGAAAGAGCAGCAGGAGAATGCGCTCCGCTTGGCGCGGACCTGGCTGAGGTGAAGAGGTCAAGCGTTGCGACTCCGAGATAGAAGCACCTGCAAAGTGAAGTGGCTGCGGCGCAAGAATTCACCGGCCAAAATAAAAATCTGCTCAGGGAGAAAGGCGACGTCGCTCCCTGAGAGAACTCCGTCCAAGATGAAAGCATTATCTCTTTTTAAGCTGGTTTTGTCTTGTTGGCAGTTCTGTTTGCTTGGATCGGAGACGAGCCGCAACTCGTCCCACTGCCGGGTGGAAAAGCTAGGCAGTTAGGCTAGCTAGGCGGCAGATCACTGGGGTGACGTGTCATACCCCTTCCGGCGCAGCAGCGCCGTTCTTCCGGGCGCTCTCCAGCGCTCCCACGTATACTGGCGGCAACCCGGCAATCGGCATACTGATACCGGTCGCTAACGGATTTGAAGAGTTTCAGGCTAATACTCCCTTCAGTGCGGACAAGCAATCTTTCTGACGTACGTATTTCTACGGTATCGACGAACGGCGAAGACGGAGGTATTAGTGAACCGCCCTCAAGGAGACTTCCGAGATGGGGCCTTTATCAGCATGGCAGGAATCCACCGCTCTGCAAAGGCAACTTCCCCCAAACCTGTTCGATCCTTCCGATAAAGCGGGGCTGTTACTGTCAACGCTATTTGCATCTCCAGTGGTGGGCGTTGCTGTGCTGGATTCAGGGATGCGCTTTCGCGCTATCAATGCACCCCTGGCTACGATGAATGGGATGCCCGCGACTCGGCACGCAGGGAGGAAACTGCGTCACGTTCTAGGTGGTGCGGCGACCACCGTGGAGTGCGCGGCAGACCAAGTGATTCAGACCGGCAGACCAGTTTCACTAGATCTCACGGCAACACTCCCACTGCGATCTAGGCAAGGGCACTGGCTCGAAAGCTTTTTTCCAATCCCAGATGTGAAAGGTCGCGTGGCGCACGTCGCTGCTGTAGTTCTCGAAATTACGGAAAAAAAGAGCTTGGAGCGGTCGCTAAATCACATGATGGGGAATTTGTTGTGTCTTCTAGCGACGTTGAAAACTCAGGCGGAGTGCTGCGGAAAAATGCGTGGCTCGTGTGACGAGCGTTCCGAGTTTCTCAGGCGAACGATTGAGTTGGCTCAATTGTGCGTTGCAGACGCGCAAGCCATATACAAAATCCCACGACTCGACTCTCCTATAGATGCATCTCGAACATCCCATCTCGACATCGATAATCTGGCTTCACATTCAGGAACTTCCACTTCGGGGATCGATAAATGCGGTCGAAATGAAGTCGGTTATGCCCGCAAGCTGTCGCGGCGAGAGCGCACTGTTTTGCAACTCTTGGCAACCGGCAAGAGCAACAAAGAAGTGGGGGCGACGTTGGGGATCAGCGTTCGTACGGCAGAATGCTACCGCGCACGATTGATCAAAAAAGTTGAGCTTCGCTCTCTAGCCGATTTGGTGAGATTTGCGGTACGGAACAAAATCGTCGAGGCCTAGAGTGGCAGTCCCTTGAACGCGAGGCGTGCTAGACGATTCCGTTTTTAGGTGCAGCATCATCTAGACCTCCTTTACGCTTTTCTAGCGCCACCCTCATCGACATTTATCAAATGCTACGACGATTCCCATTCCGGGGACTCGAACGAAAGTTGATTGTTCACAAGTGTACAGCCTTCCACAGATCGTTAGAGATTTGTCTTGACATGTGTTTACTATCAATTGTATATACGTTGTTGTATCGATTTAAGGAGAATCTGGAATGCTCCCAACCCCATCCGGGAGGCGTTGCCGTTTGAATCTTCCTCGTTCGAAGCGATGTTCGCGGCATTCAGGTTCAGTAGAACGTGCTGCTCGACTCCGTCCCCGACCGTCAGCCGCGATCGGAGACACAATTGGCTGACGGGTCTGCACCACGGTCGGACAATTCTCCACATCTAAGACGGATCAACTTTCTCATGGCTGCCATATTCAATGCACCATCCGTCGGCCTCGCTGTGTTTGATACGCAAGCGCGGGTGGTAATGTCGAATCCTGCTTTTTCTTTCATGATCGCTGACTCGTCGGCTTCATCGTGTGTCGGAAAAACGATCCGTGAACTCTTGGGCGGTAGCGCCGAAGAACTTGAGCATGCAATCAAGCAAGTCTGGGAGCCGAGTCAAATTGAGCCCGGTATAGAGGTTCTAGTAAGAATGCCCAACACGGGTCGGGGCAGATATTGGCTTTTCAATCTGATGCCTGTTACGAATGAGGCTGAGGGGCACGACCAAGTGCTTGCAATAACAATCGAGAGCCACCATCAAAAAAGAGTCGAACAGTATCTTCTTACTTTGATGGCGGACATCAACTGGATTCGAGACCAGATTTCTAAACCACCATCGGCTCTGCAAGATCGCCCTGAGATTTTCCAATCATCGAGTGAAAGAGTAGGGCTTTTAAGAGAGTTTTCGGAAGAGCTGCGAACCTTCTCAGCGATGTTGCGGGGCGAGGCCATTACGCCTCCGGAAAGAAGTGAGACGGTTGGCAGTCAGTTAGAACCCGCAAAGCATGGCATGGAGACTAGTGAAACGCGGGCTAATAAATTCGTTACCCTGTCGCCTAGAGAAAAGGAAGTCTTGGGTCTCGTGGCTAGTGGTATGGTTAGCAAAGAAATTGCTCCGCGACTATCTGTAACTGTAAGAACTGTGGATACTTACAAAGCCCGTTTAAGACTGAAACTGGACCTTCACTCGACTACTGAACTGGTACTCTATGCGGTTAAACACCACATCGTTTCACTCGATCCACTGTAGCCAGTGCAAATGTAGTGTAAGGAATTTACGTACATAATTTCTTTACGCCTTCCCTTAACATCAGTCTACAGCTGTATCTTTCTAAAACCCCGTCATCTATTCACATGACACAATCTACGGACTAGACATATCTATGCGTGGAGTGTACTTCCTATGTATAACTCGGGAACGTGGGAGTGCTAATGACCGATCTGTCCGAGAAGTGGAAACACGTGTCTGCAAAGCCAGTGCTGGCCGTAGAAGAAATTCGACGGATGCGCGGGGGATCACAGGCACATTTGATGCGTTGCTCGGACGGCCACTATTACGTCGTGAAGTTCCAAAACAACCCGCAGCACCGCCGAGTTTTGGTGAATGAACTCCTGGCAACGAGGCTGGCGGCATGCCTGGGGCTGCCGACGACGCCAGCAGTCGTTGTCGAGGTATCCGAGGAACTCATTCGCCTGACGCACGATCTGGTGGTGGAAATGCCGCGCCAGCGGATTCCTTGCCTGCCAGGATTACAATTTGGTTCGCGCCTATTTGGAAATGTGCGGATTGCAGACAACCTCGGTTGCCTTCCGTATGGAGATCTGTATACCACCGAACAGCTTAGCAGCTTTGCAGGCATGCTCATTTTTGACAAGTGGACCTGCAATGCGGATGGGCGGCAGGTCATCTTTTCGAGAACTGCTAGCCAACCGGGTTATTCGATGGCCATGATCGACCAGGGTTTGTGCTTCAATTGTGGCGAATGGAACTTTCCCGATTCGCCCCGGCGCGGGCTTTACATGGATACGCGCGTTTATGCAGAAATCAAGACCCTGGATGACTTTGAGCCTTGGTTAAGCAAGTTGGAAAGTGAACTCACTTTAGATGTGCTCTTCGACCTCGCGAAGGATATCCCGCCAGAGTGGTATGCATTCGAGACCGAATCACTACATAGTTTGCTGGCGCGATTGAACCGTAGACGGAGCACAGTCCGGGAGCAGCTACAGACCGCATGTAGGGTGTCGCCTCATATTTTTCCTAAATGGATCGATGACCGAGAACCACAGGGAAACTCCTGGTCTGCCGCAGCGTGAGAATGCCCGAGAGGCGCGCCAACGATGCCTAGGGAGCCCGGTGAAGTTGATTACCGTAAAATTCATACAGAGTCGCAAGCTCCTCTGCCCTAGCCAACTTGTCGGCCAATCTGTCTGCAACTGTCTCAAGGTGGCGTGCCAAGTTGACGCCGTGTCTCGGCGGCTTCCTCAAGATCACCACTACAGTTTCTGTTGTTCTGGTAGGCTGGGGCGATTCCCTGGCCCCCCAGGAGTTAGTCTTCTGTTCAGTTACATACCAAAATCCGGCCGTCATCATTTCGGTTCTCCCCGAAGATCTCTCAGCAGGGAAAGAAATCGGCCAATCCCCCAAAACCAAGTGAAACGACTCTCCATCAGATCGCGAGATCATCGGCCCTACATTGTTTAGCCGGTCAAGAAGAAATGGTCCGCCTTTCTTCTCGCAATGCGGACAAATCCCAAAGTTCCTGAAGGGGCGGTTCGAGGGTCTTAACTTCTGATCCGATACGTCGGGGTTGAAGAAGCTTGAAAACCATCGCAGGCGGAACTCAGAAGTTCCCATGAGTCCTCCGAAGAAGAAGAAGGGCGTCCCCTCGTAAGGTCATCCTCCAGCTACCCCAAGGAAGCCAGTAAGATAAATGACGCCCTTCAGTGCGGGAGTTTATATACTCAGGTAATTAGCTTGTCAAGAAAATAGTTACCGTTCGGAATTACGAAAGACTATGATAATTCTCTTGACATCTACATGCGATTGCAATAGATGTATGCCCGTCCAAACGTCTGCCCGGTTTTCGGCTGAAGAGGGGAATATGTTATACGCGCTTTGCTCGAATCGACGGTGTCATTACACGGTCGAACTCCAAGACATAGAAAAAGGACGTTCGATAGAAACTCCACAGAAGTGCCCAATCTGCAAGTTCGAAGTGATCTCGGCCTGCCCTAATTGCCGCTTTCCGCTGGTGCGAGCTCCCGGATCGACCATTTGCCAGGTATGTGGCGCAAATATGAAGGAGTTGCCGGTGAAACAGCAAACAAGCGCTTTGGAATCGCCGAGTCACTGACACGTTTCAAGTGTTGTTTCAGGGTATCCGCTAAAGCTCGAAAACCCTCAACGTCTCCTCAGTGGAGGCTGCGAGAATGAGTAGACTGTGCTGCACACTATCCGTAGGTTATTTTGGCCCTGGATTGCAGCATTTGAATTGAAATAGCTCGTGTGAAGGTAGTCGCCAGAGATTTGGAAGGCAACTGACGGGGACACCTGATACTCGACGCCGCCACCAAGAGCCCACGACAAATTGTTTGCATAGCCTCTCAAATAGGTGTTATTAGCAGGAACGACGCCAGTGACGCGTGCCCCGCCAAACAAGCCATGAGCGTAACCTGTCATTCGCTTGTACCGCACTGCGTAGAAAACGGGACCAGCAAGATAGCTCAAAACGTCTGCGTGATGCCCAGTATTGAGCAAATTCGAGGCCCTTGCATAAGTGAGGTCGGCAGTTACACCAATCCGCGGCAAGATATCTGCTGTGAATGCTGTGTTCACACCGGATAGATTTACGCGACTAGATGATGGCATGGCGAGGTTTATGTAGGAATAGCCAACGCTGGCTCTAATTGCCAGTCCGGTAGCTGCGGCGACTGGTCGGCCTTTTGAAAGCCGTGGGAGGTTTTCCGAGGCCGGTGGTGACTGTGCAAGCGCCAAAGTCGGTAAAAACAGAATGCAGATGGCTTTCCGGACAATCAATGGTCGGTTCCTCCTTTGGCATCTTTGCTCGGACAGAATTGCATCTGGATCAAGGGTCACTCGACGGCATGTTGTTGAGCCGGGTTCGGATTCGGACGGCGTTGCTCGGTTGGCCCTCGCCAATTCTTAAGAAGTTTCCCTTGGCAATCGCAGGGAATATCGGCGCGAACTCCACGTCCAGGCTCGCAACTCGATCAGCCCACTCTACAAAATCAACATGCCCAGCTCTGTCATACGTAATGCGGGTCGCCTGTCTATACTTTCTGTCGAGGATTTGGAGTAACGCATCAATGGATGTGGTGGAGAGCGTATAACTCAGTTCGACCAGCTTCTTCTTATAGAAGGAACCAAGAATCCCGAATGGTCGAGCTGAGTTGGCTTCCGCTAACAACTCCTGACCCTCGAATGTGTCGCCTTTTGCCAAGCTGCAATCCACCCATCGCAGCCAATTTGTCTTGAAAGTCTTGTCATCAAATCCCCCAGTCGGACGCATGACACAAGTGGCGTCTCTGTGGAGCGAGCGAAATCGTTTCAGAGACTCCCCGAGTTGATCGTTGTTCAGTTTGGGCATGCCAGACCGTCGTACTTTTCTTCCTGGCGCGACGCTTGCTGTGAGTGCGGACACGATGAGGGCGACAAGTGCGAGTCTGCACGTTTTGGAAACGCTCGGGTATGGTTGGATACGATTCATCATTCTGCTTGCCCGAACTGCTATTGGAATGGTCTGCGGGTTACGGCTTGTGTTTCGGGGTCGGAAAGACCGGAGTCACTTCAAATGCAGCGCTCTTATCCGTCAGCTTGTCTTTTGTGGGAGGCTCAACTAGTTCGATCCGGTCAGTCCAAGGATCAATTCTCGTCTTGATTCCGAGCGGTAGTGCTCTTCGCTGGATATTTCCGCTTTCAGATTGTGCACCAGCCCACGAATACACTGTCTCGGGAAGTACGTTGTCGCCAAGATTTGCAGCCGCAAGTTCAGGAATATGACGGGAGCTTTTCGCAAGTTCAGTAAAGAATTCGTGAATCAGCTGTATCGAATCCTTGTACGGTGAAAGTGCGATGTAATCTGTTGCAAGTTCTTGGATCTTCTTTCTTAACTTTGGTGGAGACGCAAAATTCATTTTGACAAGAACATCTTGCGGGTCAACTTTGCCTCGGTACGCGTGGAGGTACTCAGGCGTTGTCAGTTCGATTCTTGCCAGACCAAGAGCAATGATCGCGGCCAATATTGCCTTGTCGCTTGCAACGTCAATTAACCCGCGACTGATGACGATAGTGTGCCCCAAAGTGAAGAATTCTAGTCTTGATGTGAGTAGTTCTCGACAATGCGCTTCGGGTTGAAAATGAACGTGATTCGCAGTCTCTACATTCTGCACGATCACATCGAGCATGCGATCCAGTTCGCTGGGTGCAGCCAACAGTCCTAGCTGCTCCAATCGAGATGAAAGAGCATGCTCGACTTCGCCCTCTGACCACTCTCCTCCCGCCGTGCTGGCGGGCGATAGATTGTTGCTCAGGTTGTGTTGCTGACTCCGCGATGGTTGGTTCACTACCGATTTACTTGGGCGATCACCGTCTACCAATACTGGCCCGTATCCCCAGAAAAGCGTTTGGGCTCTGAAGCTGACGCGATCCAATGCAATCGAAGCGACCTTGTTATATGCGAAGTTGGTTTCCTCAGCATAGATGCCTGAGGGCAGCCACAAACCGGGCTTTACCTCGGTCCTATACGAGTCAAAGTGAAAATAATGACCTTTGGCATCATTTCCGCCGATAAAGAAGCCTTTGTAACGGACAATCGTATGACTCTTGTCCTCAACCCAGATCTGGCCGTCAAACATCCCTAACTGCTTGCTGTATCGGCCCATTGGAGAGACCTTGAACACCTGGCAATTCCAATCACCAAGCGACTCGCTACCCGTCTTTGCGAAGGAGTAGTGATCTCGGTCAAAGTCTTCCATGTTCGGATGGGCCATTTGTGCAAATCCCTCGGACAAGTATTCCAACTTTATCGAGACCGCCGATTTCGCAAAATGGCCGACAGAACTCCCTTTTCGAACCCCTTTGAAGGCTAGCTCATCAACTCTTGGTCCAAGCTTCGCTTGACTCAAGAAATAGTGATCGCGGTGTGGTGTCACGACGCCGTCGTGGGTCTGCAATTCTTGAAGGTAGGTCTCTGCGATGGGAGTGTACGCAGCAAAACTGCCAACTAACTCTTTTTCTTGGCGGATGATCTCGTCAATCGTCGGATCGGCGGTCGCAGAAGTTGAGACCTGGCCAGCTACGACTTCGCAAAGAGCGCAACTCAAGAGAACAGCGAGCAGTACTTTCATGTTTTCCTCCCTAGCCTTGTCGCCTTCCGCGCCCCGATGCAGATTCTTTGAAACGGTTCACTCAAACCTAACTATCTGGTTTCTCTCGACGGGAGCATGCAAAACGGATGCCAACCTGGTTTGGGATTTTTGATTGGGTGAAAACAGGCAACGGCTAGTAAGCGCACACGCTAACTGATGTTGTTTGGTTGCACTTATAGGAAATCTGACAGTTGGCAGCCATAAAAGTAGATCGTCAGAGTTAAATAACGCCTCTATAACCTGTGTTCCATTTTGGAATCAGCTATTCCCGTCTTGATTCTGCGTGACAGGTCTTGATGCATGAGGATAGATGGGCGTCTCGCCAAATCGCGCCAAACGAACGGCCTCTCCGAACTTTGCAGTTGGACTTTGAATTGCTCCCTGCGCAGAAGTAGCTGCACGATGCGCAGCGAGCTGTCGCAGTCAGAATTGGTTTTCGAAAATGACCCTGTAGATTTTCGGAGGTACAAATGTACGCGCCTGGTAGATGTATGTCCCGAGTAATCGTATTGGCTCTCTGTACCGTCAGCGTCTCTCATGCCCAGGAGTCGCAAAAAGCGGCAGAAAAACAGGAGTTTACTCCAGCGCGAACCGAGAATTGGCCGGAACGAAGCAATGTATGGCCCACGCATTGGTACGAAGATTGGGAATGGTGGGCTGGAGAGGCCGTGCTTGCAGGTGA
>Ga0210402_10001502_pt1 | contig 24088 bp, 12 predicted proteins | sample IncBWC7MmetaG_FD_161055 | JGI IMG/M metagenome (GOLD analysis project Ga0210402, IMG submission 161055) | Forest soil microbial communities from Barre Woods Harvard Forest LTER site, Petersham, Massachusetts, United States - Inc-BW-C-7-M | ecosystem: Environmental > Terrestrial > Soil >... | reverse complement strand
AGGCAACATCTGCCGGTGCGGAACTTACCAGCGAATTCGATCGGCAATCAAGCTTGCCGCGGAGAAGAGCACATGAGAAACATTGAAAACGTAAGCCGCCGCGGATTTTTGAAGGGAGTTGTGGGCACGAGCGCGTTTGTTCTGGCGGTCGGATATGTTCCGCCGATTTTTGCGGGTGAAGCGGCGCCGGATGGGCAGACAGAGGCCGACCGGGCGACGCTCAATCCGAATGTGTTTGTGGGCATTGAAACGGACGGGACGGTGCACATTGTGGCGCACCGGTCGGAGATGGGGACTGCGATCCGCACAACTCTGCCATTGGTTCTAGCGGATGAGCTTGATGCCGATTGGGACCGCGTGAAAATCGATCAGGCCATTGGCGACCGGAGATATGGAGATCAGAACACTGACGGCTCGCATTCGATTCGAAGCTTTTTTGACACGATGCGGGAATGCGGGGCTTCGGCGCGGTGGATGCTGGTCGAAGCCGCGGCGCAGCAGTGGAATGTGCCGGCGGCGGAGTGTTCGACCGAGCCGCATGTGGTTGTGCATGCAAAGAGCGGGCGCAAGCTGGGGTATGGGGAACTGGCTTCGGCGGCCGCGAAACTCAACGTGCCGAAGAAGGACCAGCTTACGTTGAAGAAGCCGGCGGAGTGGCGCTACATCGGCAAGGGCAAGACCAGTTATGACCTGGAGAAGCTTTGCACCGGGAAAGCGATTTATGGGATGGACGCGAAGGTCGACGGGATGATTTACGCGTCCGTTGAGCATCCGCCGGTATATGGCGGAAAGGTGAAGAGCTACGACGAACAGGAAGCGCTGAAGGTTTCGGGCGTTCACCAGACGATGCTGATTGATCCGTTCAAACCGCCGGCGGCATTTCAGCCTCTTGGCGGGGTGGCCGTGCTGGCGGACAATTCGTGGGCTGCGTTTCAGGGGCGGAAGAAACTGAAGATTACGTGGGAGAACGGAACGAACGAAACGTACGACTCTGCGGAGTACAAGAAGGAACTGCAGGAGACGGCGCGCAAGCCGGCCAAGGTCATTCGAAGCGTGGGCGACGCGAATGCGGCGCTGGCGGCTGCATCGGGAGCTAGTGTGGTCGAAGCGGAATACTACGTTCCGTTGCTCGCGCATGCCCCGATGGAACCGATGGTTGCGCTGGCGGATTTCAAGGATGGCAAGGCAACGATCTGGACATCGACGCAGAATCCGCAGGCGGTGCAGGCGATCGTGTCCTCGCAACTGGGGATTGCGAAAGAGAACGTGATTTCGAACGTGGCGCTGCTTGGCGGCGGATTCGGCAGAAAATCAAAGCCGGATTACGCAGCGGAGGCGGCTGTGCTGTCCAAGAAAGTTGGGCGGCCGGTGAAAGTGGTGTGGACTCGCGAGGACGACATCAAATTTGATTACTACAATGCCGTCGCGGGGATGTATTTCAAAGCGGCGGTGGATCGGAAGGGCAGGCCAACGGCCTGGGTGCAGAGATCGGTGTTTCCGCCGATTACCTCCATTTTTGACGTGAACGCGGTTTACGGCGATGCGCCGCATCTGGCGCAGGGTTGGACGGACATGCCGTATGACCTACCCAACCTGAGCATCGAGAACGGGCCGGCGAAGGCGCACGTGCGCATTGGCTGGTTGCGCTCGGTGGCGAACATTTATCACGGTTTCGGCGTGCAGTGCTTTACGGATGAACTGGCGTACCGGGCGCACCGCGACCCGTGCGAATACCTGCTTGACCTGATTGGAGCGCCGCGGACGATCGACTTCAAAGGAGTCGAGTATCCGAATTATGGGGCTTCGCAGGAGACTTACCCGTGGGAGACCGGCCGACTACGGCATGTAACCGAACTTGTCGCGGAGAAATCGGGCTGGGCGAAAAAGAAAAGCGTGAAGGGCCACGGATTCGGGATTGCGGCGCACCGGAGTTTTCTGACTTACGTGGCGACGGTTGTCGAGGTCGAGGTGAACGATCAGGGCGATATCCGCATTCCGCGGGTGGACACCGTGGTGGACGCCGGACTGATCGCGAATCCCGAAATCACGCGGGCGCAATTTGAGGGAGCCGCGGTTTTTGGCACCAGCATCGTGCGGACGGGAGAAATCACGGCGAAAAACGGGGTGATCCAGCAATCGAACTTCAACGATTATCCGGTGGCGCGGATCAACGAAGCGCCACGGCAGACTAACGTTTATATTGTTGAAAGCTCCGCGCCGCCGGCGGGAGTAGGCGAGCCGGGCGTGCCGCCGTTTGTTGGGGCGTTTTGCAATGCCATATTTGCGGCAACCGGCAAGCGCGTCCGGAATCTACCGCTCTCCTCGAGCGGACTTTTCGGATAACGATAAGTATTCGATGGAGGAGGAAAAGCAGGAATTGGCGCGCTCCGGGATTGACGGGCGAGTTTCTGGGCTGAGAAAGCGAAGGTGGATGCCGTGGGTGTCCGGGCTTGGAGTTCCGCGGGCCTTCTTTTGGCGGCTTTGACGGCGGCGGGGCGACTGAACGTTCCGGCCTCGCTGCCGCCGGAAGTGCGGTCGGAAAATCACGTCGTCTCGTTGACTTTGCATGCAGCCGTGAACTCCGAGGGCCGGGATTCCTTCGCCTACAACGGAAAGAACATTGCACCGGTGATTCGCGTTTTCCCCGGCGACACACTGGAGCTCGACTACGAAAACGATCTCCCGGTTCATTCGAAGGAAAGTTGCGCGATCTCTCCCTGCAAAAACATGACGAATCTGCATTTTCACGGGCTGGAGATTTCACCGCAGTCACCGCAAGACAACGTGATTGACATGATGGCCATGCCCGGCGAGACGCTGCACTACGTGGTTAAGATTCCGGCGGATCATCCCCCGGGACTTTTCTGGTATCACACGCACCCGCACGGGGAGAGCCACCGCCAGGCGCTGGATGGAATGTCCGGAGCGATCGTGATTGAAGGCATGGAACGGTATGTTCCGGAAGTTCTCAACCTGCGCGAGCAAGTGCTCGTGGTCCGTGGGACTTCCATCGAACATGTTTCCGACGGCACTGTTCTGCTCGGCCGCGTGGATGCGCAGCCTCCGTCCTGTGGCAGTGGATCCGGGGCGACTGAGCGTGTGTTCACGGTTAACGGAGAGATGCGGCCGACGATTGGCATCGACCCGGGTGAACGACAGTTCTGGCGCATTGTGAATGCGTCTGCGGATCAATATCTCGATCTGCAGGTCGATAAGCAGAAACTCGAAATCATTGCGCTGGACGGCTTGCCGCTGGCCTATCACGATCGCAAGAATCCGAAAAAAGTTGCGGAACATGCGCTGGTACCGCCGGCGGGGCGACTGGAAGCGATTGTCACCGGTCCCGACGCGGGTGCGCATGCGTCACTTCGAACGCTATGTGTGGACACCGGTGCCTTGGGCGACCCGAATCCGGCGATGGTGCTAGCCGATCTGCGCGCGGGAGTCCCGACTCGGCAGTCTCCGCAAAGGAACAAACGCAAGCTTCCGCCGCCGGAATATCGATCCATCGACCTCGACGCGCATGAGAGTTCAGAGCCGGATTTTACCGTTGTCTTTACCGAAGATGAGAATGGGTTTTATATCAACGACAAGAAGTATGAGCCGAGTGCGGCGCCGATGACTCGCGCGCGTGTTGGCACCTACCAACACTGGCGAATTCTGAATAGTTCGGGAGAACTGCATCCGATGCATATTCACCAGGCGCATTTCCTTGTTTTCGCGGAAGGTGGGAAGCGACTGGAGAATCCGGTGTGGCTGGACACCGTGAATGTGCCGGTCGGCGAAACTGTAGATGTGGTGATGGATTTTACCAACCCCGTTATTAAGGGGATGTCGCTGTTCCACTGCCACCTGCTGAATCACGAAGACAAAGGGATGATGGCCAAGATTCTTTTTGAATAAATGGCGGCACGAACCTAGAGCACAGGAGCGGTTGCGACGCCGACGTATTTGTCCGCGCCACCATAATAAAAGAGCCAGCGGTTTCCGTCGCGGACCATGCCTTCGACAAAAACCACATTGGGCACCTGGCCAACTCTTTCCCAGTCTTTTTCCGGCGCAAATAACGGTTTCTCCGCGCGAGCCAGAACCTTTGTGGGATCCTTTTTGTCGAAGAGGACCCAACCAGTGGAATAAAGAAGATTGTCGTCGGCGCCGTTGTAGACCAGGAAGATGCCTTGAGGGGTGATGATTGGAGGCGGGCCGGGTTCCACGACTTGCGAGTCAAACATTTTCGAGCGACTCGCCATCACCGGATGGTCGAGGGCTTCTGTCCAGTGCAGCAGATCCTCCGAATAGGCCACGCCCATTTGCTGATCCTGGCCCTTGGCGTCGGCCAGATAGTACATCCAATATTTGCCGTTGATTTTTTCTGGAACGATCGCGCCCGATTTTGTCCACTTCACGTTCCATTTTCCCTGGTAGCTGGGAATGATCACGCCTTGACGGCTCCAATGAATTAGGTCGGTGGACGTGGCCAGGCAAAGCTGCGCGTCTTTCTTGTCAGGCGCGGCGGCGTCCACATTGTTGTAGCCGGTGTAGGTCAGGTAGTACGTGCCGCCAATTTTCTGCAAGCGGGGATCTTCCACACCGCCACCTTTTTCATAAGGTGCCTCGGATTTGAAAACGGGTTCGGGCCGGCGGGTAAAATGGACGCCATCGTCACCGGTGGCATAGCCGAGCGAGGACGTACCCTTCTGATCCTGAGCCCTGTAAAGCATGACGAACTTCCCATCCTGCTTTACTACGGAAGGATTGAATGTTCCCGCGGATTCGAAGGTGTCGCCCTGGGGGGAGATGATGGGATCAGCCGAGAGCCGCGTCCAGGCGCCGAAGGGTGGGGAAAAAGAAACGGCGGCAGCGACGGCAATGCCGAACGACGCGGCAAAAGCGAAGGTGCTTGCTTGGCGAATTGCGGAACGAGGCATTCGGTTCTTCATTGGACTTCCTTCCTCAACCAACTTTGGTGAACAACGGATTCGCTGTGAATAGAGATCCATTCCCTATCCATCAAATTCGGCCAGCAGCCGGATGAAAGACTGTTTTTGAACCTCTAGTGTCTCGGTGGTGGCCTTGCCGTCTGCTGTGAGGCGAGCAGGGCGTCCCTGGGCCGCGGGGATTGTAATTTTCGCAGAGCGCGTGCTGGACGTGGGATTGTAGAGGATGAAGTTCAGCTTCCGCGGGGGAAACTCGGCTGAATGCGTCACATCCAGAAGATCCAGGTTAACGAGCATCAGTTCCCGATCGCTCGAATGCCCCAGAGCTTCGAACATCAGATACATCCAGATCGATTCACCTGCACCGTAGATTTCCTTGCCCACGTTTCCGGTCATGCCGGCGAGTTCGAGGGTGCCGAGATTTTCGAACGGGATGAAGGCGGAGGCGCCGGGCTTCCGATTAACGGTACAATTCTCGAAGAAATAGAAATTGTTGCGCCGCTGCTGGTCCATGAAGCGAAGCAAGCCTTCGAACACGATTCCGCGTTTCATAACACCGGTCCAGGGGAGGATGGCTTCGACATTTTCCTTGAAGGCGGGGTAGAGGATGGAAGCGGCGGCCTGGACCATGCCGCGAATGTCATGATTCTTCTGGCTCGGGTCGGAATACCAATAGAACATGCGGAGTTGCTCGTAGAGCAGGTATTTTGCTTCTTCCACCATGCCGAGTTCGGCTGCTGCTAGCGCTCCATAAGCGAGTTCCTGAGGCTCGTGGAAAAGCCGGTCTGGCGGGACTGTGTATAAGACATGAATGGCACGGCGCGCTTCATCCAGGTATTGAGCTTCGCCAGTTAATTTGTTGGCGAGAATCGCGGACCACGCGTAAAGTCCGCCCACGGCATAATTCGTTCCCGCGCCCTCTGCCTGGAGCGTGGCGACCTGGTAGTAGATCGGGAAAAGATAGTTGTACTGCTGGGCGAGTTTCCGGGCGGTTTGGAACGCATCGAGAAATTTATCGGTGATTTCTTTTGAGCCGGCCAGATTCCCGATCATTGGATATTTGATCAGCGAATTTTCGAAGGGGTACCAGGAATCGGCGCGCTCGTCCTTTTTGGGAGTGAAGTCGTTGCTGATGCTTTGTGTTTCCGGGTGATAAAACGCGGGAAGATCCTCGAACAGATCCTTGCATTCGTTCTCGAAAGCCGCCGAGGGATGCAACCGGAGGTAGAGAAGAGAGGGCCAAAGAACGTCAGCGATGGTCATCAACTCAAAGTTGTCGGGAGCGTCGGTCCAGAGTTTAGAGGTTGCCTTGACGTAAGCGCGCAGGCCGGTGTGGCCTTTGGCCTGGATCTGCGCGGAAGATTTGTCCTCGAGGTCTTCTACTGTGCCGGTGGCAAATTCTTTCCAGGAGGTGGCGCAGGCGGGCCAGGCGAGTTTTTCCTCGAAGAGGGGGAGTAGCGCCGGCATCCAGCGCGAGACGGACTCTTGCGCCGTCAGCAGGCGGGTCATGGGACGCTGCAACAGCCAGTAAGTGAAGTGGACGTCGCCTGCTGGCATGACATTGCCGGTGGCCTGTTGGGCGAGAAGGCCAACGCCGAGGCGCTGAGTGCCGTCGCGTTCAATTTGAGAGAGACTGGAGCAGCGATAGACCAGGAATCGCGGAAGATTTTCGATGGACATCCAATTCATGTCGCTGAAATCGAAAAACATCATGGTTTCGATGCCGACGGTCTGGTCGAGGAGATAGAGAGCCGGTAGATCGTTGCCGTAGGTGCCGAGGGAGTTGCGGGTAGGCTGCTCGAGAAGGACGCGGCGCCAGCTTCCGGACTGGCCTTCCATCAGAGTGGACGAGGAGCTTAGCCAAGTGATGATCTGTGGCTCAACGCGAGCGCCTTCACGGAGGCGGACTGGCGCGGGGAGATGAAGCGTGGTGTGAAAGCGAAACCAGGGGGCATCGGCCGCCGAGCTGGCTGCGCTAATTTCGGAATCCCACGCGTAAGTCAAAGGTTTGCCGTCGGTGCCTTCTGCTTGGCCTTCACCGGCGCAGCGGATATGAGAGTCCGCGCGGTCTATGTGGGAGGTGATTAATGGAAAGGAGTCTCCGGTGATGAATGGATTGTTGGGAAGAGTGGAGGGCTTCCATTCGTTGTTGATACGCAGGAAATTTTGAAAGGCGAAGGGCGATCCGGATGGAGCGATGCGGAGTTGCTGCGGGCCGTGTTCAAGAATTGTGGAGGAGGGCGTTAGATCGGAATCGAAAAGGGGCCAGGCAGTTTTGTTTGCAGCGACGGCGTGAGCGGGTACTGCGCCGACAGCGGTGACGAGCAGCGTCCTCATAAAGCCACGCCGGTTGAACTGGCTCATATTGCGGCGACTCCGGTGTTGGGGGAGTGGGAAGAACCCTGCTCAGAGGGGGCCCTGAGCAGGGTTCTTTGATACTAATACGAGATCTTCAGACCGAATTGAATGGTCCGTGGTCCGCTCGAATCGGTGATCGCACCGAAGCCACAAGCAAGCACTTGCTTGCAGTTAGTACCTCCAGCCGGAACGAACGGCGTCTGCAGAGGAGGACCAAAGACGTTGCTGGGTGTGGAGTAAATGTGCCTATTGAACATGTTGAAGAAGGAGGCCTGGAAGTCTATCGTCGCCTTCTCGCCTATCAGGTGGGTCTTCTTTCCGATAGTGAAGTCTTCATTCTTGCCCCCGAACGAACGGGCAGTCGCAAGAGATCGGGGTTCATCTCCGAAAGTGAGGGGAGCCGCAGGCGTGAAGGCAGCAGGATTCCAGAATGGAGTGGTAGTTGGATTGAAATTCGATTTGTTCGTCTGCGGCACGCCAGGAACGATGTTGACACGGGCACCTGCTCCTGTGACGTTGCACCCACCAAACAGGATATCGCCTGCTGTTCCCTGACACTGACCGTAAACCTCGGTGGGCGTTCCGGAATGGTAGCTGAGGATGGTTGAAACGTACCAGCCTCCCACCACCAGATCTTTTGCGCCACCCTCGTTCATGTAACGTTTTCCATGGCCGAATGGCAACTCATAGAAGAAGCTCGCCACCAAGGATTGCGGAGTATCAAGCTGGCTAACCGCTTTCTCCGCCCGCCGATTGTAGGAATTCTCGCCGATGAAACTGTTCGTTCCAATAAAGCCAGAAACCCCCGGGCCAGCTGAATCGGCATCGGTAATGTTCTTCGATACAGTATAGGACACCAGGAAGCTCAGCCCCTGGGCAAAGCGTTTGTTGACTTGCACTTGCATTGCGTTATACGTGGAGTTGCCAGTGCGATCAGGGGTGAATGAATTGTCTTCCTGGTTGAAGTTGCCGTATTGGGGAAATGGCCGGAAAATTTGGTCGATTGGAGCATTGAGCGGGAAGTTGGCATAGGGCAGTTGTACACCCGCAGCAATCGCCTGTGGACACTGCTGGTTTGCTGGCAGAGTAGGTCCAGCCGATGTTAAGCAGACAGCTTGTTTAGTCAAATCGGCACTGAAAGTTGAGAAGAACGCCAATTGCGAAGGATTCGTCTGATTTGGAATAATGTTCAGGGCCGGCAAGTGAGTGCCTTTTGATCCGACGTAGGCCACGCTCACCATCAAGTTGTTCATAACCTGCCGTTGAATGTCCAAGTTCCAGGTCTGGATGTCTGCGGGGCGCCCACTATTCGCCGGAACCGATATGACATTGCCGTTATTGTTTTGGCCGCCCGGTGTAAAAGGCCCAGACGCCGGTAAAATATGGGTTATGCCGTTATCGATCTGCGTGGGGCCACCGTTCGAGGTGCTCACCGACTGCGAGTTGAAGAATCCTAGCCCGTCAAAGTCGGCGAAGGATCCTTCCTTCATTGGTTGATAGAAGATGCCATAGCCGCCCCGCAGTACGGTCTTATCGTTGATGCTGTAAGCGAAACCGACGCGCGGACCGAACGCTTTATAGTAAATATCCTGGGGGCGCTTCTTCCCGTTTCGTCCGGCGCCGAAGCCAAAATAGGTGTAAGCCCCAGGTAGATTACCGGCATCCGGGTTGGGCAGATTTGGGTCAACCATGGAGAATCGATTAAAGGCCTCCACAGCAGGCAAAGCGATGTCATATCGGAGGCCGTAGTTGAGTGTAAGTTTGGAGCTGAATTTGTAGGTGTCCTGCGCATACAACGCGAAATCCTTGTATCGAACGCCACTGAAATTGCCATATGCCAAGTTGACAGTATTCGCCAGGCCAAACAGCGAGCTGGCTACTGGGTCCCCACCCACTCCAGTTGCGGTGCCGTTACTGCTGGTCTGGGAGGCATCAAAAAAGAGCGCTCCGGAAGTATTCTGAAGGCGACGGACGTTGAATTGCAGCATGCGGATTTCGCCGCCAAACTTGAAGCTGTGTTTGCCTTTGACCCAGCTTACGGCATCATTGATTTGATAAACGTTGTCCGCAAATTGGGAAGCATTGCAATTGCTCAAAGCAGTGGAAAAGTTGTTCCAATTGAAGCAAGGAAAAGTGGTTTCCTGAACTCCCGTGAGGCCGATCTTTTCCGGATAATTCTGGCCGAGGCTGTTCGAGATTTCACCACGGTAACGGCGGCTAAATCCGAACAGAGCCTGGTTAACAACTGTAGGGGAGAAAACGTAGTTGTCAGAGAGACGTGCGTAGCGAGTGTCTTGGGGAACGCTTTGGCCAAAGATGGGGCCCAGAGAAGAAGTCCCGCCAGTCTTGGTGTTGTCGTAATCGAATCCCCCGGAGATGCGGTGCTTATCGGAAAAAGCATGATCGATCTTCACGTCGTAGAGATTCGCAGTAGTGCTGTTAATTGTCGGGTTGAGTACGTTGTTGGTTAGCGCGCCAGTTGTGTGAGGCAGAAGCCCAAAGACATTGGTCGTTACTTTACTCGGTGTGAAATTAGGGTCGTTCGTCAACACGTCGCCAAGGATGGGATTGTGTGTCGTGGGATCATAAATTTGGTTATTGGGGTTGTTGCAAAGGCCGTTTGTAAATCCTGCATTGCAAATGGCTGAGAAGTCGCCGCTGCGGAAATTTTCGTTGGGAAGGGTTATGGTTCCGTTGCCTCCCGTCTTAAATCGGAACCCTTCGTAGGCGAAGAAGAAAAAGGTCTTATTTTTCCCATTGTAGACTTTGGGGATCCAAACTGGGCCGCCAATGGTAGCGCCAAAGTCATTCTGTGTATCTACATTCCTCTTCGCCCCCTCTAGATTGTTTTTCCAACTGTTGGCATCCAAACCCGCATTCCGCAAGAAATCATAGGCAGAACCATGCAGCTGGTTGGTACCGGATTTTATTGTCAGGCTAACAATGCCGTCGCCCGACTGCCCGTATTCAGCAGAAAAGTTGCTTTGCAGCACGCGAAACTCATCCACGGCATCCGTGGAAACGCCCTTGTTCCATTGCGTGTTCGGTGAGACCAACGAGATGGATACGCCGTCCACCAGGATGTCGGTTCCGCCTTCCTGCCCGCCATTTACCTTAAAGTCGTCACTCGAATTACTTCCGGGATTGTTGTCCACACCGCCCACAAATCCTGGAACGAGCTCGATAAACTGGACGGGATTGCGGATTGTGCCGGAAACCTGGAGCGGCAAATTGGCCACCAGCACTGGCTCCACGGTTGCACCTATCTCGGATGTTGTGGTCTGAAGCTGAGAAGCGTCCGCCGTTACCGTGACGCTCTCAGAGACGGCGCCAAGCTGCATGGGTAGGTCAAGCGAGACAGCTGTCCCCGTTGCGACCGTCACCCCTTCCCGTGAATACTTCTTAAGGTTGGAAGCCTCGATCGTGACGGAATAGCGGCCCGGCGGAAGATTTGGCAAAGAATAGAGACCGGCTTCCGTCGTCGTGGTGGTTTGCGTGAGGCCCGTATCCATGTTTCGGGCCGTGACGCTGGCGCCTGCTACCGCGCCACCGCTTGGGTCAGTGACCGTGCCCTGGATACTGCCGTTGGTGGTTTGACCGTGGAGAGAAATTGCCGCCGAAAATAAAAGGAATGCGAATATATAGATGAACTTCTTCATGGACTTCCCCCTTACTGCGTTGACCGGAAACTGGTTAAGCATCAAGCGGGGAGCTTTTTGACTTGAGTGCCAGACCAGGAACCGATCACCCCAGACAAACAGGACTCACGACAGAGCCCGCGCCCTAATGTTTTTACACTAGTAGCAACGTAAGGGGATACTCGACCCTGGCCGAAGCAAACGCAAGGGTGTAACACGTGAAATCATTGTGATTCACCTGTTCAGGTGTTCAAGGAGCGGAACAGAGCTATGAAAAGAGGTAAGTTCGTGGAACGCAGGATAAATTTCTATGAAAAATCAGATGTGGGGTCGGCTTGGCTGGTAGTCGGGGTCCATTTCGGGAGCGCGGAGGCCAGCCTGTTCCAACGCCTGCAGGATGAAGGAGTTCCAGGCGAAGACTCGGTGATAACCAAAGAACGGGTGGGCAGGTTCCGTGGCGAGGTACTCCTGGCTGGTGGGGAAATCCGGGGAAATGTTTATTTCAGCCCAAAGGCGGTTTGCGATGGCCTTACTGGCGGCGTTCCAACCGTGAAGATGGCCGGTCACGTAGCCGCAGATTTCAATGCGCATCCAACTGCCTCCGTTGTAGTAAATCCCGTCCATGGCGTGGTTGGCGTAATTTGTGGCGAAGGAATCGCTGACCATGGGGTGCCATTTGCTGGTGAAGAAGCTCCAGTCTTTTTTCCCCTCGGGGAGACCGATGAGGATCGGCCGCACGGTGCCGCCCGCTTCGGGATGCGGACAATTACTTCTGGGCAGGAGCGCGGGAATGCGGTCGAGATGGTTCACGATCATATCGTCGCTGAGGATTTTTCTTCTGAAGAGCCAGAGCGAGAGGTATTCAGGGAATACTTCGGCAAAGCCGATGGCGTCGGCGATGTCGCGACCGGGACGCATGAATTTTCGAACTGGATCGTAATAGCTGCGATAGATTGCTTCGGCCCGGTCGATGTATTCCTCGGACAGCGTTTCGCTGACACCAGGAATTTGCAATTCCTTGATCGTTCGGAGCGTGACGGCCAGCATGCCCTGGTTTTCACAGATGACTGAGGTGCCCTCGGGATAACGGATGACGTCGAGTTGGCCCAGGACGAATTGCGCGTTGCAGACCGCTTCGCGGCGCGGGTCGTACGTCTGGAGGCAGTATTCCGCTGCCTTACGGACCTTATCCAGTGGCAGGATGGTGCCGAAGCGACGGCGGTTCAGGAGTGCCCACATCAGCCAGAGGGGCGTAGAATCGTTGGACTTGCGCTCCACGTTGGAAAGATTTGGTTCTATCAGCGTGTTGATCGCGCCGTCTGGCCCCTGATTTTCACCCCAGAGGCTGAATATACTTTCGTTGAGTTCGCGGTTATGAATGCCGTTGAGCGCGAAAAAACTGTCGCGCAGATACATTTCGCCGGCGGCGGAGTACCAGATGCTTGGCGCAAGGATAGGGCGAAAAGTTTCGGGCCCGGCGATCCAGGTGAGCATCATCAGGTCGGCGTAAACAACTTTTTCGGTGTCGCCTCCTTTGAAGTCGAGGCCGTCGGCAAGATGCAGCTGGCTGGCTAAACGGTGGCCGCGGATGGTGTCTGGCACTGACCCATCCGCGAAAATAAAAACAGTTTTCTCGCTGGGACGATCCATTTCCAGGCGATGGTAGGGTTCGCTCCGCGTGGAGATGGGGCGAACTTCGAGTCCACGCACCTCGATTTTTGCGCTCCCGCCGGGCGCTTCGACATTTAGACCCTGTTCCGAAGGAGCAACGGAAAGAAAGAGTGCGTGGCCATACGCCTGCGAACCTGGCACGAAAACTGCCGTCTCGAACACTCTCCATGCTTCCCGGGATTCGGGAGCGACGTCGTTGTAGAGAGTGATGTTCTCGACTCTGCGCAACTGGCCGTCCACTTTCCATATCTGGAGAGCTACCGGACTGGCGGAGCGATACTCCATCCGGAGTGACAGGACGGCTGAACCCACGGTCGCAAGCGGGGTCATTGCGCCGTCTTCCGCACTGCGGGTGGAGATTCTGGCCACACCCTCGCGATTCTCCACGGTGGCTTCGCCCACCCGTTTCCAGGAGGAGATTTCCGGAAGCGTTATGGGTGGCGCAGAATACTCCCCAGGCGTCTGCTGCGTGACTTCGCCGAAGGTCTGCTGCACGAAGAAATTGCCTTTGCCACGCTCCGCTGGAGAGGCGCCAATATAGAGGTTGGCGTCGGGAATGCGCGTGGGCGCGGGCTTCACAGGTTTGCCGTCCCTTCGCACGATTCGGGTCCACTGATTGCGGTAGCCGGAATCCGTGAGCAGGCCGACGCATAGGCCGTTTTTCGCGCGGAATCCAGCGGCGGGGAAATATTCATGCGCCGCCTCACCTTGCCAGTCGAGTTGATCGAAGCTCCAGAGCTTCGATGGCTTTTCCGTTGGCTCCAGGCGGTTGCTCAATTGGTGGAACACCAGGAACATATCGGATTGCCGAAGCCGGATTTTCTTGCGCACAACGCGGGGCGTGATTCGTTCGTATTCCACTTGCACGAAGACGGTGGCGTTCAGATTTCTTAGCTGGCACTCACCGCTCAGAGTCATGCGCGTGGCGTCACCCGTCCATGCGGCCGCTTTCCAGTTTTCGACGCGATCTTCCACGCTACGGTCTTCATTTTGGAAGATGGCGGAGAATTCGCCTCCGTGGTTATGGCATGCGATGGGTTGGCCGTTGAAGCTGAGGCTTAGCCCGTAACCTTGACTGGCCTCACCAGTAAGCTTGAATGTCAGCCCATCTGTAGCGGGGGCGGCGGCTGAGCTGGCTGCTCTGAAGGGTTCGACACCTAAGCCGAGTCCAACTGCCAGGCCATTACGGATGGAATTCTCAAGGAAGCGACGCCGGGAAATGAATTTATAGGGCATCCAGTTCGGCCATCTCCTTTCAAGCTGTTCAAAATGGAACACTTTCGGTAATCGGAGTATGTTCAAATCATCGAGCAGTTCCCGGCCAAAACAAAGAGGTTTCACAAGTGAAGCCAAGGTGATTCACCTGCGTTCTCTTTTACACTGCCCGGCGAACCCTTTGGAAAGAATCTGGTTAGGGATTTCACTGGGAAAAAGTATGTGGTAGCATCACTTCGTCCAATCGAAAAATCTAATCATCACTGACCACCACAACTATGAGCGTCGCACACGCACCAGCACCGGCTATGGTGGACCTGCAAATGGATGAGCGCTGGCAGCTCGTCCAAAGGATCGTTTCCAGTCCGCATTTTCAGAAGAGCACGCGGCTGCGGGAGTTGTTGCAGTATATCGTCGAGCAGACCCTGCATGGCAACGCTCACGAGTTGACAGAGCAGCACATCGGCAACGCGCTGTTTCACAAGCCATCGGATTACAGCCCTCTGGAGGACAGCTCGGTCCGGGTCCATGTACGGCAGTTGCGCCTGAAACTTCACGAATATTTCAACGAGGACGGCCGTAACGAGCCACTCGTGCTGGAAATACCGAAGGGTTCCTATGCGCCGGTCTTTCGAGCGGCTCAAAAAGCCGACACCATGCCGGCCACAATCGTGGCGAGGCCACTTCCCGGTCTGGCCTGGCCGCGCCGGGCGATGTTGCCGTGGGTTTTGTGCGGCGTTCTGGCTATGGCGTGCGGAGTATTGGGGGCCCGGATGATTATTCACCGTGTACCACCCTCGGTGCCGGCTCCGCCAGCTCTTTCGTGGCCATTTTCGCAGATCTTCGATACGCGACATCAGACGATTATCGTGGTGGCGGACAGCAACTATGGGATGGCGCGGATACTTTCGAACCAGCCTGGTTCGCTGGACCAATATCTTCACCGTGAATTTCTGCAGGGTGCTGAAGCGAGCAAGATCGGCGCGGCAAACTCCCGGTTAAGCGAATATCTTTCCAACTCGACGCTCACTTCGTTTGCGGATGTGGCGGATGTGGTTACTTTGTACCGCATGGCGGGGCCGCTACAGACGCAGGTGCTGGTGCGGTATCCGCGGGACCTCAGGCTGCGGGATTTGGACCATAACAATTACGTTTTTATCGGCAGCCCCGGATCGAATCCGTGGGTGACGCTGCTTCAGGACAAGTTGAACTTCCGCGAGACCGAAGGCGTGGTGGGAAACAGCGCGAAGGCCTTCTTGAACAAGAATCCGCTCCCCGGCGAGCAGGCGCAATATGAAGGGCTGCGCTGGACCGGAACGATGGGAGAAGACTACGCCACGATTTCCCTGTTGCCCAACGCAACGCATGACGGCAGCGTGCTGCTCCTGCAGGGACTTCAGCAGGAAGGGACCGAGGCTGCCGGGCGATTTCTCGCGGATCCGGTGAACCAGCGCCAACTGATGAGCGCGCTGGGAATTTCTGCCGGAGAGAACCGCTCGCAAAACATCTGGTTTGAAGCCCTGATTCGTTCCCGCACGGTTTCCGGTGCGCCGAACACCACCACGCTCGTAGCCGCCCGCCGAATACCATAGGCTTTGGAGATTTCGCCCGGACCTATGGCCACTCACCGCTTTTCCGAATACCGCTGGCACCGGCTGTTATACTTTTCGGAAGAATTGTATTTCTGCGAGCTCACGTAAAGTGAAGAACACATTCTTGTCTGGTGACGCTTCGGAAGCATCCGTCAATCCAATGGCCCGCTTTGGGCAGGGCAGGCACCGCGCTGCGAGCGGCGTTGCAGCTACTTTGTTGTTAGCGGCCTTTCTGGGAAGCACCGCCGATCGTTCCCTGGCAACGCAAGCCCAAACAAATATCGAAGCACTGCTTGAAAAGGCTCGCGGCGAAGAAAACTCCGGGAACTACGGAGCGGCGGAAAGCACTTATAAGCAGGCGCTGACCGTTGCTCCGGAAAATCTTGAGCTCCTGAAGCGCCTGGGCGTGCTGGAACAAACGGAACTTAAGTTCGACGACTCTGTTCTGCTCTTTAAGCGAGTGCTTGCCGGGGATCCGAGTTACAAGGGGGTCAATTTTTTCCTGGGCCTTTCTTATTTTGGGAAGAATGACTTCACGCAGGCGATTGATTATTTTGAACGGGAACTTAAGACACCGAAGCCACATCCTCGCACACATTATTATTTGGGCTTGGCGCTGCAATCTTCCGGCCGCATGGATGAAGCGATTTCGCACTTAAATGAGTCGCTCGCCCAGGACCCGAAGGACGCGGACGCGCTCTACCAATTGGCGCGGCTGCACAAGAATGCTTCTCTGCATTCGATTGAGGCGCTCAAGGCGCTGGACCCGGATTCGTTTCAACTACATGCGTTGATGGGAGAAGTGTACGCGGATCAGGAACGCTACTCGGACGCCATCGAGGAGTATCAGAAAGCGCTCGTGAAACGTCCGGACGCACCGGGAATGCAATTCCTGATCGGAGTGGCCTATTGGGCGCAACGGCAGCTGGAACCGGCCGAAAAAGCCTTTCAGGAGGCTTATAAGGAAAATCCGAATGATGCGATGACCAATCTGTATCTGGGCGACATCGCGGTGCGTTACCAGCGGTTTTCCGAGGCGCTGCCATTCCTGATGGTGGCGAAGCAGGCGCAGCCCGATATGCCGCAACTTCACGTTCTGCTGGGGAAGTGTTATCAAGCGCAAAAAGAGTTGCAAAAAGCGAAAGCCGAGTTTCAAGCGGCGGTTCATGCCGACCCTGCCGCGGCGCAGCCACATTATTTGCTGGCGCAAGTTTACCGCGAACTGCGCGATACGCAGGCAAGCGCCGACGAGCTGGCGCAATATGAACAATTGTCAAAACTCGAAAAAGAGAAGTCTCCGCCGCACGCTCCTCAGAACTAAAATGAGAGACGTGAACTGCCGGATGCGAAATCGAATCTTGAATCTGGAGCGCGTGGCCGGGCCAATCTCCTGCGACTCCTGGTTTCGGTGTGCAGTTCTAATTTTCTTGTCAATACCCGCTGCGAATCTGATCGGGCAGAGCCCGCCAGCGCCAGCCGCGAAGAATTCCGCCATCGAAGCTCACTTTTCCGCGGCACAACAAGCTCAGCGCGATAAGGATTATGCCGTGGCGGAGCGGGAGTATCGGGCGGTCCTTGCCGTGGCTCCGGATTTCGCGGAAGTCCACATGAATCTTGGCTTGGTCTATCAGCTGGAGGGTCGCTCGACTGAGGCGATGACAGAATTCCGGCGTGCGCTGAAGCTCAAGCCCGGACTTGCGGGCGCAAATTTCTTCCTGGGAGTGAATTATTGCAAATTGGGTGAAGGCGCAAGGGCTATTCCGTTTCTGGAGGCTGCGCTGAAGGCGGAACCGAGCCGGCCGGACACGTGGCTCTGGCTGGCGACGGCGCAGGAGATCGCGGGGCAGTGGCAAGCGGAAGTCGTTACTCTTCACCGGGCTCTGGAATTGCGGCCAGCCGACGTCGATCTGCTATATCTGCTGGGAAGCGCGTATGAGCGGTTGGGGAAACAAGAGGTGGCGCATCTTGAGAAAGTTGCGCCGGGTTCTTCACGGAGCGAGCAACTTCTGGCGGAGAGTTATGCTTCCAGCAACGAGTGGCCTTCCGCGGTGATTCATTTTCAGAATGCTCTGGCGGCTTCGCCGAACCAGCCGGGATTGCACACGGAACTGGGTGAAGTTCTGCTACACGCCGGGAAGGTGAATCAAGCCATTCGGGAATTTGATGAGGAGCTGCGTCAGAATCCCGGCAGCCTGCGCGCGGTGGTTCGCCGCGGCGAAGCAAGATTGGTACAGGGCAAGGTGGATGAGGCTCTGGAGGACTGGGAAAAAGCAGCCGGCATCGATGTGGAACAGGCGGAAAGAATATTGGGTCTTCGGGAAAGTGGATTTGGCGATTCGGCGCTGGAGCAACTTCCGGATCCCGCGCGAGAGAAAATCCAAACACTCAGAGGAGAATTGCAAGCACGGAGTTCGCCCGCGGCACATCTGGCGCTTGCATTTATCGCTGAACAAAGTGGGAACTTGTCTCAAGCAACGGCGGAGTCGGGGCTGGCCGCCTCCGGAGTCGGGAAGGAAACTGCCGGCGGGAATTGCAGTGAAGCGGAAGTTAAGCTGGCGCTTCAACGCGACGAGTTTTCGAGGATAGTGCCTTGCGCCGGCAAACTTTCTGGTCAAAGCACTTCTGCCGATTTTCGGATTGGGCTGGCGAGTGCATTGCTGGAAGTGGGACAGCCCGATGCGGCGCTCGAGACACTTCAGGCATTATCGGCGGCCGACAGCGGTTCGGCCGAGGCGGCTTACTGGAGGGCACGTTGCTACGAAAAACTGGCGACGGCTGCGTATTTGCGACTTTACCAGTCCGATCCCGATTCGTACCGTGTGCATCAGTTGATGGGTGATCTGGAGGCGGCGAAAGGTGACGATGCGAAAGCCATTGAAGAATATCGCGCCGCGATTGCCCTGAAGCCGAGTGCGCCGAATCTCCATTACAGTTTGGGGCATCTGCTCTGGAAGGATCTGAAAGTTCCCGAAGCGCGGGTGGAGCTTCAGGCGGAACTCGCGATGAACCCGCGTCATGCGGGAGCGCTGAACGATCTGGGCAACACCTATTTGTTCGAGCATCAACCCAACAAGGCGCTGCCGTACCTTGCTAAGGCGTTGGAGGTGAATCCTGGGAACGCCGATATCCACCGTGATTTAGGCACTGCGTATTCCGAGTTGGGGGATTATCACAAGGCGGAAGAACACTTCAAGATCGCCGTGGCAAACGATCACGATGGGGCGGTGCATTACAAACTGGCGAGGGTGTACCAGGCGTTGGGTGAGAAGGAGAAAGCGGCGCATGAATTTGCGGTTTCCTCGACACTGAATCGCGAATCGCACGATAAGCTGGAAAAACAGACGGAACGCCTGGGTGCAGTCACAAAATCCGCCGAAGACCCATAGCATGAACTATTTGCTGATTCTCTTCCTCGCTTTTCTCTCCGGGACTGGCTCAGCGTGCGCAGGCTGCGAGCGGATGGCCGGGTTCCAGCTGCCCGCACAAGGCGATGCGTTTCAGAGAGGGCTTACGGCGCTGAAAGAAAATCGACTGGACGACGCGCTTGCGGAGTTCACGGCGGCGGAGCGTGAGAACCCGGAGAACGCGCGCATCCGCAACTTTCGAGGAATCCTGCTGGTACAGTTGGGCAAAAATGCAGAGGCGGCAGGGGAATATCAGGAGGCGATTCGTCTTGATCCGCGCCTGGAAGATGCCTACCGCAACTTGGGATTCCTTTGTTGGACCGAACACCAACTTAATGCAGCGCGCGAGGCTCTGGGCTACGCCGTAAAACTCTCGCCCGACGACTCTTTTGCGCACTACTATCTCGGAAGAGTGGAGCTGGATGCGCGCCAGTATGAGAAGGCCTTTCACGAATTGGAAGTTTCCGGCAAGCCGCTGCCCGCGGATGCAAGTTTCCTGATCGAAGCAGCGACAGGATATGTCGCTCTGGGCCGGAAAGCGGACGCTCACAAGACTCTCGCGCAACTGGCGAGTATGCCCTTGAGTGCGGGCCAATCTGTGGTCGTGGCTTCCCTGCTGCTATCCATCCATCAAAACGCTTCGGCGATTAGGAGCTTGCAGGCCTTAAACAAGAGCCGAGGAGTGGGTCAACCGTCTTGGGCGCAATTTGATCTGGCGCTGGGGTACTTGCTGGCTGGAAATTACGACGAGGCTACCAAGGAAGCGCTCGCCTATGCAAAAACTGTGGGCACGGCTGAAACGGAATCTGTGGAATCGGCGCAAGCCTGGTCGGTAATCGGAATCGCTTACGCGCACTTGAATCGGGGCGAAGAATCCATCGAGGCTCTCCGTCGAGCGGCGGCGTTTGGGCCGCACGAAGAGGAGCACTGGCTTAATTTGACGCGGGAATTGATGGAACTCAGCCGGTTTCCTGAAGCGGTGACGGAGGCACAGCACGGACTTGCGGCAAATCCGAGATCGTACGCTTTGCGTTTGCGCTTGGGCGCCGCCTATTTGGCTGCCGGCCGTTATTCGGAATCGGAAAACATTTTTCGCGATCTGGTGGCGGCGGGCGATCCGTTGCCGCTGGGATACATTGGATTGGCGCAAGTGTTGCTAAGAACAGGGCGCGCCGAGGACGCAGCGAAAGAGCTTGCCGAGGCGGAGAAAAAGCTGGGACCTAAGTTTCTGCTCAGCTATTTTCGGGGGCTGGCGCTCGCTCGCGCGGCCAAACCCGCCGAAGCGCTCAGTGCGTTTCAGCAAGCAGTTCGGCTGGATCCGAACAACGCCGAGGCTCGACTGGATCTGGGAAAGACGCAACTCACGCTTGGGCATGTGAACGAAGCGATTCCGGAACTCCAGGAGGCGCTTCGCCTGGATCCCGGAAACACTCAGGCGAAACGGCTTTTGAGCCAGGCATATCACCGGGCTGGTGACGCGAAGAACGCAGCGAAATATGCGGAATCATCCACGGAAGCTTCTGCTGCGCCGGCGAACGATCTGATTGACGATTTTTTTGTTCCCCAATGGCAGCTTCCACCTAACGGCGGGGAAGAAAAGGTGCCATGATACCAGCCAACGATTCCGCTCGCGCGAGGTGAACGCTTGAAGTGGGTTAAGGCGGGGACCAGGTGTGCATTTTTTCAGAACGTGCTGCTTTGCGGGGCCGGCTTTGGCTTGCTGCTGGGCAATCCCTTGCCGTCGCAGAATGTCGCGCAGAAAACTGGAGACAATCCAGCGATCGCGAATTTCGTGGACATTGCGGAGAAGGCCGGACTGACGGCGGTGAACGTTTTCGGCGGCGTGGACACGAAGAAATACATCATCGAGACAACTGGAACGGGCGTGGCCATTCTTGATTATGACAACGACGGGTGGCCGGACATTTTCGTTGTGAATGGAACGACCCTCGAGGGGTTTCCCGCCGATCAGGCTCCCACGAATCATCTTTATCACAACAATCATGACGGCACGTTCACCGATGTCACCGCAAAGGCCGGGCTGATTGCCACGGGATGGGGCCAGGGAGTTTGCACCGGGGATTACGACAACGACGGGTGGGAGGATCTGTACGTCACGTACTACGGCAAGAATCGGCTGTATCACAATGACCACGGCGTTTTCACGGAGGTAGCCGAAAAAGCGGGGGTCGCGGGAACTGGAAAAGCCTGGGGAACCGGTTGCGCGTTCGTTGATTACAACCGCGATGGCCGACTGGATTTAATCGTGGCGAACTACGTGGATTTCAATCTGTCAACCACGCCCGTGCCCGGCCAGGGAAATTCGTGCGTGTGGAAGGGCGTTCCGGTTATGTGCGGGCCGCGCGGCTTGCCCGGCTCGAAAAATATTTTGTATGAAAACCTCGGGAATGGAACTTTTGCCGACGTCACCACCAAGGCGCACATTGACCGTACCAACGGCCATTACGCTTTCAGCGTCTCGACGTTTGATTTTGACGATGATGGCTGGCCGGATATTTACATCGCCTGCGACAGTGCGCCCAGCATTCTCTACCACAATAATCACGACGGCACGTTCACCGATATTGCGGTGATGGTCGGCGTTGCCTTCAACGAAGACGGGCGCGAGCAGGCGGGAATGGGCACGACTATCGCGGATTACAACGGCGACGGGCGCCTGGATATTTTCAAGACCAATTTTTCCGACGACACGCCGACCCTTTACCGCAACGATGGGGAGGGGATTTTCTCGGACGTTACTTTTGCAGCGGGACTTGGCCTGCACATGCAATACCTGGGCTGGGGCACGATGTTTTTCGATTTCGACAACGATAGCTGGCCGGACTTGATCCTCGCGAACGGACACGTTTATCCGGAGGTGGATAAATTCCATCTGGGCAGCGGCTACCTGGAACCGCGAGTGCTGTACCACAACAACCGCAACGGCACGTTCACCGACATTTCGGACAAAGCAGGACCCGGAATTACAACGCCGAGCTCGGCGCGCGGCCTGGCAGTGGGCGATTTGTGGAACGACGGGCAGCTGGCCGTGGTGATCAACAATGTTTACTCGAAGCCGAGCTTGCTGGTGAATACGGTGCGTTCGGCAAATCATTGGGTGGAGTTCAAGCTGGTGGGCACGCGCTCCAATCGTGACGGAATTGGCGCGAAAATCACTTTGAAACTTGGAAAGCGGACGCTGGTGGATGAAGTGCGAAGCGGTTCGAGCTACATTTCGCAGAACGATTTGCGGGTGCACTTTGGTCTGGGATCTTCCGACAAGCCGAACGTTGCGCAAGTGCGCTGGCCTAGCGGGCTTGTGGAACACTTTGATCGTTTGCCTGTGGATGCGATCCATACGTTGAAGGAAGGAACTGGCACTGCGATCGCGCCACCTTCGACAAAACCCTGACCTTGGATCGCGATTCAACCCTAAGACGTAGTTCACTTTTGTTTTGGCTGGCTTTTTCCCGTGGCCTCGGCCTGGGGTTCTTCAACCTTGAGGATTTGATCCGCGTGGACGTCTTTCAGCGTTTGGCGGATCCCGCTGGGCCAACGAATTTCGATGGTTCGGGCCACTGCCTCGGAACCCAAACCGAAATGCACACGCTTGTCGCTGGAGGAGAGATAACTCCCCGCGGTCGTGACGGTCGCCCACTGGGAGCTCTTGGCGGTGGCCAACTTTACTTCGGCGCCGATCGCGTCACGATTGCTGCGGTGTCCGACGAGCTCAAGCGTCAACCAGTGATTTTGATTTTGCGTCGCGTTGTGGAGAACGTGAAGGGCGCCATCATTGGTGGTCACCACGGCATCCAACCGGCCATCGTTATCAATGTCGCCGATGGCGAGGCCGCGTCCTACCCAGGCTTTTTGGAAAACGTCTCCGGCCTGCGCTGAAATGTCCACGAAACCTTTGCTGGTATTGCGTGCCAGCAGCATCGGCTCCTTGTACCGAAGATCTGGAAAGGTAAGCTGGATCGTGTCCAGATCGTGCCCCTGCGTGATCAGAAGATCCTTCCATCCATCATTGTCAAAATCCAGAAAACGCACGCCCCAGCCGGAGTGCTTCATGGTCATCAGGCCGATGCCAGAGGGATAGCTCTCGTAGTTGAAAGTGCCGTCGCCATTGTTTCGGTAGAGGGCGTAAATCTGGCTGGCGAGGTTGGTCACGACGATGTCCGGCAGGCCGTCGTTGTTGTAATCCGCGAAATCCACGCCCATTCCCGCGTAGGAATGGCCCTCGCTGTCGACGGCCACGCCCGATTGGAGCGCCACTTCTTCGAAGATGCGGTTTCCCTTGTTGTGGAAAAGAAATTCGGGCATGGAGTCGTTGGCGATAAAGAGATCGATGCGTCCATCAAGGTCGTAGTCGGCTAGCGCGATTCCCAATCCCTTGCCGGGGAGAGCGAGGCCAGCTTTCTGCGCGATCTCCGTGAAGTGCCCATTTCCCTCGTTGTGATAAACGAGAGGCGCGATGGGGCGAAAGGAATCCGGATGGCAATACGAACGGTAGCCTTCTCTGCGCTCGCCGCAATAAATGTCGTCGAAATCCCATTGCAGGTAGCGAAGGACGACGAGATCGAGCAATCCATCACCGTCCAGGTCAACCCAGGCGGCGCTGGTGGACCAGCCAGTGCCAGCCACGCCGGCGCGCTCGGTTACATCCGTAAAAGTTCCGTCACCGTTGTTGTGATAAAGCTTGTTTCCGCCATAAGCAGTTACGTACAAATCTTCAAAGCCGTCATTGTCGTAGTCGCCGACGGCGACTCCCATTCCGTAACCTACTCCCTGTAGCCCGGCTTTTTCCGTGACGTCTTCGAATGTGCCGTCTTTTTTCTGGTGGAAGAGGCGGTTCCAATCCTTAGGTCCCGTTTTTTGCGGAATCGTTCCTTTTGGGGTGGGATCGCTGAGCGGAGCGCCGTTGACCACAAAAATATCGAGACGCCCGTCATTGTCATAGTCAAACAGGGCGACACCGGATCCCATGGTTTCGATCAAGTATTTTCTGGAAGTGTGTGACGCGACGTATTCGAAATTTATGTTCAAGGCGTAGGTTACGTCTATGTACTTCCCCAAGTCGGGTGATGGGCCTGTGGCTTGAACCGGCCCGGAATTAACCGGTCTTGGTGTCGTCTGGGCCATGGCAGAGGCCGCGAACGCAATGAACAGCGCCACGCAAACCATTTGCCGGATCCGCGATCGACCGCCGCCCACAACTGTTTCCGCTACTCTTTCCATTGGTCAAGGAAAGCGTACACCAGGCGACTGCTGGA
>Ga0210402_10001501_pt1 | contig 24093 bp, 24 predicted proteins | sample IncBWC7MmetaG_FD_161055 | JGI IMG/M metagenome (GOLD analysis project Ga0210402, IMG submission 161055) | Forest soil microbial communities from Barre Woods Harvard Forest LTER site, Petersham, Massachusetts, United States - Inc-BW-C-7-M | ecosystem: Environmental > Terrestrial > Soil >... | reverse complement strand
AATTTCTTGCAAATAAATGGCAAAATAGCTTCGCCGCACAGGCTCTCACCTCGGTTGGCCGTACAATCTGGCCGGATAAATGGCGCCCGGTCAGGCCGTTAACCTAAGAAAAAAGCTTGCCCAGCTTTCGATTGGCAAGCTAGTTGCTTGTGTTGCTGGTCCGGAGACTACCGCCGGGTCAGTGAAAAATAAACTCATCTAACTACAAGCCATGAATATACGCATGAAACTCGCCGTCGTAGCCGCCTTTGCTGCTACCCTCCCGGCCTTTGCCCAGATCAAAATCAACGACAGCCTTTCCGTCACCGGATGGTCTGTCGGCTCTTACCAGTACGCCTCGACCAAGGGTGCCGCTGGATTTGCAAACGCGTCATCGGATTCTTTTAACGTTGATGCCGCCTTGCTCGGTGCGACCATCACTCCGACCAAAGAGGTGACGGCCACCCTCAGCTTCTACTACAAGCCTGCCACCGAGGGCGGCATCAATGGAGGAAGCGAAGAAGTCACGCTTCTCGACGCCTACGTTGCCTATGATTGCGGCAATGGCTTGACGGCCACGGCAGGAAAATTCCTGAGCGCCCTTGGCTACGAATCGTACTATGCCATCTCGGACAACATGATCACGCTGGCCAACCAGCAGTTCCTCGCGCCGATCCCCGGTTACCACGAGGGCGTCAAACTCGATTATGCACCCGACAAGACCACGACCATGGGCGTCGCCTTGGTTGATTCGGAGTATTCCAATAACTTTGCCGCCACCGAAGGTGACGGCCATCTGGAACATAATTTTGGCGCCGAGGGTTACGTTACCTATACTGGCGTTGAAAACCTGACCCTGTGGGCTGGCGCCGGCTATGACAGCAAAGGCACCCCCGTCAATCCGTACGGTTTGCCCGCGACCACAACCCATAGTGTTTATGTCCTCGATTTCTGGGCCAGCTACGCGATCAACAAACAGATCACCGTGGCCGCCGAGGAAATTTACAAAAATGGCGGCAAAGCACCAGCGGCGGGTTTACCTGCCGACAAAGGTTCCGACTGGCTGGCCTACCTCCAGTATAATTTCACCGACAAGCTCAGCACATGGGCTTGCTTCAGCGGTGAAGATGTCAGCAGCTCAACGGTTGCAGGCGTGTCAACCAAGGGCCCGCGCTATTGGAGACTCAGCCTCAGCCCGTCCTATGCTCTCACCGCCAATCTGTCGGTCAAAGCCCAGTATTCCTATACCAAGTACAGCAATTTCTCGGCTAAGAGCGCCAATTACGTTGGCGCCCAAGTCGCGTTCAAGTTCTGAGGTTTTCTTCATATAATCTAACCACCATCTTTTCATAGAGGGTGGTTTTTACTTCGGCCGGGCGTCGCTTTTTAGCGCCGCCCGGTTTTTTTTGGCCTGCTATATGCTTAATGGTGTTCCCTATGCGAAAAACACTAAGCTACCTCTTCACCGCCGGCGTCTTGATTGGCGCCTCGTTTACTTCCTCACTTCGTGCTGACGACGCCACCGTCAAAGTCGGCGTCCTCCATGATCTTTCCGGAACGATGGCCATCAGTGAAACTTCACTGCGCGACATCCTTCTTTTCACGTTCGACGAGATTAACGCCAAAGGCGGCGTGCTCGGGAAAAAAATCGTTCCTGACATCCAGGATCCGGGCTCGGACTGGCCCACCTTCGCTGAAAAGGCCAAGCAACTGCTGGAAGTGGACAAGGTGGCGGTGACCTTCGGCTGCTGGACTTCGGTCAGCCGCAAGTCATGCCTCCCGGTCTTCGAAAAAGACAACGGCCTCCTCTTCTACCCCGTGCAATATGAGGGCGAGGAAGAGAGCCAGAACGTCTGCTACACCGCTGAAGCGGTCAACCAGCAGGCCATCCCGGCGGTGGATTACTACCTCGCACAGGGCAAAAAGAAATTTTACCTGCTGGGCACCGACTACGTCTATCCGCAGACGACCAATCTCGTGCTGCTGGAGTATCTTCTGAGCAAAGGCGTCCCCTTGGAAAACATCGGCGGTGGCTACAAGAAGGACAGCGACGGCAAGATCATTTCCGCCGGCAAATACACACCCTTCGGCTACAAGGATTACCAGCAGATCGTTGCTGAAATCAAAGATTTTGCGTCGAGCGGCGATGCTTGCGTGATCAGCACGCTCAATGGCGACACCAACCCGCCATTCTTCAAGGAATATGCGGCCGCCGGCCTCACCGCCGACACCTGCCCGGTGGTTTCATTCTCGATCGCCGAGGATGAATTCCGCAGCTTGCCGGCCAAGGATCTGGTTGGCCAGCTCGGTTGCTGGACTTACTTCATGTCCATCGATAGCCCGGTTAATACGAAGTTCCTGGCGGATTTCCAAGCCTGGCTCAAGACCACGACGGCAGACGGCGTCGTCAAAGAAGGCCGCGTGGTCGATTCGCCGATGGTGCTGAGCTACGATGGCGTCTATCTTTGGAAAGCCTGCGTCGAAAAAGCCGGCAGCTTCGATGTGGACAAAGTCCGCGAGGCTTGGAAGACGGGCGTCTGCTTCGATGGACCCGGTGGCATCGTCACCACCCAGCCCAACATGCACCTGACCAAAACGGTTTACATCGGCGAGAGCAAAGCTGATGGACAGTTCAAGATCCTTAAGTCTTTCCCCAGCGTCTATGGTGAGCCGCACCTGAAGGGCACGTTCAAGCCCAAGAGTTAATGATTCCGGCCAAGCGCTTGGTTGTCATCAGGCGCTTCGGCTCCATCCATCCGGCGAGGGGCGGTTCCGACGAGGACCGCCCCCTCTTTTTAACGACCCTAAACCGGCAGTTGAAACCACGGATCTGCACGGATTCCGGGCAGCAAGCCTTTTAAACCTGTTTACACAAAGATCGCAAAGGTGGCAGAGCTCGGAAAGAACCGCTTGAGGACAAAACGACCTATCCCATCAGGGACTATCCGCATCTACCTTGGCATCCGTGCTCAAATTGAACGGCTGAACATAGGATGAATCGTGGGCACCCGATCGGCATTCCGCCTGCTAGAGTGATTTTAAAATATCGTAGCTGCGATGGCTATTGTAGGTCGGGGGGGTATCCCCGACTGTCGGGCGTAAAGCCCGACCTACAATATCGTCCACAATATTTATTAAATCGCTCTAAATGAAATTCGATCATCGTCGGTTAATTTCATAACAATCCCATGGTTTGGAAATCATTTCTCCGGCCACTGCTCTTCTCCATCGGTGCGGTCATTGGCGTTCTGGCCCATCACCCTGCCATGGCGGCGCCAGAAACCGCCCGCGAGACCATTGTCCGGGCCATCCTTACGACGGACGACGATAAGAAGCGTGAGATTATTGCCTCCCTCGCCGGCCAGGGTGATGAGGCGATCCGGGAATTGTTCACCGCCTGGCGGCAAGACAGCCTGTTTGTCTACACCGCGCCTGATGGGACCAAAATCCCCATCGAGCTAACGGGAGACAACGATGCGAACGGCGCCCAGGCCGCGATCCGCGTGGACAACGGTGAACCGCTGAAGGATGCCGACGGCCAGCCGCTCCGCCTGGCGGGAACCCATTTGGTCGCGGTGGAACATGATGCGAACCTCCGGCGTGCCATGAGGGCGATTGTCGACCTGCTCGACCTCGGCTCTCCCCTCCTCAGCAAACGCCTGCGGGCCATCCAAACCATCGGTTTTAGCCAAAAGGCCGACAAGCTGCCGGTGTTGCAGGCACGCAGCCAGGTTGAGACAGATGCCAAAGCCAAGGTCGCGTTGCGCGAGGCGATTGCGCTGATCCAACTGGCCGATCCCAACGACACCACAAAGCTCAAGGCTCTCGACGAGTTGGGCAAACTGCATAGCTCATCCAGCTATGACGTGATCAAAGCCGCCCAGGCCAAGGCCGTGGCCAGCGCCAAACCGGAGGTCGCGGCGGCGGCAGGCGCGGCACTCGCGGCGATCGATCACCACAAATCCGTGGTGAAATTTTTCGGCACGCTCTTTCGCGGCCTCAGCGCCGGCAGCCTTTTGCTCGTGGTGGCGCTGGGCCTCGCCATCACGTTTGGCTTGATGGGCATCATCAATATGGCCCACGGCGAGATGATCACGGTCGGCGCCTATGCCACCTACATCACCCAGCACGTCTTTGGCGAGGGGATGGATTTCACCCTGCCGTTTGTCAGGATTGCCATCCACCTGCCCGGGCTGCATCTGACCGGCTGGGCCTACCAGCTCTATTTCCTGGCCGCGATTCCCATCGGTTTTCTGAGCGCCGCCCTGGTGGGCATTGCGCTTGAGCGCAGCGTCATCCGCTTTCTCTACCGCCGCCCGCTCGAAAGCCTGCTCGCGACTTTCGGGGTTTCGCTGATTTTGCAGCAATTGTTCAAGCTCACATTTGGCTCCAACAACGTGAACGTGGACAGCCCGGTTTACCTGAGCAGCAACTGGACGGTTTTTGACATCACCTTCGATTGGAGCCGCGTTTTCGTGATCGGCTTTGCGGTGGTGATTGTCTTCGGCGTGTGGCTGGCGCTGACCAAGACCCCGCTCGGCTTGCTCATCCGTTGCGTGATGCAAAATCGGACGATGGCGGCCTGCATGGGCGTGCGCACCGAGCGGGTGAACATGCTCACCTTCGGCCTCGGCAGCGGACTGGCGGGGCTGGCCGGCGTATTTGTGACCCAACTCGGCACGGTGGGCCCGTCGATGGGGCAGGAGTATATCGTGGATAGTTTCATGACGGTCGTCGTCGGGGGAGTCGGCAGCATCTTCGGCACCGTGGTGAGCGCGCTGGGGATCGGCCTGGCCGACCAATCGATCCAGCAGATTCTCCTCAATCCCGTGCTGGGAAAAATTCTCGTGCTGGTTGCGATCATCCTGTTCCTGCAATGGCGCCCCACCGGCCTCTTCTCCGCCCGCAGCCGCAGCCTTGATTGATCACCCCCGCCCAAACCGCATGAGTTCACCTGACACCGGACGCTTCTTCCGCTCCCGCCACCTGGAATTCACCGTGGTCGGCATCTTCCTGGCGCTGCTGGGCGTGATTTTTCCGGTGCTCAATGCCCATGGCCTGCTCAGCGATTACATGATCACCCTCTGGGGAAAATATCTTTGTTACGCTCTGCTCGCCCTGTCGGTGGACCTCCTTTGGGGTTACACGGGATTGCTGAGCCTCGGACAAGCCCTGTTCTTCAGCTTGGGCGGCTATATGTTCGGCATGTATCTCATGCTGCTGATCGGCCCCTTGGGCAGCTACGCCAAGGCGGGGCAGAATCCGGCCGGCCTGCCGGATTTCATGGTTTTCCTTGGGCACACGTTTCTGCCGCCGTTTTGGCGGCCGTTCCATTCCTTCGGGTTTGCGGTGATGATGGTGTTTGCCCTGCCCGGCCTGCTGGCGCTCGTCTTTGGATTCCTGGCGTTCCGCTCGCGCATCAAGGGCGTGTATTTTTCCATCCTCACCCAGGCGTTGACCTACGGGGCGATGCTCCTGTTCTTTCAGAACGATTTCACGATGGGCGGAAACAATGGCTTCACCGATTTCAAGTTCATCCTGGGCCATTCGCTCGTCGATAAAGTCGCCGGCCCCGCCACCATGCGCGGGCTTTTCATGGTCACCACCGCGGTGGTGCTACTCGTCTCCCTCGGCTGCTACTGGCTCAACGGCACCAAGTTCGGCCTCGTGCGCCAGGCAATCCGCGACGGCGAAAACCGCGTGCTCTTCAGCGGCTATGCCACCGCCAACTACAAACTGTTTGTTTTCGTCGTGGCCGCGATGATCGCGGCCGTCGGCGGCGCGTTGTTTGTTCCGCAGGCGGGCATCATCAACCCGGACCAAATGACGCCGGAAAAATCGATCGAGGCCGTGGTCTGGGTCGCCGTCGGCGGCCGCGGCACACTCATCGGGCCGATCATCGGGGCGATCGGCATTAACGCGCTCCGAAGCTGGGCCACCCATGCCTACCCGGATTCGTGGCTCATTATCCTCGGGGCCATCTTCCTCAGCGTGGTCCTTTTCCTGCCGGGCGGCGTCGTCAGCCTGCCGCCCAAGCTGATGGAACTCTGGCGGCGCTCCCGCAAATCTTCCGACCGCCCATGAGCCATCCCATCCTCACCGTCGAAGACGTCTCCAAGTCCTACGATGGCTTCAAGGCCATCTCGGATCTTACCTTCTATCTTTTCCCGGGTGAGTTGCGCACCGTCATCGGGCCGAACGGCGCCGGCAAATCCACTTTCTTCGATCTCATCACCGGCCGCGCCCGGCCGGACAAGGGCGTGATCGAATTCGACGCCGGTCCGCGCACCCACGACCTGACCACCCTCAACGAATACGAGATCAACCGCCTTGGCGTCGGCCGCAAGTTCCAGACCCCGAGCGTCTACGTCGAGCACACCGTCTGGAACAATCTCCTGCTTTCACTCAAGGGCCCGCGGGGGGTTTTCGCTTCGCTCTTCAACCGCACGTCATCCACCGAACGCGACCGCATTGCCGACCTGCTCAAGCTCATCCGGCTCGACGCCAAGCGCGACTGGAAGGCCGGCCTGCTCGCGCACGGGGAGAAGCAATGGCTGGAGATCGGCATGCTGCTGGCCCAGGATCCGCAGGTGCTCCTCGTGGACGAACCGGCCGCCGGCATGACCGACGAAGAAACCCATCGCACGGGCGAGTTGCTCATCAGCCTCGCGGGCAAGCACAGCATCATCGTCATCGAGCACGACATGACGTTTGTCCGCCAGATCGCCCGCGACAACCCGGTCACCGTCCTTCACCAGGGTCATGTGCTCTGCGAGGGAAAGTTCGAGGAAGTGCAGGCCAATCCCAAGGTCCGCGAAGTCTATCTCGGCCGCGGCAAACACGGCACCCGATGAGCGCACTCCTCCAACTTTCCTCAGTCGAGGCGGACATCGGCGGCTCGCGCATTCTCCGCGGCGTCACGATCGAGGTTAACTCCGGCGAGGTGGTCGCCCTCATGGGCCGCAACGGCGTGGGCAAGACGACGACGCTGAAGTCCATCACCGGCGTGCTGCCGGTGCGCGCTGGCTCCATCACCTTTGCCGGCCAGCGCATCGATTCGCTGCCGGCCGATGCGCGCGCCCGGGCCGGCATCGCCTACGTGCCACAGGGCCGCGACATATTTCCGCATCTGACGATCGAGGAGAACCTCCACGTCGGCCTCGTGGTCCATCGCTGCCGCGGGGCGGTGGCGCGCCGCATGCTCGACCGCGTCTACGCGTTGTTTCCCGTGCTGACAGAGATGCGTTCGCGCAAGGGCGGCGTGCTTTCCGGCGGGCAGCAGCAGCAGCTCGCCATCGGGCGCGCCCTGCTCACCAATCCCAAGCTGCTCATCCTCGACGAGCCGACCGAGGGCATCCAGCCGTCCATCATCGACCAGATCGGCGACACCCTGAAGAAGCTGAAGATCAGCAATATCTCCGAGGAGGAGGCCACGGCCCCGTCCCGGCAGGATGCCGCAAAGATCATGAGTGTGGTGAAGGAACTAAAGCGCGAGGGCGCCCTCGCCATCCTGCTGGTCGAACAATACGTTGATTTCTGCCGCGATGTTGCCGACCGTTTCTATGCCATGGATCGCGGCGCCGTCACCTTCTCCGGCCCCATCGCCACGCTCACCGACGAAGTGGTAAAAGAACATTTACAAGTTTAGTTTGAACCACGGAGTCACAGAGAACACAGAGGAAACAATAAAATGAGCGATGCTTCTTTGTTTTCTCCGCCTTGTTGCTCTCCGTGTCCTCCGTGCCTCTGTGGTTAACTTAATTTTTTCATGCATCTCACTCCTCGCGAACGCGAAAAGCTCATCGTCGTGGTTGCCGCCGACCTCGCGCGGCGCCGGCAGGCACGCGGCCTCAAGCTGAACTATCCCGAGGCCATCGCCATCATCACCTACGAAATCATGGAGGGCGCGCGCGATGGGAAATCCGTCGCCGAGCTCATGAGCTTCGGCACCACCATCCTCAAACGCTCCGATGTCATGGAAGGCGTGTCCGAAATGATCCACGAAGTGCAGGCCGAAGCCACCTTCCCCGACGGCACCAAGCTCGTCACGGTACATAACCCCATACGCTGAGCGAGGCTCCGCTAATTTAAAATGCAGAATGAAAAATTCAGAATAATCCGCCAATCCGAAACTCCTCTCTGATTCTGCATTCTCCATTCATAATTCTTCATTTGTCTTCATGATTCCCGGCGAAATCATCACCGCACCCGACTCCGCTCGGCTCGACGCCAACACCGGCCTGCCGACCAGGAAGCTCGAAGTCACCAACACTGGCGACCGGCCCATCCAGGTCGGCTCGCACTTCCATTTTTTCGAAGTGAACGAGGCCCTGACCTTCGACCGCTCCGCCGCACGCGGCTTTCGCCTCAACATCCCCGCCGGCACCGCCGTGCGCTTCGAGGCCGGTGACACCAAGCGCGTTGAACTCGTCGCCCTCTCCGGCACGCGCGAAGTTTACGGACTCAATGGAAAAATCAATGGACCTTTAGATATTAAGAAAAACGCCAAAACCCAAAGGGTCAAAATTCCAAAATAAGTTTCAGCCTTTCAGTTTTTCAGCCCTTCAGCCCTTCCCATGAAAATGACCCGCCGCCAATACGCCGAGATGTTTGGCCCCACCGTGGGCGACAAGGTGCGCCTCGCCGACACGGAGTTGTTTGTGCAGGTCGAGCGCGACCTCATCGCCGAGGGCGGCGGTTACGGCAACGAAATCAAGTTCGGCGGCGGCAAGGTCATCCGCGACGGCATGGGCCAGTCGCCCGTCGCCACCGACGCCGAATCGCTCGACCTCGTCATCACCAACGCCCTCATCCTCGATCCCATCCTCGGCATCATCAAGGCCGACATCGGCATCAAGCACGGCCGCATCGTCGGCATCGGTCACGCCGGCAACCCCGGCATCCAAAGCGGCCTCGGCTCGATTTATCCCGATCCGGTGACGAAGAAAAAGAATCCCATGATTGTCGGCGCCGGCACCGAAGCCCTCGCCGGCGAAGGCTGCATCGTCACCGCCGGCGGCATCGACACGCACATCCACTTCATCTGCCCGCAGCAAATCGACGAAGCCATCAGCTCCGGCGTCACCACGCTGATCGGCGGCGGCACCGGCCCCGCCCACGGCACGCTCGCCACCACCTGCACGCCCGGAAAATGGAACATGCACCGCATGCTCGAGGCCGCCGAGGCCTACCCGGTCAACCTCGGCTTCCTCGGCAAAGGCAACTGCTCGACGCCGCAGCCGCTGCGCGACCAGGTGCTCGCCGGCGCCATCGGCCTGAAACTTCACGAAGATTGGGGCACCACGCCCGCCGCGATCGACACCTGCCTCGGCGTCGCCGACGAACTCGACGTGCAGGTCGCCATCCACACCGACACGCTCAACGAATCCGGCTTCGTCGAGGAATCGATCAAGGCCTTCAAGGGCCGCGCCATTCACACCTACCACTCCGAAGGCGCCGGCGGCGGCCACGCGCCCGACATCATCCGCGTCTGCGGCGAGCCCAACGTCCTGCCTTCATCGACCAATCCCACGCGCCCGTTCACGGTCAACACCATCGACGAGCACCTCGACATGCTCATGGTCTGCCATCACCTCGATGCCAAGATTCCCGAGGACGTGGCCTTCGCCGAATCGCGCATCCGCCCCGAGACCATCGCCGCCGAGGACCGCCTGCACGACCTCGGCGCCATCTCGATGATGTCGAGCGACAGCCAGGCCATGGGTCGCATCGGCGAAGTCGTCTGCCGCACCTGGCAGACCGCGCACAAGATGAAAACGCAGTTTGGCCGGCTCATCGGCCCCACGCACGCCGCGGCCGACAACTTCCGCGCACTGCGTTACCTCGCAAAATACACCATCAATCCCGCGATCACCCATGGCATCTCGCATGTCGTCGGCTCGCTCGAAGTCGGCAAGCTCGCCGATCTGGTCATCTTCAAGCCCGCGCTGTTCGGCGTGAAACCCGAATTGATTTTAAAAGGCGGCTTCATCGCGTGGGCCAACATGGGCGATCCCAACGCGTCCATCCCCACGCCGCAGCCCACGTTTTACCGTCCGCAATTCGGCGCAGCCGGACGCGCGCTCGGCCGCACCTGCCTTACCTTCGTCAGCGAAGCGTCGCTGCGCAGCAAAACCGGCCCGAAACAACTCGGCCTGACGCGCCACCTCGAAGCGGTGAAGCGCTGCCGCAAGATCGGCAAACGCCACATGGTGCTGAACGACGCGCTGCCCAAGATCGAAGTCGACCCCGAAACCTACACCGTCAAAGCCGACGGCGTGCATCTGACTTGCGAGCCGGCGAAAATCCTCCCGCTAGCTCAACGCTACTTCCTGTTTTAGCCTGTCCGCAGGAACGTCTGCAAATGTAGGTCGGGGTTTATCCCCGACATCCACTTCGTACAGACAAATGTCGGGCGTAAAGCCCGACCTACAAAACAATCCGCTAACTGCCTTACAATTTCCGTAGGTCGCTCTGCAGGGCCGAAAGTTTTTCCGACAGAATTCCGCGCAGCTCCGCCAGCGTGTCGCGCAGCGCCTGGCCTCCCGGCGCGACCACGCGCACAATCCAGCCGCCACGCCGCAGCCGCGTGACGCCGAGCCAGCGCCCGCCGCCATGCAGTGCCCGCACGCGCTCCCACACCGGATCGTCCGGCGCAAGGCGCGACGAAATGATCACCGCCGTCGCAAACCACGCTTCGCGCATGCCGTAAAATGCCGCGAGCCGCGCCATGTCCGCGCCCGAACCGTTGAGCCGTTCGCGCAGCACGGGCTCGCCCGCCAGCGTCACATCAAGCGAAATCCCCAGCCGCCGCCACGCCCATGATTCGCCGCGCCCCACCCGGCCGGGCGCCAGCGTGTCCACATAAAAAGCCTCGGCACCGTCCGCGACCTCGACGTGTGTGGCCTGCACATAGTCGCAGTCGCGGTGCGGACACAACGGCTCCGGCGCGTATTCAAGCCAGCCTCCCGTCTCGACCGAAAAACTTTGCCGGCACTCGGCCGCTCCGCTGCGCATCATGAACGCGCGCGTGGCCGCCGGCGTCGTCACCAGCAGCGCTGCGCCGGTTTTCACGCTCACCGCCAGCTCCAGTTTGTCGCCCGCAAGAATTCCAGCCGTCGGGTTGACGATCTGCACCTGCAGCACCTGCCCGTCCCAGTACGGTTTGCTAATATGAAACGGCGCGCGAAACGACTGCCGCCCAAGCACCGTGCGCCCATCATCGCGCAACGCGGCCTCGAGATGGAGATGGCCAATGAAAGTCGAGCCGGCTTTGACCACGGAAGGCATGGAAAGTTTGTTAACCGCAAATAAATGCTGCCGGGTATGTTTTTTGGAACCGCGAATGAACGCAAATGGCCGCGAATAAATATGGGGCGGAGAAAAAGGCATGTGGCCAAAAACATATGCAGTTTTTCAGCCAGCCTGATCCGGATTCGCGTTTATTCGCGTCCATTCGCGGTTAAAAAATCAGCGGGCCTTCGCGGTCGCAAACAGCACCTCGCGTTCGATCCACGCCACGACCTGGTCGAGGTTGTGCTCACGCTTGAGATCGCAAAACACGAACGGCTTCTCGCCGCGCATGAGTTTCGCGTCGCGCTCCATCACGCCAAGGTCGGCGCCGACGTGCGGCGCAAGGTCGATTTTGTTGATGATCAGCAGATCGCTGAACCGGATCGCCGGGCCGCCCTTGCGCGGGATTTTGTCACCCTCGGCGACGTCGATGACGTAGATAAACGCATCAACCAGCTCGGGTGAAAACGTCGCCGAGAGATTGTCGCCGCCGCTTTCGACCAGCACGAGCTGCAGTTGCGGAAATTTCGCCTCGAGCGCACGCACGGCCTGCTCGTTCATCGTCGTGTCGTCGCGGATCGCCGTATGCGGACATCCGCCGGTCTCGACTCCGACGATACGCTCGGCCGGCAACGCGCCGCTTCGCGTGAGAAACTGCGCGTCCTCGAGCGTGTAGATGTCGTTCGTGACGACCGCCATCTCGTAGCGCTCGCGGAGCTTCTGGCAGAGTTTCAGACAAAGCATCGTCTTGCCGGAACCAACCGGACCACCGATGCCGATGCGTGGAGGACGTGACATGGGATTATTTTTAACCAGAGAGGCACAGAGAGCACAGAGAAAAGATATCACGATTCGTCTCCGTGTCCTCCGTGCCTCTGTGGTTAAAAGATGTCATGAAATAAACAAACGGAAATCCGCGGATTCATGCCGCGCCGCGGCGACATCCCACCAGGGATTGAACGCCCCGATATCGTCGGGCCCCACCGCGAGCGCTTCCGCGATGAGCGCGGGCGTTTGCGCGAGCGCCTCCGCGAGCAACGTCTGGCAGGCATTCTGGCCGAGGCGCAGCAGTTTCACCGACGCGGCGATGAGGCCGGCCGTCGTTGAATAAGTAATAGCTGCGAGCACCGCTTCGCACGGAGCGCCGAGCGTGCGGCCTTCGATGGCGGCCGCGACGCACGACGGATGCGGCCAGTTTTCGGCCAGCGCGCGCTGGTTGAACTTCGCTGCGAGCCCGCCATGCAACAGCGCGGCGAGTTCGAGCCGCTGGCGGCCAATCGCCTCGGAAGCCTCGCGCGGTTCGCGCGCGCCGCGCATCGCGCTGCCCAGAAAACATAATTCGCGAAGCCGCTTCCAGTCAGTCGGCTTGCCCGCGGCCGCCCACGCCTGCGCCGCGACCGGCAAGTCCGTGTGTGCAAGTTGCGGCAAAACCTGCTCGAGCAAAAACGTCTGCAACGTCGCGCGGTCGCGCACCACGCCCTCCTGCGTGATGCCCTCCAGCCCGAACGAATGCGCATACGCCCCCGTCGGATAAAACGTGTCCGTCATCTGCAGCAGGCTGGCAACCCAGCCTGAACAACCAACCTCCGCCTTCGCCCCATTCGACGGGTTCGACTGGCTCACCGCAGGCAGGCTCAGGGCTACGGAGGACAGGTCCAACTTCAGATTTCCGGCCTTCCGTTTCCTACTTGGACGTTCGACGTTCGATGTTCGATGTTCGATGTTCATCCGTGATGATGATGCCCGTGCTCGTGACCATGTCCGGCCAGGCTGCCGGCAAAACGGTGCGGTTGAAAAACCTCAACGACCTTGTGGTAGTGAATATGCATCCGGTCGAGCGCCTGGCGCAGGCCGGTGTCATCGGGCGCGAGCAGCCTTGTTGGCTGCGCCTCGATGGCAAAATGGAGGTTGCCGACAGCCCAGCCAATGACCGCCGCGGCATCCGGCTTCACGTCGAGCGGAATCTCCAGCACCGTCTCGGGTTCCTGGAGGATGACATAGCGCGCCTTGTCACTGGCCCACACGACATCGCCGTGGCGCAGCGGTGTCTCCACCTCGAAACCGAACTCCATGCCATCGGCGGCCGCGGCGCGCCACAAACGCTTGGCGAGTTTCGGCCGGTCCACGCAAACCGAGATTTCCGGCAACGCAGCATCAAACGACGACAGCGGTGCGTGGACAAGGTGCATGGCGACGATTGAACCGTGCCGGGTTCACGCCGCAAGCCTAGTTAGAACACGAACCCGGATTTTAAACCGCTAATTCACGCTAATGGACGCTAATCTCGATCCTGTTTACCGCAGAGATGGCAAAGATCGCGAAGCTCGGAAATTCTTTCTCCGCGGATTACACGGATGATCGCGGACTTGATTCATACCTTTTAACCACTGATGAACACTTATGCGCACTGATTATTTTTAACCGCGAATGGACGCAAATCGACGCGAATTGCTGCTGGAAAACTGTGCGGCGATCGCAGCACACGGCCCATGGCCGTGTTGGCCGTCGGGTTGTGCCAGGAAGCGCTGCCGCAGCGTTTCCTGATCACAACGACGGCCAGCAGAGTTTTTCAGCAGCCTGCCATATCCGCGATCATCTGTGTAATCCGCGGGGAAAATCAGGGGCTATTAGCGACGATTAGCGTGAATTAGCGGTTACCACCGATCTGCATCAGTGACAATAAGTGCCCATCAGTGGTTTAAAAAATCCTCACGCAAGACACAGCGCCACGCCACCAGCGACGATGCCGGCTCCGGCCAGACGAAGCAGAGCCACGCTGCGTTTTTGCGCAGCGAGACCAAAAGCCACGCCGGCCACATGCAGCAACGCCGTGGTCACGACCATACCCGCGAGAAAATGGAGGCTGTTTGCGCTAAGCGGCATTTCCGCGCCATGGGCGAGCCCGTGAAACACCCCCGCCAGCGCCACCAAGCCAAGCCCGGCGCCCAACGGCATCCGCGCCGCGCCGGCGATGAGCAGGCCGAACGCGAAAAGCGAGGCGAGAATCCAGCCATTGATGCCCGGCAGCGCAAAACCCGAGAGGCCAGCCACCGCCCCCAGCGCCATCGCGCTCACAAACGTCAGCGGCAGCACCCAGCGCGCCCGGCCACCGAGCTGCACGGCCCACAAACCCACCGCGACCATCGCAAGCAGATGATCATAGCCGGTTAGCGGATGCTGGAGCCCCGCAGAAAAACTGTGGAGTCCATGGCCCGGATGGGCTTGCGCGAGCGGCACAGCGGCCAACGGAAGAATTAACAACAGGCGGCGAAGGGCGGGATGTGTTTTCATGGCAGAAAATGAGAGCAGTTCGTGTTCCAATTCAGTCTATGTATGTGATCGGAGGTGGAGAAGGCTTGTTCAGCCTTTCAGTCATTCAGCTTTGCAGCCTTTCACCACCCGCGCCAGCCCAGATGCTGCGCAAAAATTGAAAAAATCTGCTCACCCCAAAATACACTTTTTACACGAAGAGCGCGAAGCTCGGAAGTTTTTCTCCGCAGATTACGCGGATACTCGCGGATTCTATTCATACCTTTTAACCACTGATGGGCACTTATTATTTTAACCGCGAGTGGACGCTAATCGACGCGAATAGCTGATGAAAAACTGTGCTGCTAGCGCAGCACACGGCCAAGGCCGTGTTGGCCGTCGGGTTGCGTCAGAAAGCGCTGGCGCGGTGCTTTCTGCTCGCAACGACGGCCAGGAGGGTTTTTCAGCAGCCTGCAAATATCAGCGTCGATCAGTGATAATCAGTGGTTAAAAATCCGATCAGAAAAATTAGCGTTCATTCGCGTCTATTTGCGGTTTTAAAAAGGATTGTTCAGCCTTTCAATGCGCCCGCCGTCACGCCTTTCACGATCTGGCGTTGCAGCGCGAGGTAGATGACCAGGATGGGCACCGTCACGAGGACCAGCCCGGCAAACAGCAGCCCGTAGTCGGAGTGGTACTGCGAGGTGATCGCGAGGTTAGCCAGCCCGAGCGGCAACGTACGGACTTCCGCGCCGGTCGCGCCCGACGTGAGCATGAACGCAAAAAAGTATTCCTTCCACACGCCGATGAATTGGAAAATCGCCACCGTCACGAGCCCCGGCCGCGCCAGCGGCAGCAGCACGTGCCAGAAAGCCGAGAATTCGTTGCAGCCGTCCACCACCGCCGCCTCGTAAAGCGTGCGCGGCAGCGCCCGAAAAAATCCGGCGAGAATAAAGATTGCGAACGGCAGGCCGTTCGCGGTGTAAACCAAGATGAGCCCCAGCCGCGAGTTCAACAACCCGAGCGCGCGCAGCTCGAAAAACAACGGCACGACGCTGAGCTGGGCCGGGATCATCAGCCCAGCGAGAAAAAGCCAGAAAGCCGCCTGCCCCGCCGGATGGCGGAAGCGCGCAAGGGCAAAGCCTGCCATCGCGCCGAGGCCGGTGATGAGCGTCACGGACACGCCTGTGACAAGCACGCTGTTAAAAAAATACTCGCTGAAACGCGCTTCGCGCCATGCCCGCGCGTAGTTGCCGAATTGCAGCCCATTGAGCGCCGGCAGCGCAAACGCGTCGCGAAAAATCGCCTCGTCTGGCTTGAGCGACGAATAAGCCAACCAGATCATCGGGTAAACGACCCACAGCGCGTAGCCAGCGAGCGCGGCAAAAATCAGCCCACGGCTAAGGGTGAAGCGCGGGCTGCTTGCGTGAAAACCGTCGTTCGTTACCACGGATTATACGGATAAACACGGCCAAGAAACTGACAACCGATAAAAAAGAGCTGCCTTATATCAACATCCCCTCCCAATTAGACTTTTGAGCCATGCAGCTGTGGTAGGGCGAGGCGTCCCCGACGAGCCGTTCGACCTCGCTCACGGCTACAGGCGCGGCGCGCCCTACCAAAGTCCAAATGCAAGAGGCGAATGGTATTATCCCTGCGCTCTCCGCGTCCTCTGCGGTAAAAGGATATGGGGCTTGATCGGCTTTTGATCGGCCAAAAAAATTCCGGCGCAGCCAATAAGCTGCGCCGGAACGAGGGTTAAAAAATCAACCGGTCAAATTTGGGGTTATTTCCTTTTAACCGATTATTCGTTTACGAATACAAATGTCTCCCAAGTGCTGGGGCTCGTGCGATTGGCAATGAGGGGATTGTTTCCATAATTATCCGCGCATACATACATGTTATTGGCCAGGGACTTCAGGGCATATCCTCCTGACACGGCCTCTTTATGGTATGTTTCCCAACCGCCGACGGCGGTGCGGTTGGCGATGAGAGGGGAACTGCCCGCATTATCCGCACATACATACTTGTTATTCACATGGGCTCGGAGGGCGATATTGCCGTTTCCCAGGTCTATTTGGTCGAACGTCTCCCAAGTACCGACACTTGTACGATTGGCGATGAGAGGATTGTTTCCATAATTATCCGCGCACACATACATGTTATTTGCCAAGGCCCTGAGCGCTACCGCCGTGACACCACCGCTAGGAGCAGGTGTAGGCGCGGGAGCTGGCGCAGGCGCAGGTGCGGGAGTGCTACCGGGGACTGTACCACCCGACCAGGATTGGACATTCACCCAGTCTAACGTCGACGGGCCGCTGCCGGAAAGCGACACGTACTGGCCGTACTTATTGTAGTGTACGCCCCCATTGGGAACTTTCGTCCCCGTCTTTGAACCATTCACATAGATAGTGATCAGGTTTCCGACCGGATCGTAAATCGTATTCATTTGGAACTGCACGCCGACTTGGATCGCCGCCTCGAATGCCCTGTTCTGTTCCACCGACATAATTTCGATCCCGGTGGGGCCACCTACCGCCTCATCAAGGATGAGATCCGGAGTGGACGGGGTCGGCCCGAAAACCTGGTGCATGCATATATTGCCTGAGCCAGAGGGAAGTGACCTTAGGGTGGCAAAACCTTGCCATTGATTGGTGACATTTGTGGGAAGCTCATTGCCGCGCATCTCCGCACGGCAAAGGCCAGTCACGGTGGGAATCCTGAATTCATATCCCCCGGGAATAGCTGTGATGCTGGTGCCGGCCGACGTTTGGGGGACGTAGGTCTCGTTGTCGGGCTTCCAGCCGCTACCGAGTTGGGCATGGGCTGACAGGGATAAGCCACAAATGAGAGCAAATGTAGCGAGGGTTTTAGTCGTACGGCCGAAAGAAAGCTGCGGCCGATCAGTATCGAATGACGTTTTCATGGGTGGAGTATGGGAGTATGGAAATGCTAACTGTGATTGGGGTTATTCCCTACCTCTAGCTTCCCTGTAACATGTTAAGTAAACGTTAAAAAGTAAATCAAAATCATCACTTGATTGCTAAACATAAGCTAAATATTGATTATATAGATAGATACCGCTAATATATTACAAATATTGCTTGAGTTTTACGAGGTTTCCGAAAAATAAGGTTGTTATTGCAGGTCATTGATCAAATCCTTTACATTTTATTGTCATAATATCGTTTTGCTTGTAAGTATCAAACGGTTGGTCGGTTACCAATGAATCAGCCGCTCTTGGCAATCTAGCTAAACTAGGGTTTATACCCCCTCGGCTGCGCCCTCAGCGCCGGGCCATGCCGGTTTGCAAGACACACCGTAAAGTGCACTCATTCCTGGGCGCCTTTCACTAAAGTTTCAACTCGCTCAAATTGGCCAGGTCCAACGCCCAACCCAGCGACTAAATACCAACTGTAACGGCCCGGCATCCATAAGCCCTGCAAAACTCTTTGCCCTTCGGGGCCGTTGCGTTGAAACTGACCCTCATGCTTTCCCACCTCGATGCACAGAACCGCCCGCAGATGGTCGGCGTAGGCGACAAGCCGGTGACACACCGCACGGCGCACGCCGTGGCGGTCGTCGCGCTGCCTCCCGCGCTCGCTGCCTTGTTGCACGACGGTGAAATCCAGAGCCCGAAGGGCCCGCTGTTCCAGACGGCCATCCTCGCAGGCGTGATGGGCGCGAAAAAAACCAGCGAGCTCATCCCGCTCTGCCATCCGCTGCCGCTCGAGGACTGCAAAATCGAAATCGAGCCGTCCACGGCCAACGGCGCGACGGAAATTGCGATTCACTGCCGCGTGCAGACACACGCCAAGACCGGCGTCGAGATGGAGGCGCTCACCGGCGCCACCGTGGCCGCGCTCGCGCTCTACGACATGGGCAAGGCCGTGAGCCACGGCATTGAAATCAAGAGCGTGCGCCTAATCGAGAAAACCGGCGGCAAACGCGACTATAGTGCGCCGTGAAAAACTTTTTTAACCACAGATGCCACGGATTGGATGCAGTTTTTCGAATTTGCGAAATCTTTATGTTTTCTGACGACAGCTTGGGCTATCAGTGACAATCAGCGTACATCAGTGGTTAAAATTCCGGGATCGATCTTCGTGATCTTTGCGTGCTTCGTGTAAAATAACTTTTCCCATGACCAAGACCATCCGCGTGCAGTATTTCGCGCTGCTGCGCGACCAGCGCGGGTTGGCCGACGAAAAACTCGCGACCGCCGCGGGCACGCCGGCCGGGCTTTACGCCGAACTGCGCGCACGGCACGGTTTCACCCTGCCCGTGGAACAATTGCGCGTGGCCGTGAACGACGAGTTTGCGCCTTGGGATGCGCCGCTGCATGATGGAGACGCGCTGGTTTTTATCCCGCCCGTGGCCGGCGGCTAGAGCGGGTTAACCACTGATGCACACTGATGGTCACTGATCCGAAAAAAACAGACAAAAAATGATTTCGAACCCAGCTTCGTATTCATCAGTGATTAAGTCGGTTTTCTGCCTGCTTGGAAGCATGAGCGCCCTTTAGGGGGCATTAGTGGTTAAAATGCTGTAATTGGAGTCCATGTTTAAAATTTCACCCACTCCTTTTGACCTCGACCGCCTGCGTCGCGAACTCGCGCACCCGCGCGCGGGTGCACTCGCGACGTTCGATGGCTGGGTGCGCGACCACAACGACGGCCAGCCGGTTTTGTCGCTCGAATACGAGGCCTTCGTGCCGCTCGCAGAAAAAGAGGGCGCGCGCATCCTCGCCGAGACGAGGGAGGAGTTTTCCCTCCTTGGCGCGATATGTCTCCACCGCACAGGGCATCTGCGCATCGGCGAACTTGCGGTGTGGGTGGGCGTGACGGCCGAACATCGCACTGCGGCCTTCGATGCCTGCCGCCACATCATCGACGAGGTGAAAGCCCGCGTGCCGATTTGGAAAAAAGAACACTACGCCAGTGGCACGAGCGCATGGGTCAACTGCGCCACCCGCGGCGAGTCCGCCGTATCCGTTCCGCCAATTTCCGGTTGAGCTGCGGCGAAAGCAGGTGTAGGTTGAATTTAGACCGACGTTGCCAAAAATCCGCTAAACATGGGTGGCGCGGACGAAACAGCTCGTCTCTCCCAACTTTTGTTTCTACATGAACCCCATGCTGTTTCTAGCGGTCACCACCCTCGACAAGCTAAAGGACGTGCCACCCAAGTTTTGGTTGGAGTTCGCGATCTGCATCGTCGGATTCTTTGTGGCCGTGTTCGTGCTCAAACGGCTCCTGCAGGTTAACAAAGTCATTCTTATGGTCGCAGTCTTTCTCGTGTGCTCGCTCACCTTCATTTCGTGGGTTTACGAACGCAACGAACCGGCCTTCCTCACGCCCTTCGTTAGCCAATTGGCAGAATTTTTGCCGACCAAAGGTGCCTACGCACAATCGGAGAACCGGACGGTAATACCGGACAACACGCCAAAAAAGCCTGCGCCGCCACCGCCTTCCCACGTGTATTGAGGCCCTAGGAGCCCGTCAGGCTTCGCCCACGGGCTCCTTAACTTAAGCAGCGTGGAGGCGAAGTCCAACACGCTGCTTTTTGGTGTGGTTTTTTGGCGCAGATTGTGGCCAACTAAAGGTTCATTATGCCTAAATCGCGTTCCGACATCGGGCTCATCGGTCTAGCCGTCATGGGCCAAAACCTCGCTCTCAACATAGCCGACCACGGCTTCCAAATCTCGGTCTACAACCGTACGACCGAAAAAACGGACAAGTTCGTTGCGGAAAACCCGCACACGCCCGGTGGCGTGGTCGGCACCAAAACGCTCGAGGAGTTCGTCCAATCGCTGGACAAGCCGCGCAAGATGATCATCCTCGTGCAGGCCGGCAAGGGCACCGACGCCGTCATCGACGGCTTGGTGCCGCTCCTCGAACCGGGCGACATCGTCATCGACGGTGGCAACGCCCTCTGGACCGACACCATCCGCCGCGAAAAGGCGCTGCGTGAAAAAGGCCTGCGCTTCATCGGCTCCGGCGTTTCCGGCGGCGAGGAAGGCGCGCGGTTCGGTCCCTCCCTCATGCCCGGCGGCGAATTTGCCGCCTGGTCGGAATTGAAGCCCATCTGGGAAGCGGTCGCGGCCAAAGTTGACGCCAAGACCGGCAAGCCCCTGACTGGCGCCAAACCCGGCCAGCCCATCAAAGGCGGCGTGCCTTGCACCACCTACATCGGCGAAAACGGCGCAGGCCATTACGTGAAGATGGTCCACAATGGCATCGAGTATGGCGACATGCAGATGATCTGCGAGGCCTACTCCCTCATGCAGGGCCTCCTCGGCCTCAAGCCCGCCGAGATGGGCGCGATCTTCTCCGAATGGAACACCGGCATCCTCGACAGCTTCCTGATCGAAATCACTGCCGACATCCTCAAGCAGAAGGATCCCGCCACGAAGAAAAAGGCATTCGTGGACGTCGTCCTCGACACCGCCGGCCAAAAAGGCACCGGCAAGTGGACCTCGACCAACGCGCTCGACATGGGCGTGCCCGCGCCGACCGTCGCCGAGGCCGTGTTTGCCCGCTGCATCAGCGCGATCAAGGAAGAGCGTGTCGCCGCCTCGAAGATTTTGAAGGGCCCGGCGAAAAAATACCGCGGCTCGAAGAAGGCGCTCATCGCCGCCATCCACGACGCACTCTATTGCTCGAAAATCTGCAGCTACGCGCAGGGCTTCCAACTCATGCGCGAGGCGCAGAAGGAATACAAGTGGAAGCTCAACTTCGGCGAGATCGCACAAATCTGGCGCGGCGGCTGCATCATCCGCGCGGCGTTCCTGCAAAAAATCACCGAGGCCTACGCGCGCAAACCCGACCTCGCGAACCTGCTGCTCGACCCGTATTTCAACAAGACCTTCAAAAACGCGCAGGCCAACTGGCGCAAGGTGATCGCCCTCGCCGCCGAGTGCGGCGTGCCGGTGCCGACCTTCGGATCCGCCCTCGCCTACTACGACAGCTACCGCTCGGCCCGCCTGCCGGCCAACCTGCTCCAGGCGCAACGCGACTATTTCGGCGCGCACACCTACGAACGCACCGACCAGCCGCGCGGAAAATTCTTCCATATCGACTGGCCCGAGCCAGTACGCCCGCAAATCGCGATGTGAGGCACGGCCAAATTTGTTTCCTGACAAAGCAATGTGTTAGGACTGACAAACGAAGTGTTAGAACAGGCCCAGGGCCTGACAATCTAACTGTCGCGTTTGGCCTTTACGGGCCCGGATACCCCGGGCCCGTCCCTTTTTTGACGGGTCGCGGAAGATCGCCCTTCCTAGGCCTATTTCTGCGATTTTCGGGCTTTCGCCAAGCTCAGGGACCCGGTTGTCGCGTACAGCACCGGGTCTTGCTTTTCCAGCAGCTCAGCGCCGTGCCGACGTGCTCGGCCAGGCGAGCATCGAATCATGCGCCACGGCTTCCAGCTCTGAACGCGTATAACCGTCGAGGGCGCGCAGCATGATCCCGCCGAACACCGCATAGTAGAATCGGGCAAGCCTGGCTGTGTCCACCGAAGGGGGGAGTTCCCCAGCCTCCACGCCTTTTTGGATACGATCACGCAGCCGTCGCGCCATCGCCGCCCGCATCGAGCGCAGCAAGGTAACCGGCGCCGATTTATGGTCGGCCGAATTTACTGCCCCGAAAGAAATGAAGCATCCAGGAGGGGTCTTAGCTGTATCCGTGCGGGAAGCGGCAATGAGCAGCACTTGCTCGATTGCCTCCCGGGCTGAGATTGGAGCGTGGAGCGGCGCGATGACCTTGGCTCCAAAGTTTTCCGCATAACGCTCCACGGCCTCAGCGAACAGCTTCTCCTTATTGCCGAAAGCAGCATAAAGGCTGGGTGCCGTGAGGCCCATGGCCTTGAGGAGCATCGCCATTGAGGTGGCCTCGTAGCCATGCCGCCAGAAGAGCTCCAGCGCGGTATCGAGGGCTTTCTCGCGGTCGAACTGCCGGCGGCTGGGCCGCTCGGTTGGGAGGGTGGCAGGAGCTTTCATATAACGATCGTTATATTTGTTCTTGCCAGATTGTCCAGCCTGTCTTTCTATAACGATCGTTACAAATAATCTCCCTCATCACCCAACCTCTAAAAACAGAAAATCATGAACTCGTTCGCCATCTACACTCCCACCCGCATCCACTTCGGCGCCGACCAGCTCGACGCCTTCGCAAAAGCCACGGCCCGCCTCGGCAAACATGCATTCGTCGTTACCGGCGGCGGCACCATCAAGCGCCTCGGCATCCTCGACCAAGTGAGCGCCGCCCTCGAAAAGAATGGCCTCAAGGTCACCCAGTTTTCGGGCATCGAGCCCAACCCCGAGGCCGCCACCATCAATAAGGCCACGGCGGCCCTGCGCGCGGCCAAAGCCGACTTCGTCGTCGCGCTCGGCGGCGGTTCAGTGATTGACGCCTCCAAGGCAATTGCGGCCCTGGCCCATTCCGGCGAGAGCGATGTCTGGCCCTTCGTGTTGGGCGAACCCCGCGCCTTCCAGCTCCAAGGCGCGCTGCCCATCGCCGCCATCCCGACCACCGCCGCCACCGCTTCCGAGGTCACGCCTTACGCCGTGATCTCGAACCGCAGCGCGAAGGGAAAATCGATGCTGATCGCTGAATTCCTGAAGCCGCTGACCGCCTGGCTGAACCCGGTCTTCACCGTCGGCCTCTCACCGACCACCACCCAGGACGGGGCCGCCGACATTCTAAGCCATGTCTTCGAGAATTACCTCCTTGGCGGCAACGACTCCGCGATCGCCGATCGGTATTCCGAGGGCGTCATGGCCACGGTGCTCGAAACGCTTCCGCGCCTGCTGGCCGAGCCGTCGGATCTGATCGCCCGAGGCAACCTCCAGTGGACCGCCACGCTCGCCCTGAACGACTACCAGAACGCCGGCCGCACGCAGTCGCAGTTCGTCCTGCACCTGATCGAGCATGCCCTCAGTGCATTCAAGCCGGAGCTCGCCCACGGCCGCGGCCTGGCGACGCTCTATCCGGCGTACTTCCACTGGCTGCTCAGCGAAGGCCGTGCGGTGGATCGCCTCGCCCAACTCGGCACGCGCCTCTTCGGCCTGACCGGCACCCAGATCGTGCGGGCGGAGGGGTTCATTTCGCGGTTCGAGCAGTGGCTCCAGGACAACCACCTCTACCAGTCGCTGGAACAGCTCGGGTTCAATGAGTCCGACTACCCGGCGATCGCGGAGTATGCCGTCCGCACGGGCGGCGACGGCAAGCAACTCGAAGCCGCGGGCCCGCTCACCCCAGCGAAAATCGTGGCACTGTTCCATGCCACGAAGCGCCAGATCGGCCGCACCAAGGTCGCCTAATCCATCTAGCCCGAAAAAACCATCAACGGAGAAATACCATGAATAAGATCACCGGCACACTAACCACCGACCAAGCGAGAAAGATCCTGGCCCCGTTCTACGAGGCCCTTAACCAACCGGCGAAGAAAGACGTGGACGCCCTCCTCGCAGCGGCCGCCCATCCCGACTACAAATCGTATCACACGAACGAGGAATGGTTGGGCCGCGACGCGCTGGCCGGCATCTTCAAACACATGGGCGGGGTCATCCCCGAC
>Ga0210402_10001500_pt1 | contig 24094 bp, 24 predicted proteins | sample IncBWC7MmetaG_FD_161055 | JGI IMG/M metagenome (GOLD analysis project Ga0210402, IMG submission 161055) | Forest soil microbial communities from Barre Woods Harvard Forest LTER site, Petersham, Massachusetts, United States - Inc-BW-C-7-M | ecosystem: Environmental > Terrestrial > Soil >... | reverse complement strand
ATGATAACACTATCATTACAGCCCTGGTACATCAATGAAAAGTGTTTTCATATTTGCCATGGCAGTATACACAATTACTATCCAGGCAATGCCTTGGTTTTTATGATAAAAGTGGTAGTAACCATTGCCACTACCCTTCTCCAACAACTTCGAAACTGAAGGGTGCTTCAGCATCAGCCGCGAACCCAAAGAACGAGATCATTCCACCAGCATCTCCGAGACATCTGGTACGTTATGCGTACACGGCCCCCTTCGGGCAACCTTCTCAACTCTAGTTACAGATCTTGTCCTTTGATGGCACAGGAGATCGATTTGACAAAACGGTACCTTCGACTTTTTATGTGGTGGCCATCATTAATAGTATTGCCTAGAATTCAAATGTCGTCCGCCTCGTTTCAATGCTTCACAAAGGAGATCAGTCGAATCAACTAGTTTATTACCACTCCGGTCTCGGAACATCTACTCCCTTGCCCTTCCCAACACCCATAAGATGGTTGATCAACTCTGTTCGTTTGCCAACCTACATCTATTATTACTTTGCTAACAACTTTTTCCTTTCAGTGCCACGATATCCTTGACGAGGCATTTGCCTTTAGCGTTCGCCGACATGTTTTGGGTATGTGTCCTCATTTATATGTTCTGCCACTGTCTGATTCTCATCCGTCCATAACTAGATGGATACGAATATATCATGCAACACCGTGAGGACCTATTTATCTCGCTGTTTTCTATCCCGTAAACCTTCGCGTCTGTCCAGATACTGTTGGGGACCGCGTCTCCTTATTCGGTTTCTCTCGTGGGGCGTATACAGCCCGTGCTCTTGCCGGAATGTTATACAAGGTTCGTTATTGTAGCATTGTGATTTTCGAGAAGCTGAGGACGACCCTTCCAGGTCGGACTTCTGCAACCCGGGAACTTGCAGCAAGTGCCGTTTGCCTATGAACAGTACATGGATCTTAATGCATGGGACACATGCATTGAATTCAAGAAGACTTTTTGCACTGATGTCGACATCGAGTTCGTTGGTGTCTGGTACGTCTTTAACCCTTTACTGAAACATACGCATTTGTATCACACTCATTTTTCCTCTATTCTCTTGCTACTCTTAGGGACACCGTTGCATCTCTTGGAGTTACAGTCAAAAAATTCCCATTCACAAGTTCCAACACTTCAATGCGAACTTTCAGGCAAGCAATATCTCTTGATGAACGACGTGTCATGTTCCAAAATAACCCCTGGAATCGGCCGACTCCCAAGGAGGCCACGCTTGGGTTTCAACATAAGAGGGTCGTGAATACCGCTATAACCGAGCTCGAGCGGGAATGGCCGCCGAAAGACCCCAACAAGGAGACCGACTTCGAAGACGTTTTCTTCGCCGAGCTTCTATGACCGCTCTTCAACTAGACACAGCTTACCACTTCGCGCAGACGTAGGCGGTGGCTCCGTTCCAAATGATACCCCAAACAGTCTTGCGCGCATCCCTCTTCGTTGGATGATTCGCGAATGTTTCAAGACCAAATCAGGCATCATGTTCGACGCTGCGAAACTCCGTGAGGTTGGCTTGGACCCGGACCGATTGTATCCCGAAGTCTCGAAACGACCTGAGCGCTTACCAGTAGGTTCAGCGAAAGTACAAAATATACCACCACCTGGAAAGCCCCCCAAAGTCGCCCATGACAGCACACAATCGGAAGAGGCACACGAGCTCAATGACGCGATGTCGCCTGCATTTGATCAACTGGAAGCGAAATGGGGATGGTGGCTACTCGATCTTCTACCTCTCGGAAAGACCTACCAGAACGCAGACGATGTATGGGTCACAACCATCCAGCGAGTCCTTTCTCTTTCCCGAACCCCATTCTTGTCTGACCTGCTTTTAGGCCTAACATGGGGAAAGGACGGATCATCCGACTCAAGCCAAACGACCCTTTCAGAGTGCACAGATCTGTGCAGATGCGGATGGAGGCGGAGTACGCGGGGGTGCATGGGAAGAAATACAAATCTGGAGAAAAGGGGGCGCCAGGCACGAAATACAAGCCTGAATCCCAATTCCCAAAGGAGCCCTTGTGGGTTGATTGATGAAAGGAAACATAGCCATTCGAATAAGATACTTATTCAGAAGTTGTGTACAACTATTCATGTCTTCATGGTCAATACTTATGTAAATATTAAATTAGCAATTTCTCTGCGAATGTCCCTAATCAATTCGTGACCTGAGACGGGATGGTAGTATTCTGCAATATGTTGCCATGCGTATTATTGAAATTGCAATACATAGCCGCGGTGAAGCTTGTTCGCCATGCGAGAGGTTATCATCATGATGTCCATTATGATTGGCGTCTCAGCTTTCGTGGTATGTCATGTTTTTTGATGGGGAAGATGAAAGATAAAACAGATGTTAGTCATTTGAGCGCGTGCTACTCATCCTCACGAAAGTTCCGAGTTCAGGGCCCTGCAATGAAAGGCACTATTGTAGGAGAAAATGACGAAAAACATCATGGTGGATATACGACATTATGCGACCAGCGAGACCACTCCACCGGCTGCATTAATTTTAGCCCTGCATAAGTAGACTTTGAGTACAGAACATTCAAAGGCGAGGACAAAAGCACCCACTCAGCAATCGCCGATACGAACCGCGCTTTTACAATGAAAGGCAATTTCGGTAGTCTGCACAAACCACAACATATTCAGCACCAACATCTCCACTAAACCAAAATCACACTCGGAAAACTCACTGTCCATTCCCCAGTACCTTCCCATACCCAAACCGCAGCGTATCAATGACAGGCACGACCTCCGAATCCTCCGTCAGGCCCTTCTTCTCCTCTACAGGCACAAGACTCCACAGCTTGTCCACATTGATGATGGGACGCCAGTGCTGGTTGCGTGTCAAGTGGAAATGCCGCATTCCCACTTTCCCAAAGTAACCAGGATGGTATTTGTCAAAGTTGGTTCTGCGCGAGGAGAAAAACACAATGTTAGATATGTCCTTCGTTGAGGCAAGGAGAGCGAGGGGCATCGTGAATAGAGACCGAAAGGAACGCACCGGTGATGGTGCTGACCACCAGCAAGACCACGACCTCCAGGGTGCTTGCGGTGCTTCCCTACACGTCCATGTCCAGCCGATACATGGCCACGGTGCTTGCGAGTCTTCGACAGGTGCGTCGGCATTGTTTTCTACAGCCCCCCAAAAAATGTATTAGTCACTCTGCAATAACCAAAACTCCCGAAGCAGTTGTCCGCTTCGACATCCGCATCGACTTGTGCCAATCCATCTAATTTCCATCCATCCCCGTTGGAGAAACGACACAATCGAAAGCTTTGGATTCGGGGGACACAGCTTGGTGGAGAATAGGCGACGAATGGGGAACTGACCTTGAGGAGAGACGAGTGCCGGTTTGGTTGGCTTCGTTGAGAATTACTGGGTTTGACAGTTGTGGCGCCACATTGTCAATAGAGCCAAAGCTAAACTAGAATTTTCCATCTCAAAACTTCAAGTTCTACCCCCTTGACGACGTAGGGAACTACTGCTGCAGGTGAGCGTGTGTTCATTAGAGCAAGGCGTTCGATGATGGGGCTATAAGCCATATATTTATTGTCGGTGACTTCTAATGGATGATCGCAAACTCATGTGTCTGAATTCCTCCTCTTCCGCGCTATTCACCAGTATCATTGATGACTGTATTCCTCTTCTCCCAGATCTTTTCCCAGTCCACTTTACAGTAGTACTACCCCCGCACTAGGTGAACACATTTCCACCACCTGTTCAAAAAATTAGTACAAAGGCCGTCATGTTTGCTCACAATACGATCATATATATTCCATTTGATTATCTTTACCCGCTCACACCTGTCTACCATTATTTTCCAGAACCCTCCTCTCACTCCCAACTTCAATAACCAATCCCAAATCCCCACTAACAACCTATGAATGCCCCCAACCGCTCCGAGCTCTACGTACTAGATGATGGCGAGAAGCCGTGCGTCACTTCCCCTCCCCCGCGACTAAAATAAATGACATAATCCGCCTCGTCCTAAAATCCGCCTCTCCACAAACATGCTTAAATGGCAACATGTTGTAACAATGATAGTGTCGAAGTGACAGAGGACACCAAAATCCCCAACGCGGCCACGATCAAGATCTTCAAGCAGGACCACACCCTCGGGAATATGCTCCGCGCGTGCGTCTCCCTTCCCCTTCCCTTTCCCTATTCTCCCACCTAATCCATCTTTGCATTCCCAGTCAACTCCTGTCCACTCCCCAAATCCTCTTCGCAGGGTACAAAGTCCCGCATCCCTTGCATCCCTACTTTCTAATCAAAATCCAAACGGACGGTACCATCACCCCGCAGGCCGTCCTCGAGCAGGCGTGTACCAAGCTGATCGGGACGATGGCCGGTCTGGAGGCCAAGTTTAGGAGGGAATTTTCATTTAAGGATGTTGAACTTGGTGGGGGAGCGGGGATGGGCGGTGCGGGCACGGGAGGGGGTGGTGTGGGAGAGGATCCATATGGTGGAGGTGGCGGGGCAGGGGGAGGTACGGGAGGGGGCGTGTGGCCTGGGGGAAGGGATTATTTGGATTTTTAGGGAGTCTAGTCTCAGTGTAATTGTTTCAATATTATCAAACACCTTAATATTGTAATGTAAATGGCTACCAAGCCTGGTTATGATAAGTTAAAATATCCATGACAATAGGACTTCAAAAGCACTGCATCCCATCTGATCTACACAGTTCACTGAAATGCTGCCTTGTTAGTACCACAGCAGGCCTAGGCTGTGGTTTTCTTACCATTTTTTGGCCGTAATCTCATGAAGTGTAGGGGAAAGAGACAGCTGTTCTTCAAGTTGTTTGATATAGTACATGCATGTAATTGCTTATAATCTTTTAATATCTACCAGACAATAATGTAAGACACAACAAGCTTAAGCACATGTACAGTATATCTTCGCGGCCTGGATGCTTTGCAGAAATATTCTGATCATGATATAATGTTTTTCGCAGCATTCCAATCTTATCTCTTCAAGTGCTTTAGTTTCCTCTTCGCCTTCTCCTCCTGACTCAACAGCTTCTTCTTCTGGGTTGCACTAACATTATTTTCCTCCCTCTCCTCTCTTTCCGCATCCTCCAAATACTTATCAATACACTCCTCCATTTTCACCCGCACTATCCTCTCCCTTTCCATGCCCCTTGCCCCTTCCAGAAGGCGTGCATCCCACTGAAAATCAAAACCCCACCCCTGAGTATAACTGCTCCCATTCCCAGCGGCATTCATTCTAAGCCCCGACGACGCGGAAATTAACCCACCCTCCTCACGCCACCATTTCACAAAATGCACCGCAGCCCGACCGAGATCCATCTCGCCTCCCCGTCTTAGCATCCCCATGCGCTGCGCAAGCTGCGTCAAGAACTCCTCTACTTCAATAGTGGGTGGGGTTCCGGGCGGGAGAAGCTGCAGGTACGCTGGAACTAGAGACGGTTACAGTTTTGAGTTGACTGTCCAAATATAGCATAAACGAAGGAGGAAAGACCACGAACAAATGGGATTCAAGATGTTTAGTCTATATAATAGATAGGCCGCGAGCGCTTCCATGTCATACATGCCTTCTTTGATCCCCGCTGTCGCAAGTTGATTGGTTGATTCCAATTAGACTGATGGACTGTTGGTTGACCGGTAGGATGAACTGCATCCTTACGTACCTATTAAGGCAAGCTTAACCCCTCTCTCGGCGCCTTCCTGCCCCCGACCCAGGAATGGTAGCATAACTCCTGGGGTGTCGAAGGCGTAGACCAGCGGATCTAGGGAGACTTTTAGCCGTGTTGAAAGTGCTTGGGTGAGCCCTGGGTGCGCTGAAGTCTTTAATGCTTTGGGTGTCCCTATAAAGATGTATTGAACCGCAGGAAAATCAAGGCGGTTGGGTGAAGGAGAAAATAGTGACGCACGGCCTTTTATTCCCATGTTCCGCAGGGCATTCAGTAATGTCGATTTTCCAACGTTCGGCATCCCGATGACTAGGACATTCAGCTCCATCGCATGTGGATGCTGTTTTGCGATATCTGGTATAGATAGGCGATGAACAAAAATGACAGGTTGAGCGTGTGCGAAGACACTTTCATGACATGAAACAGTAACATACTTACTAAGATTCCGCTCAAATCGCGAATATCCCGCGGCCGTTGCCAAGAAGCGAAAAAGACTCGCTGATCTGGGAATTTCTTGGCCATGGCTTCGCGGAAAGGCTGATAACGACGCATTGAATATGTTAGTCGGAACTTGAACTCCCTTCTCGAAAGTGGTAGGAATACTTACGTCCATACCCCATTCTGGGACGAGGTCACGCTTGTTGAGGACAACGATACGTTCACATGCGCCAGTACTGATGATTCGGCGTGTTGGGTTGTTCGGATCCCAGCCACGTTCGATTCTCCACTTTTGGAGGGCACCTGGACGGGAAATTGAAATGATGAGAATTATGATGAAGCAAGGGAAGTGCAAGTCTAATATTCAATACAAAGGCGATCGATTAGATACAAAAAAGGCTACCTTTTCAGAGAAATACATTTCCCTGCATAATCAATTTGTATCGAAAGTGATATTCAATGTAATCCAAAGCATATATATCAGAAAACATGCAATGGTAGCAAACTCACCTTCCAAAGTTCTATTGATACTTGTCAGCGGAAGCCGAGAGTCTCTGAGCTCCAGCACGACATCTGTCCGAGTGAGCAAGGCCGGCAGCATCCGCGTGAACTTCATCATATGTCCAGGAAACCATGACGGAGGGATGGGCAAAAGCGGTAAGGGAATGTGGGTTAACACCATGGATGGCGGTAATAATAGTAGGCGGAGGTTTTGGGGGGATTTCAATGTATAGAAACCATAGGGAACCTGTAGTGTACTATCCTGAAACGCGGGAAGATGCTACCCCGCAGGGATAGATACTACGTGTTGGTAGTTTTATTGCAGCAAACACAGCGCAGGATACAACCGCGATGCGAGTAGGAACAGAGCAAATGAAAGGACTGAAGGATAAGACGGAAGGTTGAAATTTTCCATTGAAAGTGTTGCCGATGTTTGATGTTGTTACTTTCGAATGCTGCCGGTAAACCGGCTCGGAGTCATCAAATTCGCTGAGTTAACTTGCTTCCGTGGCTTCAGAGTGTTGGGGGTACCCTCCATATTTTACACCGCGAGCCTCATTGCCTTTCCCCATTCTTCTCACCATTCCATTCTTGGCATTTCGGCATGTTCCATCGGACTCTTAACTACTTCGTATACTTGAATGCTCTTCCCCATTCCTTCTTTCCTCTGTCGTTGTCTCCACACGATCTGATGTATGCCTTTTACCACCTTTCGGACACTTTATACCTTACAGACTTAGACTAGATCTCTTCTCGTTTGTCCAGGTATATTATATTAATATACGTAGTCGTTGTCTCCACACGATCTGAGATCTCTTTTCGTTTATCTAGGTTATCAGAGGTTATCAGGTCCTATACAGAGTCTATCCGTGGCAGTTGAATAAGGAGATAACAAGGGGAACCACTGTCAAGAAAGGTAGAAATGACTGCAATCCCCTTGCTTGTGAAAACAGCTAACTGCTACGATTAGCAAACGATTTGGCTCGATCACAATGGTAGATGTTGGCCAGTGACAAATTGATACGATAGTCCAATCTGCAGAGCGTTTATCAGTACAATGATATGCAGATTCCACTGCACAAGCAACGGATTCGAGAGGTTGCGACACCAGATAAGGTAACCAAAAACACATAGATTGTGTGACTGAGAGATCGGATACAAGTGTAATGAGGAGTGAGACAGGTGTGAAAGCAGTCGAAAGCAGTTGAAAGAAAGACAAACGACAAGCAGAATTCAATGCGCCAATAGTATGTACAAAGGAAGACATAATAACCAGTGGAGGATATAGTATGTAGGATCCTACGATTCCATGGGAGCGCTCAATGCGAATGTGGTAGCGGATTTAACGTGACATCCACGGGGAAGCGTCGTTAACTTCTGTGGTATCTTGCTTCCCTTATGGCCAAAGATTTAAAAAAACGAACCGTTAGAGCTCGAAAAAAAACACGTACATCTACACCCACCCCTCCTTGCCGACACCAATGGCATCAAAGTTCTTTCCACTTCGTGTTCGCCTCTCTTGTAGAACGGGAACAGCATCCAGGTTTATCAACTTCTCTGACGGCGGTGGGGAGCCTTCTACCCAGCCTTTCCAACCCTTCTTGACAGCTACCCTCTTCCTCCGCTGCTGGGACGGCGATGACGCGGACATGCTGTGATGTCTGAGATCGAAGTCTTCGTAATCGTCGGGTGTGTGTAGTCTCTTTGACGAGGTACGAGATGTACTGGATGAGTTGGATGGCCCCGGGGTCGAAACGGGGGTGGATGGCATTAGTAGTGGGGATGTCATAGGCGGCGGCGTGACGGAGACCGAACGCTGCATTGTCGCGATCTTGATGGTCGGTCGCGCACGCCAAAAGGATGATGTGCCACCGACAGACGCCTGCACCATAGGAATGGCGCCTGTCCTGGGTAAATTCAGCTCCGGTGTCGCGTTCATGTGGCCCTCAATTAGCAACGCCTTCATTCGAGCCTTCTCCGCAGCCTTTGCCCTTTTCCTTTCCCGATCAAGTTCTCTCTTCTCCCTCCTCCTATTCCTCCTTGTCTCTCCATCCCTTTCCACAGCTTTATATGGACCGACACCATTCAGAAGGCTCGTTAACACGTCTCTTGGAGGCCGCACGTCAAAATCACCAGCCATGACCGCGGTGGCATTGCGACGCGGATGCTTGGCGTATTTCATTGCAATGGTGTGGTGAGGTATAAGAACAGCCATCTGAGTTGAGAGGGCTTGGGGCTAAATAGTAGGGGCCGCAGGGAGTCGGATTAGAAGAATTGGGCTTGTTGTACTTTTACGGCACGAAGCATCAACAAACACAGCTCCTTCTTCGCACGTGCACTCCACTGCCAGGAACCTTCCAATTTTTTCCTGAAAGATCGATACAAGATAAAGATCCCAATCGTTCTTTATGGTAATATCGGTGTCCTATTGTTGTTTGGGGTAATTTTCTGTCATGCAGCCACTCCCGAGCCAATCTGACTCACAATCACTCATTACTCATTACATATCGATATCAATGTGCTGACACACTTAGACTGTCATAGACACTGACTCGGACAGGGTTGTGCGACAAGCAGTTTGTTGCCTCCACTTTAAACTCCTCGCTCTCAGCCGGCAACAACCCAAATGAAACGCCCAAGCCTGCGAAGGTTCCGAGTACATTTTTAACTTGAAATGTCTAACCTGTTTTGGTGATGCGCGCGGCCCTCATGCCATTCGCACCCTTTAATTTTTGATCGGCCAATGAGGTTTAAGGTAGAGCCACAATGGACAGCTAACCCTGATCCCTGCATCTTCCTTCCAGGGTTCCAAATGTGACCCCTGTCTACACCGAACAAAGCCAGCGCTTCATCCGGCAGTCCCGCGATGCTGGATATTGGAATACAATTATTAAACTCGACAACACCTTGACAACACAACACAATATTTCCTCATCAGAAGGATGATTTCTAGATCTGTCTTCACCTGGTCTGGGAAACCAAGATTACCTTTGAGCCCTCTAGCTACTAATTCTTTCGTATAGCGTCTCTATGGTGAAGTCAACTTGAAGACAATACAGCTAGCGCCAGCTGTAAACCAAGGCGATATGGAGAGTCAGGACCCTTGACACCCGAGCTGAACCCGCTTTCCTTATTCCATCCGTGTCAGATTGATGGCCATCTACCTACTAGTACCGGATAGTTTATCCTCGGTACCAGAATAACTAAGGCATTGTTGCAGTGCCGGGGATGAAACAGCATGACCCACTGCCTGTCCGAGTCGTTGCTCCATTTTAATACTCTTCCGATAGACCGCGCAGTCAGCTGATGACACAAACGCCGGAGCTCGCCGAGCCCTTACAAGTTTCGTCTTCCCTTCAGGCAGAGGCCCCCGCCTCTCCAACCCTTCTATCCGTTTATATTACGGAATACACGTGCTTAAATTCGACAAGCTCCGCTTACTATTGCACCACGAGGAAGGCTGGGCTACCCCAACGTGTCAATTACCGATGGTGGCCAGGTCACCACACCACTTGTTCGACTTACGCAGTTGTATTTCGGATCCTGCAGCCAGAACGTCGGCATCATGCCAACACTCCAGCGCTCTTGGTTTTTTATCTCTTTCCCAAATATTCACCCTTATGCTTTTCTGGTTAAAACAGTGTTTTTGACGTCCTCTAATCTGACTGCTGGCAGCCGCCCTGCCATGGTTGGCTTCCACAACAAAATCGCCTACTCTCCAGTGTTTCCGATCGTTCCAGATCTCCCGCGATCACGCGGCACAGGTCGCTGCGCCCCGCAACGCGTTAACCGTTGTGCGGACAACCCATCGGCGAGCAAATTCAAGCTGACAGCTCGTGGATGCTGTGCCATCAGCGATATTGGCGGCCTGTTCCAATGTGGCCGTCATTAGCTGACTGCATGGAGTTTCATCCCATTAGACTTTTTTACGTCTTATCATTCTGGCACCAGTTCCTTTATATTTGTCAGTCGTGACAGGACTCCATGGACCAAATTTAACCGTTATTATATTCGATGTTGTCCACAAATTGCCCTCATGCGCTTGCTTGAATTGTTGCTCGTATGGTTCACCACATCTTCCTTTCCTGGAGGTACTCGACCCCCCGCTGCTGATTGGGATTCTCCTTCCCGAGTCCAGCTGCTTTATAGTGGCTCCAGAAACCGTCATGATGGCCCTTGTGTAGTGCCATCCTTCCATGCTGTGTTCGTCCGTCAAGCCCCTCTCTCGACGGTGGATAAATGAATTTCGTTTGGATTCTACAAAAATTACCTCATCCATCGTATGCGCAGCATCATACCGGCAGTGGCTGCGTTTGACTTTACAGCCGGATCTCCGAGCTTTTGACTGTTTATCCATCACCTTTCCAAATTACCATTCCGTTTCCACTAATTGCATGTTGTCCGTCATACGTTACCCAATACTACTCTCATTACTGATCCAAATAGTTTCAGGATGCCGTTCCATTCTCCGTGAACACTCCGCGAGCTTCAAGTTCGCAGGACCCAACAAATGCAAGTCCCCAAACACTCTAAACTCGAGGATCGTGACCACTTCACTCGTCCTCCTTGCCGTTGATCCGACGAGAAGATTTACCACGGCACCTCGCCTTGGATTGTTCCTACATCTTACAGTCTTAGAAGCCTGGGACCCTTAGTATATGGGTCGGAGCCGAAGCTGCATGCCATCGATCAAATATAACCGCTTATTTTATCTATTGAGTACGCGAAGGCAGCTACATCTATCCTACATGTATGTGATAGGTCCTATCCGCAGTCAGCTGGTCCAGGGACGTATGGCCTTTCTATCAGCCCGGTTTCTTCTCACGAAATCCGCCGATCATTCCTACGGTTTGTTCATGTGCAGTTCTTCTGCTGGACGAGAAACCCCGCTCTATGTTGTGGGTGGCCATTCGTGCGAATGGTCGAGGTGTTCTTCTCGTGTCAAACTGAACTCATTGATCTCCTACATAATTCAAGCCACTTCCCGATTCATTCTGCAAACAGCCGCTGGCACCTGTTCAAAGCACCGAACGGCCCGTGATGTGAACCGCTCGCACCATTGGTGATTCGGAGCTAGGATACAGTTACCCGTCGGCGTCCATCAGTAAATTTGCAATTTAGTTTCCGCCGGTCCCTCAACCGAGGAAACCGCCAAAAACCAGTTTGAAACCTGGAAACCCAGTCACTTGGGGACTTGTGTGTCCCATTTTCAGGAAACCTTTGAATATATGCGAGTAAAGCACTGATTACATAAACCAAAGACTACTAACAGTAGCTATAGGTTTCGCGGTTTCTGGGTTTCCGAGTTTCAGGAAACTTGGAAACTGGTGAAAAACCAGCAAAAACTCGGAATCTATTTTGACATTTTGCCGATGGCCTCTTTCAACTCGTATATCAGTAAACCTGGTTTTTGGACATCTACAGTAAATTACAGTAATAGTATATGAAGAGATATGAAGCTGAACAGCTACAGATAGCCATAGCATAGGTCCTCATCTGTACAGAAACTCAGAACTGTATATACTCTGCTGCTAGTACTATATAGCTGACCCAGGTTTTGCTGATGGCACAGGCAGAACTTAAACCCGAGGGCTATCGCACTGAGCAGCCTTCTGCAACATTTGCACTGTTATATTATTAATATTTACCTCGCTCAATTATAAGTTATTCGATGATGGCCTCAGTTGAGTCAATCAAACCACAAAGTTAACTTGATTTAAACTTGATTTTGATTTTTGATGATCCCCCGAAACCGTTTTGTTATAAAATTTAAATCCCTGTTTCAAATTGATATTTGTCTAGTTGGAATTTCTGCTCCAAGTCTGCAACCCGAATCTGTCAAACTTGCCGCCAGACGAAAGTGCAAACGATGGGTTTTCACGTTTTGAGAAAACATTTCAAAAGTTATACATCTCATAATTACTTCCTGACAACCAGGGTCAAAACAGGCAAAACTTTGGTAAAAATGATTTCCCGCTAGCCGATTTGAACGACTGACCTCGTCATATGATTAGCGTAATGCGCTTACTAGTGACGCGCTCTACCAACTGAGCTAAGAGGGACTATACACCTAGCAGAGAATGTCCATTGTAAGTCCGCTCATGCGGGGCAATTCGTTCAGCGACCCTTCTCTGCCAACTTGAAGGTCACCTTGTAAAACAATAATTAGGAGGAAAATAAACTAGTAAACCAGAGCTATATTGAGGAGCGCTGTGAAGCACGGGCCGAACATTGCAACTTGACACGTAGTTAGTAATAGTATAAAAGGTCACCAGTCACCCTCGTATTATTTTCCAGCCATCCGAGCCATCGATGCGAGATGCACGGTGCCCTGCCACCAAATTACCATGCCCAAGCCCAACACGCCATGGAGAACCCCCCAGACAATTTCGGGCGTCACTTTATATCTGAGTATTTCTCATCAGTCATGTCAGTAATCGGTAACAAGGAGGCACGTACGACTCCAAGAGAGGCCCGAAAGAGTGAGGAATGAAGCGGGGAGTCTGGAAGAGAATTGTGGACGAGATGCTATGATAGAGACACAGACCGATAGCGAGGGCTCGCTTTCCTGGCAAAAATTCTGGAGACCACGTAAGCCAGTAACTAGAAGTACGTTTCAAGCCAGGGTAGAGCTCACCGGGCAGCGAGTAACAGAGGAGGGACATCCCACAAGTCGCCAGGACCAGAGCCGCATACAACTGAAATGATATCAGGACGGCCATTGAAGGTTAACCAACGGGAGGCAGACTTTTAGGATCACCAAAGTGGTGTTGTTGAGTTGCAGAAAAGGCAGATTCGCTGGGGACCAGACGCCCTGGATGGCGATAGGTACTTCAAGAGCGATGTGAAGTAGGAAAACTACCGATCTAGCTCGAAGTAAGCCAACACAGAGATAGTTCAGCCACGGAAACAACTCACAAAGGACTGCGAACCGCTTGTGCAGACATGGCGGGCGAATGCGGGAGATGATGATCAAGCTTATGCCGCGAGACTGATCTGCCACGAATTCACATCACTTCGATCTGTATATCTGTCACAGTGTGCCTGGCGGTGCACACCTAGCTCTGAGCTCTCATTATTCAAGTCGAGTCACGGTGGTATACAATAAGGCTACATAAAGATTATCCAATGTCTCAGTCGTCCACCTCTTCATCGGCTTCGTCGTCAGCAACGACAGAACCTCCTCGACCAAAAGCTGCACCAAGTGCCTCAACAGCATCCAAATCTCGCTCCAAATCCAACTCCTCTTCACCCCGATCAGCCTCATTGCCCACCAAATTCTTCAATCTCATGACCTCTCTTCTCAGCTTCTCGATTTCCTGATCCCGTCTCTGCACTCGTCCTTTTAATAGTCGAATGAAATCGTTACCATATATCAGCAACTGCAACTTGCTGACTCCTTTGTTGGGTCCTTCCCCGCCTGCTTTCGGAGGACCGCGGGGAGGCAGTGCCCCAGGTAGGAGGGGCTCGTCCGGGAATTTCTCCTCCGACGGGAGAGGAATGGGAGGTAATAGACCTCGCAAGTCATCGAAGGTTGTTTTCAAAGAATCTCGTCGTTTTTGTTCTGCAGCTTTGTGTGAAGTCTTTCGTACCTGCATGACAGGTGGGGGGCGTAGGTTTGGTTGGCCCACATTAAGCGGTGTGGTTGCTGCTGCATAATAGGAATGTTAGACGAGTCAATTAAATGGAACATATCGCCATACCTGGCAGAATCGGTTTCAAGATTGGGCTGACTAGTGATCCGGTCTTCTTCAAAGGCTTACTTCGAGAGAACGACTCTGCAGCTGGTCCCGAGGGATTTGACTGCCGATTTGGAGGAGCCAAACTGCTGTTAATACCGAGGCGTCCAAGGTTCATGATACTGGCTGGCGTGACTGGCGTAAGTGGCGCATTGAGATCGGGAGAGGGAGGGACGAAATTATCCAAAGATGCACTCGAAGATGATGCAGAGGACGAGGAGATTTGATTCGCAGGGGGGGCAGGAGGTGGCATCGATAAATCAACGGGAGAAGGCGTATCGCCAACGGGTTCCCCAGCCGCGCTGCCTTTGCGAGACCGAGTTGAGCGTAGAAGGGGTGTTGAATTAGTCGACTTAGAGCCGCGGGTAACCTTCTTGGTGCTCGACGAGGGGTTCGAAGGTCGTATAGCAGGCGATTGTTTCTTCCGCGAGGGCTTCGCAGTCATTTCATCACCACTCGGCGATGCTGTGCGCTTGTTGGATATTTGACGTGGTGGCACAGCCTGCTGATGCGCACCTAACCATGGGCTTGTTAACGGGGAGATGTCGAAGTCTAAATCTGAGGGGTGTGAGGGACTGGAACGAAAAGCGATGTGTGCGGGGGCTGAAGTAGATCCGCGAGGAGGACCATATTGATGGTGCATGGAATGATTGGGTAACGGCGTCAGATTGTCCATACCATTATTGCGATAACTATTTTCCTGTGGTGTGTCCATATAATGTAGTGTCATCGGCGACACATACTCTGCAGGTTGCTGCGCACGAAGTTCAGTCGAGGAACCTGGTAATGTAGGTCAGAGGGTTCGACAGCCGGTCCCGATAAACACAATACCTGGTGTTGGCAAATTCTGGAACTTGTTGGGACGGTCCTTCTGCTCGAGAGGGGTTCCCGGAGTCATCCCGCCAGACTGTCCGCTGATGAGAGCAATCTAAATAAATAGAAATATCAGATATGGAGACATTCGATGGCCAGTAGCAATGAGCTGTAAATCTTATTCGCCGAACATCGACAATGGATGATAGAAACTATTAACCAACTATTAACATGAAAATTTCTTGCCTGCTGTTGGAATATCTGATTTTGAAGTTGCTGGAGTTGCTGAAGCTGTGTTAGCTTGAACTGTTGTTCCAGGAGCAACTGCGGGTTGTATGTCGTATGTGGAGTGGGCGATTGGTTCTCGATTCCTTGCATCGATATCAAGTTCCCGAGTAGGTCCATGTTGAGCTGAGCATTGGTGCTCTGCGGAATAGATGTGTGCATGCTCGCGGTGGGTTGTTGAGCCGGTGAAGCTCCATTGAACTGGAACATTGACAAAGATTGCTGTTGGCCATCCGATCCTGTTTGGAGATGATCCACTGGGATTTCGAGAGGAAACAAGGACGAAAGGAAATCCTTTTGCTGCTGATCCTGGGTTTGGGGATCCATAGAGTGCATGTAGTACTCAACGAAGATGGAGGCGATACGCCAAGTACTAACGAAATTTGAAAGTGCGCAAAGTTGGGCAAGGTACAAAAGTCAAGTCACGCGACTCTGGCATCACGCACATGACAAACAATTGACATTCCCGGAATTCAGGTCTGGAGTGACGGAGAAACGTATTCAGGAAAGTCTCTAGGGTCGAAATTTTCATTAAAGGACTACCACACTCCCGCTGGCAGATTCCGCATATCATAAAGAAAATATGCGCTGCAGCAAGGATTTTTGGGTTAAAACTAGTTATTTCTTAAATTCTTTTGCCCCATTATCTGAAGAAAATTTTGTCACAAGTTTGATGGCAACTGAACGAGGCTCGGGCCGTCAACTATATCTGTGAGCGAATCCATATGGTTCGGTCCGAAATTTCCGATAACCGGAACTACCTAATCGACAAACCCCTCAAATGCCTATCTATCAACTGCGTTTTCATGATAGAAGCAACCCAGATCGTGATGCAAGTGGGAGAGCACAAGAAATGAAATAGAGCGAGCCGGGATGATTGTATAAAGTTGTGTCAACCACGTCCTGAATCCCAGATACTCACCAGGGCGACTCAATTCTTAGTACTGTATTAGTTAACAAGCTCGCCAGTTCGTCGATTGAGATCAGGTACAACCAGGTACAACCGTCCATAAAAGACCCGTGACAATTTGTGACTCACAATATTCCTGTCCGACTCTGCCCTACTGGCCATGGCATGTCCGAGTCGAGACCCTACTGGGGTCGTGGCTGGCTTACCGCCGAAGAACCTGAAGAAATGTAACCACCGTGACGCTCTCTGGATGTCCGATGTCATGATGCGCAGCTTTAGCCGAGACCTGTTTTTCAACCCGGCAAATTGCAATCTGCTCCTTCGACGGAATGTCGGTATACTGCACATGGGCGGACTCAATTCACTTGGATTGAACCAGCCTTTTGTGTCAGGTAAAGCGGGAGTCAGATACAGAGGAAGCAATTCTCTGAAATTTAGATAAGCATCGACCACGGAGATACTTATACCAGTTTGAACAACTTCTAGAGCCAGATGGTGCGTCCTTGTTCCCTGTTTTGTCCAGGTGCAAGTTAGACACCAAAATGAGAATCATGATAGAGAAAGGACTCGCTGGGACGGTCTCGACGTCGGCCATTCGTCATTCTGGTTATGGTGAGAACGATTGTCTTCTCATAAACTATAACTAGAGTCTGAAAGCGAGACTAGGGTTCTGGTACGTCTTTTGGAGAGGTAACCTGGTAACTGATCATGAGTAACCCATTTACTTCCGTTTTGTCGTAGGCAGGCGACATTGCATCAATAAGTACTAATTAATTGTGGACGTCATGAGCGACTTCGGGCGGCTATCCAGGTTGTAATATACTTCGGGCCAGGCCCAAGCCAACCTCGTGGTGTTTCGCATTGGCATACTGCAAGACGCCAACTTTAAGTAACCGTTTGTATAGACGTTAACACTTGGCAGCCTAGAACACCTGGACATCACGTACGTTATTCATTACTAATACGGAGTTCCAGCGGCCAAACTATAGTTAGCATACGCTGTCAATTCCGTCAATAGCGTTGGGTCAACAGGAAGCCGTGCCTGCCCTTCCACACGAGGTGAGACGATAACACCTACCGATTTAACTGCTCACTATAGCCATTAAAGGGTGGAAAATTTGGGATAATCTGTGTGACCATCGATATCACGCACCTTGTTCTCGCCCAATATCCCCTGGTCCTAGCTCTACCGACAACTACCCTCTACATCACCAACGCAAAACTTGAATCCACTACGGCTTCTCTCCCCACTCCGATTCTTAGCTCGACATCCACGAGCTTTTTATATGGAGAGTACATTCTTTCAGCATCGTAACTCTGACAAAGACAGACTTCTAGTTTTCAACTTCGACCTGCCCCGACACCCACCACCTTCAAAGACACCCAGCTTTTTCCGTGCCGCAGCCTCAGGATAGAGTAGGACGCTGGATGTTGGAGGGTGAGTGGTGGAGAAGGTCGACATGTAAGTAAGGCCATCGTTTGGTTCGAGATCGAGAGCAGTCCTCGCTGATTCATCGGTTTCAGATCTCGTAGATATGTACGCTTGTACGTTATTATTAATATTAACATACTATGGGGCACAAAAGCACCCACATCGACTCTCGGGTTCGAGGCCTTGAACCCCTTCCCTCCGGGCATCCATGGATTCCACTTTGCAACCCTGTTACCAACATTCGGGGTGGACGGGGCTGAACGCACAGTGTGTAATGGACAGGATGCTCCAGGAATCATTCCGCTGTCTCGTGTTTGGTTTCCTATGCACACCTTTCGCCCTAACTTACCGCTCCGGCCTCTGTGCCGGCTATATGCGTCTGGGGCGACTGTTTCCAAGCTGCATCCAGAGATTGAGACGTTCCTGGATGTGTTTTCACACATTCCCATCGACAGCAACGCACACCCCAAGCACTGCAGCCTTTCACCACTGCCCAGAACATCAATTCGTTTGTCGCCCATCTCTAGCCCCACTCACATCCTTGTTGGCACAAGATCTTACAGATTATTGATGTGCAAAGCCAAACAACACATCCCAGCATCGTACGTGATCAAAACTGGAGACCTTTGTCTTTCGGACGTCCCCGTCTGCCACCGCCGAGCTCTCCCCATTTATCTCCGTCACAGCTCTCTGAAACTAAAGATTGGGGCCTCATCCTCGTGTGGCGTAAACTTACGATAAATCGTTTCCTTCGAAAATCCACTTTGCACTGTTCTCTCACCTTCATTTTTTAGACTTGTGGAACCGAGGCCGGAGTAGAAGTACAATCGATCATGTAATTAGTCTCAATACTAATTCGTCAGTATTTGGAAATATACAAGGGTAAGTTACGAATAAACCAGGTTCATTGACCTCCATACAGCGCGGCTTGAAGTGGGCGCTCAAAGTCCCTTATTCGTAGCAATCAATACATTCTGTTGCTATCAACACGGCCAAGTTTACTGCTATTCTTTTTCTCAAGCCTACGCCGTGCAATCTTAACACCGACAAACAAACGGTTCTTGACCCTCAACAACTACCATGACGCCTAGCGCTTTCCATACCGCAGGATAGAGTAGGAGGGAGGTGAAGAAGGCCGCCCGGGTATGTCAAGTCTTTTATTTCTGTTTGAGCATATTAGTGACTGCGCAGTCTGCGTTCGCCCGCTGTCCTTTGCTGAATGATAGATTTCAGATGTCATAGACGTGTTTATTCTGTACCACAGTGTACATTGGGTTTAAATTTTGGTGGATAATCGACAGAGCCCAAAAATGCAACTACGGCAGGCAGCGAATCTCGGAGTCAAAGCCTTCGATAACCGCATGATGCATCTACCCCTTCTCCACTTCTTCCGCCGGATCCCGATTTGCCACGCCGTTACAAACACTGGGAATGGACAAGGGCAAACGCACAGTGTTGAACGGACACGGCCCCACGATATGCTGAGAACGAGACGCTTCAAAAGCTCGTTCTCAACGTCTTCACATCCACCATGCCCCTCGTGCTCTACCAATCCACGGGTACCCACCCTATTAACTCGTTTCCCACTCTGAGGGTGCACGGGGACGATTAACATCTGTTGAAAACCGGGGGCACGAGACACTGGATGATATCTCACTACTCCCACCTTCGTCCCTCTTCGACGCGATGGCTTGCCTTCACCTCGCACCAGACGCACACCCTCTACCAGGGCCATTATCTAACGTCGAAGTAGCGCAAAACGAGACGCTTCAATGACTCGCCTCCAATGATGCTTCCACCTATTTCGTCTAACTCACGGCTTCTTTACCACAATCCCGCGCGGCCGATTCGCTACCGAGGCACACCATCCGCGAGGGCCGTCATTTAGTGTCGAACAGATGCAGGATGCCAATAAGAGGCACTACAATGTCCCGTGCCCCACCGTTTAGCCAGGTACCCAATTTCGCGCGTCCAATCTCATGTGCAATGACGAGCACAGTTGGTATGCAAAATCATACCCCACCTCCTCGCAACACACCCAATAAATAGGCTACAGGACGCTACCGTATCAAAGGTTGTTACGACGGAGTGTTGGGACCCCCCATTCGGTTTTCTTGTGACTGCTGGGGTGGCTTGGAACACTCTGTCGGCGATCCAGCGACAACAATAACTCCTCCAGTTCCAACTACGTTCCAACGGGATGTTGTTTAGAACGGGACCACGAATGACACAGGCTCAGCGGGGCGTCGACACCGGTAAATACATTCTTACTGGCACGCTGGATGCCTTGGAAAGATCATTTGGCATCCTTCATTGGCAGTACCGGACCAGGTACTCTAGCATATCCACACACAAAATTGGCCAATCGTAAACCAGCCGGCGGTATCGAGTGAATAGATGACTTTGGACGATCTAGATCTCATGAAGTGCGAAACTTTGTGAAAACTGCGTGAGAGTGGTGGGCGAGGACAATGGCGACGGTTCGCATTCGTTCCTTTCTACTAGCGTAACCCAAAGCGGGCGAGTGAACGCGTACACGATTTGGAGAATCTAGGGATCTATATGTAAAGCTAATGCGGGATAACTCATCCACATTCTGGGGACAGTTTCGCGAAGTTTCGCGACCACCCTTTCTAATAATAGTAGTCTCGTCCGGGGGAGCGCATATCCGACGACTCCAACTCGCCGGTTTCCGTATCGTAGCAAAGGATGTGTCGAGTCCTTGCATCCCTAACATGTTAGCGTCGCCAACAAGAAACATGTTATGCACTCACCAACCAGCGTTGTTCCAGCAATAATTCATCATCTCATGTTCCTTGCCCCAGCACAGCAAGCCCTCGTACAGTTCAGTGAGAAAGATATTGTGGCTGACTACGACGACATGTGGGATGCCCTCCGGGAGTGACTCGGCGGTTAACGCCTTTTCTTTCTCCCGCAAGCTCTTCGGGGCCTGTGATACAGGAGCACCAAATTTCCCAAGGATTTCGGTCAGCAGGAAGGTTTTTCCACGAATTGCAACGTCATTGTAGCTCTCGCCACCACCGCTCGGTCGATATTTGCGATTGATCGGCGAGTAGCCCCCCGTGAGTGCTCGCATTGCAGCATCGTGATATCCACTTCTCGAATAGTCGAGGGCGGTCTTGCCCCAGCGGTGTTCGACAAGCGCCGCACGCTGCTCAATTTCGGGGTGGCCTACGTTGTGTGTCGATATTTCGCGCGCGGTGTCCACCGCGCGTTTGAGGGTGGACGAATACAGGTGATCAACGTGAACTTTAGACCATTCTTTGCCAAGGGCCTCAGCTTGGATACAGCCAGTGGGGGTGAGCGGATCAGGCTCATCCATACACCGCTTGTGGCGATTGGCCCAGCTCTGGAGATTTCGTTAGTATGTAGAGGACAGGGGTTAACATATTGGGTATGAACCTCAGCATGTCTCACGAGAGACACCACGACACATAATTTGGTCGGAAGAGGCGCCCCTGCTATGGACTTGTCTGTGGCATCGACGCGTTGAGGGTCAAGGACCGAGATGGGATGATCGATGTCAGGATCCCTGTCTGGGATGGCCTCGGAGACGTTTCTGTTCGCGCTGTTGTCCATGCCAGTGGCAGCAGTTCGTATGGTGGTGGTTCGGGGTGACACAGGAATCGAAGAGGGAGGGGGAAACTTGAATGGCGGATTGTTGAATAGACATTTTAAGTCCGGTCAGCGGGCGTTCAAATATAAATCGAAAACTTATACTAGTTCGATCAGAAACAAATCACTTTCCAGGCATCGTTACGAATAATTTGTTGGTCACGACGAACTGTCCGATAGATATATTCAGCATGGACACTGGGTTTCGCCCGCAACCACAAAGTTCCTCTCCGGAGATCCAATCTCCAACCAATCTCTTCCGAGTTTGTTCCGAGTCGTTGAGTCTTCAAATTCCTTCCCTATGCTTTGAAAGCTTCCTTAAAATCTTGCTTAAAATACTCTGCATCAACGCTGGGACTGACTCACATAGGATGCCATGAGGCCTGCTTCACGCAAGTACTCCTCGTGGAATCGGACAACATGGCCATTGGCACGTGGCAGCTAGAGAATAGCCATATGGCACTGGCAGATCAAGTTATACACAATTAATCACGCCAATTTGAGAAAGAACTTGAAGGTAACATCTATGATGACGAAGACATTGCCAAGTTGGCCACATATATAACCGCCTAGAACAGCTAGTACTAGAGGCTAGTAGTAGATCGTAAAGCGCGGCGAACAGGCTAGTAAGTTAAGAGCTTATGCCGATACCTGAAACTGGCGGCTAGTAAAAAAAGAAAATCAATGAAAAGTCAATGGTAAACTAAACAATTACTGAATTAGTCAATTTACGCAGTCAGTTTCCCGTCAAGTCCCCGTCAATTTCGAATATATATTTGGCTACAGAAATGATGGCTTCAATTCAGACCAAAGTAGACAAAAATATATAGACTCGCGACCAGTTCGTTTCGCACGCCACCAAGTCCTTGTTTTTAGGGTTAGGGTGACGGACTTGAGCTTGCGAAAGTTGGAAACGAGCGGAGCGCCAAATTGTGGGAACGTGCTGGTCACGAGCCTAAAAAATATATAACAGAAATTGACAGAAAATTGACTGCAAATTGACTCAGATTGACTAAAGCCCATTTTACAGATTCAATTAATCACCTTACTCAGCCGTAGTGGCGGAGTCACAGATGATGAACACATGCAGAGACCTCTTACACCGAGATGGCCGAAGTCCCTCTCTTTCAAAGCAAGGCTTTAGAAAAAGCGGAGCATGTGTGCAATCAACTGTAGCCAGGAGACTGGCAATTTAGCGGAAAACGGTCGTTTAGGCAAACGCGGCCCCGCCCTGTAATCAGCGGCAAAGGGCCCGAGATGTGTAATTCGGCGAGTGTACCGTAAAATGCTAAAAGAAAAGAGGGGAGAGGGTAGGAACTGAGTTATAAGTGAGAGGGGGTGGGACGTAGAGAAAGGAAGAAGGTGTTGTTACAATGGTGGTAGAGGAGAGCATTGTGTTGGTACAAATGGGAAAGGCATCGGGGAAGATACAGGGGTTGGTACAAATGAGTAAGGCATAGCGGAAGAGATGGGTGTTGGTACAAATGAGGTGAAAATGATGGAAAATGAGGCGAGCCTAAACGGACCGGTGACCATATAACATTGCAGCTAGGAGGACTGGATGTTTACGGATGTAAATTTGAAATGCGTCGGAGGCCCAACAACCAATGGCCTGGATTATATGAGGGGGTACACCAGCTTCAGCAAGTGCGGTAGCACCACCAGAACGCAAGGAGTGGCCTCCAACATCACTTGAAAAGTGATGACGAAGACGGCGGATAAACCATGAATGTGTCCATTGGAACGAAGCCACAACTCAGGGTTGAAGGGAAAGATGTGGTCACAGGAGGTGAGATAATCAAGAAAGGCATGATGTGGATCATCATGTGTGGCATTTTGTTGGAGTATAACATGACTCCCCTCGAAAAAACAATCAGCTTTGTGGCCAGGCAATGAGAAGGCAAAGCCTTGTGGTAGAAGTTGAACAGAGTTACAAAGGATAACTTTGCGGTAATCCTGTAGAACGACCTTGTCTGGCCAAACCAACTCTCCCAAGTGAAGAAGTGCATGGAAACCAGTCAGGAGCAAGACAATGAAGAGCCAGTCATCGTAAGATGATGAGGCAGAGTAAAATGTTGTTATCTTGCAGAGTTCCATTTGTGCAAGTGGATGTTTGTGAACAGTACCAAGTGCATGCATTTTTTTACATCCCTGTAGAGTATGGATGATGAGGCGAGTACGTCTTGAATCATGCATGCCAGGGAAGAATGGTTCGAGTTCATTGCAGATCCCTGACAAATAAGATTTGATGGAGTTGGGTTTGATAAGGTGGCACATGAAGATGATGTAAAAACTGAGGGTGTCAGGTGTGGGATCAATAGGGAAGTCATGGGACTTGTAGAAGGCGAGATAAGATTGCAGGGCAGAGGAATATGAGGATGCCGTTCTGGGTTCAATTGCACATCCAAGCGCAAAGGCATAAACATGCACAAGACAGTCACGTGTCCAGGGAGCGCATAGTGGCTGCCTGGGCAAGACGGGAAATGAAGTCATGTTGCAGCTGCCCCCAGCATCAAATGAGGGGGTTGAAAGAGGCCAATGGAGAGGCCAGGTGCAGAAGAACGAGCAACATCATTTCAAAAATGAGATAAGGCATTAGCGACAATGTTGTTTTCACTGGCAATGTGACAAACATGAA
>Ga0210402_10001499_pt1 | contig 24100 bp, 27 predicted proteins | sample IncBWC7MmetaG_FD_161055 | JGI IMG/M metagenome (GOLD analysis project Ga0210402, IMG submission 161055) | Forest soil microbial communities from Barre Woods Harvard Forest LTER site, Petersham, Massachusetts, United States - Inc-BW-C-7-M | ecosystem: Environmental > Terrestrial > Soil >... | reverse complement strand
ATACCCTTGCCGGCGATGTCGAATGCAGTGCCGTGATCGACCGAGGTCCGGATCACCGGCAGACCGAGCGTGATGTTCACCCCCGAGAGTGCGCGCCAGGTCCCGGTTTCGGGATCGACATCGAAGCCGAGCAGCTTCACCGGGATGTGGCCCTGGTCGTGGTACATGGCGACCACGGCGTCGAACTGCCGTGCCCGCAGCTTGACGAACACCGTGTCGCCCGGCACGGGGCCGGTCACGTCGAGCCCGTCGGCACGGCAGCGTTCCACCACCGGCGCGGTGATCTCGATGTCCTGGCGGCCGAACAGCCCGCCCTCGCCGGCATGCGGATTGAGCGCCGCGACGGCGACGCGGGGGTTGGGAATGCCAAGATCGCGGACCGCGGCATGGGTGGCGTCGATGGTGCGGCGCAGCCGCTCGGGCGTCAGCAGTCGCGGCACGTCCGCCAGCGCGACATGCGTGGTGACGTGGCCGACGCGCATGTCGCCGTGCGCCAGCAGCATGATCGACCCCGGCGTCTTGGTCAGCGCCGAGAGCATATCGGTATGGCCGGCATAGTGGTAGCCGGCGAGGTTCAGCGCCTCCTTGTTCAGCGGTGCCGTGACGATGGCGTCGATCCGGCCGGTCATGGCCAGATCGACCGCGCGTTCCACCGCCAGGAAGGCGAAGCGCCCGGCCTCGGGTGAGATCTGGCCGAACCGGACCGGAACGTGTTCCTCGCCAGCGGCAAGAAAGGCCAGCGGCGCCGCATCAGTCTCGGGAAAATCCAAGCTCTCATGCAGCAGGGTCCGTGCCGCGAGCAGCGCCGAGCGGTGGCCGATCACCAGCAGACGCAGATCGCCAGCAGCCAGCCGCGGCTGCAACCGGCGGCATGCCTTCACGATTATCTCCGGCCCCACCCCGGCCGGGTCGCCCATCGTGATCGCCAGCCGCGGGATTGCGGCGGTCACAGTACGTCCGCCACGGCGTCGCGGAACCGGCGCATGACGGCCAGATGCTCGGCGACCGAGCGCCCGGGGATGCGCCTATGGTGACGCCGCGCGAAGGTGTTGGTGAGCGTCAGGTGCGTCACCCCGGCCCGCTTCCAGAACCGCGCCTCCTCCCTCCAATCGGCTTCGGTGCCGGCGCCGCCCGAGGTCCACGCCTCGATGCCGATCGCGGCCGGATCGCGTCCCGCCTGTTCGGTCAGCCGGCGCAGCTTGTCGAATTCCGCCAGGGCTGCATCGCCGGGCGCATAGGCATTCATGATCCAGCCGTCGCCGAGCCTGGCTATCCGTTCGAGCGTCTGATCTACGTGGCCGCCGAACCACACCGGGATCTTCCCGCTGACCGGCAGCGGGTTGATACCTGCATCCTCGATGGTATGCCACTTGCCCTTGAACGTGACGTGCGGCTCCGCCCACAGGGCCTGCATCACCTGCACCTGCTCGGCGGACCGCCGGCCGCGGTTGGAAAAACTCTCGTTCAGGCCGGTGAATTCCACTGGGTTCCAGCCGACACCGACACCCAGCCGGAAGCGTCCACCGCACAGCACATCGAGGCTCGCCGCCTGCTTCGCCACCAGCACGGCCTGGCGCTGGGCCAGGATCAGCACCTGGGTGGAGAACTCCGTCGTCGGCCGGCACACGCCAGCCAGAAATCCGAAGGCGACGAACGGGTCGTGGAATAGGTCGGCCGAGGTATTGCGGTCGCCCCAGTCCGGCCTACCAGCGACATTCACGCCCAGCACGTGGTCGGGCAGGCCGAGGTTGGTGTAGCCGATCTCCTCCGCCGCCTGCGCGAACTCCCGCATGACGCCCGGTTCGCCGCCGATATCGGTCAGCGGCAACATCACCCCCAGTCGCATCGTCGCCTCCATGGTCCTGTCTGGGCGCGCTTATAGCAGCAGTCCGCAGCGCTGGCCCCAGTCTGCTCCCCGTTACGGCCACTTCACCTCGGGCGGCAGACTCATCAGGATCGCTTCCACGTTGCCGCCGGTCTTCAGCCCGAACAACGTGCCGCGGTCGTGGATCAGGTTGAACTCCACGTAGCGCCCGCGTCGCACCAATTGGTGCTCGCGCTCCGCCGCGGTCCAGGGCTCGGCCATGCGGCGGCGGACAATGCGCGGGAACGCATCGAGGAACGCCAGCCCGACATCGCGGGTGAACGCGAAATCGGCGGCGGCATCGCCGCTGAAGTGGTGGTCGAAGAAGATCCCGCCGAGGCCGCGGGGCTCGCCACGGTGCGGCAGGAAGAAGTAGCGGTCGCACCACGCCTTGAATTCCGGATAGTAGGCGGGGTCATGCCGGTCGCAGGCCGCCTTGAGCGCGGCATGGAAATCGGCCGCGTCCTCCACCGCTTCCGGCGCCTCGAACCGCATCGGCGTCAGGTCGCCGCCGCCGCCGAACCAGCCCTTCGTGGTGATCAGCATTCGCGTGTTGAAGTGCGCGGCCGGCACGCGCGGGCTTTGCATGTGCGCGACCAGGCTGATGCCGCTGGCCCAGAACCGCGGGTCCTGCTCGGCGCCGGGTATCTGGCTGCGAAAGTCCGGGCTGAACTCGCCCCAGACGGTGGACACGTTCACCCCCACCTTCTCGAACACGCGTCCGCGCATCACGCTCGTCAATCCCCCGCCACCCCCGGGCCGCTCCCAGGCGCTTCGGCTAAACCGGCCAGGGGCGAGTTTGGTCAGCGGACCGTCCTGTGCGTCCTCGATCGCCTCGAATTCGTGGCAGAGGCGATCGCGCAACGTCTCGAACCACGCCTGTGCCGCTGGTTTCAGCGCGTGGTGTGGCGGCGGTGCAACAGGTTCCTGGGGGGATTGTGTCATCAGGGCTTGTTCCCGGCTCGCCGGCAGATTAGCCCCTGCCGGCGCCGTGTTGCAGGGGTGCAGGCACGACCCTAGTATGCGCTCCGTCCGCGGCCGGCTAAGCCCGCGTGGGGTTGAATTCCGGGCAGGCCGAGTGGTCCGCCTGCGGTTTGGTGCGTCCCGCGCCAGGCCCGCGTTGCTACCGTATCGAGGGGAAGATGGCTGACTCGTCCGCTGCCGCCGTCGCTCAACATGACCACCCTGACGCCACCAAGCGAGATTTCCTGAAACTGGTCACCGGTTCGGCCGTGGCCATCGGCACGGCGGCAGTTGCCTGGCCCTTCATCCACTACATGAATCCATCGCGGGACGTGCTGGCCCTGTCGTCGGTCGAGGTCGATCTGACGCCAATCGCTGAAGGCCAGGGCATCACCATACTCTGGCAGGGCAAGCCGATCTTCGTCCGCCACCGGACGGCGAAGGAGATCAAGGAAGCCGAGGACGTGCCACTGTCCGACCTGATCCAGCCGCAGCCGGATTCGGCGCGCGTGAAGCCGGGCCATGACCAGTGGATCGTGCTGATCGGCATCTGCACCCATCTGGGCTGCGTTCCGCTAGGCAACAAGCCGACCGATCCGCGGGGCGATTGGGGCGGCTGGTTCTGCCCCTGTCACGGCAGCCAGTACGACACGTCGGGGCGTGTGCGTCACGGACCCGCGCCAGCCAATCTGGGGCTGCCACCCTACGCATTCGCGTCCGACACCAAGGTCAAGATCGGCTGACGCGGCTGCTGCCGCAATCGACAGGGATACCGCCATGGCCGGCCAGCATGAGAGCGATTTCGCCAACCCGATAATCAACTGGATCGATACCCGTCTTCCCATCTTCACGATGATGGACAAGGAGTACGGCAGCTTCCCGACGCCGCGGAACTTCAACTACTTCTGGAATTTCGGCGCGCTCGCGACGGTGATCCTGATGATCATGATGGCCACCGGCATCATGCTCGCGATGAACTATCAGCCGAACACGGAACTCGCCTTCGGGTCCGTGCAGCACATCATGCGCGACGTGAACTTCGGCTGGCTGATCCGCTATGTGCACCAGAACGGTGCATCGGTGTTCTTCATCGTCACCTACATCCACATCTTCCGCGGCCTTTACTACGGATCGTACAAGACGCCGCGCGAGCTGCTGTGGATGATCGGCGTGGTGATCCTGCTGGTCATGATGGCGACCGCCTTCATGGGCTACGTGCTGCCCTGGGGCCAGATGTCGTACTGGGGCGCCACAGTCATCACCAACCTGTTCTCCGCCTTCCCCATCGTCGGCCAACCGATCGTGACCTGGCTGTGGGGCGGCTTCAGCGTTGACAATCCGACGCTGAACCGATTTTTCAGCCTGCACTACCTGCTGCCGTTCGTGCTGGTCGGCGTGGTGTTCCTGCACGTCGCCGCACTGCACATTGTCGGGTCGAACAATCCACTCGGCATCGACGTGAAGTCGCCGCAGGACACTCTGCCCTTCCACCCATACTACACGGTGAAGGACAGCATCGGCATCTGCGTGTGCCTGATAGTCCTGGCGATCCTGGTGTTCTTCGCACCGAACTTGCTGGGAGATGCGAACAACTTCATCCCGGCCAACCCGTTGCAGACGCCGCCCGACATCGTGCCGGAGTGGTACTTCCTGCCGTACTACGCGATTTTGCGCTCGGTGCCGAACAAGCTGGGCGGCGTGTGCATGATGTTCGGCTCGATCATGGTGCTGTTCGTGCTGCCCTGGTTGGACACCTCGCCGGTGCGCAGCGCGCGCTTCCGGCCGATCTATCGCCAGCTCATCTGGGTGTGGGTCGTTGCCGTGGTCGCTCTCGGCGTCTGCGGCGCACATAAGCCCGAGGGTATCTGGGTGGTCATCAGCCGGGTATGCACACTCTACTACTTCCTGCACTTCCTGGTGATCCTGCCGATCCTCGGCAAGTTCGAGCGCCCACTGCCGCTGCCTGAGAGCATCAGCCGCCCGGTCATCGGCGGTGGAGGGCCAATGCCGTCGGGCGCCACCGCCAAGCCGATGGGGAAGGCATGATGCGCGCGCTGCGTCACCTGCTGGCAGCCGCCATGCTTATCGGTGTTGGCGCGTCGCCCGCCTGGGCACAGGCCGAGGCGCCGACGCCGCCTCCACAGCGATGGAGCTTCGACGGCCCGTTCGGCGGCTTCGACCTCGCCGCCGCACAGCGTGGCTTCCAGGTCTATTCCGAAGTCTGCGCAGCCTGTCATTCGCTGCAGTATCTGCATTACCGAGACCTCGCCGGCATCGGTCTGACCGCAGAGCAGATCAAGGCGATCGCCGCCGCGGTCACGGTGCCGCAGGGGACCGACGATCAGGGCAATCCGGTCGACGGGCCGGCGACCCCTGCCAACCAGTTCCGCTCGCCCTACCCGAACGAGAAGGCGGCACGCGCGGCGCTCAACGGCGCGCTGCCGCCGGACCTGTCACTGATCGTGAATGCGCGCGAGGGCCACGCCGACTACGTCTATGCCATCCTGACCGGCTATGCCGATCCGCCGGCTGGTATGCAGATGCAGGATGGGTTGTACTATAACAAGTACTTCGCCGGCGATCAGATCGCCATGCCGCAGCCGTTGCAGGATGGCCGCGTCACATACGCCGATGGCACCCCGACCACGGTCGATCAGATGGCGCATGACGTGGTGACTTTTCTGGCCTGGGCCGCCAACCCGGAGATGGTGCAGCGCAAGCAGATCGGCTGGCGCGTCGTGCTCTACCTGTTGCTGATGACCGGGTTGACCTATGCCGTGAAGCGCAAGGTCTGGTCCGATGTGCACTAGAGTGATCGGTGATCAGTAGCCAGTGACCAGTATCGACCCGGTCATCGGCATCGTCGGCGGGTCGGGCCTGTATGACATCGAGGGCCTCGAGGACAAGGTGTGGCGCCAGGTCGCCACGCCGTGGGGAATGCCGTCCGATGCTTTGTTGTTCGGCCGGCTTGGTGGCGTGCGCTGCGTGTTCCTGCCGCGCCACGGGCGTGGCCACCCGTTGTCGCCGACACATCTCAACTACCGGGCGAATATCGATGCACTAAAGCGCTCCGGCGTCACCGATGTGCTGTCGCTGTCAGCCGTCGGCAGCCTCAAGCCGGAACTGCCGCCAGGACATTTCGTCATCGTGGACCAGTTCATCGACCGCAGCTTCGCTCGCGAGAAGAGCTTCTTCGGCGAAGGCGTCGTGGCGCATGTGTCGATGGCCCATCCCGTGTGCTCGCGGCTTGGCAATGCCTTGGAAGCCGCCGCGCTTGCCATCGGGTTGCCGGTAACGCGAGGAGGCACGTATCTGGTGATGGAAGGACCGCAGTTCTCTACCAAGGCGGAGAGCGAGCTTTACCGTTCCTGGGGCTGCAGCGTCATCGGCATGACCAACATGCCGGAGGCTAAGCTCGCCCGCGAGGCCGAGCTGAACTACGCCACGGTTGCGATGGTGACCGACTTCGACTGCTGGCATCCCGACCATGACCACGTCACCGTCGAGGCCGTCGTGCGCGTGCTGCTCGACAACGCTGACAAGGCGCGGGCGTTGGTGCAGCGCGTCGTCCCCGAGATCGGCCGGCCGCGGGACCTGTGCCCGGCGGGATGCGACCGGGCGCTCGACAACGCCATCATCACCGCCAGCCATATGCGCGACCCCAGCCTGGTCGCGAAGCTCGATGCGGTGGCCGGGCGGGTGCTGTAGCAACATCGATCTGGACACATGCCTGGGCCCCCGCTTTAGCGGGGTGACGGCGAAAAGTTACCGTCATCCCCGCGAAAGCGGGGACCCAGGGGGTTCAACCTCGCTGCCCGTGCGCAGATCGCTCACCGCGCGCCGGCAGCCGTCTCCTTGGTTGCCTTATCGACCTCCTCCGGACTCGCCTCGCCAGGCGCGGCTCCGGCACCCAGCTTCACCGCTCCATCTGCTTGCGGCACTGCGATGGGTGCGACGACAACCTTGGAGACACCCTGCTTGCGGATATCGAGCTGGTCAGCGACCTTCGGTGTGACGTCCACCACGCGACCTGGCACGAACGGTCCACGATCCTCGATCTTCACGGTGGCGGATTTGCCGTTCTGCACATTGGTCACCTTGGCGGTGGTGCCGAGCGGCAGGGACTTGCTGGCGGCGGTGTCGCCATTGGGGTTGAATCGGTTGCCGTCAGCCATTTTCCGATTATTGAAGTGCTGCGCGTAATAGGAGACGCGGCCGGCCTGCTTGCGGCCTGAATGGTCGAGGCGGGCGCCTTGCTCTGGCACCGGCGGCAGCGTCGCGAGCCTCTCGGCTTCCTGCTTCGCCGCAGGGCTGTCGGGCGGCGGCGTCTCCGCAAGAACCACCGGGGCGGACAACAGCACCATTCCGATCGCGACTGCAATGTTCAGTGACGGCATCCCCTGCTCCTGCGCCTGTTCGGGCAGAAACCCCGTGTCCGCCGTTTGGTTCGCCGCTGTCGCCGGCAGCGCGCCGCCTTGTGAACGGCGCGCCGGGCACCATCAGCCCAGATGCTTCGCGAAGAATGCCAGGGTGCGCTGCTGCGCCAGCTCATAGTCGGGCTTGCTGAAGCTGCCGCGTTCGTCGCAGCCGAAGCCGTGGCCGGCACCCATATAGACGTAGGTCTCGGCCTTCGGCTGGGCGGCGCGGACGGCCTCCACGTCGATCATCGGGATCGAAGCGTCCTTCTCGCCGAAATGCATCTGCACCGGGCAGTTCGGCCGCTCATCCTTGGTGCCAGCGATGCCGCCGCCGTACCAGCACGAGGACGCCGCGAAGCTGTGGCTGCGCGTCGCGCCCCACCACGCAACGGTGCCGCCGAAGCAATACCCGACGATGCCGAGCTTCTTACCGGCCAAGTGCTTTGCCGCGGCCTCGACGTCGGACATCACCTGTGCGTCATTCAGCTTCATCCTGTAGTCGCGGCCCTTGTCGATGTCGGCCTGGGTGTAGCCGAGCTCGATCCCCTTCTCGACGCGGTCGAACAGCGCCGGCGCGCAGACCGCATAGCCCTCGGCGGCGAACCGGTCGCACATGTCGCGCATGTGATGGTTGACGCCGAAAATCTCCTGGATCACCACGATCCCCTTGGTCCCGCCGGCCGGCCCGGCGGTATAGGCGGAAAGCGTGAAGCCGTCGGCGGCCTTGAGGTTGATCGTGCTGCCCATGGTTTCCTCCTGGTCATTCGTGTGGATAGGACAACACAGGATGCCGCCAAAGGCGAGATCGTCAACGTTTGTCGGATCGAATAACGCTCGACCGTACCTCGGCCGGCGTTATTCCCAATCATCGCGGCATTTTCACCTGGAATAGCCGGTCGCGAACCATGGTCTTTTTGGCGCCGGCCTGTCCGGCGTCAACGCAGGAGAATGGCCATGATCGACCTGACCGCGCCGGCCGTCCGGCGTGCTGTACTGTGCAAAGGTGCCGCCCTCGTCTCGGTTGCGCTCGTTGGGCAGCGCGCAAACGCCGCAGGCGCTGATGTCGCCATAGACAACTTCGCCTTTGCGCCCACCGCGCTTACCGTCGCGCGGGGGACAACGGTGACCTGGAAGAATCGCGACGACATTCCGCATGCCATTTCCTGTCCTGCATTGAACGTCCAATCCCAGGTGCTCGAAGCGAACGACACGTTCGATCATTCCTTCTCTCAGGCCGGTGCTTTCGACTATTTCTGCTCGATCCACCCGCACATGCGGGGCCACATCATCGTATCTGGCTGACCGGGCGCGAGTGGTGCCGTTGCCTCGCCTGGCCGGGATCAGAACACTGTTCGGCGGTCGCGAGTTGATCCCGGCCGTGCTTTTGTTGTGCATTTCCGCAGCTCTGCTGTGGTGGTCCGTGCCACGGCTCAAGGAAGTATTTCTGGAGCAGGAGAAGCTCGTTCCCACCACGCATATTTCCACCGGTTCCGATTGCGAGTTCAGCCAGAAGAACCGGATTGAACTCAACGTCGATGCGCGAAGACCGGCAACCTTCGTGCTGGCCTTTCGCGGCATCGCGCCGCCGTCACGGGCGCATCCCTGCGAATACATCTACGTCCGGTTTCCCGGGCATATCGACAATGCCTATGCCTACGCACTGTCCGGTCCCACGATGACCACCGAATTCAAGGAGAACATCTACGAGCAACGACCGGGCAGGCAGCCGCTGTGGGGAAGTGCCTTCATGGATGGATCGTCGGGAGCGGATGCCAAATTTACCATCGCAGTGCGAAAACTCCCGGAGGCCGTCCAAACGGGTGACATCTACATAAAGGGTGAGCTCGATGCATTCCTGTCCACCAGCTCCTTTTCGGACCGAGCACTGCACTACTGGGTCAGGTTTCCGGGAAGCCGCATTCGGAACGGCTGCCAGACCGAAGCCGAATGCGAGGACGACTACCTTATCGATAATCCCCAGATTGGCTCGATCAACCTGATCTTTGCCAAGAACCTGGGCGTCAGGTCGGTGCTGCTTGCGAAGTCGGCACAGGCGCTGACGAAGGAAGGGCTGACCAGGATTACCACAGAGGATCTGACCGGCTCTGTGCTGGTCGAAGACAAGGAGAATGCCCGGTCCCGCGACGTGATCCTGCTCTATGCCAGCGCCCTGTTCGCGACCGGTATCGCGGTTGGAACGGATGGAGTGATCGAGCTCATCCGCTTTGCTTTGGGCTCGCGCCGCAGCGACCCGGCGCACCGCCGTCTGCTGCTGTTCCGACGCCGACACAACGTCATCACGGTCGGTGATGCGCTACGGCGTGGCGAAGCGGGCAAATGATGCGACCAGCGTTTGATAGATCGGTCGCTTGAAATCAACCGCCAGCGCCGGCAGCTCCGCAAGCTCGGCCCAGCGCCATGCATCGAATTCCGGATCTGGATCGGCATCCAACCTGATGTCGCTGTCCTCGCCGGTGAAGCGCAACGCGAACCAGCGTTGCCGCTGGCCGCGGTAGCGCCCGCCGAGTGCCACGCCGACAAGGTGCGGCGGCAGGTCGTAGATCAGCCAATCGGGATGCTCGCCGATGATCTCGGCGCGATCCGTGCCGATCTCCTCGGCAAGCTCGCGCAGGACGGCCGCGCGCGGATCCTCGCCCGGGTCGATACCGCCCTGCGGCAGCTGCCAGCCGCCGGCCTGTCCTTCCGCGTTCGGCAGATCGGCACGGCGCGCGACGAAGACGCGGCCGGTGCGGTTGAACAGCACGGCGCCGACATTCGGCCGATACGGCAGCGTCGCCCTGCCGCTCATTGTACCGCCGTCACCGGCGGCTGCGCCAGCGCGCTGACCGGCGCGAGCGCCAGGCCGTCGGCCGCCAGTCCGTTCGCCCAGACCGCGATGCGACGAACGGTGACTGGCCGGACGGCCGTCGCGAGCCCCAGGGCGCTGCCCTTATCACGGGCCAGCTTCGTGAGCTGACCCAGTCGGTCGTCGATGTCGGCCGCGGTCGCAGGCTCGTCGATCACCATATCGATGGTCCTCCCCCATACGAAGGGCGGTGGCGCCACGCCCGGGCGGGCCTCGACGTAAAGCAGCCCGCGCTGCGCCAGTTCGCTCAGAACCTGCTTCATCTGGTCAGGCTGCGCAGCAAACCGCTCCCCGCGCATGGCTCCGAGTGCGTCCGTGGCCCCGACATAGCCGGCGATGCGGGTCATCGCCCACTCCAGGCGCTGGCGGTTCTGCTCCGGCGGCAGATTGGTCATCATCGCCTGCGATCCCGGGTCGTTCAGTGGAAAGCCCTGCGGCTCCATCGGGAGCGACAGCAGGTATTCATGCTCTGCGGCCCGCGCCGCCGCCAGAAGCTTCGCGAGATTGGCGGCGTAGGGGGAGATTGCCAGCGTTATCCCCCTAGGGAGCAAACGCACGGCGACATCGCTGTCGGCCTGATTGAGACCGACGCCGGCCAGCACCAGTCCGACCCGCGGGCGACGCGTGCTCTGGTCGAAGCCAGCGGCATAGACCTGCATCGGCATCCGGCCATCCGACGCGATCCGCGGCAGCGGGTTCTCTGGCTGGTCAATCAGCGGCTCGAGCAGTGCCGGGTCGGGATCTGCGATCGGTCCGGGCGTGTCGCGCCCAGGATGGGGCACTGGCTTTTCCCGGACCGGCGGTTGCTGCGCCGGCGCCGCGGGCTGAACCGTCTGCGGGTGCGAAGCCTCTACGGCGGCGGCCAAGAGGCGCGGCCGGGGCTGTGCCGGCGGCCCCAGCATCTGCAACGTAACCCCGCCGGCCGCCAGCATCAGCAGCACAACCGTCCAGAAGACTGCGAGGCCGCGCCATCCCCGGCCCAACCACGCGGAGCGCAGCCGCGGCAATGTTCCAGCCCGGCGCGCTGCCGACCCGGGAACTCAGTTGGCGGTGACGCGGTTCTGCGCTGCCATCGCCTTCGCCACCACCAGTGCCTGCTGCAGCTGGAAGTCGGTATCGTCCGGCTTCGCGGGATCGAATTTCGGGAAGCCCTCCGGCGGCTTGTTTGGGATTTCCTTGGCGATCGGCGGCAGATCGGTGCGCGGCACCGGCGGTGCGTCAGGCGTCCCGCCCTGGTTTTTCAGCACTCGGTTCAGATCGGCCTCGCGCTCCGGACCGAACCGCGCGGTTTCCTCGCGCGTCTCGGCCACCGGCACGTCCGGCGTGATGCCGAGGCCCTGGATGGATCGGCCGGACGGCGTGTAGTAGCGCGCCGTGGTCAGCCGCATCGCGCCATTGCCCGGCAGCGGGATCACCGTCTGCACCGAGCCCTTGCCGAAGCTTGCGGTGCCGAGCAGCACCGCGCGGTGATGGTCCTGCAACGCGCCGGCGACGATCTCACTGGACGACGCCGAGCCGCCGTTGATCAGCACCACCATCGGCAGCCCGCCGGTGATGTCGCTGCCCTTGGCGTCCCAGCGCTGGGCGTCCTCAGTGTGGCGGGCGCGGGTGGAGACGATCTCGCCCTGGCTGACGAAGTCGCTGGATATCGCCACCGCCTGATCGAGCAAACCGCCCGGATTGTTGCGCAGATCAAGGACAACCGCCTTCATCTTGCCGCCCGATTGCTGCTTCAGCGTCTTCACCGCCGCCTTCAGCCCGGCATCCGCCTGCTCGGTGAACTGCGACAAGCGCAGGTAGCCGATGTCGCCGGGCTCCATGCGCTGCTTGACCACCTGGATGTGGATGACCTCCCGCAGCATGGAGATCTCCAGCGGCTTGTCGATGCCCTCGCGCTTGATGGTCAACGTGATCTTCGAGTTGGGCGAGCCCCGCATCTTGTCGACGGCGTCGTTGAGCGTCAGGCCCTGCACGGTCTTGCCGTCCAGCGCGGTGATGATGTCGCCCGCCTTGACGCCCGCCTTGGAAGCCGGTGTGTCGTCGATCGGGCTGATCACCTTGATGAAGCCGTTGTCCTGCGTGACCTCGATGCCGAGGCCGCCAAACTCGCCCTTGGTCTGTACCTGCATGTCGCGGAACGCCTTGGCGTTCATGTAGCTCGAATGCGGGTCGAGGCCGGTGAGCATGCCGTTGATGGCATTCTCGACCAGGTCCTTGTCGGTGACCGGGTCGACGTATTCGGCACGCACGCGCTCGAACACGTCGCCGAACAGCGTCAGCAGGCGATACGTGTCCGCCCGGCTGCCGTCCTGCGCGAGGGCGGACGTGATGCCGAGATCGAAGCCGAGGTGGCGGCCGAACAGGCCGGCGGCGGGACCGACGGCGACGCCGGCGACGAAGGCGGTGCCGAGCAGAAGCCCTGTGCGAAAGCGCCGGGAGCGAAAGTCCATTCGTTTCATCCTCTGAGCGGCCATGCCATTAGGGCAGGCGCGTATTCCCGCATGATATCGGAAGGATCATCTTTTCGCGCGCACCGGCTTCTGCCGTCCAGTGTTGATTTCTAAAGTCTGCGATACATCAGCCGCTTGACCGCAACCACGGCGCCGGGTTGACCGGCTGCCCGTCGCGCCTCAGCTCGACATACAGCGCCGGGCGGCCGCCGGATGCACCCGGTTCCCACGCCGGCATGACACCAACCGGCTCGCCGGCGGCAACCTGCTGACCAACCTTGACATCGAGCCTGTCGAAGCCGGCCAGCACGGCATGATAACCGCCACCGCAATCCACGATCAACAGCAACCCGTAGCTGCGGAAGGGCGCGGCAAACACAACACGACCGCCACAGGGCGCCACAACCCGCGCCGCCGGGGGCGCATGATAGGAGATTCCGGCGGCGGGGCCGCCTTCGGTGGGATCGCCCCAGGACCGGAAGATCTTCCCGGCAACCGGGGCGGTCAGCTGGCCTCGCGGCTGCGCGGCGGCGGCAATCGTCCCGGTACCCGTCAGACGCTCCAGGGCGGCCTGGCGCTGCCGTGCCGCGGTCGCTTCGCTGGAGTGCCTCGATCGCTCGGCGCGCAACGCCTCGTCGCGGGCGTGGGTCGCATCCGCCTGCCGCTGCGCATCCAGTTCGCCGAGCATGGCGCGCAGGCTTTCCGCTCGCGATGCCGCGCTGGCGGCGCGTTGGGCGGCATCGCCGGCATCGCCTTCGGCCCGTTTCTGCTGCGCCCTGGCCGCGGCAATTTGCTGATCGAGGGCGGCAGACTGCGCCTGCTGTTCCGCTTCGGCAGCTTCCAGCTTAGGCGCCTCGGCCTGTATCGCCTGCGATGCCGTGTCGAGCCGGGCCTGTTCCTGGCGCAGCGCCACTGCCTCCTGGCCAAGCTGTCTGGCCAGGCCACGCAGCACCAGCACGCCCCGCAGTGTTTCCTCCGGCTCGGCCGGCACCGCCAGCAGCGTCTCGGCGGGGAACAGCGAAAGCCGCTCGATCAACGGCAGCAGTGGCTGCATCGTTTCCGCATGGGCATCGAGGTTCGCCTGCGCCTGGCGACGCTGCGCCGCGAGCTGATCCATGCGTGCGGCGGTTTCGGCCGTCGCCGTCTCGGCATGACGGAGCCGTGCCGCTGCGGCGATACGGTCCGCCTGGAGGCGCTGCGACGCGGCGGCCGCGGCGGCGGCGCGGGCTGCGGCCTCCTGCTGTGCCGCCAGTTCGGCAGCCCGAGCCCGTTCGGCCTGCTCCATCTGCCGGCGGGAGGCGTCTTCGTTCAACGGACGCGCCGCGTGCGCGGCGACGGCCACAGCGAGGACCGTCAGAGCCAGAAGGCTACTCGGCCGCGCGCGCCGCATCGGCATGGGTCAGCGAGGTCCCGGTCATTTCACGCGGCTGCTTCAGACCCATGAGCTCGAGCAGGGTCGGCGCCACATCGGCCAGCCGCCCGTCCCTGAGGGCTGTCGCGCCACCGCCCATCAGCAGTACCGGGACCGGGTTGGTGGTATGCGCGGTATGCGGTCCGCCTGTCACAGGGTCGCGCATCAACTCGCAGTTGCCGTGATCGGCGGTGACCAGCAGCGCGCCCCCCTGCTTTTCCACCGCGGTGGCGATGCGGCCGAGACTGGCATCGACCGTCTCCACGGCCTTGATCGCGGCAGGCAGGCTACCGGTGTGGCCGACCATGTCGGGGTTCGCGAAGTTCAGCACGATCAGGTCGTATTTCCGGGAGTCGATCGCCGCCACCACCTTGTCGGTGAGTTCGGGGGCAGACATCTCGGGCTGCAGGTCGTAGGTGGCGACCTTCGGCGAAGGCACCATGATGCGGTCCTCGCCGGGGAAGGGTGTCTCCTGGCCACCGTTCAGGAAGTAGGTGACGTGCGGGTACTTTTCCGTTTCCGCGGTACGCAACTGGGTCCGGCCGGCGTGTGCTACCTCCTCGCCCAGGATGTGGTTCAGCGCCTCGGGCGGGAACAGCGCATCGAGGTAGGTCGCCAGCTCGTCTGAATAGCGGGTCATGCCGGCCGCGGCCGCGAACTTGATGGCACGCTTGCGCGGGAAGCCGTCGAATTCCGGCTCCAACAGCGCGGCGAGAATTTCCCGAACGCGATCGGCGCGGAAGTTGAAGCACAGGATGCCGTCGCCATCCTGCATGCCCTTGTAGTCACCGATGCAGGCGGGGACGACGAATTCGTCGGTTATGTCGTGGGCGTAGGCATCGTCCATCACCGCGGCAGCGTCCGCGAAGCGGGGCGCTTCCGCATCGGCGAGCGCGGCTAACGCCTTGGCGACACGGTCCCAACGCTTGTCGCGGTCCATCGCATAATAGCGGCCCGACACAGTGGCGATCGGTACTTCCGGAGGCAGCGCCTGGAGCAGCCATCGTATGTCGTCCGCACCCGACCGAGGCGGCGTGTCGCGTCCGTCGGTGAAGGCGTGGAAGGCCGCCTTCACACCGGCCTCGTGCAGGATCCTGGCCAGCGCGACCGCGTGCTCCTGGTGCGAGTGCACACCGCCGGGCGAGGCCAGGCCCATCAGGTGGCAGATGCCGCCAGATGCCTTCAGCTTCGCGATCAGCTCGGTCAACGCCGGCGCGCTGGCGAGGCTGCCATCCTTGGCGGCCTGGCTGATGCGCGGCAGCTCCTGCATCACGACGCGCCCGGCGCCGATGTTCAGGTGGCCGACCTCGGAGTTGCCCATCTGGCCGTCCGGCAGCCCGACATTGAGGCCGGAGGTCAGCAGGAAAGCGTGCGGACAGGACCGCCACAGCCGATCGAAATTCGGCTTTCGCGCCTGGCGGACGGCATTGTCGGCAGTTTCTTCACGCCAGCCGAAGCCGTCCAGGATCACCAGCATCACCGGCCGAATCGACTGCGCCATGAAATCAGCTCCTTCTGCCGGCCAGGCACTGCGTAGCGCCCAACACTATGATGAACAAGTACGATGCGCCGGACCCAGTCAGAATGATGCCCATTGCATCGAACCCCCAACCAGCCGCAGCGTTGCCCTGGCAGCCGGCGAAGGAGCGAACCAATGGCAGGCAAACCAAGGCCGGATGACTATCACTCGGTGACGCCTTACCTCGTTGTCGATGGAGCGGCGAGAGTGATCGACTTCCTCAAACAAGTGTTTAACGCGGAGGAGATGATGCGGCTCGCCGCGCCCGGGGGTCGCATAGGTCATGCGACCTGCGTATCGGCGATTCGATGGCGATGCGCATCGAAGACGTGACGCCGGGAGAACTGCAACGTCGCGCCGAGGAGGTGATGCGCAAGGCGGAACGCAGCTGATTGACGGCAGACATGATGGGGGGTGGATGATGCGCATCACGAAGATCGAGGACCTGCATTGCAACGCGGGATGGCGCGACTTCTCGTTTCTGAAGATCAGCACCGATGAGGGTCTCGTGGGCTGGTCCGAATACATGGAGTCATATGGCTCAGAGGGGCTGACCGGGGTCATCCGCAAGCTGGGTGCCCGACTGATCGGCTGGGACCCGCGGCCGGTCGAGAAGGTCACCGCCTATCTGCACGGCGTGACCCGCCAATCGCCCGGCGGCATCGCGCAGCAGGCCATCGCCGCGATCGAGAACGCGCTGGTCGATCTCAAGGCGAGGGCGCTGGGCGTGCCGGTTTACGAAATGCTGGGCGGTCCGGTGCATGATCGCCTGCAGCTCTACTGGTCGCATTGCGGAACGTGGCGGATCAGCCATGCCGCGCGGATCAAGGAGTGGACCGGCTTCGATCCGATCCGCTCGCTCGAGGATGTGGAGCGTGCCGGCGCCGAGGTCGCGCGCCGCGGCTTCAAGGGGCTCAAGACCAACATTTTCCGTTTCGATGGGCCGGAGCCGTATGTGCACATGCCGGGATTCAACGGTCCGGGCTGGCCGGCACTGAATATCGACCGCGACATCGTGGATGGGCTGGTGGCGCAGATGAGCGCGTTCCGCCAGGGTGCGGGGCCGCGCGTCGGACTGCATCTCGATCTGAATTTCAACTTCAAGACCGAAGGCTATATCCGGCTCGCCCAGGCACTGGAGCAGTTCGACCTCGTGTGGCTGGAGATCGACAGCTACGATCCGGCCGCACTGGCGACGATCCGCCGATCAGCGCGCACGCGCATCGCGTCGCTGGAGTCGCTGCATGGCCGGCGGCAGTTCCGCCCGTTCTTCGAGCAGCAATCGGTCGACGTGGCGATCATCGATGTTGCATGGAACGGAATCCTGGAATCGATGAAGATCGCGGCAATGGCGGACGCCTACGAGGTCAACGTCGCGCCGCACAACTTCAACGGCCATCTGGGATCGCTGATGAGTGCGCACATGTGCGCTGCGATTCCAAATTTCCGGGTGATGGAGATCGACATTGAGGACGTGCCTTGGAAGGACGATCTCGTGACGCCCGTGCCCGTGATCGAGGCGGGGGAGTTGCTGCTGCCCACCGGGGCCGGATGGGGCGCCGATGTGAATGAAGCCGTCATCAAGGCGCATCCGCCTCAACCGATGGGGCGGTGGGAGCGCTGACAACGGCTCGGCAGCCTGTCGATCTAAAGTACCCACGATTGTTGAAGCGCGGCACGTAAAGTACGTCATGGCCGGGTTTGGCCCGGCCATCTCGTCCAGTACGATGCCGCAAGAGATGGCCGGGTCACGCCCGGCCATGACGGCTCAGAGACTGTGACTCGCGTTTCAGCGAGGGTGAATACTAGCGAGCCAGGTGCTGCACTCGCAACAGTGAGCGCGGCATCAGCAATGGCAGGATCAGGCCGACGCCGAGACCCCAGCAGCCGTTGATCGCAACGGAGCGGAGAATGTTCCCCGGCACCCAGCCTCCTGCGATCGGCAGGCCTTTGATGGGGGCGACGATGAACATGCCGACCGTCGCTGCGATCAGGCCGAGGATCACGCCGCACAGCCATGCGGGCCAGGTGAAGCGCGGCATGGCGAGACCGAACACCGCGCCGTACAAACCACCCCAGAAGCAGAGGCTGACGATCACTGGAACATTGAACGGCGGCACAGGCGTCGTGCGATAGGGCGCAAAAGGAGCCCAACCGACCGAGTGCAGCGCCGCGACCATTCCCTGATGGAAGGTCAGCACTGCGATCGCCGCGGCGACGAAGCCAAGAAAGGCGCGCATTGGGGCAGCCGGCATGTATTATCCTCCCTCGGCCCCCCCGGAAGTGGTTCGGGGCAAGCCTTGTTTTGCTGAATCATCTGATACCGGCCGGCAATCCGTCAACCTGTCCCCGGCCGACAGTGCGGGCACGGCAGCCTGTTGCTCGTCCTTCAGTCCGACGCCGGTCACGCGCAAACGCTGCATCGCGCCGATCAGCCACAGCAGTTTGTCGGCGGCTGCCTGCGGTGCAAGCCCGTCGGGACGGATGTTCGAGATGCAGTTGCGTTCGGCGTCGGTACGGCCGCGACGTGGCTGCCATGTCAGGTAAACGCCGAGGCTGTCGGCAGCGGTGAGGCCCGGGCGTTCGCCGATCAGCACCGCGACCGCATCCACGCCCATCGCCTCCCCGATGTCGTCGCCGAGTGCGACGCGGCCTTGCTCGGCCACGATGACCGGCGCGACGACATGACCTGTGCGCCGCAGCGCAGGGATGGTGTGGGCCAACAGCGCGGCTGCGTGGCGCTGCACGGCGATGGCGGACAGTCCGTCGCAGATCACGAACAACACGGCGCCTGGCATTGCAGGCAGGGCTCCACGGTCAGCGTCGCGCAACCGGCGGCCGAGATCCGGGCGCAGCAAATAGGTGCGGCGATCGGGGACCGCGCTGTGCACCGCGATGCTGGCCAATCCGGTTGTTGTCAGATCCGCCCGTAGTGCCTCGACATCCAGCGCGGCGTGCACCGCATCGCGCGCCGCGGCGTGATCTGCCTGGAAGCTGAGATGGGCCGCGGTCGGCAGCCCATTGCCGGCGCGGCCGAGCGCCACTCGCGCGGGCGTGAAACGGCGCAGATCGGCCCAGCTTGTGGGGAGGGAACTGCCGCCGCGCATGATGTGATCCACTATACGGGTGGAAGTTGCGACTGTTGCAGCATGGCGCTGGAGATTTCCGCCGAGCCAGGCCAATGGCCACGCCGCTGCCCGCCATGCACCAGATAGCCGTCGAGGTTCTTCGGGTCGGGCTGCACGGGGCGTCCGTCCTGGATGAACAGCAGACCTTCCTTCCCCGCGGGCATGGCACGCACAAAAGCGTCGGCCTCCGTCAGCGCAGCTCGCAGCGCGCGCGATACAGATCCAGCATCGACGGATGTCTCTGTCCGCAAGCGGTCGTAATCGGCCTGCTGATACCGACTGTTGCGGCGGATTTCCGCGATGAGCCCTTCCGGGGTAAAGCCAGGGTCCTTGGCGACGGAAGCCCACGCAACGGCGCCGAGCGGCAGGACCCGTTCATGGATCAGCAGCAGATCGAGGATGTCGCGAGGCTCACGCCTGCCAGCCGCTGCGAGAGCCTTGTTTGTCGCGATATCGGCAAGGTGCAGCACGTAGCCGAAGAGTTCATCCCTGACTGCGGGGAAAAAACGAAAATCGCTGTCCACCACCCATTCGAGACGGGTTGCTTCATCACCGCCATGAACGATCGCGGTGCAGATGGCAGGCAGTCGGCGTGTCCATTCGACCCGAAAGCCGGCATCCCCGAGCACGATTGCATCGGCATCGGCAGCAGCCTGCACCGCTTCCTCGCGATCGTGGAATACATCGATGTCGTCGGAAAAGCGTGGGCCGGAACGGGCGAGCGATGATGCGCCGGCAACGAAGCTCTCCGGGTTGCGATGCGCCGCAAGCTGGCGCAGCAGCCGCGATTGCAGGTTAGAGAGCGGCACGGCAGGCCTTCTCGATTTGCTCCGCGAGACGGCGCGCGGCGAGATCGCCTTCTACCCGCAGGCTTTCGGTGATCGCCAACAGGTCGGCGACGGTCGGGTTTTCGACTGGTCGGCTGCTCCATAGGGCGCGCGCACCATGAGACGCGAAGGCCTGACGGTAAAGCGCGCGCAATGCCTCGCTTGCCAATTGGTGCGCGCCGCGTTGCTTGACCTCGTCGATCGATAATTCCTGCGTCATGGCAAACTTGCACCGTCTATTCCGATCAGCCCCGGCGCCAGTGCCGGCGGTATGCGCCCCGTCACTATGCCCTCTGGGATCCCCATCCGCATGAGCCAATCCTCGAATTCAGGCGCCGGCTTCAGGCCGAGGACGCCGCGGACGTAAAGGGCATCATGGAACGAGGTGCTCTGGTACGACAGCATCACATCATCGGCGCCTGGCACGCCCATGACATAATTGACGCCGGCGACGCCCAGCAGCGTAAGCAGCGCGTCCATGTCATCCTGGTCGGCCTCGGCGTGGTTGGTGTAGCAGACATCCACGCCCATCGGCAGGCCAAGCAACTTGCCGCAGAAATGATCCTCCAGGCCGGCGCGGGTGATCTGCTTGCCGTCATAGAGATACTCGGGGCCGATGAAGCCAACCACACTGTTCACCAGCAGCGGCGAGAATGCCCGCGCCACCGCGTAGGCCCGTGCCTCGATGGTCTGCTGATCGACGCCGTGGTGTGCATCGGCTGACAGCGCGCTGCCCTGGCCGGTCTCGAAATACATCACGTTGTTGCCGATGGTGCCGCGGCGCAGCGACAGCGCCGCCTCGCGCGCCTCGCGCAGCAGGGCAAGAGACACCCCGAAGCTGCGGTTCGCCGCCTCGGTGCCGCCGATCGACTGGAACACGAGGTCCACCGGCGCGCCACGTTCGATCGCGCGGAGGCTCGTGGTGACGTGGGCCAACACGCAGGTCTGCGTCGGGATGGCGTAGCGTTCGCGCACAGTGTCGAGCATGGTGAGCAGAGCGATGGCGGCATCCACGCTATCGGTCGCAGGATTGACACCGATCACCGCATCGCCTGCCCCGAGCAGCAGTCCATCGAGCGTGGAGGCTGCAACACCCTGGGGATCATCGGTCGGGTGGTTGGGCTGCAGCCGCGCCGATAGCCGGCCCGGCAGTCCGATCGTGTTGCGGAAGCGCGTGACCACACGGCATTTCGCAGCCACCGCGATCAGGTCCTGAAGCCGCATCAGCTTGCTGACGGCCGCGGTCATCTCCGGGGTGAGCCCAGAGCGGAGGGCAGCCAGCGTCTCGGGCTCGGCGGCAAGCAGGAATTCGCGAAATTCGCCGACGGTCAGGGATGCGACCGGCGCGAAGGCGATGGGGTCGTGGCTATCGATGATCAGCCTGGTGACTTCATCCGTTTCATAGGGAACCACCGGCTCAGCGAGAATCGTCGCGAGTGGCACATCGGCCAGCGCCATCTGTGCGGCCACCCGCTCTGCCGCGCTCGCCGCTGCGAGCCCCGCCAGCACATCGCCGGACCGCAATGGGGTTGCCCGCGCCAGCAGGGTGCGCAGGTCGGCGAACGCGTAACGTGTGCCGCGAAGCGTGTGCGCGTAGGGCAGCAGGGTTCTCCTTCGGGCGGATATTCTGATCCGGTTCGCCGGCCGGCCTCAAGCCGATGCATGCAAATTCGGGAAAACGAAGTGTGAAATGCTTCACTGCGCGGGCCAGGTGTCTGGTGCAGCGTCCCGCATGAGAAGCATGAGGGGGCAGCCAATGTACATAGCCTACGCAAATCCAGACGCGGCACTTCACGGCGATGCGCGCCAGTACGTTGGCTCTGACAACACCCTGATCCGTTTGTGCCGGCTGCTGGTCGATGCCTGGCTGCACTCTATCGAGCGGCGGACCGAGGCGGCCCTGCGGCAGCTTGATCACGCTGGACTGCTCGAGGATTTCGAGGCCAGCCGGCGCAACTGATCCGTCCTGGACGATCATCCTCGCCGGCGGCCCCGGGAAATACCCCTGGACTCGGCCTGCGCCATCCGATAAACGCCGCCCCTCCATAGGAACGCGGGAGGCTCTCCCACCGCCGTCTGCGCGGTGGCGTGGCCGTTTGCACCGCGGTCCCCGGGACCCTCGGACGTGGGAAAGGACCAGGGATTTGGCCAAGAAGATCGTCGGCTACATCAAGCTGCAGATTCCGGCCGGCAAGGCGAACCCGTCGCCGCCGGTAGGCCCCGCGCTCGGCCAGCGCGGGTTGAACATCATGGCATTCTGCAAGGAATTCAACGCAGTAACCCAAAACATGGAGCCGGGCATGCCGGTTCCGGTGGTGATCACCGCTTTCGCGGACCGCTCCTTCTCGTTCATCACCAAGACACCGCCGAACACCTATTTCCTGATGAAGGCGGCGAAGGTCGACAAGGGCTCGCAGACGGTCGGCAAGGGCGCGCCGGTGGGACAGATCACCACGGCGCAGCTCCGCGAGATCGCGGAAATCAAGATGAAGGACATGAACGCCAACGATGTTGACGGCGCCGTGCGAATGCTGGCGGGTTCGGCCCGTTCGATGGGCCTGACCGTGGTGGAGGGCTGAGGGAATGGCAAAGAACAAGCGGCTCAAGACGGCCTACGCCGCGGTTGACACAACCAGGTCCTACGCGCTGCCCGAGGCGATCAAGCTGGTGAAGAAGAACGCCAAGGCGAAGTTCGACGAGACGGTCGAGATGTCGATGAACCTCGGCATTGACCCGCGGCATGCCGATCAGATGGTGCGCGGCCTGACCTCGCTGCCGAACGGCACCGGCAAGACGGTGCGGGTTGGCGTGTTCGCCCGCGGGCCCAAGGCCGAGGAGGCACAGGCGGCCGGCGCAGATGTGGTGGGCGCCGAGGATCTGGCCGAGAAGGTGCAGGCCGGCGAGATCGCGTTCGACCGCTGCATCGCGACGCCGGACATGATGGGCGTGGTCGGCCGGCTGGGTAAGATCCTCGGGCCGCGTGGGCTGATGCCGAACCCACGCCTTGGGACCGTGACGATGGATGTGCGGGGTGCGGTAACCGCCGCCAAGGGCGGGCAGGTCGAGTTCCGCGCCGAGAAGGCGGGGATCATCCATGCCGGCATCGGCAAGGTGAGCTTCGACGACGACAAGCTGGCTGAGAACGCGCGCGCGCTGGCGGACGCGATCCAGAAGGCGAAGCCGACCGGGGCGAAGGGCACCTACGTGCAGAAGGTGTCGGTGAGCTCCACGATGGGACCCGGCGTGCGGGTGGATATCGGTTCGCTGGCCGGCTAGCAGGAAGGGATCGATCGGTCCGGGAACCCTGGCCCGAGTACCTCGTCCTCCGTGAATGCCAGCGGCGATGGGCTGGCGATGGGCTGCTCGCCGAATTCACTCAGATCCAATTGTGCGAGCGCGCGGGCGTCGGCCAACTCATCGGCTATCGCGGCGGACACGAGTTGGCGCAAGCTCGGGCTGTCCTTCAGCAGGCGCCTGATTTGAATGCGTTGCTCGACGACGGTTCGCCTCCAGCCCGCGCGTGGCCGGTCCGCTGGAGACACCGCGAGTTTGATCAGGTGCCGGAGCACAGTCTGGATCCGGCTGCCGAGGTCGCGACGGTCGCTGTTCCCCAAGGATTCGATCTCCTCGGCGACGTTCTCCCAATCCACCTGATCGTTGACACGCTCGCCGGCGCCCATCCTTCGCAGCAGGTCGGCCTGCTCGCGCGACCACAGCACGAGGTCGGCGTCGTATTCGCTCATGCCGAATGCCTTCGGTCGAGTGGTGACATGCTCCATAGTGAAGCAGGGCCGGTCCGCGCGCAATCAACCGACCGTCGAGCCGAACGCGGCTTGTTATCCCGAGCCTTATGACCGCCCCGCTGGTTGAGGCCTGGATTTTCGCCTCGGCGCAGTGCGCCCTCGCTTCGCCGCGACCCGACGCGCAGCCGCCAGCGCGGCTTGCCCCCACCTGACGAGTTCATCGGGTTCGTCGAACAGTCGTTCCGGCGCGCGCCAGAAGGCGAGATCTATGGCGCGGCCCTGCTTCTCGTAGTTGAGGGGCGGAGAGGACGCGGCTTCCTTGAAGATCGTCCGGTTGTGGTCGTCAACCCGGAAGTAGAGCGTGTTGTCGGTCACCATCCCCAACATCAGCCCGTTGCAGAACACGCCGGTCTTGCCGAACATCCGCCGCAGCGTGATGTGGCCGAGCGGAGCGAGTTGCTCGCGCAGGAAGTCCGCGAAGCTGTCGCTGGCAACCATCTATCCGCCGGCTCCGGGCGGTGCGTCGAGGCGCGGCCGCATCGTCGCACATTCGTTGGTCATCCGGAACGAGCGGGCCGGCGGTGGGCCGGCTCCGTTGCGCGCTCGATGGAGTGACGACGACAGGTTCCGGAGGGGCCGGCGCGGGGAGGCGGCGGGAAGCACGGGGGCGGGTCCGGCCAGGTGAGGACCATGCCTGGTGGCCAGGCCGCGACCACGGGCGCCATCGCCCGGTCGACCACGTCCATCACCAGGCGGCAGAGATTGCCGCCCTCGCAGATGATGGCGAGTTGCAGCTCCCGCCACAGCGGATCGCTGGGCATGATGCCGAGGTCGCGGCAGATATCGGCCAGGACTGCACCGATCGGGCGGCGGCGGACCTCGGCGGCGATCTGCGCCGGGGTGGGCAGGCG